>Ga0068714_10007608_pt1 | contig 10413 bp, 7 predicted proteins | sample MTBNYHSulfiMetaG_FD_62988 | JGI IMG/M metagenome (GOLD analysis project Ga0068714, IMG submission 62988) | Enrichment culture microbial communities from rom New York Harbor, USA that are MTBE-degrading - MTBE-NYH (New York Harbor Sulfidogenic)... | ecosystem: Environmental > Aquatic > Marine >...
GTGGACCTGAGGGTGCATCGGGGCGAGGTTCTGGCCCTGATCGGTGAAAACGGCGCCGGCAAGTCCACCCTGATGAATATCCTCGGGGGGGGGTAATGCAGCCCGACGCCGGCCGAATCGAGATCGACGGCCGAGAGACCACAATCGGTGACGTGCGTCACGCTATGGCATTGGGTATCGCTTTCATCCATCAGGAGCTGCACAGCCTGGACAACCTCGATGTGGCCGGCAACATCTTCCTGGGCCGCGAGCCACGCTATGGCGGCCCGCTGCAATTGATCGACAGACGTCGGTTGCACGCGGCGACCGTGCCGTACCTGGGACGTCTCGGCCTGGAGATTGGGCCCGAGACACCGTTGGCATCGCTGTCTCTGGCGCAGCGGCAACAAGTGGAAGTCGCTCGGGCTTTGGCGCTGAGGGCCCGTATCATCATCATGGACGAGCCTACGTCCAGCTTGACGCCGACCGAAACGCACCGGCTCCTGGATGTGATCAACGATCTCCAGGCGACCGGCGTCAGCGTCATCTACATTTCTCACCGATTGTCGGAAGTCGAAATCGTCGCGCATCGCGTGGAGGTGCTGCGCGACGGTCAGAACGCCGGCACACTCGCCGGCGAGGAAATCCGGCACCAGGCTATGATCCGGCTCATGGTGGGCCGCGATCTCAGCATCCCGCCGCAGGCCGGGCCGCCGGCGCCCGACGAGTTCTTGCAGGTCACAGACCTCCGCACCAAAACGTACCCCGACGCAACCGTGTCGTTTTCGGCTTCGCGCGGTCAGATCCTCGGTTTCGCAGGTCTGGTCGGTGCCGGTCGTTCCGAGGTGGCACGAGCCGTTTGCGGGATGGACCCGCACGGCGGGGGAGACATCCGCCTGGCCGGCCGGCCGATTGCCGTCAAGCACGCGCGGGATGCCATCGATCATGGCATCTACCTTGTGCCGGAGGATCGGCGCAAGTCGGGCCTGATCGGTTCGATGAGCATACGTGAGAACGTCACCCTCTCGGATCTGCGACGCTACAGTCACTTCGGTTGGATCCGTCGCGCGGACGAGATGCAGGTGGCCGCACAGCAGTGCCAGGCCATGAACGTAGCGGCGCCGTCGGTCGAGACACGCGTCAGCAACCTCAGCGGCGGCAATCAGCAGAAGGTCGTCCTGGGCAAGTGGCTTTCCATGCAGCCTAAGGTCATGTTTCTCGACGAACCGACGCGTGGTATCGACGTCGGAGCCAAGGCCGAAATCTATCGGCTGATGCACCGGCTGGCCGAGCGCGGCGTAGCCATCGTCATGATCAGCTCGGACATGGAGGAACTGCTGGCGGTCAGCGATCGCATGATCGTGATGCACGAGGGACGCATCACCGGCTCGCTCGAACGCCGGGAATTCTCCGAAGAGGCCGTCATGCATCTGGCGGTGGGCGCCGCTCACGTGGAGACCGCGGAGGCGAGATCATGAAGAAAGACCTCGGCATCCTGTTGATTTTTGTCGTCCTGTGTGCGGCGCTGGCCGTGCTGAACCCGCGTTTTCTCAGCGCGACCAATCTCCAGAACACCGCGCGTCTGGTGGGAATGTTCGGCATCTTCAGTATCGGCATCGGTTTCGTCATCATTACCGGCGGCATTGATCTTTCCAGTGGTTCACTGTTCTCGCTGCTGGGCGTGCTCCTGGCAGTTGGACTGGTTGATCGTCAGCTTCCCTGGCCACTGGTGGTTATCGGGGTATTAGTGTTGGGCGGGCTTCTGGGGTTATTCCATGGCCTGGTCATCACGCGACTCGGCATCCAGCCATTCATCGTCACCTTGTGCGGACTGCTCTGGTACCGAGGCATGGCCAACTTCCTGGCGGATGATTCCACCAAGGGGTTTGGCAGTGCCGAGGGCTTCGAGACGCTGGCGCATCTGGCAACGGGTAATGTGCTGGGAATTCCAATACCGTTCGTCTTCCTGATCGTCATGGGCATAATCGCGTGGATCGTGCTGCATCGGTCGGTCTATGGCCGCTACCTCTTTGCGGTCGGGCAGAATGAGGAGGCGGCGCGGTTCTCCGGCGTCAACACCAAGCGGATCATTACTTCGGCTTACGTCATCTCGGGCAGTCTCGGCGCTGTTTCGGCGGTGTTCTTTGCCTTCTACGCCAACGCGGTGCAGCCCTCGTCTCACGGCAGTTTCTACGAGCTGTTCGGCATCGCGGCCGCAGTGCTGGGCGGTTGTTCCCTCCGAGGCGGAGAAGGCTCCGTGATCGGAATCCTCATCGGCGCCGCGCTGTTGCAGGTCTTGAAGAACCTCGTCAATCTTCTGGGAATCCGAAGCTCGCTGGATTTTGCGGTGATGGGCACCGTGATCTTCATCGGGGTCGTCACGGACGAAATGCTGAAACACCACAGGAACAAGCAGGGACTGTCGAGGCGGCCTGCTGGACAGGCCCAGTCGTCCGGCGCAGAGAGCCTTCACTCGACACGATCGCCTTGAGTTAGAGTGGTCATGGTTACGGGTACGATATTCGACATAAGAGAATTTGCGGTGCATGATGGTCCGGGGATACGAACCACGGTGTTTCTCAAGGGCTGTCCGCTGCGTTGTGCCTGGTGTCACAATCCCGAGGGATTTGTGCGTGAGCATCAGACCATGTCCACAGCCGTCGGACAGCGCGTCATCGGTATGGACATCAGCGCCGAAGACCTGGCCCGCCTTCTCAATCGGCAGGCCCGAATCCTTGCGGCCAACGAGGGTGGGGTGACCTTCTCCGGCGGAGAACCATTGATGCAAACCCGGTTCGTGGCCGAGGTGATTGATCGGCTGGATGGGATTGCCGTGTTGTTGGATACTTCGGGTTACGCCGATGAGGCCGACTTCTGTCTCGTTGTGGGACGTTGCGATATGGTCTACTTCGACCTCAAGCTGATCGATCCAACGGACCACCAACGTTTCACAGGTCAGGACAACGGTCCGATCCTGAGGAACCTCTATCGTCTGGCGGAGTTGGGCACGCCCTACGTTGTTCGTGTGCCCTTGGTGCCTGGCGTCACCGATACCGATCGGAATCTCGCTGCGATCGCCGAGGTGATCCGGAATCTCCCCGGCCTGGTGGAGGTGCATCTGCTGGCCTACAACCGGGCCGCCGGAGGGAAGTATCAGGGTCTGGGCTTGCCATTCAAGCCGACGTGGAACGAGACACAGGCCGTCAATGCAAACATAGCCCATTTCGCGGATGTCGGTTTGAACGCAACCGTGCTTGGGCTGACAGCAGCAGAAGAGGGGCAGTGACATGAATAGCCGTCTGGAAGCAATGCGGCAATCCATACGCAATGGCGATCACCGGAGTCTGCGTCGCCAGACCAAGGTCGAGATCGTCCCGGAGTGTGGGCGAGAGGGTCTTTCGTGGGTCCGACGCGGCGCCCGGCTGACGCGCCGGATGTGTGAGGCAGAACAGGTTGTGATTCAGCCGGACGAGCGCATCGTATTCGCACGCACCGTCCAACACGTTCCCGCGCTGTACGATTCTTCCGATTGGAGTCGCCTCACGGCCGGCAGGAAGCTACACGAGCTGGGGCCGATCAGCAACATCTGTGCCGACTGGGAAATGGTCCTGAGCCAGGGGCTGTTGGGCCGCCGGGCGGTGGCCCAAGCCGCGCGCGATAGACTGGCGGCCGATCCCGTGGCCGCGGAATTCCTCGACTGCGCCACAGAGACGATTGATGCCGTGCTGACGTTGGCCGATCGCTATGCCCAGGGTGCACGGGAGAGGGGTCGGCCGGACGTGGCGGATGTGCTGAAGCGGGTGCCCGCGCGAAGACCGCGTTCGTTCCAGGAAGCCCTTCAGTTCATACGCATCTGTCACGCGGTGCTTTGGATGAGTGGTCACTATCACTGTGGCCTGGGGCGGTTCGACCAATACATGTGGCCCTATCTCAAGGTTGATTTGGATAGTGGACACCTGGATGAGCGGGAAGCCGAAGACCTGTTGGCCGAATTCTTCATCTCGCTGAACAAGGACAGTGACCTCTATCCGGGGGTGCAGCAGGGAGACAACGGTCAGAGTCTCATGCTCGGTGGCGTTCGTCGCGATGGTTCGTGTGGCGTCAATCCGCTGACCTACACGGCGTTGCGTGTTGCCCTCGACGTCAGCATGATCGATCCCAAGATCAACCTGCGTGTGACGCCGGACACGGATATGGAGTTGCTGGAGCTGGCCGCCAAGTTGACCCGACGTGGGCTCGGATTCCCGCAGTACTCCAACGATGCCGTGGTCATTCCCGGTCTGGTCAAGCACGGATACGATCTCGAAGACGCCAGGGACTACACTGTGGCCGCCTGCTGGGAGTATATCATCCCAGGCAAAGGCATGGATGTCGTCAACATAGGGGCGGTGTCACTGCCGGCGGCCGTTCATCAGGGGATCGTCAAGGGCCTGGGCAATGGGGAGAGCTTTGAACGCATACTGGGCTACGCGGCGATGGACATCGACGCACAGGTCAAGTCGCTGGCCGATGCGTATCGCCATCTCCTGCTGCCGCCTGCGCCGTATTACTCCGTGCTGATGGATGGGTGCCTGGAGAACGGATGCGATCTGTCGCAGGGACTCAAGTACAACAACTTTGGGATTCATGGCGCCGCCTCTGCCAGCGCCGCGGACGCCCTGGCCGCGGTCCAGAAGATGGTCTTCGAACAGAAGACGGTCCGCGGCTCCGAGCTGCTCGAAGCGCTCGATCGCGACTATCAGGGCTTCGAGCCCCTGCAAACAGAACTCCGCGAGAACGCCCCGAAGGTGGGCAATAACGATGATTCTGTGGATACTTCGCTTGTCTGGTTGTTCGAACAGCTTTCGCGTGCCTGCGAGTCGTACGGAGACAACGGCAGAGGAGGCATCCTGCGGCCCGGCAGTGGGTCGGCCATGTGCTACGTGTGGTTGACAAAGGGACATCAGGGGATGTCTGAGCCGGTCGTGGGGGCCACCGCCGACGGGCGCCGACGAGGGGAATTCTTCGGAGCCAATCTGGCACCGTCACCGGGAGCGAGAGTGCGCGGCCCCATCAGCGTGCTGCAAACCTACAGTAAGCTGGACTATACCCGCATCTGCAATGGCGGCCCCATCACGATCGAACTGGCGGATTCCGTCTTCCGCGACGCGGGCGCCATTCACCGGGTGGCGATGCTGATCCGCACCTTTGCCCAGATCGGCTGCCAACAACTGCAACTGAACACGCTCAACGTGGAAACCTTGCAGGACGCGAAGCGCCACCCGGAGCAACACAAGAATCTGATCGTGCGCGTCTGGGGATGGAGTGGATACTTCTGCGAGCTGGCCCCGGAATACCAGGATCAGATTGTGGAGCGGCATGTGTACGCCTTGGGCGAGCGGAGGATTCCTGTGAACATGAAGGAGGCAACCAGCCATGTGTCGAACCCACGCAGCGCTTCTACTGACGATCGGCATCCTGTCCCCAGGTGCGCTCTATAGCCGCGAAGAGGCGAGGATCACGGTGAGCGGTGAAGTCCGCAACCGTGTCACGCGCTTCATGACCGGCGCATGTCTGGAAGACGTCAACCACGAAGTGTACGGCGGGATCTACAGCCAGATGCTCTACGGGGAGAGCTTTCAGGAGCCACCCTCGTCGGGATCGTTTGAGGACTTCGACGCGTACGGAGGAGAATGGGCGTCCTGCGGAGCCTCTCTCTCCGTGTCCGCCGATGCCGGTGGCAAAATGGTTGCCAAAGACGTCCGGCTGGGCGATGGCGAAGTCGTGGTCGATATCCGGTTGCCTCAGAACCACGATGGATACGTCGGCCTGATCGTCAAGGTCAACGAGGCCGCTCCGGGGGCCGATGCCTTCATCGGCTATGAAGTCGCTCTCAATCCCGCCCGGAAGGTACTCCGCCTGGGACGGCATCGGCACAACTGGGAGCACATCAGCGACACGCCCTGTGCGGCGCCGCTCAACCAGTGGCTGTGTCTGAAGGTTTCTTGCAGTGGTGCTTCGCTGGAGATTTCGCTCGATGGCAAGCGCATCGTGGGATTCGTGGATGCCCAACATGCACTCAGCCCGGGCAGTGTCGGGCTGCGGACCTTCAATGCAGGCGCCGAATTCCGCAATCTTGTGGTGCGCCAGGACGGGCGTGACATCCGACCGCGCCTCAAGCCGGAAGGGAGTCCTTTCAGTCTCAGCCGCATGTGGCGGCCCGTGCAACGCGGTTCAGCCCAAGGGACATACGCTCTGTGTACAGACGACCCGTTCAAGGGACGGCAGAGCCAGCGCGTGACGTGTGTCAGCGGCCAGGGCGAAGTCGGGGTCGAGAATCAGGGTTTGAACCGCTGGGGTCTGCACGTTCAGTCGGGCAACCTGTATGAAGGTCTGCTGTGGGCACGCTGTGAGAAACCCGCTCTTGTGACCCTGGCACTGGAAAGCGCCGACGGCAAACAGATCTACGCGGAGAACGCCCTGTCTCTGGAGTCCGGCTCCTGGCGGCGTCTCGATTTTACGCTGACTCCCGATCGGACGGACGAGAATGCGCGGTTCGCCATCAAGCTTACCCGCCCCGGCTCTGTGGATCTGGGGTACGCGTTCTTGCAGCCTGGCCCATGGGGCCGATCCAAGGATCTGCCCGTACGCAGGGACGTGGCCGAGGCTTTGATCGACCAGGGCCTTACGGTGTTGCGCTACGGCGGGTGTATGGTCAACATCGACACGTATCGCTGGAAGAACATGATCGGGCCGCGCGATCTGCGTCCGGCATATCAGGGTTTCTGGTTTCGCTACTCCAGCGACGGCTGGGGCATCATCGACTTCATCGACTTCTGTCGGGCGGCCGGGTTCCTTTGCATCCCGGCGTTCAACATGGGGGAGACGCCCCAGGACATGGCGGACTTCGTCGAATATGTCAACGGATCTGTCCACAGCGAATGGGGACACCGACGCGCCCAAGACGGGCGGCCGGGACCCTACCGTCTGAGGTACATGCAGCTTGGCAACGAAGAGGCTGTAGACGAGACCTACTGGCAGCGATTCAAACCTATGGCCGAGGCGATCTGGCAAAAGGACCCGAACATCACGATTGTGGTCGGGGACTTCGCCTATGGCCGAACGATCCGAGACCCCTATGACTTCCGTGGTGCCCCGCGCATTACCAGCTTGGCGGCTCACAAGAAGATACTGAACCTCGCCGTTCAGCATGACCGTGAGGTCTGGTTCGACGTGCACGTGGGGACCGACCGGCCTCGCGACCCCGATGGCCTGGGGGGCATTCCCAGCCTCATCGAGGCCCTGCGTCAGATCAATCCCGAGGCGCGTTTCAAGGTTGCCGTCTTTGAGCTCAACGCCAACAATCATGCCCTGGGTCGCGCCCTGTCCAATGCCCATGCCATCAACGAGTTGGAGCGGCTGGGAGACGATGTGCCTGTGGTTTGCTCGGCCAATTGCCTGCAACCCTACCGGCAAAACGAAAACGGCTGGGATCAGGGTCTGCTCTTCCTAAACCCCGGGCAAGTCTGGGGCCAGCCTCCCTACTACGTTACGCAGATGATCTCTGCCCACTACCAGCCTCTGTGTCTGAAGACGAGTGTCGAATGTCCGGATGGGTGCCTGGATGTGACGGCCAAGCGCAGCGAAGACGGGCGGACCGTTGTACTCAGCATTGTGAGCGTGGCATCGGACCCGGTGACGACCCACATCCAGTTCGCGAGCTACTCCCCTCAGAGAGATACCGCCAGGGTCGTGACGCTGAGGGGCCCACTGGATGAAATCAATAGCCCGGAGGAACCACGACGCGTGGTTCCCACCGAAGAGGTCTGGTCTCTGACGAGGGACGCAAGTGGCGAGGACATCATCTATACGTTCCCGGCACACTCGTTCACGATCCTGAGATTCGAATGAGCGGATACGGGAAACCAGGCGAACATCGGCTGCCAACTCAGACTGTGGAAGGAGTATTCACATGGCGATGATCCAGCGACGTGATTTCTTGAGACAAGCTGCCTGCACGGGCGCCCTGCTGTTGAGCGGCGGTTCGCCGCTCCGTGCAGCGGGTCAAAGGTGCAAAGTGGAGGTGCTTCTTGAAGAGCCCATCGGCACGATCTCGCCGGACATCTACGGCCATTTTGCTGAACACATAGGTGGGGTCATCTACGACGGCATCTGGGTGGGCGAGGAATCGGCGATCCCCAACTACGCGGGCATGCGAAAGTCCCTCGTCGATCACATGCGTCGCCTGAACCCGTCGGTCGTGCGATGGCCGGGCGGTTGCTTCGCCGACAGCTACAATTGGCGCGACGGCGTCGGTCCACGCCGGCAACGTCCCGCGCGCCCCAACTTCTGGATCAATACCCGCTTCCTGCAAGAGGCGCCTGATGGGCCGGCCAAGTATGAGCCGAATGAATTCGGGACCAACGAATTCATCGCGTTCTGTCGGCTGATCGGCGCGGAGCCGTATCTGGCAGCCAATGTACGCAGTGCGTCGGCTCGGGATTTCTACGAGTGGATCGAATACTGCAACGCGCCGGCCGGTTCCACCACCTTGGCCCAACAGCGAGAGACCAACGGCTGTCGCGACCCCTTCCGCGTGCGTTTCTGGGGCGTCGGCAACGAGTCCTGGGGTTGCGGCGGCGACTTCACGCCGCAGGAATATGCGACGGAGTTCCGCCGGTTCACGTCGTGGGTGCCTCATTTCGATGCGCCTCCACGGTTCATCGCGGCCGGTCCCAACAGTTGGGACGAGAGTTGGACGCGCGGTTTCTTCGAGGCCCTGATGCGGCGTGACAAAGGCCACGTAAACCGCGTGTACGGCTGGGGACTGCACTACTACTGTGGGAGCGCCGGCAAAGGGGCACTCGATTTCGGGCCCGAGGACTGGTATGAGCTGCTCCGCAAAGGCGCGGCCGTGGAAAGGCTGATCCAGAACCACTGGGCCGCGATGGGCGAGTACGACACAGATCATCGGGTTAAACTGGCGATCGACGAGTGGGGCACCTGGCACCCGGCCGGAACCGAAGTCCATCGCACCCACCTGTTTGGCCAGACCGCCACGCTGCGGGATGCCCTGGTAGCCGCACTGACCCTGGACATCTTTAATCGCCACGCCGACAAGGTGATCATGGCCAACATCGCCCAACTGGTCAACAATCTCCAGTCGTTGTTCCTGGCTCATGAGGACCGGTTCGTCGTCACACCCAACTTCCACGTGTTCGAGATGTACGCGGCCCATCAGAAGGGCCAATCCCTCCGCACGGTGTTCTCGGCGCCGGAGATTCGCCAAGGCAACGGCACGCTGCCCGGACTGGCCGGCTCAGCTTCTCTGCACGGTAAGCGTCTGGTCCTGACGGTGGTCAATCCCAGCATCACGGAGGCCCGAGAGGCTCAGATTCTCGTTCCTGGAGCGACAATGCGCGACGCAGCCGTGCGCACCCTGTCGCACGGCGATATCCGTGCCCACAACAGCTTTGAGAATCCGGATGCTCTGGTCCCGCAGGATGGCCGGGCCAGTACCACAGGGACCGACATGGTCTATGCGTTCCCGCCGGCATCCGTGGTCCGTATGACAGCGGACTTGGCTTGACCAGGCGAACGTTTGGACCGAGAGCTTCCTGGCTATGGCCGGGCGGAACGATCACCGGCATGTCGAAGGCTCGGCCACCACAGAGATAAGGCCGTAAGTGCTGATCTGGGAATTACTTGGGATTCACAGGCGACTGCTCGTGCAGGAGCAGTCGTTGCTTGGTGGCGGTCCCGCCGGGGGCGGAGAAGCCCCCGAGACCCCCATCGGCGCGGATCACGCGATGGCACGGCACGATCAGTGGGATCGGATTGCCGGCCAGGGCATTGCCCACCGCCCGGGCGGCATGGGGGCGACCAATCTTCTCGGCTAGGACGGTGTAGGTCAGTGCCTGTCCGGCGGGAATCTGCCGGCAGGCGTTCAGAACCGCCCGCTCGAACGGGCCACGACCCGTCAGATCAACCGCTGGATCAGTACTGAAATCGACGTTTTCGCCCTCAAAGTAGGCTGTGATTCGCTCCTGGAGATCGCGCGCGAGGTCCCTCTCGAAGACCGCGTGCAGCTCGGACGGCCCCAGACTCGTCAGAAGTGCCTTTCGGGCAGTCTCCGCCTCTGGTGCAGGAAGGAGACTCCGACAGACCCCCTCCTCGTTGCGGGCGAAGCCAAAGTGGCCCCAGCGGGTTCTGAAGATTGTGTATCTTGTCCTGCTCGCAGTCACGCAGCGGTCTCTCGAATCTGAACGTCCGGCGCAGCACACAAATATTCACCCTACGAGCGAAATCCATTGACGCAAGGGCAAAATTCTGATAAGAAAAAGAGTTTTTATGAAATTGGACCGGGTTTTCAAGGGCTGACAAGGCCGAAAACAGGGGTTCGCTCACGGGCAACCTTTGCGTAGAGCGACCAGTTTCTTCCGGCGGCGATGGTCT
>Ga0068714_10007609_pt1 | contig 10413 bp, 7 predicted proteins | sample MTBNYHSulfiMetaG_FD_62988 | JGI IMG/M metagenome (GOLD analysis project Ga0068714, IMG submission 62988) | Enrichment culture microbial communities from rom New York Harbor, USA that are MTBE-degrading - MTBE-NYH (New York Harbor Sulfidogenic)... | ecosystem: Environmental > Aquatic > Marine >...
GATTGGAACTGGCGCTCAGCCGCCAGCCGCACCTGGTTCTGTTGGACATCATGCTGCCCGGCATGGATGGTTGGGAAGTCTGCAAAGCGATCCGGACCAAAAGCACGGTGCCGATTCTGATGGTGACGGCCCTCAACGACGATGTCGATCGCATTCTCGGCCTGGAATTGGGCGCGGACGATTACCTGACCAAGCCGTTCAACACGCGCGAGTTGCTGGCGCGGGTGCGGGCGACGCTGCGGCGCGTCGAATTCGAGCACCGCGACGAAAAGCCGCCCGCTGTGCTGCTCATCGGTGATGTGCGCCTGGACCTGGAAGCCCGGCGCGTGTTCAAAGGAACTCTGGAGCTCACGCTGCGCTACAAGGAATTCGAACTGCTGAGCCTGCTGATGAGCCGGGCCGGAGAAGCGGTCAGCCGGGCGGACCTGTTCGACGAGGTGTGGGGGATTGAGTGGCTGGGCGATACGCGCACGCTGGATGTACACGTCCGTTGGCTGCGCGAGAAGCTGGAAGCCGACCCCAGCCACCCGGTTTACGTCCAGACGGTGCGCGGCGTGGGGTATCGTTTCATTGCGCCCGGTGAGGTGGCCTCGTGAGGTGGCTTTTCAGTCTGCGCATTCGCCTGATCGTGCTCTACACCGGGCTGATTCTGCTGGGGTTTGGCGGGCTGGGGCTGTGGGCGGGCCAGCAGCTCGAAACCGCTGCCGAAGAGGATTTCGAGCATCGCGCCGAGAGCGAGGTCGCGATTGTGGCGCGGGCGCTGGCCGAACCGGTCGATCATTACCTCGAAAATGAAATCGACCAGAGTGGCGTGATGGGCGTGCTGCAAAACTATGCCCAGCAAGGGGGGGGCCACCTGACGCTGATCAACAACCAGGGCCGGGCCTGGCTTTCGACGCTGGGGCCGGTGGCCGAGTTGCTCACGGCTGATTATCTCACCCTGCCGGAGATCATCACCGCGCGCGAGAACCGGATTACGCACGAAACGCGCCTCGATGCGGGCGATCACTGGATGATTTACACCGCGGCGCCGATCGTCGAAGATGGCCGCGTGATCAGCATCGTACAGCTTGTCCTGCCGCTCGAAGACGTGCAGGCTTCGGTCCAGCAGCGGTGGGCCACCCTCGCCTTGGGGATTGGTGGGCTGGGCGCGGTTGCCATTCTGCTCAGCATCGTGATCTCGGCCTCCCTGACCCGCCCATTGGCCCGGCTGCGCGGGGCGGCGCTGCGCATTGCCGAGGGGGATTTTTCGGCGCGGCTGCCCGACCGGCGGCGCGACGAGATCGGCCAGCTTGCCAACACGTTCAACATGATGGCCGGGCAGGTGCAGGCCATGATCGAGGAGCAGCGCGCGTTTGCCAGCAATGCCTCGCACGAACTGCGCACGCCGCTCACGACGATCGGGCTGCGCGTCGAGGCATTGCTGTCCGGCACGGCTGACCCCGAAAAGCACACGCGCTATCTGCACGAAATCGGGGCCGAGATTCAGCGGATGCGCCACCTGATCGATGATTTGATCCTGCTCTCTCGCCTGGATGCCGGCTCGGTGGAGATCGGGCGCGACGTGGTCGATCTGCCTCGGTTTGCGCGCCAGATCATTCACGAGATGGACGAACAGGCCCGCGCGCGCGGCATCACCATCACCCTGGAAGCCGACCCGGCGCTGCCGCCGGTCCATGCGAACCTGACGCATCTGCACGTCGTCTTCCGCAACATCCTTGACAATGCGATCAAATACATGGGCGAAGGCGGGCCAACCGGCGCGGCGCCCTGCATCCACTGGCAGATACGGCACGAGGATGGCTCGCTGGTATCGCGCATCACCGACAATGGTCCCGGCATCGCGCCCGATGACCTGGAACGGGTGCTCCAACGCTTCTACCGCGCCGACAAATCCCACTCGCGCGCCGTGCCGGGGGCCGGTCTGGGCCTGTCCCTGGTAAGTTCGATCGTGGATGCCTACAGCGGCACCTTCACGCTGACCAGTCAGGGTATCGGCCAGGGAACAACGGTCCGGATCGCCTGGCCGGTGACACCGCCCGCTGCTTCACCTCAGGCGCGTGCCTGAATGGTTGGTTCGGGCCAAGCCCGTGTTAGCCGCAGCCGCCGCTGGTGGGGCCGCTCTTGGCCTTCATCTTGACCTTCGGCGTGTACTCCAGCTCGAACTCGTGCAGAGGGGGCCGCGCAAAGGAATAACGCGATCCCAGCGCCGACGAGAACGAATAGACCAGTTGATCGCGGCTGGCGTCCGCTGGCGATTGCGCTGCCTTGAACTCGGCGCTGGCGAAGGTGTCGATCCAGCCGTTGATGCCGCCTTCGAGAATGTAGACGTTGGGCACGCTCTCCGCCACCAGGATCTTCCACGCCTCGGTGGCGTCTTCCTCCCCGTTGCTCATCACCACCGTCAGGGTGTTGGCTGGCTCGCCGCGGAGATCGTCGGTCTGGGCCTTGATGTCCGCGAGGGGCACGTGCCGGGCGTCGAGCAGGTGGAACAGGTTGTATTCCGCCTCGTCGCGCACGTCGAGCAGGATCAGATTCAGGCGCTTGTCGTACATCTTTTCGAGCAGCTCGCCGGGGTGAATCTGGACCTCGCGCTGGGCCAGCAGCGCTTCTTGCTCGTCGGCGATCCACTCCCAGCGGTCCTCGGTGGTGGGCTGGCCGATCACCAGCACCACGGCGGCCAGCGCCACCAGGCCGCCCGCCGCCGCGAATCGCCAGCGCGGACGCTCGGACGGCGCCGTTTTGTTGCCGACGATCTTCTCGACGATTTCGCCGCCGTAGAAGATCAGCAGCGCCATGATCGTGATGCCCAGCACGACGATGCCGGTCGGCAGGCCCAGCATCTCCGGCAGCGTGTAGCGCCCCATGTAGGATGAATTGAAGAAATCCTCGAACAGCCCCACCGTCTCGCCGAACAGGAAGATGCCGAAAAACGCGCCCAGTGTGAAGAACAGGCCATCCAGTTTGAGCGTGGCCGCAGCGACCAGCGACGTGCCGGGACAGAATCCGCCGACGATGAAGCCGACGCCCATGATCAGCCCGCCCACGATGCCGGGCCAGAGGTACGTCGGGTTGACCCAGATCATGTTGTAGTCGAGCAGGCCGAGCGCGGTCGCCAGGAAGATCAGGATCATCGCCGTGACGATGGCGGTGAACATGACCTTGAGCACGGTCAGGTCTTTGAAATAGAACTGCGCCGCCAGTTTTTTCGAGTTGCCGAAGCCGGAGATCTCCAGCACGAAGCCGAACGCGAACCCGATCAGCAGGTAGACGATGTAGGAACCCCAGTGGCCGAGGAAATCCGTTAAGGTGAGCGGAAACGGCGTCATGATGGGCCTCCTAATTCCACAGCTTGCGAACGAAATACGCCAGGGCGTAGGCTCCGCCAAAGACGGCGAACATGAACGCCCAACTGCCCACCGACAGCACCGCGCCGCCTGACAGCGCCTGGCCGGACGTGCAGCCGCGCGCCAGCCGGGCGCCGTATCCCATGAACGCGCCGCCGACGAAGGCCATGACCCAGCGCAGCCGGATCGGCACGCGCGGCCCGCGGTTGGTCTCGACCTTCAGGCGACCATGCAGCCAGCCGGACGTGAAACCGCCGATCACCACGCCGATCGTCACGAACACGACCCAGCTATCGAGCGGGTTGCGGTCGCCGCCGGCCATCTCCAGCAAGTAGGGCGTGGTATCGACGTGGTCCGGAACGATCGCGTCCTCGACGACCACCAGCAGCCGGTTCATGCCGCCCGAGGCGCCCAGCCCGTTGCCAGTGATGAAGAAGGCGAGGAACAACACGATGCCCAGCAGGATGCCGCCCACGTACGGGTGCACGTAGGGTTTTGCTGCGCGCCGCAGCCAGGATGAGCTGCGCGCTTCTCGTGGGACGGATTGTGTAGCCATCTATGCTTCCTCCGGGGATTCATGACCTTCAAGCTCGCCCCAGCCCGTGATCATCGACTTGATCCCGGTGACAGGCGTGCGTTCGGTGGTGGTCAGATAAACGTGCATGACGATGAACGCGGCGAACGACCAGGCGATCAGCGTGTGGAAGGGCGCCAGGATGGTGAGCCCGCCCAGCCGGTCGGCCACGTCGGGCCAGGTTTGGGCGCCCCACATCAGCGCGCCGGTGATCACCTGGAGCGGCAGCAGCACGTTCAGAATCGCCAGGTAAGTCACCTGCTGCAGCGGGTTCATTTTGCGTCCGGGCGTCCGTTCGAACGGGTGCGGCTCGCCGCGAAAGATGCCGCGCAGGTAGTACAGGGCCTGGGCAAATGCCTGGCCGAAAAAGCCGTGCGGTTCGGGCAGATATTGGCGGATCTCGCCGCTTGCCAGGTGATAGAACGCCGCCAGCGCCGCGTTGATGACCAGAATGGCCGCCAGGACGTTGTGCACCACGACCACGTAGCGGAAGCTGAACATGCCGAAGACGTCCGGCTTGTGGATGACCAGCCCGGTGAAGAGCAGCAGCAAGATCAGCACGGTTTGCAGCCAGTGCCACTGGCGCTCGTAGACCGAGTACATATACTCGCGCCGGTACGCCTGCGGCGCGTGCTGCGAGGTCTGGCGGCGCGCCGCCAGGTAGCGCAGGCCGCTGTGTGCGCTGACGCCCGCGACCACGCCCAGGAACATCAGCGCGCCGAGCGCATCCACCCAGAAGACGCTGTCGTGCCCAAACACGTACAGGCCCAATTCGTCGCTGTTGTGGCGCGGCTCGAAGTACAGCGCGCCATCCTCGACCACCAGCTCGCCGCCCGCCGCAACGTCCGCGCCGCCGGCAAAGCCCGGCAGCACGCCGTTCGGAATCGACCCGGCCAGCAGCACGCGCGAGGCCAGCCGCGAGTCCGCGCTGTGGCAGGTGTCGCAGTCTTTGATCGCCCACTCGTCCGTCGTCACGTTATGGCTGATCGTGTAAGGCCGCACCTCGCCCTCGATCCGCGGTGCGTCCAGCCCCCGCGCTTCGAGTCGGGCTGCGATCAGCGCGACCTTGGCCTCGTCGCCGAGCACCAGCTCGCCGTTGTCCAGGCTGCCGCTGCCATCGGCGTCGAAAGCCTGCACGACGTCCGGGTGATACGCGTCGCCTTCGAGCCACGCGGCCTGCAGGTCGCGCAGCGGAACCGGGCGCGCCGGGTCGCCATAGACCCAGAACCAGGTCGTGACCAGGTTGTGCGGCGCCAGCGTCAGCGTGCCGTCCGCCTCTTCGCGTGGCAGCAGGACGGGAGCAAAGCCGGTGTACAGATCAGGATTGTCGGTTCCGCCCACGCTGGTCACGCCGCGGCATTCGGTTTTTGCCGTTCCATCCACCGTCAGCACCGTCCAGTCGTTGGACTGGCGGGCCGGGCCGAACAACTGCGGGATGTGGCACGTTTCGCAGCCAAGCGCCGCCGTGTGGCGGTCCAGGTACGGCAGCCAATCGTGCCCGGCGCTCGCATCGTGGCACGACTCGCAGCGGCGGAGCGTGTTGTCGAGATCGGGCGCGAGCGGGCTTTGCGCGCTGTTCCCCTTGGCGAACTGGTGCACCGGGCGGTAGAGATACTCGCCCAGGTCGATCCGGCGCGGATCGAACAGCAGGTGATCGAGCTGCTCGTCGCCGGCCTCGCGGTAGTAAACCGGGTTGTTCAGCGCGAAATGGCAGTTCACGCACTCGACGGCGCGCTCGGCGTGCACGTCGAACGAGCGCGTCAGGTCATTCTTGCCCGCGAAGTTCGTGCCCGTGATCGCCAGCGGCTGCGGCGAGAAGACCTGCCCGGTCGTCGCCGTGCCCGGCTGCGCTGTCTCGCACCCGTCCAGCACCAGCGGAATCTGGTTGTCGGTGTGGACCTGCCCGTGACACAGGCCGCAGTTCTCGGTGTCGGGGTCCTGCAGGGTGATGGCATCCTGGCTCAGCTCGCCTTCCGCCGTGAAAGCCTCCCCGTTCCAGCGCCACGCGCCGCCGTCCTGCTCCACGATGCCCGTCCCGGCCAGGGTGGCCGTGTTGGCCCAGGCGAATTCGCCCGCTTCCAACGCCGCGATGCGGGCTTCGTTGTCGGGACCCTCCATGTGGCACAGGAAGCAGTTCATCTCCACGACGCCGGACTCTGCCCAATCCCAGGGGACCAGCGCGCCGGTTGCCGGGTCGACGATCTGCGTTTCGGTGCCGGCGGCCTCGCCCGTCAGATCGGCCAGTGGCGTGCCGTCCCGGTTGTAGACTGCCGGGCCGCCGCCCGCGTGATACAGGCCCAGCGTCTGGATCCACTCGGCAGTGGTGAGGTCGATTCGCTCGTCGCCCTCCGGCGAGAGATAGCGGTAGGTGAGCGGGTCCCAGCGCCCGAACAGGCCAGGGCCGGTGTCCCACGGCTGGAAACCGCCGGTGCCGTAGTCCTGCAAGCCAACGTCGGCGTGAAAGCTGTGCTCGGCGATGAACGCGGTGTCGTGGCAGGCGCCGCAGGTTTGCATGGTCGAGACGGGTTGCCCGCTTTCGAGCACGTTTTCGCCGTTGGCGTCGAGCAGGGGGAAGGTGGGGTGCAGCGGCGAGCCGCCCTGCGCCCCTGCGGGATCGGCGCCGCCCACGAGCAGGGCCGCAGCCACTGCCGCCGCGCCCAACAACCCCATCACAAGGTACGCATGCTGCCGGATCGTTCGATTGATGCTCATCGTGTCCCCGCGTTTCATTCAGAACCCTGGGTGCCGACGTTCCGTCCGCCCCAGCGCATCGGATCGCCCAGGTAGCCCAGGGCTTCCCAATCCATCCGGCTGTCCGCACTGTGGCAGTCGGAGCATTTGAGGGCCAGCTCCGCCGGGGCCACCATATGCGTGATCGGCCAGTACATCTCCGTCCAGGTGAAGCCGTACTCGCCGCTGTAGTCCAGGCCGGTCACGTCCGATCCGAGCTGCGCGGCCAGGTCCCAGTTGAATTCGGTCCAATAACCGCCTTCGCCGACGGTCTTGGGCACCAGGAGAATGTTGTTGACCGTGTCGTAAATCTGGTTGGCGCGATGGATCTTGAACGGCCAGATTTTGGCGTTGGGATCGGTGATGTCACCGATCGGATCGTTGATCCGCGTCACTTCGTTGGGGTCGATGGGATCGCCCAGCAGGTATCGCTCGGCGGTGCCGGCATACCAGTCGTAAGCGGGGATGAAGTCGCCTTCGTAGATGAAGCTGCCTTTGATCTTCAGATACGAGTGCTGGTCTTCGGGCAGGTCCTGCCCGGCAGCCGACCAATCCCACACCATCTTGGTGGGCTCGCGCCGCGCGCCCGCCGGGATGTGGCACGTCTGGCAGGCCACCGAGTCGGTGTGGGCGTTCACGCGGGCGTCATCGTGCGGCGCCGCGTCGTGGCAGTCGGTGCAGGCCACCTGGTTGGCGTTATCCACGCTGACCGAGATCGAGCGGCCCTTGATGTCGTGATCGGCGGTCTGGTGACAGTCGGTGCACTGGAAGTCGTGGCGGCCCATGTGCACGTCGAGCGCTTCGTCCGGGTAGTAGAGGGTTTCGTCGAGATCGCCGTGCTTGACCGCGTCGCCACCGCCCCCGTTGAAGTGGCAGGAGCCGCAGTTCTCACGCGTTGGCAGGCCGACGCTCTGAGCCGCTGCGACCAGGTCGACTCCATCGGCGGGCAGGCCCGACGCCGCTTTGACATACTGGCCCGATTGGTCGTGGCACACCAGGCAGTCGACATCGTCTTCGGTGGCCGTCTCGATGAAATCGGCCCCTTCCCAGCCATACCCCGCGTGACAGCGGGTACAGCCCGTCCAGTTGGACTGAATGCCGATGCAGAAGTTGTTGAGCACGTTAGCTTTGCCGGTGGACACCGGCTCCTCCCGCCAATCGACCTCGACCGGGGGCGCCTGCCACGTCCAGTGGTTGGTGCGCATCACTTCGGTGGCGGCATCGTCGTGGCAGTCGAGACAGGCGAGCGTGACGTCACCGCCGGTTTCGAACGGTCCCTTCAGCAGCGCGCTGTGATCGGTGGCCGGGCTATCGTCTGGAACGTGGTCCCAGGGGTTGGTGGCTGCTTCCGATTCAGGTTGCAGCACCAGCACCACCGGCACGATGACGATCAACGCCGTGCCGATCAGTCCTAGAAGCCAGATGTATTTAAAGTCTCTCATGGGCTGTCGTCATAACCTCTCAGGATTGCGATGGGGAATCCAACACGCCGGCCTGACGTTCGAGCACCTCGCGCAAGATGCGGCGCATGTCGTCCAGCACATCCAGGATGCGCGGATCGGTCAGGCTGTATACGACCACGGACCCGCTGCGCTCCGACGTAACCAGCAGACGCTGGCGCAGCAGGGCGAGATGCCGGGACACAGTCGGTTGGGGCATGTCGAGCAGGTCGGCCAGCGCCGTGACGTGCATCGGCTGCTCGCCGAGCGCGTAGAGGATCTGAATGCGCTTGGGGTCGTTGACCGACTGGCAGATGTAATTGTGCAGGAGCTGAATTTCTTCCAGGGGAATGAGCGGCACGACGGCTCCTTTCGCTTATTCGCACATCCGAATATGCTTATATTCTCTCGCATTCAGGGCTGCCCGTTAGCGATGTTTGTCACGAATGGCATGTGCCAAAAATCACTTGTTGGGGCGCGCCGCGGCGAAGGCTCGCCCCCCGAAGAGTATTACACATGCAAATTTTTTAGGGTCAAAATATCACTTCTCGCCGCGCCAACATGATCGTAGACTGGGACTATGGCTTCTGTTTTCAGGGAGAGCAGGCGATGAAGCGCGTGTTGGCGGTCTTGTTGATCATTCTGCTGGTGCCGGGTGTCTCGATCGCGCAGGATGACGATTGCCCCGTTCAGGTGCAAAGTGTCTTGGCTAACGTCGCGCGCGACTGTGCGGGCACCGAGCCGGGCCAGGCGTGTTTCGGACATGGGCCGATCGAGGTGACGACGCGTGAGGGCGGCGGCGCGTTCGAAGCGGCGGGCGATATCCTGGCGCTGGACGAAGCGTGCTGCATGCGCCTGGGTGCGATGCAGGCGCCGGACGAATGGGGTGTCGCGGTGATGGAGATCGCGCCTGATGTGGGCGAGCACAGCCTGACCGCCGTTCTGTTGGGCGAGGTTGAAATCCAGAACGCGGCCAGCTTCTTCTCCGAGCTTGAAGTGCGCGTCGAAAGCGACACGCCGGTTTATGCCGGGCCGGGCTCGCATTACGACACCGTGGCCGGTGTGGTGGCGGGGGATGTGTTGCACGCCAACGCGTGCAACTGCACGCAGAACTGGCTGCGCGTGCGCCTGCCGAGCGGCGAGATTGGGTGGATCCCCGCCCGGCGAGCCACCGTGCTCGGCGAGGTTGATAGCCTGCCGGTCGCTGCTGAGGACTCCCCGATTTACGCGGCCATGCAGGCGTTCACATTCCGCAGCGGCACAGCGGAACCCGCCTGTGCATCAGCGCCGGAGAGCGGCATTCTGATCCAGTCGCCAGCCGGTGCGGAGGCTGCCCGCCTGTGGATCAACGGCGTGGACATTGTCGCCCGCGCAACGCTGTTTCTCCAGGCGATGCCGGAAAGCGAGTTCAGCATCGAAGTGCTGGATGGCGAAGCCATGATCACGGCGGATGACGAGACGATCACGGCGCCCGCGGGCGTGCGCGTGGCGATCCCGCTGTCGAGCGGTTATGCGCCCAGCGGTCACATGCACGTCGAACCTTATGCGGCGCCGGATATCGAAAACCTGCCTTTCACCCTGCTGCCCCAGGCCGTGGACACGGTGCCCTTCGACAATCCCGATCCGCTGCTGGTGGGGCAGAAGGCGTGCACCGTCGTTTCCGATCGCGGGGAAACCATCTGCGCGCTCCATTTCGTGAACCTGGATGGCGACGCCATCGTGCGGCTCGAGACGGAGTTTGTCTACGCTGCTCAGGGAACGTGGGAAGGCAGCAGCCACGAGAACCCGGCGATCATCGAGGGCGACACGGTTTCCGGCGACCTGGCGTGGCCGGTGTCGTGCTCGTTGGGGGGCGCGAACTTCATCGGCCCGGTGATCTGGTCGGTCACCATTACCGATGAATCCGGACACGTCAGCGAACCGTTCGAGGCCAGTTTCAACTGCGTCGATGGGTAGACATGTCCCCAGGGCCGGTGATGTTCAGACCTGTGCTGGCCGATCTCCTCAACTGTCCGGTGACTGGGAACGTGCCCTGGGGATTGACATCCTCACGATTGCAGAATCCACCTGAAAGGCCAGTCCCTGCTCCCGCCCTTGCCGGAACCCTCCGGTTGGAGGCGCAGGCGTGGCAGCCCGACCGCGCGTGCGCGGACTCGATCTTGAGGACGCGCAGCCCGCCGCCGTGGTCTTCGTCTCGTGGAATCGTGCAATCGAAATGCTCCAAGTCGCGTTCACTGCGCTTCTGTTTGTGGGTGAGCGGTGGGGTTATTACGAAATAGCGTTTGATAAGTATCTGGTATAGACTTATCGGCATTGCGCGTCT
>Ga0068714_10007612_pt1 | contig 10408 bp, 9 predicted proteins | sample MTBNYHSulfiMetaG_FD_62988 | JGI IMG/M metagenome (GOLD analysis project Ga0068714, IMG submission 62988) | Enrichment culture microbial communities from rom New York Harbor, USA that are MTBE-degrading - MTBE-NYH (New York Harbor Sulfidogenic)... | ecosystem: Environmental > Aquatic > Marine >...
CCGACGCGTAGCCCGATCGGAGGACGGGAAGGATCGCCTCGCGCTACCGCGTGTCCAGAACCTCGAACAACTCCTCGAACCGCCGCCCGACGGCGTCGGCGATCCGGTGCGCCGTCTTGACGCTCGTGCCGGCCCCGTTCTCGATCGAAGAGAGCATCGGGCGGGAGATCCCCACCGCCTCCGCCAACTCGGCGGAGGTGAATCCGGCGATGATCCGCGCGCGGCGCACGGCGTCCTCGATCGACACGATTCGGTAGTACTTGCGAGGCATGATCTGACTGCCAGTATACTGACGCTGATCCTTGCCTTCCTTATGCCCACATCCCATTCCTATGGGACATCTCGACGCGTATAGACAGACGTCCATCACCTAAAACTTGACAATTCGTTGACAATGCGCTAGGCTGTCGCGGTTTCCATCGGCGCCCCGGCTCGGGCAGGGACCTACGACACAACGTGCGACCACCGGGTGGTGCCGAAGGCTAGGGGGGAACTCCAGCCGACGATCCGGGGCGCCCTTGCTCTTTGTCGCGCGCGGCGACACGGGGTGACGGACGGCGTACGCTCCCCCGCCGCCTTCCCCTACAATGGCATGTCATGAGCTGGGAGTGGACCGCCGCATCCCTCGCGCTGCTTTCGACGAGCGCGCTGTCCCTGGCGATCGCGATCGCCCTTTACCGGCGCCGCGAGATCCGCGGCGTCTCGAACCTCGCTGCGCTCATGCTCGCGATCGCGTACTACACCCTCATCGCGGCGTTTGAAGCCGCGGCCGTCCCGCTTCATCGGAAGATCCTCTTTTCCAAGCTCGAGTACGTCGGGTCGGGGAGCGTCACCGTCCTCTTCGTCCTGTTCGCCGCCCGGTTCGCCGGCCGCACCGCGTGGAGAACCCGCCCGCGCGTCGCGGCCCTCTGGCTCCTGCTCCTCTTCGTCCCGTTGGCCGCGACCAACGAGTTCCATCGATGGATCTGGACCGGCTTCTCCCCCGGCGCCCCCGGCTCGAACGCCATCGTCTACCACCACGGTCCCGCCTTCTTCGCGTTCATCGCCGCGATCTGCGCCTACCTCTTCGCCGGTTCCGTCCTCCTGATCGAAGCAGCCATCCGATCCTCGGCGGTGCAGCGTCGCCAATCGATCGCCTGCCTCCTCGCCGCCGCCGTCCCCTGGATCAGCGCCGTCCTCTACACGGTCGGAGTCACGCCCGCACCCGGCCTCAACCTCATCCCGCTGAGCTTCTCCGTCGCCGGGATCGTCCTCGCCGTCGGGATCGTCCCGCTGCGCCTGTTCGAGCTTGTCCCCGTGGCGCGCGAGCGGCTGCTCGAGAGCATGAGCGACGGGATCCTCGTCCTCGATTCCCAACGCAGGCTTGTCGACCTCAATCCGTCGGCCCGCGCGATGTTCCGGCTCCCACGAAGCGCCATCGGCACCGACGCCGCCCGCCTGCTCGCCGCGTGGCCGTCGATCCTCGAGCACCTCGATCCGAAACGCGAGGTCCGCCTCGAGCTCTCCCTCTACCAGAAACCGCTCTACCACGCCGACCTGCGGATCACGCCGCTGCGCACGACCTTGGAGGCTTCCCCCGGCCACCTGATCGTCGTCCGCGACATCACCCGCCGCCACCTCGCAGAGACCGCGCTGCGAGCGGCCAACGAGCACTTGCAGGCCCAGCTTCGCGAGATCGAACGCCTACAGGAGGAGCTCCGCGAGCAGGCGATCCGCGACGCGCTGACCGGCCTGTTCAACCGCCGCCACCTCGACGACATGCTCCCGCGGATCCTCGCCCGCGCCGAGAGGGACGGAGCCCCGGTTTCGGTGGCCCTCGTCGACATCGACCACTTCAAGCAAGCCAACGACACGTACGGACACCGCGCGGGAGACGCGCTGCTGGCCGAACTGGGCGGCCTGCTCTCCCGCCAAGCCCGCCCCGGTGACATCGCCTGCCGCTATGGGGGTGAGGAGTTCGTGCTCGTCTTCCCCGGCATGCCTCTCGAGACGGCCGTCGAGCGGATGGACGGGCTCCGCCGGACATTCCGGGCCGCCGACCTGCGAGCGCTGGGGATCGAAAGGCCGCCGACCCTCTCCGCCGGGATCGCCGTCTTCCCCGAGCACGGCGCGTCGCAGGACGAGCTCTTGCGCGCGGCGGACGCCGCCCTCTACCAGGCCAAGGCGTCGGGGCGGGATTGCGTCCGAGTCGCCGGCGAGCCGGCCGCTTGAGCCGCGCGGCGCCCTAGATCGCGTCCGTGTCCCCTGGGACCTTGGCGAACAGCCGCGCGTCCTCGATGCGATCGAGCCCGCAGACGTAGCGAGTCAGCCGTTCGACCCCGACTCCAAATCCGGCGCAGCGCGGCAGCCCGCGCGCCGCGTGCTCGAGGTAGCGCGCGAACCGCTCGCGGGAGAGGCCGTCCCGCGCCATCCGATCGAGAATCCGTCCGTACTCCACCTCACGCTCCCCGCCCGAAAGCGCCTCGCCGAACCCCTCCGGGTAGACGAGGTCCATGTCGAGCAGCACCTCCGGCCGCGCCGGATCCTCGCGATCGTAGAACTCCCGCACCCGGCGCGGGAAGTCGACGACCCACGCCGGCGCGTCGAGCGACGCCGAGAGGGCGTCGTCGAACGGCTCGCCAAAGCGGGCCGCTGCTTCGGCGAACGGAATCCGTGCGAACGGCGCTTCCGGGACCCGCAGCGCCCGCCCCAACGCGCGAAGCTCCCCGCGGCAGCGGGCCGACACGTCCTCCAGAACCTGGACGAGCAGCCCCTCGCCGAGCGCGATCACGCCGTCGCGCGTCCCGTCGCGCATCTCAAGGTCGAGCTGCACGAACTCCACCAGGTACCGGCCTGCCGAAGCGCGCTCCGCCGGCTCCATCCGCACGTTCGGCGAGAAACAGAAGACCCTCGGAACCGTCTGGAGCGCGATCTCCTTATGCAGGATCATGCTCTTCGTGAGCTGGAACGGCCGGCCGTAGAAGTCGACCGTGCCCCCGTACGTCTCATGGTGCAGCGGGTCGGTGATCGGGGACAAGAGCACCGGCAGAATCTCGAGGAATCCCCGCTGTCGAAGGTAGTCCCCGGCCGATCGCACGATCTCGCCTTTGACTCTCAACACGGCGGCCCGCTCTGTGGAAGTCGATACACGCATGTGGCTTTCCCTCCCATCAGGAATGCACGGCATTCCCCAACACGGCCATCAGGGACCTCAGTGTGGACGTCGGCCGGCAATGCGGCCGCGGGATCAGCGATGCGCCCCGCGTGGGGCGCCCTGATTGGAGAGACGGAAGAGGAAAAGGGGATTCCGGCGTGTGGCTCCGATCGACTCAGCGCACGCCGTCCGTGAATGCTCGGTCATCGCGACCACCTCTTCCGGATAGGATGGACCACCGTAGCGGCAGCGACGCTGGCCGTCAAGAGCCATCGGTCGCTCTCGAAGGGAACCGTGGTCCTCCCGCGCCGTCACAGCGGGAAGGACGGCCTACGACGAAGCGGACGTAGACGGAGTCGCCGGCCGTTGCCCGGCGCGATCGGCGATGTACTCCTCGAGCGCGCTGATGCGGACCTGGATCTGGTCGGCGTGGACGTCCGGGTTCTCCTTCGCGAACGCCTTGTAGATCCCCAGCGCGTCGTCGAGCCGGCCCTCGGTGAAGGCCGCGCCCGCCTCGCGACGGACCTTGTCGTAGAGCGCCTTCCCGGCGCGAAGCTGCAGTCTGAGTCGTCGGCCCATTCTGTGTGCCTCCTTCATGTGAGGCGTTTGCCTCGCGCTCAGCGTACACCTTCCTTCTCGTTTCGAACAAGAAACGGCCTCGCTCGACGCGCCGCGCTACCGGAGGAGGAGCGGGACGGCGATGGCCACGGCGCCCATGCTGACGACGGCGACGATGAACAGGGAGTAGCGGGCGTTGTACTTTCCGAGCAGCGCCGGATCGTAGTAGCCGTCGACCTTCTGGTCCGCGTACAGCTTCAGCAACCCGCCGATCAGCCGCGCCCGCGTTTCCTTTCCCTTGAGGAGACCGAACACCACGACGACGTTGACCACCGCCGTGAGGGCGATGAACGCCGCGAGCACCGCCGACGTCGATCCGTTCTCCGCCGTGTCCTGAGCGATTCCGGAGCTGATCGCCAGCATCACCAGGTTCAGGAGGACGGCGATGACGACGAACACCGTGTCCGTCCGCGCCCCCTGCTGAAGCTCCGAGACGATGTGCTCATGCACCCGATCGATCATGAGAGACCTCCTTGCCCTTGGGTTCCGACCAGTATCGACATTCGACTTGAAGGAAGGAAGAACCCCCATCCGCGATCGAGGAACTCGCGTCGAGAGCGCCTCTGCGCCGGTTCCCGTAGGGCGTTCCCGAGGCTTGCGCCATCTGGCTCCATGCCATCCCACGCGGGACAGGGGATGCGGCCTGTGGGGTGCCCTTGGGCGGGTCCCTTTCCTTCGTTAGACTTGGTCAGAGTTGACGGGAGGCGGGGCGCCGCTGAGCCATAGATCGGTAGCCAAGCGCAGCGCGTACAATGATCCCATGAACCACAGCGAGATCGTCAGCTTCATCTGGGGTGTCGCGGATCTCATTCGCGATGTGTTTCGTCGCGGGAAGTACCAAGACGTCATCCTGCCGATGACGGTGCTTCGTCGCCTCGACTGCGTCCTCGCGCCGACGAAGGTTGAGGTCTTGCGTCTCAACGCGGAGTACAAAGAGAGGCTGGCCGATCGCGACGGACTGCTTCGCACGGCTTCCGGCTTCGCGTTCTACAACACCTCCGAGTACGACTTCGACAAGCTCGTTGCGGATGCGCCGAACGTCGCCCAGAACCTCCGCAACCACATCGCCGGGTTCAGCGAGAACATGCGCGAGGTCATCGAGAAGTTCGACTTCGACAACACGATCAGCAAGCTCGCGGAGGCCGGGCTCCTGTTCAAGGTGCTGGAGCGGTTCCGCAGCGTCGATCTCCACCCGGACACCGTCGACAACGCGACGATGGGGACGATCTTCGAGGAGCTGATCCGGAGGTTCAACGAGGCGCTGAACGAGAATCCCGGCGAGCACTTCACCCCTCGCGATGTGGTCCATCTGATGGTTGACCTCTTGCTCGCCGGCGACCGCGCGCGGGTCCAAGGCACCGGCGTCGTCCGAACGGTCTACGACCCCTGCTGCGGATCGGGCGGGATGCTCACGATCACCAAGGAACACATCAGCGCTGGAATCCACCGGAATGACGCGCAGGTTGCCCCGCCGCTCAATCCGAACGCCGACATTCATCTCTTCGGCCAGGAGGTGAACCCGGAGACCTACGCCGTATCGAAGTCCGACCTGTTCATGACCTCGAAGGACGGCCGCGACGCCGAGAACATCGCCTACGGAAGCACGCTGGCGAACGATCGCCACGACGGGCGAACCTTCGACTACCTGATCACCAATCCGCCCTACGGCAAGGACTGGAAGATGGACGAGGACGCGGTCAAGGCCGAGCATGAGCGCGGCGACGCCGGGCGCTTCGGAGCAGGTCTCCCGAGGATCTCGGACGGGCAGCTCCTCTTCCTCCAGCACCTGCTCTACCACATGAAGGATCCAAGCGAGGGCGGCTCGCGCATCGCGATCATCATGAACGGCTCGCCGCTCTTCACCGGCGGGGCGGGCTCCGGCGAGTCGGAGATCCGCCGCTGGATCCTCGAGAACGACCGACTTGAGGCGCTCGTCGCGCTTCCGGAGCAGCTCTTCTACAACACCGGCATTGCGACCTACGTCTGGGTGCTGACCAACCGAAAAGCCCCTGATCGTAGAGGTAAGGTCCAGCTGATCGATGCCACCTCGTTCTGGGTCCCGATGCGAAAGAGCCTGGGCGACAAACGCCGCGAGATTCCGCACGAGAAGGCGCTCGTGATCCTCAAGATCCTCGACGCCTTCGAAGAGGCGGAATACTCGAAGATCTTCCCGACGACGCAGTTCGGCTACCGGCGGGTCACCGTGGAGCGGCCGCTCCAGCTCAGCTTTCAGGCCTCCCCGGAGCGCATCGCCCGCCTGAAGGATGAACGAGCTTTCGCCAAGCTCGCCGAGAGCAAGAAGCGCAACCGCGAAGTGAGGGCACAGGAAGAAGAGCTTGGCCGCAGGGAGCAGGAGAAGGTCCTTGCCATGCTTGGCGGCATTCCTGACACGCTATTCAAGGATCGACCGAGCTTCGAGACGACGCTCAAGACGGCTGCATCCGAGCACGGGATCAAGCTCGATGCTTCGCTGAAGAAGGCGATCCTGAACGCCCTCTCGGAGCGCGACGAGACGGCCGAGATCTGCCGCCTGCCTGCGCCGCGAGGATCGCGGCAGGCAGGCGACGCCAAAGGTAACCCTGAGCCTGATACGAACCTGCGTGACTACGAGAACGTCCCGCTCTCCGAATCCGTCGAAGCCTTCTTCGATCGGGAAGTCAAGCCGCATGTTCCCGACGCCTGGATCGACGAATCCAAGCGCGACGAGAAGGACGGCGAGGTCGGCGTCGTTGGCTACGAGATCAACTTCAACCGCTACTTCTACACCTACGAGCCACCGCGGCCGCTCGAAGAGATCGAGGCCGATATCAAGACGCTGGAGCGAGAGATCATCGACATGCTGCGGGAGGTGGCGGGATGAGGTCATTCAATGACTGATCGCCGTGAAAGGGCAGAGCGTAAAAGCCCTTCCCAGGCAAGTGTGAAGCAGCACGCGACGGTTCCTGAGGAGGCAGTGGGCACATTACCGACCGTCCTCCTCGACGACGTGCGGTCCTTGATCGAAACGGCCCGCGCCCATGTAGCTGCAACCGTGAATGCGGAGACCGTGCTACTTAACTGGCACATCGGGCAACGCATATGGAACGAGATCTTGGGCGAAGAACGAGCGGGGTATGGCAAGCAGATTGTCGACGCGCTGAGTCGACAATTGACCGCCGAGTACGGGCGAGGGTTTGGACGAGACAACCTATTCCACATGATTCGTTTCGCTCGGACGTATCCCGAGAGAGAGACTGTCGACGCACTGAGTCGACAGTTGTCCTGGACCCACTTGCGCACGCTGATGTACGTGGACGATTCACTGGAGCGCGAGTTCTACACGGAGATGTGCCGCGTGGAACGCTGGAGCACCCGCACGCTCAAAGAAAGGATCGCGAGCATGCTCTATGAGCGTTCCGCTCTGAGCAAGAAGCCCGAAGAGGCGATCAGACTAGAGCTGGCGCAGCTTCGAACCGAAGGCCGGATGACTCTGGACATGGTGTTTCGCGATCCCGTGATCCTCCGCCAGCTTGGCTTGGCCGACACCTATCGCGAGAAAGAACTGGAGACAGCCATCCTTCGCGAGATTCAGGCGTTCTTGCAAGAGATGGGCACGGACTTCGCCTTCCTGGCGCGGCAGAAGCAGATTGTGATCGATGGAGAAGACCACTGGATAGACCTCTTGTTCTATCATCGGCGTCTGCGTTGCCTCTTCGCCATCGAGCTCAAGATCGGGCGCTTCAAGGCGGAATACAAGGGGCAGATGGAGCTCTACCTGCGCTGGCTAGAGGAGAACGAAGCGCAAGAAGGAGAAGCGCCGCCGCTCGGCCTGATTCTCTGCGCGGGCAGGTCCTCCGAACAGGTTCGCTTGCTCCAGTTGGACCGAGGCCGAATCCGGGTCGCCGAATACCTGACCGAGCTTCCGCCTCGGGATGTGTTGGAAGCTCGCCTGCATCAAGCGATCGAAGCCGCGCGAGAGCGATTGGCCATCGAACAACCGATGGCTCTGCCGAATCCAGCGCTAGATCCCGAGGACATGCTTGAGGAGGATGGACGGTGATTGTGCAAGGTGATGTAGGTGAGTGCGCCGTCTTCTGCGGACCTGCCAAACATGAAAGGGCAGACGGGAGCCAGACGCTCGAAGGCGGGAGCATGGAGATGCTGGGGGAGGTGGCGGGATGAAGATGCGGTCACAAGAACCTCGCCCCGTCTGGCTTGTTCGCGCAGGCCGTCACGGCGGCGATGAGGCCCTTGCGCTGGAACAGGGGCTGGCCATCATCGGGTACTCTGACGTTCCCAACCTCATTTCGGCGTCCTCGTTCGACGAGATCCTAGCCATCGTCCAGGAGTCGAACCCAGAGGACTCGATCAGCCGGCTGAGGAACTGGGCTTCTCAGCTTGCCGCCTTCGCGCTTCACATGAAGGAAGGCGACGTCGTCGCCCTGCCGTTGAAGACGCGCCCGGGACGTGTTGCCCTCGGGCGCGTCAAGGAACCGTACCGCTTCCGCGACTTGCTGGGAGAAGGACGGCATACGCGCGAAGTCGAGTGGGTCAGGCCCGACGTGCCCAGATCAGACATCCAGCAAGACCTCCTCTACTCGCTCGGCGCATTCATGACCGTCTGTCGCATTCGGCGAAACGAGGCGGAAGCGCGGTTCGCCGCGATCCTCAGAGGCGAAGCGGATCCGGGGTTCAGTGGCGAAGGCGCGCCAGAGGCAGGAGAGGAAGGTGTCGCCGAAGGGCAAGCTGTCCTCGATGTCGCACAGGTCGCGCACGATCAGATTCAGTCTCACATCCGCACGCGATTCCAAAGGCATGACCTCGCTCGACTCGTCGAGGCGGTTCTGCAGGCCGACGGATACAAGACGGAGCTCTCTGCTCCCGGACCGGATGGAGGCGTCGACATCTTGGCTGGAAGAGGGCCGCTCGGGCTCGACGGCCCGAGTCTCTGTGCCCAAGTGAAATCGCAGACGAAGCCCGCCGACGTCACGGTCTTTCGGGCACTGCAGGGGACGATGCAGTCCTTCAAGGCCGAGCGAGGACTGCTGGTCTGCTGGGGCGGGTTCACCGGACCGGCGGAACAGGAAGCGCGGCAGCACCACTTCAGCATCCGTCTGTGGGACGCGAGTGACCTGGTGAAGGCGATCTACCGTGTGTACGACCAGCTACCCGAGGAGATCCAGGCTGATCTCCCGCTGAAGCGCGTCTGGGCGCTCGTTCTCGAGGACGCGGAATGACGTCCACGCGGTTCAAGCCTTATCCCGAGACCAAGGACTCCGGTATCGAGTGGCTCGGCCCGATCCCGGCGCATTGGAAGCGGCTTCCCCTGAAGAGGTGCCTTGACGCAGTATCTTCCGGAGGTACGCCAGATAGCAGCGATGATCGGTACTGGACGGATGAGGCTAGCGGCGTTCCCTTTGTCACGATTGCAGACATGAGCCACGGGAAGGTGGTCTGCAATACCGCGCGTCATCTCACAGGCGAAGGCTTGGAATCGAAGTCGCTCAGTGTCCTGCCGCGCGGGACCCTTCTCTACTCGATCTACGCTAGCCTCGGCAAGGTAGCACTTCTTGGGACTAACGCGGCAGCCAACCAGGCAATCCTTGCACTAGTCCCCAACGCCTCCGCTCTCGATCAGCGGTTTCTGATGTGGTGGCTCAGGTCGATGGAGGAACACCTTGATCTGTTCTCAAGCAGCAACACGCAAAGCAACCTGAGTGCCGAGCGAGTTCTTGACATGCCGGTGTTCACAGCGCCACTTGAGGAACAAGAAGCCATCGCCGAGTTCCTCGATCGCGAGACGGCGAAGATCAATGCGCTGGTGGAGAAGAAGGAGCAGTTGATTGAGCTGCTGCAGGAGAAGCGCACCGCGCTGATCAGCCATGCCGTCACCAAGGGCCTCGATCCCGATGTCCCCATGAAGGACTCCGGCATCGAATGGCTCGGCCAGATCCCAGCGTTTTGGGAGATCAAGCAACTGAGGTACCTCACTCCTGATTCGCGGCCCATCATGTACGGGATCGTGTTGCCAGGACCGGACGTTGCTGAAGGAGTGCCGATTGTCAAGAGCGGAGACATTCACGCTCGCCGGCTGAATCTGGAATCTCTTTGCAGGACTACGACTGAGATCGAATCGAGATACGAGCGGTCCCGACTCCGCGGAGGAGACATCGTCTACTCAATTCGCGGCAGCATAGGGGACTGCGATCTAGTGCCGGACGAGCTCACGGCAGCAAACCTAACGCAGGATGCTGCGCGCGTGTCGCCAAGACGGGGAGTACGGTCAAGGTGGCTCCTGTACATGCTACGTTCTCGGTATGTATTCGGTGCGCTTGAAGCTGGAGCGCTGGGCGCCACGATACGAGGCATCAACATCTGGGATCTGAAGCGAGTGCGGATTCCGTTCCCAGAAGAAGCCGAACAGCAAGCCATCGCGAACTTCCTCGACCGCGAGACAGCGAAGCTCGACGCTCTGATCGCGAAGATCGGAGAAGCGATCGAACGACTGAAGGAATACCGCACCGCCCTCATCTCCGCCGCCGTCACCGGCAAGATCGACGTCCGGGAGGCCGTCCAGTGAGCGTCCGCTCAAGGTTCCCGCTGCGGGAAGACTTCCCTTGTATACAGAAAAGGGAAGTGTTATAGTCCAATGCGTGTCGTCGGGGCAGACAAGCTTTA
>Ga0068714_10007613_pt1 | contig 10407 bp, 8 predicted proteins | sample MTBNYHSulfiMetaG_FD_62988 | JGI IMG/M metagenome (GOLD analysis project Ga0068714, IMG submission 62988) | Enrichment culture microbial communities from rom New York Harbor, USA that are MTBE-degrading - MTBE-NYH (New York Harbor Sulfidogenic)... | ecosystem: Environmental > Aquatic > Marine >...
TTCGAATTTCGAATTTCGTGCTTCGAATTTGGAGCCTTTCCACTTACACGGGCATAGCCAATTGTCTCTGACCTGGCCCAGAGGACCAGGATTGCTGAACCCCCATTCAAAGGGGACATGACTGCGGGAAACCGAAAACTGATTCCGGCCGCCTCTATAGCGGCGACTACCCTCGATTCCGAACCGGTTTACGGCGCGGTGAAGGCGAAATTCGACCACCCCCGGGAACTGAGCGGCGCTCAGTCCCTGACGAAGTGCCGGTCTCTCGCCTGCCGGTCCGTGGCAACGGGTGTTCCCTATCACGAGGGAGCAATACGCTGCTTTCAGGAAAAGAAGGTTTGGGCTCCGGAAGCGCAGACCTACCAGGACAGGATGATCAAGAGAAGGAGGAACTAATTTCGGGCGCAACGGAAGCCGCCAAGATACCGGCCGGGTTCCTTGACGAATGCATTCAGACAGCCCGCCCGGCAGAAGTAATAGCTTTTTCCCTCATAGTCGATCTTCACCGCAGCGTTGAGAGGATCCACCTCCCTCCCGCACACGGGATCGAATCCGACGGGCACTCCTGCTCCGACACCGGAGGCAATGATACCGGATACATAGGGCTGAAGATCCTTTGCGATTCCCCGGTAAACCAGCACGGCCCCAACCACGGCAAGGACAAAGCAGGCCGCCCCTGCGACAAAAGCCTGGTTCGGAGAGATCAGGGATGTTCCGTTCATTGCCGTTCCAACGACGACTCCGGCGAGAATTCCGAAAGACGGAATGCCTATGAGAACGAGCACGCTCTTGAGAATAGCCCCGGGTTTGAAAAGAAGCGACACGTAGTCTCCCACCTTCGCTCCGGCCCTGTTGTCGACCTTAACGGCGAAACCCAGGGGTTTTCCCGCGCAGTGGCAGTGCCCCTGGGGCGACGAGCATCGCCCGGCTGAATTATCCGTTTCCACGACTACCTGGGCCTTGCCGTCGGAACTCACGCTCGTGATGTATCCCTTGGACTCTTTCATGGTATTACCTTCCGCTCTTCTGCATAGTAAATTTAATCCCTATTTCGGCCCTGTCCAAAAACCGAGTTTTTTGAGACCCTCCGCTAGCCTGAACACTGAACACACGGTCTGCCTCGCTTGACTTGATAGCGACTGCTCTGCTACCGTGACGGCGACATGAAAACGGAATACGTGTACGACCTCGACGACAGGCTTCCGCCCAGGTACGCGCTCATTTACGGCCTGCAGTGGGCCTTCATCATGTTCCCTCCCCTCATCATCGCCGCGACCCTCGTCGCGGACTCCTTTCCAGGGGGAGAAATCGACAAGATACGCTTCCTGCAGTTCACACTCCTGACATCCGGATTCTTCACAGCGGTGCAGACGCTGGGGGGTCATCGCTACCCTCTTTTGGAGGGACCCGCCACGGCCCTTATCCTGGCCTTTGTTCTTCTCGCCCCCCTGGGTGTCGCTGCCGTCCAGGGAGGCATGATCGTGGGCGGATTTCTCCTCATGGCGATCGTCCTTTCGCGGCAGATGGATCGGCTGAGCGGACTCTTTACCCCTAATGTGGTGGGCGTGATCCTTATGTTGATTGCCCTGGGCCTGCTCCGTCCCCTCCTCGGTTTCATGACCGGCGCCGCGGCCGGTACCGGAGGGGAAGGACTCACCTTTATTGTCAGCGTGGTCCTGGTCCTTTTCATCGCTACCCTTTCCCACCGGCTTAAGGGTTTTTGGAAAACCGTCTCCATCCTGATCGGGATGATCGCGGGATCCGCGGCCTTCTCTCTTCTCGGGCGAATCGAGTGGCGGGAGGTCGCAGTGGCCTCATGGTTCTCCCTCTCTCCCCGGTGGATTGCGACCGCACCGGAGTTTCACTGGGCCGCGATCGTAGGGTTCGTTTGCGCCTATCTCGCCGTGCTGGTCAACACCCTCGGCAGTCTTCAGGGCATCGCGGCCATAACCGATCGGGAGCGTTTGCCGGGGGCCTTGTCACGAGGAATCTTCGTGACCGGCGCGGCCGGAATCGTCTGCGGTTTCTTAGGCGTTGTGGGAACCGTGAGTTACAGCATGAGCCCCGGAGTGATACTTGCCAATCGCGTGGCCAGCAGGTACGCCGTGACCCTCTGCGGCCTCATCCTGGTCCTTGCCGCTTTTCTCCCGAAACTCGCGGCCTTCATCTCCCTCGTGCCCGGTCCCGTAGTCGGCGCGGCGCTGTGCGTGGGGCTCGGCGGACAGGTCGGCGTAGGAATTTCCGCCGTGGCTTCCCAGGAAATCGCATCGAGGGACTACTTCGTGGTGGGACTCCCGATCATACTGGGAACACTGGTCGGGTTTCTTCCGAAAGAGCTGTTGAGTTCCCTTCCCCCTTCCCTGCAGGTTTTCGTGGCAAACAGCCTGATCATGGGAATCTTTCTAGTCCTCCTTCTGGAGCATCTGCTGCTGAAAAGGAAGAACGCTTCCTCCGACGCCTGAAAGCAAGTCCGGCCAAAGGAACCAATTGACGTTTTCTTCCAGAAAAAGTATACTGCAGTTCCATTGAGCCCCCTGCCTTATGATCAGGCAGGGGGCTCTTTTCAGGAGTGTTTGAAACACTTGACTTGAGCGGGTTTCGGGGAACGTTCCCGGGTATGAATACAGCAATTTACGTCGTCTTCGCTCTCACTTACATGCTCATCGCTTCGAGGCGCCTTTCCCTTCTGCCGATAGGGCGGCCTGCAGGCGCTCTCTTGGGCGCCGTGTTCATGGTTCTCATCGGGGCATTGAGCCCCAGGGAGACATACGCGGCCATCGACTACGACACCATAGTCCTGCTTTTCGGCACCATGGTCCTCACCGCCTACCTGGAACGGTCAGGCTTCTTCGAGTGGCTTGCGGGAAGGATCCTTTCCGCGTGCAGAACCCCGATGACGCTTCTGTGGGCCGTTGCGGCCCTGTCCGGAGCGGTGTCTGCCTTCCTGGTCAACGACACCGTGTGCGTCTTTCTCACGCCGGTAGTGGCGCTCGCCTGCAGAAAAGCCAAGTTGCCGCCCGGGCCATATCTCATCGGACTGGCCACTTCGGCGAACATCGGAAGCGCGGCCACCCTGGTAGGAAACCCTCAGAACATGATCATCGGAAGCCTGAGCGGTTTTCCCTTTGGTCAGTTCGCCCTTTTTGCGGCCCCCGCGGCAGGGATAGGTCTCGTTCTGAACATGCTCCTCCTTTACCTTTTCTATTATCGCCGGCTTCCCTCTCGAATGGAGCTAACCGCCTCTTCGCACGTTCCTGTCGATCGGCGGAACCTGACCATAGCTCTTGTCGTGACCGCAGGCGTGATTCTCGGCTTTTTCGCAGGGTTTCACCTGGGATACACGGCGCTCACCGGTGTAGTCATTCTCATTCTGGCGGACCGCAAAGACCCCAGGGACATCTTTGCCAGGGTTGACTGGTCACTTCTGCTCTTCTTCTGCTGCCTCTTCGTCGTGGTCTCCGGTCTGGCCAAAACGGGAGTTGTCGAACGATCCTGGAAGGAGAGCGCACCGTACCTGGCTCTCTATCACACCCAGGGGCTGCTCTTCTTCTCGGCCCTCATGACCGTTGGTTCGAACCTGGTCTCCAATGTCCCCATGGTCCTCCTGACAGGCCCTCATCTGAGCGAACTGGGTTCCTCTCAACTGGGCTGGGTCCTCCTCGCATTCACAACCACGGTAGCGGGGAACTTCACCCTCATCGGGTCCGTAGCCAACATCATCGTGGCTGAAAGATCGCGGGAACACTACGCCCTCGGCTTCGTGGAGTACCTCCGCTTCGGCCTCCCTTCCACCGTCATCATCCTCGCCGCAGGAGTTGCCACGATCCGCCTCATCATGCAAATACAATAACGTACATAAAAATATAAATTAACAACCGAAGATCGTTAATTGCCGACTCCGCAAGAATCCCTTCATTTCACCGCTGATTTATATTTTTATGTATGTCCCCTATATTCGATCACCGTCCCTTCTCCGGCCGATTTGCTGTTGACAGCGCTAAGGCTTTCTTTATATTTTGATTGTATCGGAATGGGAATGTCCTCCCTTGCCGGCCTGCGGGTTCAAAGCCGGGGAGGAAAAGGAAGGATTTGGACGAAAGTTTCCGGTTATTCCTCTAAACACCCTCCGGTAACCCTGCCAGCATCTTCGCGATCGGCGCTTGTTTCTCCGGGCTGAAGGCACCCTGGTGTGCGGCCTGGAATGAGACTTCACCCTTTGCTCCTGCCTCAAGACAGGACGGGGTATAAAGAGGCCTTTCGCGCAAAGAGGCGGGTGAGAATAGTTTATAAGGAGAGACGCATGATATTCGCTACTTCGGTCATGTTGGGCCTGGGAGTCGTTTGCGGGGCAGTCCTCAGTGTGGCGGCCCGGGTGTTTCACGTTGAGCAGGATCCTCGCATCGAACAGGTGGAGAGTTGTCTGGCCGGCGCCAACTGCGGGGGATGCGGCTTTGCGGGGTGCAGCGCGGCAGCGGCCGCTATTGTGGAAGGCAGAGCCAAACCCAGCGCGTGCATCGTGGGAGGCCCCGACACCGCAGCCAGGGTTTCGGAGATCCTCGGCGTCGCGGTGGGAGCAGCGGAAGCACCGTCGGCTCAAAACCCTTGCGCAGGCGGGCACAGGGCCCGGGTGAAATATCTCTACGAAGGGGTGAAGAGTTGCAGGGCACAGTACATGCTCCATGGCGGCCAGCGCGTTTGCCAAATAGGGTGCCTGGGCGAGGGTGACTGTGTGAGGGCCTGTCTTTTCGACGCCATCCGGATCGGGTCCGACGGGTATCCCGTAGTGGACAATGACAAGTGCGTCGGGTGCGGTTCCTGCGCCCGGGCCTGCCCAATGGACATCCTGGAAGTCAAGACCCCTTCCGAGCGGCTACTGCACTTCAACCAGGAGGACGAGTGCCTGGCACCATGCCGGCAGACGTGCCCTGCCGAGATCAACATTCCCCTCTACATCGCACAGATCAGAGGGGGCGATTACGAAGGGGCTGTGAACACCATCCGGGAACGAAACCCCCTGCTCCTTGCCTGCGGTCGGGTGTGTCCCCACCCTTGTGAAACGAACTGCCGGAGGGGCATTGAAGACGAGCCTGTGTCCATCAACCAGCTCAAGCGCTTCGTGGCCGACTACGAGATGAATTCAGGCATGCGCTTTCCTGTGCACTTGGCAGCCCCAACCAACAAGCGGGTGGCGGTTGTGGGAGGAGGCCCTGCGGGGCTTAGCTGCGCCTTCTTTCTGAAAAGGCTCGGCCATGACGTCACGATTTTCGAGGCCATGCCCAAGCTTGGCGGCATGCTTCGTTACGGGATACCCGAATACCGTCTTCCGAAGAAAGTGCTAGACTGGGAGATCGACGGCATAACCGGACTAGGAATCAAGGTGCGCACCAACGTGGTCTTCGGCCTGGATTTGGACCTCACTTCGCTCGTGGCCGCGGATTTTGACGCCGTGTTCCTGGGCATCGGCGCTTGGAAGGATTCCATGCTGCGTGTCGAAGGGGAAGACAAGAAGGGCTGCTACACGGGCATCGACTTTCTTTCCAGGATGGCCTCGGGAAAGACGGTCCCCCTCGGCCGCAGAGCGACCGTCATCGGCGGGGGCAACACGGCCATCGACTGCGTACGGACACTGATCCGGCTCGGCGTCGAGAAGGTGACCATCGTTTATCGCCGCACCCGCAGTGAAATGCCTGCAAACGAGGTTGAGATCGAGGCGGCGGAACACGAAGGGGCGGAGTTCCTCTTCCTTTCCGCGCCGGTTTCAGTGAAGGGAGACGACGAAGGCAGAGTCACCCACCTGGAATACCTGAAGATGGAACTGGGCGAGCCTGACAAGAGCGGCAGGCGTCGACCTGTGCCGGTCGAAGGTTCTGAGACTCTCCTAGAAACCGACATGATCATCACCGCCATAGGACAGAGCCCGGATTTCTCGTTCACCGAGAGAACCCAGTCCCGGCTCGCGCAGTTGAAGACCACGCGGTGGAGCACGGTTGACGTGGACCCCGTCACCCTTCAGTCGAACATTCCTTACGTGTTCGCGGCAGGAGATGCGGCAACGGGACCCTCTCTGGTGGTGGAAGCGATCGGTGGAGGCAGAAGAGCCGCCCGATCGATCCACCAATTCCTGATGGGTGAGAAGGTCGCCGGTGAGCCCGGCGAACTTGCAAAAAAACTGATCCAGGAAACCATTTTCGATCAGGTGCAGGCAATCGAGCGAAGGCCCAGGTGCAAAATGGTCGAACTCCCCGTTCAAGCCAGGATACACTCCTTCATCGAGGTGGATCAGGTCTTGACGGAGGATGCCGCGCAGGCCGAAAGCAAACGGTGTCTTTTTTGCGGCCGAACGTGCTATAATACGGAAGTGTCCGAGCAGCCCCTGGAAGATCAGGGCATGTTGAAAACAGGGACTTAGCGCCGTGTCTCAGGAGTCCCGTATTAGAATGGCGAGTCGAAACGAGCTGAATTAGTGCACGTCATTTACCACACGTGGCAAAGACACGGAGGAGAGAGATCATGACAGGGACGGACGAGACCATGAAGGCGGATGTGTTCGAGGGCCTGAGCGAAGGGCAGATTGCCTCTCTCGGGCAGGGAGTCGAGGAACTTCGAGGGGTGAAGGGGCGCAGGCTCTTCAAGGAAGGCGAGAAGGCCGGCCACCTCTGGATAGTTAAGGAAGGACAGGTGGATCTCGGTTTCGAATTGCCGGGTCGCACCGCCTCCGAAGTGCACACCCTGATCGCCGTTCCGGCCGGCAAGGCCTTCGGGTGGGCGTGTTTCGTGCCGCCCTACAAGCACCTGCTCTCGGCCTATTGCTCCTCAGACGCGTGTACGGTCTTCCGTCTCGAAAAGGAATTCCTCCTGGGCTGCTTCGACAAGGACCCTGCCATGGGCTACAGGGTCATGGCCAACCTGGCCGGCTTGGTGGGCGAACGGTTCAACTGGCTTCAGGGTTCGACCAAAGTCGTCCCGTACGCCCGGGTGAAGATTACGGTTCACATGGCGACATGCGGCATCGCTGCGGGGGCGAGGGAGGTTGTGAACGCCCTTGTTGACGAGTTGTCAAAGGAGGATCGGCCCCACATTATGATGCACACGTCCGGCTGCATCGGCAAGTGCAAGACGGAGCCGAACGTGACCGTACAGATCGAAGGGGAGGAACCCGTCATCTATCAGAAGATGAACGGCGAAAAGGTGCGCAAGGTCTTCACTGAACACGTCCTCAAGGGTGTAGTCCAGTCGGAGTGGGTGCTCGTCTGAATAGGAGAAAAGAACCATGGTGAATCTCGACACGCTCGAAAAGGTGGAAGTGTTCAAGGATCTCGATGATCGAAGACTCTCAGCCGTGGCCGAGTGCTGCGCGGAAGTAGTGTTTCAGAGAGGCGAAGGCATCTTCAAGGCAGGAGAAATCGCCCGCCACCTCTGGGCAGTTGCCGAAGGTAAGGTGAAACTCGAAGCCGAGCCCGCTTCCGCCCTAAAGGAAACAGAGGTGTCCGAGACCCAAGTGTTCGGGTGGCCGTGCCTCCTGACTGCCCCCACCTACAGGTTCACCGCGTCCTGCGCAGCAAGGAGTGCAAAGGTCATCCGGATCGACGCCGCCTGCCTGAGGGAGCTGTTCGAAAAAGACCCCGAACTGGGCTACAGGGTCATGTCCGGGCTGCTGTGCGTGATCGGTAACAGGTTCCAACAGCTTCAGGAAGAAGTTGTCAAGCGCAGAGGCCAGGACATGATGAACCAGTGGTAGCAGGGAACCACCTGCCTTGTCATGGCTACAACAGGTTGTCCGCCTCTGTGCCTCCCGCCTCCCAGCGTTCCAGCCGCTCTTTGACTTTCCTCCCTCCTCTCTCAACAGCATGCTTCGCTTTTCCGGGCCTTGATTTATATTTTTATGTACGTGCCCTAATCTGGAAATAAATGCTTTACTTTTGACCTCGATTTAAGTAAAATAAATTGCTTTCTGGAACTGCGGCTGGCTGGATGTAGATTTTTTCTCATTGACCTTTAGCGAGGAGTGATGCGGAGCCCCCGAGAGAACCCAGCGGAGGTCTCGGAAGCAAGGAGCCCGGAAGAAGACGGTCGACTGACCCGCCGGGCTTTTCTCAAGGCTGGCTTCATCGCATCCGTGCCCTTTTTGACACCCCCCTTGGCTTTTTCCGACGCTCTCGCCCTTCCTGCGGGAAAAAGGGCGCTGTCTTTCTTCAACACGCACACGGGAGAAACTCTGGCCACAACCTACTGGGAGAGGGGAAAGTACCTATCCAAACCGCTTGCGGAAATCAACCATATTCTGCGTGACCACAGGACAGGCGAGGTAATGGCGATCGACCCGAACCTGATGGACGTGCTCCACGCCATGCGGATGAAGATGCGTACACAACAGCCCTTTCACATCATTTCCGGATACAGGAGTCGTGAGACGAACGCCTGGCTCTGCAGCATGAACCGCGGAGTTGCACCAGACAGCCTGCACTTGTACGGTAAAGCAGTGGACATCCGCATGCCCGGCTTCAAGCTCGCCCGTTTGAGACGGCTGGCGATGGACCTCAAGAGAGGGGGGGTCGGGTTCTACCCCAGATCCGATTTCATCCATGTCGACGTAGGCCCGGTGCGCTCCTGGTAAGAACTGCTCAGGCAGTAGGAGCATACGGTCGGCCTTTAAGGTCGCTGTTCGACCTGTCAAATCAACCCCTGGAAAATGGGCAGGTGGAAAGGTGTTCAATGCCGGGCATAAGAAGAGCAACGATAGAAGACGCCGACGTCATCTTGAAGCTTTCGAAGGGATTGTTCCTGGAATTGGGGCACCGCTTGGCACTCGGGGACAGGGAATCGCTCTCGTTCTGCAGAGCCATGCTCACAAACGCCAATTACGTGGTCTTTGTGTCAAACGGTCTCCACGCCTGCGCAAACGGAGTCATAGCCCTGAGAGAAGCCTTTTCGGTTTATGATGAAGGCAAGTTCGGCGTGATACGGGAGTTCTATGTCATTCCGGAAGTGCGTTCTAACGGGATCGGAAAAGCGCTTCTTCAGAAGGCCAAGGAGTTCGGCAGGAGAAACGGCTGGAGAAGCATCGAAGTGCTCCCTCCGGACAGGAGCAACTGGCCTCGGACATACAATTTTTACCTTCGAGAGGGCTTCGAAGAAGCGGGTGCGAAACTGCAGCTCGAAAACCTGGACCAACGCTGACGAAAACCCCAAACAATAAGCCGATCCTCTCCACTCCTTCAAGCCCTTTCCAAGACTCGGGACGAAGTGAACTTATCGATTCAGGGCACGGCCTAACCGCGAAAGCCGTACATCGCAAGAATCACCCCCAACTGTGGCTATAAAGCATCCCGAACCCCCGCCGCCCGTATCCGGGGACGCGGACATGGGCAGCCGGCTGCCGGCGGACAGCGCATTCAGCGCATTGATTCGACCGCCGGTCAACACCATGCCGTCGAGCGAGTCGATAACATCAACGCTGGCCAGAATTACGTTCCTCACCTGTGCAGTGCTCAGCCGGGGTTCCAGGCTCAAAAGCAACGCGGCAAGTCCGCTCACATGAGGGGTGGCCATGGACGTGCCGCTCGCGTACAGGTAACCCGCTCCCGGTATTGTGCTTAATATGTCGACCCCCGGTGCAGCCACATGTACGGAGGCAGGCCCGAAGTTCGAAAAGGGAGCCAGAAGATCGCGTTGGTCTGTTGCCGTCACGGCTATGACGTTGGGCAACCCGTGGCTCGCCGGATATATCGGTGAGAGATCATTGTCCGTTCCATCGTTTCCCGCTGCCGCGACGAAAAGCACTCCCGCTTCCCATGCAGAAAAAACGGCGTCCCTTTCGGCCAGGCTCGGAGTACCGGAACCGCCGACGCTCGAATTGATGATTCTTGCCCCGTGTTCAACGGCATACTCTATGGCCGCAACCTCTTCGGCGACAGTGGTTAAGCCGCCGGCGTCGATGATCTTCAGGACCATCATCCTCACGGTCCAGCAAACGCCCGCAATTCCGGACCCGTTATTACCCCGTGCTCCCAATATCCCGGCCACATGAGTTCCGTGGCCGTGCAGGTCCGACGTCAGGGAGTTGTTGTCCACGAAATTCCAGCCCCGTATGTCATCCACGAAACCATTTCCATCGTCATCCACGCCGTTGGAGGCAATCTCGCCGGGATTGTCCCAGATGCCGGCCGCGAGATCGGGATGAGTATGGTCGATCCCTGTGTCTATGACGGCAACGAGCACATCGGAAGATCCGGTGCTTATCTCCCAGGCCTCAGATGCGTCCATATCCGCGTCGGGAATGCCTGCCGCGCCGTTTACGATCTGGCCCGTGTTCTCAAGGCTCCACTGAAGGTTGAAGGCGGTGTCGTTGGGACGCAAAGCGGCGACGTACCGGTAATAGTTCGGCTCCGCATACTCGACCTCCGGATC
>Ga0068714_10007616_pt1 | contig 10405 bp, 11 predicted proteins | sample MTBNYHSulfiMetaG_FD_62988 | JGI IMG/M metagenome (GOLD analysis project Ga0068714, IMG submission 62988) | Enrichment culture microbial communities from rom New York Harbor, USA that are MTBE-degrading - MTBE-NYH (New York Harbor Sulfidogenic)... | ecosystem: Environmental > Aquatic > Marine >...
TACAGCCCGCCCCTCAATCGGGATCGCGGCTCACTTCTTCTTTGGCATGAAGGCACTGAGGAAGTCCAGAGGAATGGGGAATACCAACGTTTGCGTCTTCTCGGTGGCAATCTCAGTGAGGGTCTGCAGGTAGCGCAATTGCAGCGTCGTCGGCTCAGCGCCGATGATCGCGCCAGCCTCAGCCAGCTTCACCGAAGCCTGCAGCTCACCCTCAGCATGGATGATCTTGGCCCTCCTCTCCCTCTCCGCCTCAGCCTGGGCCGCCATGGCCCGCTGCATCGGTTGGGGAAGCTCCACGTCCTTGACCTCGACCACGCTCACCTTGATCCCCCACGGCTCCGTTTGTTCATCTATGATCTTCTGAAGCTGCTCGTTTATCTTGTCGCGGTGCGCCAGCAGATCGTCAAGCTCCGACTGGCCGAGCACGCTTCTCAGCGTGGTCTGCGCGATCTGATAGGTGGCCAGCCTGTAGTCATACACCTCGATCACTGCCTGCTCCGGGTGCATCACCCGGAAGTAGACCACCGCATTCACCTTGAGGGTGACGTTGTCCCTGGTGATCGCCTCCTGCGAGGGGACATCCATGGTCACCACGCGAGTATCCACCTTACGCATGCGGTCGATGAAGGGTATGATGATGCGCAGCCCCGGCTTCCTTGTGCTCTGCAGTCGCCCCAGCCGAAACACAACGCCCGACTCGTACTGATATATGACCTTTATCGCCGACGTGAGCAGGAAAAGCACCAGTATGGCTATTACGACATACACTATGACATCGCCCATCTTAATCTCCTTCCGTCTTCTTCCTCGTTACCCGAAGTCTCAATCCTTCCACCTTGGTTATGAGCACCTCCTCTCCTGGCTCGACCCTACCCTCGTCCAGCGTCGCCTCCCACAGTTCACCATGAACGAACACCCTGCCTTTTGGGTCAAGTGGTGTTCTTGCCAGCGCTACCGTACCCACCATTGCATCGACACCGGTCTGCTGCCGTGTTCGATGCGTGCGCAGTACCGCCGCAATGACGAAGACGAAGAAGGCAGCGACAACGATGACTACCCCGGCGATCAGACCCGGGTTGATGCGAAACAGCGGATCGGTCATCAAGATCATCGAGCCGATGGTCAACGAAGCTATGCCTCCCAAAGTCAGTAGCCCGTTCGTCGCAGTGAATAGCTCAGCAATGAAGAGCGCGAAGGCGAGCAATATCAGTATTATACCAACATAGTTCACAGGAAGCATCCCAAGACCGTAGAAAGAAAGCAGAAGGCAGATGGCCCCCACAACCCCGGGAAAGATGGCTCCTGGATTGAACAGCTCCAGCATGATCCCGAGCATCCCGATGCTCAGCAGGATGTAGGCAATATTGGGGTCACTGATGGTGAACAGGAAGCGCTCCAGCGCCCCCATGTCAACGTAGCCTACGCTCGCGCCCTCGGTCTCCAGAGTTACAGCCTCCCCACCAAGCAGCGTCACCTCCCACCCATCGACTTGAGCCAGCAGGTCGTCTATGTCCTCGGCAATGATGTCAATAACCCCGAGGTCGAGAGCCTCCGAAGCCGCGCTTGACCTGCTCTCACGCACCGCTTGCTCAGCCCAGTCGACGTTTCGTCCGCGTGTCTCGGCAATACTCCTGATGTAGGCGACAGCGTCGTTCACCACCTTCTCCGCCATGGTCTCATCCATGCCATCCTCGCCGATGGCAACGGGATGAGCAGCACCGATCTCCGTCGCTGGCGCCATGACGGCAACGTGCGCCGCCATGGTGATGAAGGCCCCTGCTGAAGCCGCCCTGGCCCCCGTCGGTATGTACACTACCACCGGGACATCAGCCGCCAGTATGTGCTGCACGATATCGCGCATGGCGGTGTCCAGCCCGCCGGGCGTATCCATCTCAATGATGCACGCGACGGCCCCGTCCCCCTCAGCAACCCCAATCCCACGGTCGACGTAGCCCGCAAGCACCGGGGTAATAGCTCCCTTCACCCTCAGGACATCGACATGCGAACTCTGCGCGCTCACCTCTCCCGAGAGAAGAAGCACGAACAGCCCAAGTGCAACAAGGAAAAGCCAGAGTCTTCTCATAGCGACTGCTGCCGCAGTGTACTAGCAAATTATATTGGGGTCAAGCAACTTTTACAAACGAGCGGTTCCCGCACACTGCGCGGCGTTGAAGGGTAGGGGTAATTGATGTAGAATAGCCTCAGCTTTGCGAGGCTCGACAGACATGAAAGTGTTCAAATGCAAAGGGATGGCGGATCTGCTCCCCGGCGATATGGTCAAGTTTCGCCATATCGAGGAGGCGTTTCGAAGCTCGTGCCTGAAACGGGGCTACGGGGAGATAAGAACCCCGACCCTCGAGTACCTCCACCTGTTCACCGCGAGCGGGACACTGACCCCGGGCATGCTTGGCAGAGTCTATTCCTTCCTCGACTGGGATGGATGGAGCGGGGAGAGGGTAGTGTTGCGACCCGATGGCACTATCCCCGCCGTCAGGCTTTATCTGGAGAACCTGGAGAGCGCCAACGTAACCAGGCTTTTCTACGTGGAGAACACCTTCACCTTCGAGGAGACCGGGACGGAACGGAGGGAACGGTGGCAATGCAGCGCTGAGCTAATCGGCACCAGCCAGCCGCTGGCCGACGTTGACCTGCTGCTTCTTGCCACAGAGATCCTCACGAAGCTGGGCATAGGTCCACTGACAGTGAGCCTGTCCCACGCTGGCCTGATTAAGGCGCTTCTCGCCGAACTCGGGCTGGGAGCGGCCGAACAAACTGAGGTATTCGACCGGGTACTGGAAGGGGACATCAGGGCGCTGGGCGAGATAAAGACAGGCAAGGCTGACCTGGCCAGAGCGCTTGCCCTCCTGCTCGGCGTTAAGGGCGACTCGCCCGGCTTCCTGGAGAACGTGAGAGCGCTCCTGGGCAAATCCCGGGCCAAGCTCAGCACCAGCTTGAATGACCTGGCAGCCATCACCGAACTGCTCAGCGCCATGGGTTGCAGCTATGAGGTAGACGTTACCTCTGGGAGGGGTTTCGAGTACTACACTGGACTGATGTTCCAGTTCTATTGCGGCAGCCAGCGAGTGGGCGGAGGGGGGAGGTACGACGACCTGATACCGCTTGTGGGTGGCCCGGCCGTCCCAGCGTCAGGGTTCGCTCTGTATATGGACCGGTTGATGGAGTTGCTGAAGACAGAGCCATACTCCGGTCGGGGAGTCCTGATCAAGCCGGCGAGCACCGATGTGCTCGAGTTGAAGGCCAGCATGGAGCTCGCCAGCCGTTTGCGTGACGCCGGGTATTTCGCGGAACTGGACCTGGGCAGGACAGCGTCCACCGACCATCAATGGGTCTTATCAGTGGCCAAGGACGGCGCGTTAAACCTGGTGAATCAGGCGACAGGCAAGAAGAGCAAAGCCGCCTCCGCAGCCCGTATCCTGAAGCTTATGGAGGAATCCAAGTGAAGCTGGCACTTCCCAAGGGGCGGTTGCTCAAGCAGACGGCCTCCTTGCTGGAGGAAGCGGGGCTGGGCCTCACCGGATACGACGACAAGTCCCGCTCCTATCGTCCCAAGTCGTCCAGATTCCCCGACTTGTTTCCCAAGGTATTCCAGGAGAAGGACATACCGATTCAAGTTGCCATAGGAAACTACGACCTGGGGGTGTGCGGCCTCGACTGGGTGGAGGAGTTGCTGGTGAAGTATCCCAGCGGCGACCTGGTCAAGGTGAGTGAACTGGGCTATGGGAGGAACGACCTGTACGTGGTCGCTAGCAGGAGAGCGGGGATATCGTCCGTTGCCGATATCAACAATGGCTATGAGTGTGTGCGCATTGTGAGCGAGTACCAGAACCTGGCGGAATCGTTCGCCCTTGGCCGGAGGCTGAGAAGATTCAGTGTTCTACCCGTTTGGGGAGCCGCCGAGGTGTACCCGCCAGAAGGCGCAGAGTTGGCGATAATTGGCGAGAGAGCGACGGGTAGCTTTGCCGCCACATACGACCTGGTGCCGCTGGCCAGGATTCTGTCCTCCACTGCCGTTCTGGTAGCCAACCGGCACAGCCTGGCCAAAGCCAACATGAGCCGTCTGCTTGCCCACCTGCGCACCCGGGAAGCACCGAAGATGATGCAGGAGTTTATGCCGGTCGTTGCAGGTGGGAGGAGCAAGAAACCAGTCACATACGACGGCGTGATTCGGCTTGCCCTTCCTGACGGACACCAGCAGCGCCACACCATTGCGCTGCTGGAGGAGGCCGGAATTGACCCTGGCGACTACCGCGAACCGCTGAAGACCCGCCGCCCCACCATAGGGGTCGACGGCGTCAATGCGAAGGTGATCCGGCCGCAAGATATGCCACTTCAGGTAGCCAACGGGAACTTCGACTTGGCGATTACCGGCGAAGATTGGCTTCGAGACCATCTCTATCGCTTCCCGTCGAGCCCGGTGGAGAGGCTGCTCAAGCTTAGTGTAGGCCGGGTGGCCATCGTCGCCGTCGTCAGCGAGGCCTTGCCAGTGACTACTACTGATCAACTGAGGGACCAGTTGGATGGGTTGCTGCCGGCGATTCGGATAGCTTCGGAATACGTGAACATCGCCGACAGGTATGCCCGAGACAACCGCCTGGTCGGCTACAGGATCATCCCCACCTGGGGGGCCACGGAGGCCTTTCTACCAGAAGATGCCGACCTGCTCATCGAGAACACCGAGACCGGACAGACGCTGAAGCAACACGGCCTCAGGATCATCGACACCCTATTTGAGTCTTCGGCGTGCCTCATCGGCAACAGAAACGCCATGTCTGACCGCGCGAAGAGGAGCAGGCTAGAGCATGTCATCGAAATCCTGGAACGAACAGCCAAATAAGGCTGACCAGCGTAGCCTGCGTGGATGACCGCCAATGGGGAATCATCGGGATAGACTGTGCCAGAGACCATTCGCGGTGAACCCTTCGATAAGCTGGTCCCAGGTTTATCGAAGGGCAGAGGGCGGAGCGAGAAGACCCGTTGTGGGAATACACCGTCGAGGCTAGGAGATGCCACCACTTGGCCTTCATCTAGGTATTGTCAAGGAAGCAGCGGCGCTGCTTCGGCACCCCGTTGTGGAGCGCCACATGGGGGGCTACGCCATCGGTGCAACCTTGCCTGACATTCAAATAGTCACCAGCCTTCGGCGGGAGGAGACCCACTTCTTCGACCTTGACCGGGAGGAATATGAAAGCGGCACCAAGCGCATTTTCGAAGCGCATCCCGAGCTTGCCGAAACGGCCAGGCTGGACGATGACGTCAAGTCTCTCGTCGCTGGGTATCTCTCCCATCTCATCACCGACGAGATATGGATACTCGACGTCTATCGGCCGCTGTTCAGCAGTTCCTCCCCCCTGGGGGAAAACGCAATGGCCAACATGATGGACAAGCTGGTCCAGTATGAACTCGACCGTCGGGAACGGGAGAACAGGACGGCCATGGAGACGATTCGAGCCAGTGTGCGTGACTGGGAGCCAATCGACCCTCTGTGCCTCGTCGACAGGCATGTGATGACGGAATGGCGGGACTTCGTGTGCTCGGCGGCAATTCGGGAGCCGAACCTGGCCCTCTTTCCTCTCTTCGCCCGACGATACCTCCTTCACCGGATGAAGGTCGACGAGACGCAACTGGACGAGTTCTTCTCTTCCATGGACGCTAACCTGGAGTGGACCATCCAGTACGTCACTCCTGAGAGACTCGCCGCGTTCAGAGAAAAGGCAATAGCCCAATCGGTGGCGCTGGCCAGGGAGTACCTGGGTGAGAATTATTAGAGATATCGACGAGGCAAAGGCAGCGCTGCGGCGGTCCTCCCTTGAACCCGCCACAATCCCCGCGGGGATGCAGCAGAGGATAAGGGAGATCTTCGGAGAGGCGCTGACCGCTGATGAGGCGGTGAGACGAATTGTCACCGATGTGCGGGAGAAGGGAGACGCCGCCCTCTTCGACTACATCAGACGAGTCGATGGGGTGGAGCTTGACCTCCTAGAGGTGAACGACGCGGAACGCAGGCAAGCCTACGAGGAAGTCGACGGTGAGCTTGCCTCGGCTCTGCGCACCGCCGCTGAGCAGGTGCGCTCCTTCCACCAGCGCCAGATGAGCTATAGCTTCCAGGAATTCAGCCATGGTGGACTGGGGCAAGTGGTGCGCCCCATAGAGCGAGTCGGCATCTATGTGCCCGGCGGCACCGCATCCTATCCATCCACCGTGTTGATGACCGCCATTCCCGCCAGGGTGGCCGGGGTCGCGGAGGTCATCATTGCCACACCGCCGAAGGAAGGCGGCCGGATTCCACCGTCCACGCTGGTGGCAGCGGACATCGCCCAGGTGGACCGGGTGTTCAGAATGGGAGGTGCTCAAGCCATAGCCGCTCTCGCCTACGGCACCGAGTCCGTCCCCAGAGTCGACAAGGTGTGTGGGCCTGGGGGGCTCTTCGTCATTCTGGCGAAGAGGATGGTCTACGGGACGGTGGATATCGACGGCCTGCCCGGGCCGACCGAGACGGTGATTGTGGCGGATGAAACAGCAAGTCCCGCTCTTTGCGCCGCCGACCTTCTGGCGCAGGCCGAGCATGATGTTCTCGCCTCCGCCGTCATGGTGACCACCTCGTCCACACTGGCCGAAGAGACAAGCGCCGAAGTGGAACGTCAACTCGGAGAGATAGAGAGGGCCGAGATTGCCCGGCAGTCGATCGAGCGACAGGGCATCATAATCGTGGTCGACAGCATCGACCAGGCTCTGGAGCTGGCGAATCTCTACGCCCCGGAGCACCTTTCCCTAATGGTGCGCGACGCCCCGTCCCTCGTGGAGAAAGTGCGCAATGCCGGGGGAATCTTCGTCGGGGAATCCACGCCTGAGACCCTGGGTGACTACGCCGCCGGGCCCAGCCACGTCATGCCTACGGGGGGTACGGCCCGCTTCCGCTCGCCTCTCGGAGTTGCCGATTTCCTCAAGCTCACCAGTGTGGTCGCCTCGAGCAGTGCCGACCTGGAGCGACTGGGGCCCATCGCGGCGACCATCGCCAGGGCTGAAGGGTTCACCGCTCATGCACGGGCGGTGGAAATGCGACTCGACCAAGGAAGGACAAAGAAGTAATGAGTTCCCGTGACCGGGGTATCGAGAAGATGATCAGGAGCGACTTGCTGCGCCTCGCCGCCTACCAGCCCATCATACCCCTCGACGTGCTCAGCGCGGAAGCAGGCATCCCCATAGAGGGGGTGATGAAGCTGGACGGGAACGAGAACCCCTACGGCTGTTCGCCACGGGTGAGGACCGCCCTCTCCGCCTACCCCTTCTACAGTATCTACCCCGACCCGGAGCAGCGGGAGGTACGCCACGCCCTGGAAGGGTACGTTGGCATCGGTGCGGAACATATCCTGGCTGGGTCCGGCAGCGATGAGCTCATCGACCTGGTGTTGCGGCTCTTCCTCAACCCCGGGGAACGGGTGATCAACTGCGTTCCTACCTTCGGCATGTACTCCTTCTGCACCGAAGTATGCGGGGGAGAGGTGGTCGAGGTACCCCGCGACGACGGTTACGGCGTCGACGTCACCAGCGTTTTGAAGACCATCGACGACAGAACCAAGGTCATATTCGTTGCATCGCCAAACAACCCCACGGGAAACACCACTTCAGAGAGCGATATTCTTGAGCTGGTGAAGACGGGCATCGTGGTAGTGGTCGATGAGGCATACTACGAGTTCAGCGGGGTTACGGTTGCTCCCCTGGTCCCGCAGTACCATAACCTGATTGTCCTGCGCACCATGAGCAAGTGGGCCGGTCTTGCCGGTCTTCGAATCGGCTACGGGGTATTCCCCAGCATGCTGGTTGAGCATCTCCTGAAGATCAAGCAACCATACAACGTCAACGCGGCAGCTCAAGTTGCCGTTCAGGAGTCACTCGCCGACGTGGAGTATCTCAAGGGCACGGTGAAGGCGATTGTCGCCGAAAGGGAGCGACTTCTGGCAGGGCTAAAGAACATCGACTTCCTCGAGCCGCGACCATCCGCGGCGAACTTCATCTACTGTGCCGTGCTCAATGGTGATGCGCGCACCATACACCAGGAGTTGCGGAAGAAGGGTATCTTCATACGCTACTTCGACACGCCCTTGTTGAAGAACTCGCTTCGCATCAGCGTGGGCAAGCCAGAGCATACTGAGGCCCTTTTGGAAGCGCTGCAGGAGATAGGAGGGAAAGGCCGTGGGTAAACGAACCGCCACCGTCACCCGTGAGACCAGCGAGACCAGGATAACCATTGAGCTCACCCTGGACGGGAGTGGCAGCTTCGACATCGCAACCGGCTCGAAGATGTTCGACCACCTGCTGACCCAGCTAGCCCCACATGGCCTATTTGACATAAAGATAAAGGCCTCGGGATGGGACCAGCATCACGTGGTGGAAGACGTGGCCATATCCCTGGGCAAGGCCTTTGGCCAGGCCCTGGGAGAGAAGAAGGGCATCAAGAGAATGGCGCATGCCCTGGTCCCCATGGACGAGGCGCTGGCGATGGTGGCGGTGGATATCGGCGGCAGGGGATATGCCGTCATTGACGTTCCTTTGAAGAGGAAGAAGATCGGCGATCTGGAGAGCGACCTCGTCCGCCATTTCCTGGAGAGCTTCGCCATCGAAGCCAGGATGAACCTGCATGCCAGGGTCCTCGCCGGCATCAACGAGCATCACAAGGCCGAGGCGGTGTTCAAGGCGCTCGGGCGCGCGCTGGATGCCGCCACCAGCATCGACGTGCGAACCGCCGGGGCAACCCCCAGCACCAAAGGGCTCATCGAGTAGACGGAACCAGGACCGCCATGTCCGTTCGGCCTGGACTCAGACGACCGGCTCGACCGTCCGTTATCATACTCCGCTAGGGCTTCCACACCTCCCACACCTTGCCCACCAACGCCGGTCCCGGCTTGAGGGTGACGCCGCCAGGCTGCCAGCCGGACGGCGTGACCTCACCGGTAGCACGCACGTGCTGGAACGCCTTAATCTGTCGAATCATCTCACCCGGATTACGCCCGACCTCGGGGGTGAGCACTTCCATCGCGCGGATGACAAAATCCGGGTCAATGATGAACCGTCCCCTTATGTCCACACCGGCAGACTCGTCATATACCCCGTAGATGGCGCCAATCTTGCCGCCAGCGTCTGACAGCATGGGAAACGGCACACCACCGTCCACCATCTTCGACAACTCCTGTTCCTGCCATATCTTGTGGACGAAGCGGCTGTCGGTGCTCAAGGACAGCACTTCAACCCCCAGCTCCTTGAATTCCGGATACAGGGCGGCGACCGCCGCCAGTTCCGTGGGTCAGACAAAGGTGAAGTCCCCGGGATAGAAGCAGATGACTATCCACTTACCTTTGTAGTCGGAGAGCTTGACTGGCTTGAAGCCCACACCCGCCACAAAGGCAGTGGCCTCGAAATCGATTGCTTCGCCTCCAACACGTGCTACCATCTTCTTGCCCCCCCCTACAGGCGCGGTTCCTCCTCCTGGAGCAGCTTCCGCCGCAGGCAAGAGCGGCCCCTTTGCTGGTTGGACACAGCCGTCCTTGAGCTCTGCCATGCTCACCTCCTTCGGTCAACTGTAACCTTGACCCGCACAGGTCTCATCCGAAGCACAGCGGTCGAACCACGCGCATTGCTGCCGGCCCAACCACTGATAGGTGCTGCAAGTCTACTTGATTTACAATCAACGGTCAAGGTGCAAGGTCAGCACCACCCCCGAGTGCAGCGGCTATGACAGGTACTGTTTGGCCAACAGGCCGAACGCCCGAGAGGCCGTTCGTATGAGTGACGTGGGGCACTTACTCCGTCATGACTGTGTCTTCGTGCTCGTAAGCCGGAGAGCAGCAGCAGAGGATGACCAGGTCTGAGCCGCCGGTATTCGTCGCCCTGTGTCTCTGACCCGGCAGGATGGCAATGCCGTCGCCGGGACCGACCTCACGCTCCTCACCGTCAATCCTCATCAAACCTCTGCCCTCAAGGACGTAGTATATCTCCTCGGCGACGGGGTGGAAGTGCTCTTCGGTGGTCTGCCCCGGGGCGAGCCTGGCCTCGGCCAGGCTCTGGTTCCTGATGGAGGAGTTCCGCGGGGCAAGGATCTCCCGTATCTCCGACCCGTCCTTGGTTATGAAGGCCTCAACCCCGTTCCGGTTAACTACCTCCATCATCCAGCTCCTTCCCCACGATACGGCGATAGGCCTCGCGGTATCTCTTCGTCGTCTGCTCGATGACGTCAGGCGTCGGCATAGGCGCCGGCGGCTGCTTGTCCCACCCCGTGGACACCGACCAATCGCGCACCGGCTGCTTGTCGAAGCTGGGCTGCGAACGGCCCGGCTGATACAGGCTTGCTTCCCAGAAGCGGCTCGAGTCCGGCGTCAGCAGCTCGTCGATG
>Ga0068714_10007617_pt1 | contig 10404 bp, 7 predicted proteins | sample MTBNYHSulfiMetaG_FD_62988 | JGI IMG/M metagenome (GOLD analysis project Ga0068714, IMG submission 62988) | Enrichment culture microbial communities from rom New York Harbor, USA that are MTBE-degrading - MTBE-NYH (New York Harbor Sulfidogenic)... | ecosystem: Environmental > Aquatic > Marine >...
TTGCTGAGGCTCAGGGAGGCGCGTACGCGCCCGGGTGCTTTGCTGCTGGTGCTGTACGGCAGACGGCGGTGCGGAAAGTCCCGGTTGATCCAACAGGTGCTCGACCCGCAGCGGGACGTCTACTACCTGGCCGACGAGCGCGATGCGTCCGTCCAACGACACGCGCTGGCCAGGGAAATCGGCCGCAAGATCCCGGGGTTCGACCGCGTCCTCTACCCGGACTGGGCTGCCTTGCTCGAGGCCTGGCGGGATCGCCAAGAGGGCCGCGCAGTTCTCACCGTCGACGAGTTTCCCTACCTGGCCAACACCTCGCCGGCGCTGCCCAGCATTCTTCAGAAGCTCCTGGACCAGAACGCCGCCATGCCCGCACGCCTGCTGCTGTGCGGATCCTCGCAACGGATGATGCAGGGGCTCGTGCTCGATCGATCGGCTCCATTGTACGGCCGGGCAAGCGAGATCCTGAAGATCGAACCGCTGGAGGCACGATACATCTGTGCCGCTCTGGGGGTGGAGGGGGAAGCGGCCGTGGAGGCGTACGCCGTCTGGGGAGGCATACCCCGCAACTGGGAGCTTGCGGCGGATCACTCCGACCCTGTGCAGGCGGTGAAGAGCCTCGTGCTCGACCGAAACGGCGTCCTGCACCGAGAACCGCCGAGGCTCCTCCTGGACGACATGCGCACCGCCGTTCAGGCCTCCTCTGTTCTGTCGCTGATAGCCTCAGGATGCCATCGCCTCAGCGAGATCGCCGGCCGGGTCGGTCGCCCGGCGGCCGATCTCAGCCGACCCCTGGCGCGCCTGATCGAGCTGGGCTACGTTCACCGGCAAATTCCGTTCGGTGAGAGTCTTCGATCGACAAAGCGGACCATGTATCGGCTGGCGGATCCCTTTCTCCAATACTGGTATCGCTTCGTCCAGCCCTATGACTCCCTCCTCGAACTGGATATGGTGGACCAGGTCTACTCGCGCATCCTGGACGATCTCCCTTCCCACGTGGGTGAAGTTTGGGAGCAGCTCGCACGCCGATCGGTTCCCGCCCTGGCACCCGGCGGTGTGTCCTGGGGCCCGGCGTCCCGCTGGTGGGGTAAGGATCGCGAGGGCGTCCCGCTGGAAGTCGACGTCGTTGCCGAGTCCCTGGACCGAAGCAAGATCCTGGTTGGGGAGGCGGAGTGGGCCGAGGCGAGCGACTCCGAGCGCCTTGTGGGCGAGCTGCGGGCCAAAGCGACCAGGTTGCCCTTTCTGAGCGGACAGGAGCTGCACTACGCCCTGTGGCTCAAGCGACCGTCGAGTGCGGTCTCGATGGGGGTCCCGGTGTTCGACCCTCAGGCGGCGCTGGGATGAGAGGCCCAGGTCCGCGCAGGGAAGCGGGCCTTGGCGGCCGCATCGCCGCCCCGCCCTACGATCCGGTCTGGGTCCCCGGGGCCGCTCAGTCCGCCAGCTCCCGCCGCAGGGCCTCGCGCCAGCGCGCGTACGCCTCCGAGTAGGCCGGAGCCAGCCCGCGGTCCGGCTCCACGGTCCGGACGGTCTTCAGCCCCGAGAACGCGCTCTCCAGATCATACACCCCGGCCCCGATCCCGGCCCCCCGGGCAGCCCCCTGGCTGCCGTCGGTGTCGTACAGCTCCACCCGGGCCCCGGTCACCGTGGCGAAGGCCTCGGCGAACAGGGGGCTCAGGAACATGTTGGCTGCCCCGGCCCGGATTCTCTCGATGGGCAGGCCCATGGCCTTCATGATCTCCAGGCCGTCCTGGAGGGCGAACACGATCCCTTCCTGGGCGGCCCGCAGCAGGTGGGCCCGGGTGTGGCGGTTGAAATCCAGCCCATGGACCGAAGCCCCGGGGTTGCGGTTGCCCAGGGTGCGTTCGGCCCCGTTGCCGTAGGGCAGCACGAGCAGCCCTTCGGAGCCCGCCGGGACCGTGGCGGCCAGCTCGTTCATCTGGTCGTAGGACAGGGAGCGGTCTCCCACGCTCATCGCGTTGTGCCGCAGCCAGCTGTTCAGGATCGCCGTGCCGTTGACGCACAGCAGGGTGCCGTAGCGGGGAGCCTCCGGGGCGTGGTTCACGTGCACGAAGGTGTTCACCCGCGACTCGGGGTCGTACGCCGGGGCGTCGCCCACGCCGTAGACCACCCCCGAGGTTCCGGCCGTGGCCGCCACCTCCCCGGGCTGGAGCACGTTCAGCGACAGGGCGTTGTTGGGCTGGTCCCCGGCGCGGTAGCTCACCGGCGTCCCCGCGGCCAGGCCGAGAAGGTCCGCCGCCTCCCGGGTCAGCTGTCCCTGGGGGGCGAAGTTCGGCACCACCGGCGGCACGAGGGACTCGGGAAGCTGGTAGTGCTCCAGGACAAAGCGCGCCAGCCCCCCCTCGGCGAAATCCCAGAGGATCCCCTCCGAGAGGCCCGACGGGGTGGTCTGCACCTGGCCGGTCAGCCGGTAGGCGATGTAGTCTCCCGGCAGCATGAACTGGTGGACCCTGCCGAACAGCTCCGGCTCGTTCTCCCGGACCCAGCGCAGCTTGGAGGCGGTGAAGTTGCCCGGGGAGTTCAGCAGCCGCTCGAGGCTGCGCTCCCGGCCCAGGGCGGTGAACGCCCTCTCGCCGATCTCCACCGCCCGGCTGTCGCACCAGATGATCGAGGGGCGCAGCACCCTGCCCTGGCGGTCCACGCAGACCAGCCCGTGCATCTGGTAGGAGATGCCGACCGCGGCCGTGTCCCGAAGAGCCGAGGCCGCAGCCCTGCGGATCTCGGCCGTGGCCTTCCCGAGGTGCTCCCACCACACCTCGGGGTCCTGTTCGGCCCACCCGGGTTTGGGGGCCTGGATCGCCAGTTCCCGCTCCGGAGAGCTCGCCGAAGCCACGACCCTGCCGGTCGAGGCCTCGAGCAGGGTAGCCTTGATCGAGGAGCTGCCCACGTCGTAGCCCAACAGGTGATCGCCCATGTTACTCCCTCCTGCTCGCCCGCTGTCGCCGACCATGATAGGGGACCGGCTGCCGGAGCGCAAGCTTCTCCGATCTTCGGCTTCTCCGGTCTTCGATTTTCGGGTTCTCCATCGGCAGGGCCTGCGCTATAATCTCCCTACAACCTGGAGGAAGCGATGAAACGAATACTGGCCTTCGGATGCCACCCCGACGACGTGGAGTTCATGGCCGCCGGTACCCTGGCTCTCCTGGCAGGGCGGGGCTGGGAGATCCACCTGGCCACCATGACCGGGGGGGAGGCGGGCTCGGCGACGCTCAAGAGCCAGGAAATCCGCAGGATCCGCCTGGAGGAGGCCGCCCGGGCCGCCGGGATCATCGGCGCAGAGTATCACTACGCCGGGGGCAGCGACCTGGAGGTGGAATACAACCTGCACTACCGGCAGATGGCGGTCCGGGTCGTCCGGGCGGTGGACCCCGACGTGGTTCTGACCCACTATCCCGTGGACTATCTGGTCGACCACGAGGAGACCTCCCGGCTGGTGCGCAACGCCGCCTTCATCGCCTCGGTGCCGCTGTTCGACTGCGGCCTGCCCCTCCCGGCCACGGGCAGGATTCCGCACCTGTACTACTGGAACGCGGTCAATGGCATCGACAACTTCGGGCAGCCGATTCCCGTGCATTTCGGCATCGACGTCGCCTCGGTAATGGACACCAAGACCGAGATGCTCGCTGCTCACGCTTCCCAGCGCGAATGGCTTCGGTTCATAAACAAGTTCGATGCCTACCTGGAGGAGATGAAGAGGATGACCCGGGAGCAGGGCGAGCGCGTCGGACGGCCATACGCGGAGTGCTTCGTCCAGCATCTCGGCAACGGGCATCCCACCGACAACCTTCTCGGGGAAACCCTCGGGGAGCTCTGCGTGGGCTCCAGCGGCGGAGCGGCACAGCGGGGCTGAGGAGGACAGCGGGACCGAAGGGCCGCGGCGCTGAGGCGCTTGGGCGCCCGAGTCCCCCGGGGTCAGAAGCTCAGGATCTCGCTGCCGACGAAGCGCTCGATCATCAGGGTGGCGGCGCCGCGGGCGGCCGCGGCGGATTCGAGCTTGCTCGTCAGGATCCCGGTCCTCTGGGTGATGGAGTGGATGCCCCGAAGGCGCACGGTCCGCACGATGCCTTCGACTAGGTGGTCGCCGAAACGGTCGACGACCTCGCCGCCCAGAACCACGATTCCCGGATCGAAGATGTTCACCAGGTCCGCCACGCCGGTCCCGATGTTCTCACCGAGGCCGTGGATCAACATGTTCGCCAGCTTGTCCCCGGCCTCGGCTGCGTGCTCGATGTCCTCCAGAGTCAACGGCTCCCGCCGCGAGAGCTTCTCCCTCAGGGTGCTGTACACGTTGGCCGAGATCATCTCCTGCGCCGAGCGCAGGATCGCGGTCCGGGAGACCAGCGCTTCGAGGCAGCCGTTGTTGCCGCAGCTGCACAGGGGGCCGTTGTCGCGCACCGTGATGTGGCCGAACTCCCCCGAGAGACCGTTGCTGCCCCTGAAGAAGCGGTTGTTCAGGATGATGCCGGCCCCTACCCCCCGGCCGATGTACAGGAACAGGAAGGTCTCCAGGTCTCTGCCGTGGCCGTAGCGCTTCTCCGCCAGGGCCAGGCAGCGCACCCCGTCGTCGATCAGGACCTCGCCGCCCAGAGCCGACTCCAGCTCGTCCCGCAGGGGGACGTTCTCCCAGCCGGGGAGATTGGGGCAGTACAGCACGAGCCCCTCCCGGGCGTTGATGACCCCGGCGATGCCGACCCCGACCCCCAGGAGCCTGCCGCGGCCTGCCATCTCTTCCCTCAGCTCTCTCACCGCTCCCATGGCCTGAGCCGTGACCGCTTCCCGGCGGTTGTCCGGCATGTCGACCTGCCGCTCAGCCAGGACGCTTCCCTCGAGGTCCACCGCGCAGAGCTCGATGAGCCCGGGCTCGACGTTGACCCCGATCGCGTGGGCGAATCCCGGGGTCAGACAGAGGGCCTGGGCTTTTCTACCCCGCCGGCCGGGGCGGCCCGCGCCGAGCTCCGTCCTGCACTCCCGGACGATTCCCTCCTGCAGAAGGGCCTCCAGGAGACGCTTGGTCGTGGACATGCTGAGGCTGCAAACCGACGCTACCTCGCGGCGTGTCAGGGGCGCCCGATCCCGAACGATGTTCAGGATGACCCGCCGGTTTCGATCCGCGTTGTCGATGTGGCTGAACCCCGTCTGGTCGATCACTTGCCCCGCCCTTTCCAGGCCCTGCGGCCGCAGCTGGCCGGCCGCGCAAGGATATTAGGCCTGTGCTGACCCCAATTGTACCCGAAAACCCGGAGCATTGGCAACCAGATTCCTCGAATACGAAAAGCTGGTTCTTGACAGCCCAGAGGAATCGGCTTAGGATGGACAAAAAGGAGCGCTGACCACTCATGTTCGGCCGATCGGCGCTCTCCTAACGTACAAGGAGGAACGTATGGCCAAAAAGACCCTGCTCGTAATCGCGGCCTTGCTGGTCGTCGCCGGCCTGGCCTTCGCGGGCGGTGCCAAGGAGGCGGGCACCCGCCTGCAGTTTGCCAGCTGGATGGTGGCGGAGGAATCGGGGGGAGAGGTCTGGCTTCCGGAGCGGATCGCCTACTGGGAGACCCAGAATCCCGGCGTCAAGGTGGAAATCGTGCCGATCGCCTGGGAGGACACCCCCAACAAGGTGACGCTCCAGATCCAGGGCAAGAACGCGCCGGATGTCTTCACCATCGAGAGCCTCTGGCTCGGGAAGTTCGCCAAGATGCCCGGGGCGGTCGTGGATCTGAACCGCTACATGGACTCCGCGTTTACGTCTCAGCTCGTGCCGGCCTACAAGGGCGGAGAGATGGACGGCAAGATGGCCGGTCTGGTCTGGAACCCCAACCCCTGGGTGCTGGTGTACAACAAGGACCTGGCCGCACGGGCCGGCGTGAGCGGAATCCCCAAGGACCCGGCGGATTTCCTGCGGCAGGCCCAGGCCATCGCCTCGGCCACCGGCCAGTTCGGCGCCGGGCTGCAGCTCGGCATCGAAGAATACTCCGCGGACACCTTCCACATCCTGATGTGGGCCAACGGCGGGGACCTCCTGGATTCCACCCTCAAGCCCGCCGTTACCTCCCCCGGGACGGTGAGGACCGTGCAGCTGGTCAAAGACATGATCGACAGAGGGGTAGTTCCCTTCGGAGAAGAGGTGCGCAACCTCAGGACCCTGTTCGCCAAGGGACAGGTAGGCTACTTCTTCGAGGGGCCCTGGATCGCCGGGGTGCTCGACGGCGAGGGCATGGGGCGTGAGGAGTGGTCCGTAGCCCCCTGGCCGGGGGACGTACAGCCGGCCTCTCACATTCTCTGCCTGACCGAGCAGTCCAAGCACAAGGACCTGGCCTGGGACCTGATGAAGTTCATCGTCACCGACGAGACCACGACCCTGGAGTACTTCAACAGGACGGGCCTCATGCCCCTGGTCAAGAGCCAGTACCAGAACGCGGCCTACGACAGCCACTACGCCAGGACCTTCCTGGCCCAGATGGCGGCCCTCCGCAACCCCAACGTGTGGGCGTCTCAGAAGAAGTTCGAGCTCGAGATCGCCTTCATGGAGGAGCTCCAGAAGATTCTGCTGGGCGAGGGCGGCGTGGAAGCGACCCTGCGGCTGCTCGAGGAGCGGATGGATAGGATCTTGGCCGAATAGGAATTCGGCTGGCCGAATAGGAATTCGGCTGGCCGAATAGGAATTCGGCTGGCCGAATAGGAATTCGGCCGTGGGCTGCGAGACACGACCCGGGGACGGGGACTCCTGTCCCCGGGTTTTTTGGATGGAGGGGCGGTGAAGACGACTGCAGCGGTGGAGCGCCGCGGAGAGATGAGCGACCGGATGTTCGCCTTCCTGCTGATCCTGCCTGCGCTCCTGGTCATCATCTTCGTAATCGTATACCCCCTGGTCAACGCCGTGTACACCAGCTTCTTCCGGTATTTCCTCACCGACGGGCTCGGACGGCAGTTCGTCGGCTTGCAGAACTACCGGCGGATGCTGGCAAGCAAGGAGTTCTGGACGGCCTTCCTGAACACGATCCTCTACGTGGGCGGCACGGTGGCTCTCGAGTTCCTGATAGCCCTGCCCCTGGCGCTCCTGGTCAACAGCCGTTTTCCCCTGAAGAACCTGATCAACAGCCTGTTCTTCGTTCCCTGGATCATCCCCTCCGTGGTCGTGGCCTTCATCGCCCGATACCTCTTCCTCGATCCCTTTCACGGCATCGTCAACGTCGTGCTCCAGGCCCTCGGGATCATCCCGGAGTTCATTCCATGGCTCAAGGACCCCGGCCTGGCCATGCCCTCGGTCATTGCCGTGACCACCTGGAAGATGATGCCCTTCATGTTCGTGATCCTGTACGCCGGGTTGCAGGCAGTACCCCGCGAGGAGATCGAAGCGGCCAAGATAGACGGCACCACCGGTCTGCAGCGCTTCCGGTACGTGATCCTGCCGAACATGAGGGAGATCATCGTCCTGGCCACGATCCTGGAGTTCATCTGGCAGTTCCAGTATCTGACCATCATCTTCACTACGACCCGAGGCGGTCCCATTGACCGTACCCTGACTCTGCCGCTGCTGATCTACCGGGTCTCGTTCATGGGCAGCCTGAACATGGGCTACTCTTCGACCATCGGGGTTTTCTGGCTCCTGTTCCTCCTGGGCTTCAGCGTCCTGTACGTCCGCTTCGTGGGAAGGAGCGAGGGATGAGCAGCCGCTTCAACACCCCCAGAGTCCTTCGCAGGACCGGGAACGCCCTGCGCTTCCTCCTGATCGTGGCGCTGGTCCTCCTGTACCTGATGCCCCTGTACTGGATGATCTCGACGTCCCTGAAGCTGCAGCCGGAGATCTTCCGGATGCCCCCGACCCTGATTCCCGAAACCCTGACCCTGGAGAACTACGCGGCGATCATCGCCGGGACCATGGCCTCGGCGATCCCCTTCCTGGTGTACTTCAAGAACAGCCTGTTCGTCGCGGTCTTCACCGTGCTGGCCACCCTGGCCCTGGCCACTCCTGCGGCGTACGCCTTCTCCAGGGTGCGATTCCGGGGCAAGCGCAACCTGATCTACTTCGTGCTGGTGTCCCAGATGCTGCCGGTGGTGCTGATCCTGATCCCCCTGTACCAGACCTTCATGCGCATGCGCCTGCTGAGCACCTACCCCGGGCTGGTGCTGCCCTACCTGATGCTGACCCTTCCCTTCTCGATCTGGATGCTCAAGGGGTACTTCGACTCGATTCCCAGGGAGCTCGACGAGGCGGCCAGGGTCGACGGATGCACCAAGGGGCAGACCATGCTCCGGGTGATCCTGCCCAACGTGACCCCGGGCCTGACCGCCACCGCCATCGTGACCTTCATCATGGCCTGGGACGAGTTCATCATCGCCCTCACGATCATGGACGCCAACCGGATGCGGACCCTGCCGGTGGGCATGATCCAGAGCTTCGTGGGACAGTTCTCGATGAAATGGGGAGAGATGATGGCCGCTTCGGTGGTCACCACCATCCCGGTGGTGATCATCTTCGTGTTCCTGAGCAAGTACCTGATCGGCGGGCTGATAGCCGGCGCCGTGAAGGGATGAAGAATCCAACAACGACCGCACGGGAAAGCGTGCGAGGAGGAAGAGCATGAGCTACGCAAAGACCGATCTGGCCGTGAACGGCGGCCCCAAGGCCAGGACCCGGGTCAACATCCCCATGTTCCCCGGGGGGTTGGAAATCGGCGCGGAGGAGAAGAAGGAGGTCCTGGAGGTTCTGGACTCCCAGTACCTGTTCCGCTACTACGGCCCCAAGGAAATGCCATCCAAGGTCAAGCGCCTGGAGGAGGACTACGCCGGGTACCTGGGGGTCAAACACTGCCTGGCCGTGAACTCCTGCACTTCCGCCCTGATAAGCGGGCTGGTGGCCGTAGGTGTGGAGCCCGGCGACGAGGTGATCGTGCCCTCGTACACCTTCTTCGCCTCGGTGGCGGCGGTCGTAGCCGCCAAGGCCATCCCGATCGTCTGCGAGGTGGACGCATCCCTGACCATGGATCCCGAGGACCTGGAGCACAAGATCACGAAGCGCACCAAGGCCATCCTGCCGGTGCACATGCGGGGCATGCCCGCCAAGATGGACAGGATCATGGCCATCGCCCGGAAGCACGATCTCAAGGTGGTCGAGGACGTGGCCCAGGCCAACGGGGGCAGCTTCGGCGGCAGGAAGCTCGGCACCTTCGGCGATGTCGGGGCCTTCAGCCTCCAGTACCACAAGACCATTACGGCGGGGGAAGGCGGGATCGTGGCCACCAACGGCGACCTGGCGTACATCCGCGCCCAGGCCTACCACGACGTGGCCGCCTGCTGGCGCAAGGATCGCTTCGCCCCGCCGGAGTTCGCCGGGGAGATCTTCTTCGGGGTCAACTTCCGAATGAGCGAGCTCCACGGCGCGGTGGCCCTGGCCCAGTTCCGGAAGCTCGACGCGATCGTGGGCCGCATGAGAAAGAACCGGGCCCGCATCCAGGCACGGATGGGACAGCTCAGGGGAATCGAGCTCCGGGAGGTGACCGACGAAGAGGGCGACACCGCGGTCTGCCTGATCTTCTACCTTCCCGAATCCGGGGCCGTGCAGCCCTTCGTCGAGGCCCTCCAGGCCGAAGGGGTCGAGGCGTCCGGAATCTTCAACAAGGGAATTCCCGACTGGCACATGTACCAGCACTGGACCATGCTGCACGGCAAGATGATGCACTCCAAGAAGGGCTGCCCCTTCAACTGCCCCCTGTCGGACCCGGTGCCGGAGTACAGGCCCGACGCCTGCCCCCAGACCGGGCAGTGGCTCGGGCGATCGGTGCACCTGGACATCCCGCCGCAGCTCTCCGAAGAGGACTGCGACGAGATCGGCGAGGCGATCAGGAAGGTGGCTTCGGTCCTGCTCTAGCGCCCGGTTGCCCGGCGCGATACCCCCCGGCACCCGGGGACGGCAGCGGCTGCAGCCGTACAAGGAAAGGAGACAACGCATGGCCATAGGAGTGTGCATAGAGACCTTCTTCTCGGATCTCCCGTATCGGGAGCGCATCAGGAAGGTGAAGGAGCTGGGCTTCTCCACCTACGAGTTCTGGTTCCACGACAAGCGCTTCGACGGCAACGCCCTGATCGATGAGAACAAGGATTTCAATGAGATCGCCGAGCTCAACCAGGAGCTGGGCTTGACGACCACGGACTTCGTGTTCAACCACCCCGACGGCGGGGTGGTCGGGGCCCTCATCGACGCCGGGGACCGCAGCCTGATCCTCGACTCTCTCGAGGAGATGCTCGCCCTGGCCCGCAAGATAGGATGCAAGGCCTTCATCAGCGGCAGCGGGAACAGGCGGGAGGGCCTGCGGCGGGAAGAGGCGATCGAGAACATGGTCGGGACCCTGAGGGCGGCGGCGGAGGTGTGCGCCCGGGACGGGGTGACCCTGATCCTGG
>Ga0068714_10007621_pt1 | contig 10400 bp, 9 predicted proteins | sample MTBNYHSulfiMetaG_FD_62988 | JGI IMG/M metagenome (GOLD analysis project Ga0068714, IMG submission 62988) | Enrichment culture microbial communities from rom New York Harbor, USA that are MTBE-degrading - MTBE-NYH (New York Harbor Sulfidogenic)... | ecosystem: Environmental > Aquatic > Marine >...
TGAATGATCCGCTAATCATGTGCTACACTATCAACAATAAAGCTTAAAGTTAAACTTTATACTTCAGCGAGGGATTTTATGAGTGATAAGACTTCATTAGCAAAAATTGGCCGAATTGCCAGGCTCGCCGGAGTGCTTCCCTCCAAGGTTCGCTACTACCTCAAAGAAGGTCTTCTTGATCCAGTGGATAGAACCAGAGGAGGTTATTATCTTTTCGATATCGACAAGTCGCTAGACCGACTAAAATTAATTCAAGAATTGAAGAGCAAAGAACGTCTCTCCCTACCAGAAATACGCGAAAAAGTAAATCCGCGGAAACGAAATTGAAGTTGTAAAAATATATTGGCATTGGTTAAAAATTAAGGAAAAATAGGCGGTATTCGAATGTATCAGGACAGAATAGAAATAACTTTTGACGCGGGTCATAGGCTACTCAAATATAAGGGAAAGTGCGAGGTGCCCCACGGTCACACTTTTAAGACTGAAATCATGATAAGGTCAGACGTGTTGGATCAATTAGGCTTTGTTGTGGATTTTGTCGAACTTAGAAATAAAATAGGTAAGTGGGTTGATGAGAACTGGGACCACGCGTTTCTGATAAATTCGCAAGACCAAGAACTGCTTCACGCTTTTGATTTACTTAGCGAAAAAAAGATCTTTGTATTCAATGATTCTAACCCAACCGCCGAAGTTCTAGCGAAGTACCTTTTTGACTATATTCAAAAGCTGTATGGGAATCTTGTAGCCAAAGTCAGAGTATGGGAGTCCCCTAATCAATATGCGGAATATCTGGAGGCGTAACAGATAATGAGAAATTTGGGCGTTATCCTGCTCTCCGGGGGACTAGATTCAACAACTGTTGCCACATTTGCTAAGAAGAAGGGCTACGAACTGGCGGCCATAACCCTTCAATATGGTCAAAAACACAGCAGAGAGTTGGATGCTGCTAAGAAAATAGCCGATGTCCTGGGCATAAAGCATGAGACGTTTGATGTTTCTTTTTTTGGAAAGATCGCTTGGTACTCGGCATTAACGACACCGGGTAGTTTTGATGTACCTAAGATGCGTAGCCAGGAAACCCTTGCTAAAGAGATACCGGTAACCTATGTTCCTTTGAGGAATACCTTTTTCATCACAATTGCCGCCGCATTTCTCGAAAGCTTTGCCTTAAATTTAATCGAAAGGGAGAAACAAGATCCTGGAAATATTAATGCTTCTCTATTCATAGCGGCGAATGCGATCGATTATAGCGGATATCCGGATTGCAGGCCCAAATATTATAGAGAGATGGTCAAGGCACTCGCTCTTGGCAGCAAATTGGGTACGCAATATGGAAGAAAAATCAAAATAGAAACACCCGTAATCAGTAAGACCAAGGCAGAGATTGTGAAAATGGCGATCGAATTGGGAGCACCCCTTGAATATACATGGAGTTGTTATGAAGGCGGGGAGTTTCCATGTGGCTCCTGTGACAGTTGCATTCTAAGGGCAAAGGGGTTCACTGAAGCAGGGTATGAAGACCCATTGATAACAAGGCTGGGAAAGAATGCCAATATTTCTAAAGGCAAGTAGACAACCAGATGGATGCCCGGAAATATTCTATTCAGTACAGGGTGAGGGCTTGTACTCCGGTAGGCCAGCTGTCTTCCTGAGGCTGGCCCATTGTAATCTGTCGTGTAGTTGGTGCGATACAAAATATACGTGGGATTGGAGAACATACGATCCAATAAAACAAATCATTGACATGCCGTTAGAGGAAATTCAATTTCAGATCCTTAAGTATGGCTGTAAATACCTAGTTGTAACCGGTGGCGAGCCGATGATCCAGCAAAAACAACTTATTCCGCTTTTACAGGATCTCAAGAGCAGAGGGTTTTTTATAGAGGTCGAGACTAACGGAACAATATTGCCCGTCCCGAGACTTAGTGAACTAATAGGACATTGGAGTGTTTCTCCCAAGCTGGCAAATTCTGCCAATCCTAAGGTATCACGCGAGATTCCCGAGTGTTTAATATTCTTTTCAGCTTCGTCGCATAGTCACTTCAAATATGTGATTAGGGACCAACAGGATTTTGAGGAAGTCCGAAACATGATGAGCGTCTATGGTATTTCGGCAGACAAGGTCATTCTAATGCCAGAAGCCCTAAGGACTGAAGATTTAATAAATAGAAGCCGATGGCTAGTAGAACTTTGCAAGACTCACGGTTGTCTCTTTTCCACAAGGCTACAAATTCTCTTATGGGGCGATAAAAGGGGGATATAGATGCCTAAAAGGCTTCCAGATGTTCAAAATCACCAAGATGACAGAGGAGTTGAGCTAGAGAAAGTCGGGATCACTAATTTGAGTTATCCGTTAAAGATAAGAGACCGAGATAACGGATTACAGCAGGTTACAGCTAAGTTGGATATACTTGTTGGCCTGCATTCTCAGCAGCGTGGAGCCCATCTCAGCCATTTGGTCAGTGCACTTGAAAGATATAAGACTAAAACTTTTGGGATGGACGACCTAGTGATTCTGCTTAAAGACATTAGAAAGAAACAGGACGGTGAAGGAATTCCTTTCGACTCCGCTTTCATTAAAGTGTCCTTCATCTACTTTATTGAAAAGACTGCGCCAGAATCTAAGTCTAAGTCATTAGTACCTTACGACTGTGGATTTGAAATATCCTTAAATAGTACCGGACATAAATGTGTTATTGTCAACGTTCCGGTATCCACAGTTTGCCCTTGCAGCAAAGAGATTAGTAACGAAGGAGCCCACAACCAGCGGGCAACGGTAACCATTAAGACAAAACAGAAGCTGGGCGATAAACGAATAATTTGGATTGAGGATCTCATTAGAATAGCTGAGGAATCGGCTAGTGGTGAGGTATATGGTGTTTTAAGAAGAACTGATGAAAAAATAGTTACGGAAAGGATGTTCTCGCAGCCGACTTTTGTCGAAGATGTTGTTAGAAACGTAGTTGTTGCCCTACGTTCCAAGATTAAAAGTGTAGAATACACTGCGAAATGTGAATCTTTCGAATCAATCCACCCTCATAATGCTTATGCTGAAACATCAGGTATTTCTTGAGGATGGCCAAATACACGTTGGTAATCATATGAAACGAAAAATTAACATTATAGTCACTTGCACCAAGCGTAAGCACTTGCCTCCAACACCAGGGTTGAGGTTGAGGGATATCTGTACTGAAGATATGGATGAAGGATTTGCTGCTTGGGTACAACGTCTATCAACCAGTAAATCAAAATCTATTGTTGCGAGAGAGTTGTATGCCGGTGATCATTGGACTGTTGTGAAAACGCTCGAAAAAGTTGCCTCCTTATCCGGACTTGAAGCCTTTATCTGGATATGCTCTGCGGGATATGGACTTATAGCACTTAATACCAAGATCAAACCGTACTCGGCAACCTTTTCTCCTAATGATGCAGATTCTGTATATAAGTGGAGTACTCCTGATTCCAACAAAAGCCCTAATAGGCTCTGGTGGCAATTTCATACCGAATGGCCTGGGCCTGACGTACTTCAGCCAAGATCCATTAAAGATATTGCCGCTAAATATCCTGATTCTCCAATGTTAGTAGTGGCCTCTCAACCTTATCTGAAAGCCATTTTGGAAGACGTTAGGATGGCGTCGAGAACACTCCATGACATAGAACTATTATGTGTTATTTCTGCTGGTACCAATTCGCTTCCTGGTATCGAGTCCAATCTTTTACCATGTAACGCAACTCTGCAAGCAGAAGTGGGTGGGAGTTTGAACTCTCTTAACGCCCGGCTAGCTCGGACTATTCTGTCTGAACTTGGGGAAAATATTTTCAAGTTTTCTAATTTGAAAGCACAGTTCAATACAAGAATCGCTACACCACCGCGTGATAAAAGCAAGCGCAAAATCATAAAGGACAGCGAGGTGCAAAGTTTTGTTCTGGCAGCCTTAAAAGAAGATCCAAGAGCCAGTTGGACCAGGTTACTCAGCAAATTACGAGAAAGTGGACTAGCTTGCAGTCAAGAAAGATTTACTTCTGTATTCAAGCAAGTCGAGCCTCGGAATCATACATGATGTATTAGCGGAGACAGAGAGTGAAGTTTTTCTTTTCAGATAGTCAAGATACGGTTGACCCAACTTTCGATTTCAAAACGGAAACTCGAGCGGAGTGGAGAGTGCGCCAGAGGGACGATCTATACCCTCACGAGATTTTTGGAGTAACGCCATATGACGGCATTCTCGTTTCCAAAGCCATGGTCGACGGTAATGGATCGAATGGCGGGCGGTATTCGTTAGCGCAACGACAGCGATTTTGGCGAACTGGCGTTCGATCGTTTTTCAGATTAGGTACGTCTCTGGAAACCATGGGGGATTGCGGCGCATTTTCATATATACGAGAGGAAAACCCCCCGCTTAAGCCGGATGAAGCCGTAAACTTTTACGAGACCTGCAATTTTGACCTCGGAATCTCCGTAGATCATATTATCCTTGGCTTTAAGCCGGAGACTGATTCTGACAAGGAAAACTGCGAGGTACCAAAAGAGTGGCGCAGACGTCAAGAGATCACATTAGAACTTGCGAGGGAATTTGCCCGTTTATGTAGGTCCCGTAAAGTTCGGTTCATCCCTTTGGGCGTAGCACAAGGGTGGAGTCCATTGTCTTATACACATGCTGTAGATTGTTTGCAATCAATGGGCTACCAGCATATCGCACTTGGAGGAATGGTTCCACTGAAAACACAATCTATATTACAATGCCTCGAAGCAATAGCGAATATAAGGCGATCTGATACTAAGCTCCATTTACTAGGTGTTACTCGATGCGAACACGTTACCCAATTTCAAAGATATGGCGTAGTAAGCTTCGACAGTACGTCTCCTTTACAACAAGCCTTTAAGGATGACAAGGATAACTATTATACAATGGATCGAACTTACACGGCGCTCAGAGTGCCCCAAGCTGAGGGAAATCCACAACTCCAAGCAAGAATTCGATCGGGCGAACTTCAACAAGAACAAGTGCGCCGACTTGAGGATAATTGCCTTCGGACTCTCGAAGAGTACGATCAGGGGAAAATATCACTTGAAATCGTTCTCGAAAATGTTCTTGCTTACGAGAGAATTCATCATCCTAAAGGCGATCATACAAAGGCATATCGTGAAGTTCTCCAGGATAGACCATGGGTGAATTGTCCATGCGAAGTGTGCCGAAATATAGGTATCCAAGTCATTCTTTTCCGCGGAACCGAACGAAATAAACGCAGAGGGTTTCATAATCTTGCTATATTCTATGCCCAACTACAAAAAGAGTTAGCTTCTTCAGCGCTTGAAACCGAACGACTTAATAAGGTGAGGACATAACTATGGAACAGTTAAATGAATTGTTGCTACCGGCACTTGAACTTCGGCAGGGTCCAGGCCGTAAGTTATACAGTTTTGCGGTCGATGGTAAACTACTTTCAAAGTTTGCAACTATATCACGTATACACCAAACCAATGGACATGATATTGCTGGATATCAGCGACCTGAAGTCTTGTGTCACATTGCTGAGATTCGCGGTTATCTAGAATCAGAAAATCCCATGCTCCCTACTAATATTGTTGTTGCCTTCGATGAAACAGTGACTTTCGAACCGACCTCTAGAGTCAAGCCTACGAAGGGTGCAGCTTGTCCTGGCATGCTGAAGATACCATTAAGTGATCTCAACGGGCAGAGGAAAGCTGGCTGGATTGTTGATGGCCAACAGAGAGTTGCTGCCATACGAGAGGCAAAGATCGAATATTTCCCTGTCTTTGTTACGGGTTTTATAGCGAGTTCTGACAGAGAACAACGAGAACAATTCATACTTGTTAATTCACCCAAACCTCTGCCAAAGGATTTGATTTATGAGTTGTTACCGGGCACAGAGTCAAAATTACCTTCGCTTTTACAACGTCGCAGATTCTCAGCTCTCCTCCTTCATCGACTCAACTACGATGTTGATTCGCCTTTGTACGGGATGATCAAAACGCCTACCAATCCGAGTGGCGTAGTAAAGGATAACTCGATTTTGCGGATGTTAGAGCATAGTCTTAGCGACGGAGTTCTATTTAGGTTTCGAAATCCCCGCACATCTGACGGAGATACAAATTCCATGCTACAGTTGTTGAAGGCATTTTGGAGGGCTGTTGCGAGAGTATTTAAGGAAGCATGGGGGCTACCTCCGCGTCGCTCACGACTGATGCACGGCGCAGGAATCATCAGTATGGGACTTCTAATGGATGCGATTGCCGAAGACAATCAAGAAGTGGATGTGCCATCTGAAGAAGTGTTTTATCACCGGTTAGAACCTTTACGAGATAGATGTCATTGGACTGAGGGCTTCTGGGATTTCGGGGATGGCCGCCAGCGTAAATGGAACGAGGTTCAAAACATCCCTAGAGATATTCAAATGCTAGCCATGCATTTACTGGACCAATATCGTATCGCTTCGCACAGTACCGATGCGATTGGTAGACTTGGGGGTCAAGGTCTTTCGGGAGAGCGAAATACGAGGTAATATTGCTCATGACTATAGACATAAACCTGCTCCGAACTATAAAACCAATTCCGGGAGGATTTGTCCGCACCCCGGACAAGTATGTAATCGGGAAGTTAATGGGAATCGAGCATGGTCGCGGACGTGTTGCCTTTCGGCAATCGACAGTCGCGATTGAAGAGCACTTCTATACCATGAGCGAACTCCAGCGCTTTTTTCTATCTCCACAAACTCGAGTCTATTGGTTAGACAAGAGCACTGACAAATGGCGATCAGGACGCGTTACAGACTATTTCATCGATCCTGATGGCCTGGTATATACGGTTCGTTTTCCTAATCAAGATGATCAGCAGATTCCAGAGCGTGAACTCGAGACGCGATCTCTGCTTCCAAACCAGGACCCTGTTGACGCTTTAGCAGAGGGTTGGTGTGAAACTCAGTTCTTTTTCGATCGGAGGAAAGCAGCGTTAAACGTTCTGGTTCGTGCTCGAACCGATGGCTATGGACTGACAGGATTGCTGTCCGCCTCTGTCGAGTTGTTGCCACATCAGGTCGACGTCGTGCGACGAGTTTTGACAGATCCTATCCAGAGATATCTACTGGCTGATGAAGTAGGGTTGGGCAAGACTATCGAAGCTGGCAGTATTATTCGTCAATGTTTGCTCGATGACCCTTCGGCTCAGGTAATGATCTTAACTCCTCCGTTACTTGTCAAACAATGGGAGCGAGAGCTTAGTGAAAAATTTGGTATACATCAATTCCCTGGTCGAGTGTCTGTACGACCTTTCGATTCATTGTGGGAATTATACCCTCCTAATTTCAATACCCTTGTTATTGATGAAGCTCATCACCTTTTGGAAACCGCAGGCTCTAATAACGCTATTTTGGACTCTCCTAAGTACCAGTTGTTAGCTAAACTGACTCACGCTTGCCAGCGATTGTTGGTTATAACGGCCACGCCGGTATTTGGTGATGAGACTGCTATGTTAGGGTTGCTTCATCTCTTGGACCCATCTGTCCATAGTTTAGAGGAACGCGCTGCCTTCCGCCAGAAATTAGCCAGACGCCAGGAATATGGACGTTTACTGATGGCCTTAGATCCCGCTGCAAAACCATTCATATTGAAACGCCTAGGAACGCAATTCTTGGAAACATTCCCGGAGGATGAAACCATAATTGCGCTAGCACAAAAACTCGTCGATTCAGCGTTAGTTCAACCGAAGGATGTGGAGAATACCGTACGACTCCTAAAAAAACATATTGCAGAAACGTACCGGCTTCACCAGAGACTTCTACGTACACGACGAAAGGACCTTGTTGGCTGGGAACTCCAACCGCGGCAAGGAATCGTTCGAGTAGTAGCAGAGCAGAATGCTAATATGCGACTTATCCTAAACTACCTCGAAGATTGGCGTTACCACTCTTTTGTGGCTGTCCAAAGCCAAGCCGAAAACACGGATATAGACTCTTTGAAACTGATTTTCGCAAGAAGATTCAAGAGGTTATTCGAAGCCGCAGGGCAAAGCATAGAAGAACTCTCGGTGGAAATAGATCAACAATGGCAGAGTGTAATATCGGGACAGGAGCCTACATTTCCAGATGAAAAAGAAATCGTTCTAGCTCTTCAAAATGTCTTAGCGGATTCCGATCCAAATGAACGGCTAACCTTGGCTGTTCGTACCATCCAAGATTGCATCTCTAGCATTAAGCGTCCCGTAATGGGTTCACCTAAGATAGTCGTGTTTACTTCTTCAAGTAAGTTCGCCAGGCAAATGGCAACATGTCTATCGGAAGTACTAGGAGGGCGTGACACTGTTTGTCTTGTGGTGGATGGACTAAGTTCAAGTGAAGTGGATGACGCACTAGAGATTTTCAAGAATGGCAACCGCCCGTTAGTACTGGTCTGTGATAAGAACGGCGAAGAAGGGTTGAATTTGCACTTCGCTGACGCCGTTGTCCACTTGGACTTTCCCCTGGCTCCCGCAAGAATTGAGCAGCGCATCGGACGGGTGGATCGGTTCGGCAGACACGAGACTTCCATTCAACATGCCGTGATTTTGCCCTCTGAAGAACCAGATAGTCCGTGGCGAGCTTGGTACGAAGTTCTGCAAAAGGGGTTCGAGGTATTTGACAACTCAATATCAGACGTACAATTCCTTCTGGAAAACTTACAAACTCGCTTTGCCTTAGACCTGTACCAAGAAGGTTCTGTTGGTCTGACCAAGGCTGTTGATTGGGTGCACCATGAACTTGAGAAGGAACGTGCTCGATTAGACGAGCAGTACGCTCTCGATCAACTTGCGATGGCCGAGGAAGGAGACGGTTTTATTTTTGATAATTTCGAGGCGGCGGATGACAAGTCTTTTTACGAGGAGATGGATGCTTGGCTGGTTGAGACTCTAAAACTGAAACGAGAACGTAATCAACAGTCATCATTATTCAATTTTCGTTGGACCGAACATACGCTCATGCCGAAGCGCCCGTGGCATGAAGTTTTCCAGAATTGTCTGAATCAGGAGATGTCATACGACCGAACAGTGGCTGTTAACCACGCTGGAGTGTGCATCGTTCGTCCCGGATCACAACTTCTCGATGCGGTTGAGCATCACTTACTGTGGGATGACCGAGGTACATCTTTTGCTACTTGGCGTGTGGACTCCAGATGGAATGCCGGCGAGAAAAACGAGTGGACCGGCTTCCAGTTACTATATGTGATCGAGTTCAATGTTGACCGGGTCATCGAGTTATTGAAAAATGATATTGAATCGCTCTCGATTCCAACCATCAGACGACGTGCTGATGCATTGTTTCCACCATGGATAGAAGTACTTACGTTGGATACTTCTTTGAATGAAGTACTCGACCCGTTGGTCTCAGAAATTTTACAGCCAGCTTACAAGTCACGTAAAGACGGTCAACGTGACTACAACTTAGGCGGTCATAACGAAATCATATTCTCGCTAATCCCCCGCCCGCAATTCCATGATTTGTGTATTAGAGTCCGGCAAAGGTCTGAAAAGCTGGTGTGGGAGAGTCAGCGTTTTTGCAAAGCAGTGGAAGTAGCCGCACGCCGCGCAGAGCATCATCTTATAACACGCAATCAGCAATTAAAATGGCGGGGGACTGCGTTGTTCAAACTGGAAGGGACCGATGACGCAACGATCCGGTCCGAGATTGCTATAAACAACGCGGTCTTGAGAGCCGCGGAAAAACCCAATGTGAGACTTGACGCAATTGGGTTCTTTGTAATCAGCGACCGACCCCCTGAAGGCGGAGTCGTGTATGACAAATGATAGCTTAATGCATGTCAGTGGCCCCACTGCTTTTGAGATCATACGTCATAGATTATCGGGTGACAGTTTGATCAGCCCACTTTCGTTCTTTGAAGAGCCGATTTGCTCCCGGCTAGCTAGCGCGCTGGAAAAGGTGGAGCAGGAAGGGCTAGGTCACCCATCTCCAATAGACATTGCTGTTCTCACACGCCAGTTCCTTCGGTACCAGGAACTTCAACTACAAGGGAACTCCGTGCCGAGCCTTAAGATACAATGCGGCCCTCGGTGGCCGTCGGAAAGCGATTGGAAGTTGGTTGGCGTCGATGTTAGACAATTTCCCGATGGTTTTATTGTTCGAGCTTTGCCCTGGCGTCCGTCCTGGCTTAAGGACGTGAGTATGATCGGGGTAGATGGGGCTTCGGCGGGGGAATTTCCACGGCGTCCGGATGACTCCGTTCCCGGCGACCCATTTCTAATGCGTTTCCATCGCGAATGTTATCGTTCCCTAGGGCAACAGTCGGCCATACGCGCTGCTCTAACCATGCCGGCTGGCTTTACTCTACTTGTGTGCCTTCCGACCGGGGACGGCAAGAGTTTTATCTTTCAATTGGTTAGCGAGATAGG
>Ga0068714_10007622_pt1 | contig 10399 bp, 8 predicted proteins | sample MTBNYHSulfiMetaG_FD_62988 | JGI IMG/M metagenome (GOLD analysis project Ga0068714, IMG submission 62988) | Enrichment culture microbial communities from rom New York Harbor, USA that are MTBE-degrading - MTBE-NYH (New York Harbor Sulfidogenic)... | ecosystem: Environmental > Aquatic > Marine >...
GGGAGATTGCCGAGAAATACAGCATCCCGATCGGCAACTTCGGCCACGCGGGGGACGGAAACCTGCATCCGACGATTCTGACCGATGAGCGGGACCGGGAGGAGTTTGCCCGGGTCGAGAAGGCCATCGAGGAAATCTTCGATCTCGCCCTGCGTCTCGGCGGGACGATCTCCGGCGAGCATGGGATCGGTTCGACGAAGGCGCGCTTTATGGAGCGGGAAGTCGGCCCCTCCGGTGTTGCGGCGATGAAAAGAATCAAAGATGCGCTCGACCCCAATGGAATCCTCAATCCCGGCAAGATGTTTGTGGAAGGTGGAGGCCATCTCTAGCGTCACCGGGATGGAGGGACTGCGCTGTTGGAGGCGTGAATGGAGTTTTTGAACGAGCAGTTAGAGGACATTGTCCGCTGTATGAAGTGCGGCAACTGTATGTCGGCCTGTCCCGTCTTTGCGGTGACCGGGCGGGAGGCAATGCTCGCGCGCGGGAGAATCCAGCTGCTGAAGGCCGTAATGAATGGACGGCTGGAACTGACGGACGGACTTCGAGACGTTCTGTTTACTTGTCTGAACTGCGACGCATGCAGTCTCAGCTGTCCGCCCGGCATTCGCGTGGACGAGCTGATGAGGGCCGCCAAGGTCGAGCTGCTTCGTCTGGGCAAGCCCCTGCCCGAGGCGCAGGAACGCATCCGGTGCGGTATCGAGCGCCAGTCGAACCCTTTTGACCAGCCCAAGGGCGAGCGGGGCGCGTGGTTGCCGCCCGAGCTGAGACAGCCGAAGCCGGCGAAGTATCTGCTCCATGCGGGTTGCTCGATCTCTTATGCCTCGAATCGCATCGGTAAGGCGGTGATCCGAATCCTTCAGAAGGCCGGCGTGGACTTCACGATGATGGGGGACGAGGAGCTTTGCTGCGGCGACCCTTATGTTCGCATGGGCGACCTGGAAAAGGCCGAGGCGCTGCGGGCGATGAACAAGGCGGCTTTTCGGAAATATGGGGTGGAAACGGTCGTTACGCCCTGCGCCGGTTGCTACAATGCGTTCAAGCATAGCTATGGCGACAGTGTCAAGCCGATGCACATCGTGCAGCTGTTTGCCGAGCTGATCGAGGGCGGGCGACTCCAATTTGAGAAGCCCTTCGGCAAGAAGGTTGTCTATTTCGACGGCTGCGACATTGGCCGGCATAGCGGCTGCTATGACGAACCCCGGCAGGTGCTCTCGTCCATTCCCGGTTTGGAATTGGCGGAGATGCCGAGCAACCGGGAGAACGCTGCCTGCTGCGGCGGGCCGCTGCTGGGCAGTCATCCGGACCTGGCGCGGCGCATCGCGGCCGAACGAGTCCGGGAGGCGCAGGCCCGGGGGGCGGAGGTGATCGCGGTCGCCTGTCCCACTTGTCTGCTCAACTTGAAGGAAGGGGCTCAAAGCGCCGGGATTCGGATGGACATTCAGGACGTGACCACGATTGCGCTGCGGGCAGCCGGGTGATTCCAGTCAATCAGTCAAAGCAGATGGTTCCTCTCATAGACAACAGACTCCACTCCGGCAGTGGAGTCAATTTGTTTCGGGGTTGGGAATGGAAGGCCGGTTGATTGAGCATCGAGGTATGAGTTCGGCCGCCGGGCTGGCGGCGGATGAAGCGCTGGCGCGCTCGGTCGCGGTCGGTGCGACGCCTCCAACGCTCCATCTGTACCATTACGTCCCCTGCGTGATCCTGGGCCGGTATCAGAACGCCGCGGCCAGCTTGCGCCTCGACCGCTGTGAAGCGCGGGGCATCGAGGTCAACCGGCGCGCCACGGGCGGGGGCACCGTGTTCATGTCCCCCGATCAGTTGGCGCTCGGCCTGTTCCTGCCGGATGGATTTCCCGGCTTGCCTCGCTCCATTCATGGCGCGTTTGTCTTTCTGGCCGGAGGCCTGGCGCGGGCGCTGAACACTTTCGGCCTCGAAGCAGACTTCACGGGCAAGAACGATCTGACCGTCGCGGGCCGGAAGATCGCCGGGTTGGCCATCTCCCAGGATCTGGACGGCGTCACTTTTTTCCACACCAGCCTGTTGCTCGATTTCGACCTGGAGGCGATGCTCGACATCCTGAACCTGCCGACCCAGCGGATGCTCGACCGGGGCATCAGTTGCTTCGGCCAGCGGATGACGACGATTCGCCAGGAAGCAGGGCAGGGGATTGCCTTGGAGCAGGTGCAGGAGGCGGTTCACCGGGCGCTTCAGGAACACCTGTCGCTCGATCTTCCGCGAGGCGAGCTGACCCCGGATGAACAGGGTCAGGTAAGAACTCTACTGAACGAGAAATATGAGAATGAAGAATGGATCTATGGGATTCGAGCGCCGAAGCGCCGGATGGCCTATGCCGAGCGGCACACGCGCGGCGGCCTGCTCCAGGCGCATTTGAGCCTGTCGGGCGGCGCGATCGAAATGGTCCTGATCACCGGAGACTATTTTTCCCGCACGCGCGACGTGGCGAAGCTGGAGTCGGCGCTGAAGTACTGCCGGGCCGATCGGGTGGGCCTCGAGCAGCGCCTCGACGAAGCACAGGCCTCGAGCTTCATTCACCGGGTGGATCTGCCGGTAATGGTGGATTTGATCCTCGAAGCCGCCGCGAATGCGGGGCGCGGAGCAGCAGATTTACGGACGACCGAAGCAATCTCCACCCTGTAAGGTATGATTTTCGTTGGGCGTAGGATAGGAGATGGATAAAGAGCCGCCGTTGAGAAGGATTGTCTTTGTTATCCTGAGTTCCGACATTCGCGGCTCGTCATTGCGAGCGAAGCGTGGCGATCTCGGGTTACATTAGATTGCCACGTCGCTTCTCTCCTCGCAATGACGCGATTCGACTCTCCGCTTTCGGAGGTAGTCGAGGCGCTCACGTTCAGCGTGAAAGAGCTGGTGGCAGACCCGGATAGCGGAACGTGTTTCAACTTATCGGAAGGAATTGATGATTAGCGACACTCATCCGAAGGAAAGTCCCGAGTATGTTCGCTTGTCCCTGGCGGCGGATATGTCCCTGGGCTTTCGCCGGGGGCGTTTCTGGCGCGACGCCCGGATGACCTGTGCCAACCTGTTGCTGGCCTACATGGAGGGCTGCAAAGCGAACTGCGCCTACTGCGGCCTGGCGCGCGAGCGGGTGGCCGGAGAGCGCACCTTCATTCATGTGGCTTGGCCGGTGCGCTCGATGGACAGCATCATTGAACGGCTGAACTCAACCCCCGTCGCCCGGCGCAGTTGTATTTCGATGGTCACTCACGCCCGGGCGCGAGCGGATACGCTGACCGCGGCCAAAAGACTGATCGCGGAGACGCCTCAGCCGGTCTCGGTGCTTCTGACCCCGTCGATCACGAATAAGGATTACCTTCAGGCGCTCCAACGCGCCGGGGTGGACAAGATCGGCATCGCCATTGACGCGGCGACTGAGCCGCTGTTTGATCGGCACCGGGGCAAGCAGGCGCGCGGGCCGCATCGCTGGAAGACTTACTGGGAGCGCTTTCGCGAGGCGGTCGAGGTGTTCGGTCCGGGCCGCGTAGGCAGCCATTTTATCGTCGGCCTGGGTGAACGCGAGGAGGACTTGGTTCGCTGCTTTCAACGTGTGCGCGAACTGGGGGGAGAGAATCATCTCTTCTCATTCTTTCCCGAGGCGGGCAGCGCTTTGGAGGGGCTTCGGCCTCCCGCGATGGACCGGTATCGGCGGGTACAGCTCGCCTGCCACTTCATTGATGCGGGCCTCTCGGCCTGCGAGGACTTTACCTTTGATCCCGGCAGCGGCCGCATCCTCGACTTCGGCGTTCCGGACAGTACGCTTCAGCAAGCGATTGATTCGGGCGAGCCGTTTCGGACGCGGGGGTGCAAGGGATGCGACGGCGAAGTGGACTGCAACCGCCCCTATGGCAATTCCTATCCGGGCAGCGGCGTGAGAAATTATCCCTTCAAACCGGAAGCCCGGGATGTCGAGCACATTCGCCGGCAGCTTGAAGGAAAGACGTTTGAGAATGCCCACCGTGCGGACGGGAAAGTCGGCAAGAAGATTGTTTTCGCGGTACCTAACATGAAGCAGTACAAGGTGGATCATTACAGCAACCGGGGTCGGCCGAACTTTCTCGCGGTTTCGGTCACGGGCCGCGCTTGCCAGCTGGGGTGCGACCATTGCCGGGCCAAGCTGCTGAGGAATATGCCGGCGACAAAAACGCCGGAAGCGTTGTGGGCCTTCGCGCTTCGGGTCTCGCAAGCGGGCGGCGAAGGGCTTCTGGTGTCCGGCGGCTGCACGCGGGAAGGGATCGTGCCACTGGCGCCCTTCGCGGAGACCTTGGGGCGCATCAAGCGCGCTCTGGCTCTCAAGGTGGCGGTTCACAGTAAGTTTGTCACCCGCCCGCTGGCGGAAGCCTTGGCCGGAACGGGCCTGGACGCGGTGATGGTGGACTTGCCCGCCGAGGAGCGGATCATCCGGGAAGTGTTTCATCTGCAAGAGATGGGCTTTCAGAATGTTGAGGAGACGCTGGATTTGCTCGAGGAGTTTCACCTTCCGGCCGCGCCGCATCTGCTGCTCGGCTTCGGCGAGACGGAAGCCGATCGCGACGGCTTACAGACAGCTCTGGGTATCGTGAGAGGGCGCTCGCTGCAATCGCTCGTGGTCGTGTTCCTAATGCCTTTGCCGGGCACTCCAATGCCCGTTCCTCGCCCGATGCCTTACCGGGAAGTTGACCGGCTATTTGGACAGGTGCGCGGGATGTTTCCCGACACCCCGGTGCAGCTGGGGTGTGCGCGCCCGCCGGGGAAATATCAATTGCAGCTGGAGCGACTGGCGCTCAAGCATCGCTTCAATGCGATTGCCTTTCCAACCGACGAAACCATTGAGCTGGCGAAGAAGCGCCGATACGAGATCGAATTCCGCGAGTGCTGCTGCGCCTTGGCGCTCTAGCTTGTGGAGTGCGAAAGCGGAGCTTTCGCAGGGTGGCGGTGTGCGCAGAAGCTGCGCTTCTGCACTCCAGAAGGCTTGCTCTGGCAGCAAGGTGCGTTCACGGGACTGAAGTCCCTACTCTGACGTAGATCCTATTGAGACTTGTGACTCTCGTGACGCTCGTTCCCAAGTTCAACTTGGGAACGAGTAGTAAACGAGTGTACGGAGGACAACTTGGGAGCGAGTGTCGCGAAGACAACTGGGGAACGAGGAATTGAACGAGTAGTCATTGAAGGCATTATCACAAGCGCCATCTGCGCGGCTTGACATCTGGCTCGCTTCTGGCCTACCTTCCTGAACACTTTGCTCCCAGCCGGCGCGCGTCGGGTTGCCTGGGGAGGAGAAGATTGCGGCTTCCGTCCTATACCCGCTCGCTGTTGCTCTTTCAGATGTTCAATGGGTGCAATTTCACCATTGCGCTGGGAGCGCCGATGGTGCTCACCGCCCGCTTTCTGGGCGCGGGGGAATCCGCCATCGGGGCCTTGATTGCCCTGACGCCCTTCCTGGCGACCCTTCAGATGTTTTCCACCGAGCTGGCCGAGCGGTGGGGATACCGGCGCTTGATGGTCACCTGCTGGAGCGGCCGGGCCTTTATGCTGCTGCTGGTGGTTCCCTTGCCGTTCCTGACGGGGCGGCTCAGCCCGGGGCTTCTGGTAGCGGGCCTCTTTGTGCCCTTGTTTGCCTTCAACGCCATTCGCGGGGTGGCCGCCTGCGCGTGGTTTCCGTGGATCCGGGAGCTGATCCCCGCCGACCGGCGTGGTTACTTCCTCGGTTTGGAACAGCGCGTTGTTCATGGCAGTGTTCTGGTTACGCTGCTGCTGAGTGGCTGGTTTCTGGGCACGTCACCGCAAGGATGGCGCTTCAGCGCGCTCTTTGCCGCGGCTTGGGGAGCAGGGCTGGCCAGTGCGCTTGTCCTCACCCGGATTCCCGACCGGATGCCTGAGGCGAGCCGGCAGAGGTCGAGCCGAAGCGTCCGCGCTCGGCTGGCGGCTGTCAAACAGGTTTGGGCGCACAAACCCTTTCGCCGGGTGACGCGCTTTGGCGCGCTGAGCACCTTCGCCCAAGCGGCGATCCCGGGATTTCTGGTCCTTTACTTGCGCGATGAGCTGGGATGGCCCGAGCGAACCATTCTCCTGTTCGGCGCCGGTTCCACCCTGGGGGTCTTTATGATCGCGGTTCTCTGGGGGAGATGGAGCGACCGGGTCGGCAGCCGCCCTCTGCTGCGCCTGGTGGTCGCAGGGCAAATGGTGCTGCTGAGTGCTTGGGTGCTTTTCGCCACCGGCGTGCTTGGGGCCAGTTCCCTGACCGTCGGCCCCGTCTACATTCTGACCGGCGTTCTCTTTGCCTCGCAGGCCATCGCCCTGATCCGCCTGTTTCTGTCGGCCTGCCCGGAGAACGAAACCACGCTGGGGATCATGGTCTATCAGGTGACGGCCTGCTTTTTCGGTGGCTGCGCTCCGGTGCTGTGGGGTTTCGCTTTGAGAGGACTGCGCCGCTGGGCGGGCGCCGAGCCGGGAGCGACGAGTCTGCCTTTCGCTGTGTTCTTCGTTGTTGCCCTGGTTTTGTTGGGGGCTGCGCAACTCTTGCTGAGCCGCATTCCCGAGCCGGAGGCGATGCCGACGCGCCGCCTGCTGGTTCAGGTGCTGTGGGGTTGGCCGCTGAGGGTCCTATCTGGATTTACGGCCCAGGACCGCTGAGAGGCTTCGCAGCCCCGAGAAGAAACTGAAGGGAAGATGCCTGATGAGACCCGAAGAGGTGCTGCGGCAATGTCCCTTGTTCTCCGCTCTGCCTGAGACGCAACTGGAAAGATTGCAAGCGCTGGTGGAAAAGATCGCCGTCAAGCGGGGTGTGGAGGTTTTTGCCCAGGGCGATCCTTGTTATGGGTTCTACCTTGTTGCCGATGGAAGCGTCAAAGTCTTCCGCCTTTCGCCTTCCGGCCGGGAGCATATTCTGCACGTCGCGCGCCCGGGGCAAACCTTTGGCGAAGCGGCCCTGTTCTCCGGCAGCGATTTCCCGGCGTTTACCGAGGCGCTGGAGGATTCCCTGCTGCTGTTTCTACCGCGCAAATCTTTCCTTGAACTGTTGAAGCGGTCTCCCGAAGTGTCGCTCGGGATGCTGGCCGGCCTGTCGGTATGGCTGCGGCGCTTGGTGGGGCTGCTCGAAGATACAGTGTTGGCCGACGTGGATACCCGTCTGGCGCGCTTCCTGGTCCAGCTGGCCGCCTCGAAGGGCCTGGATGAGTGCTCGGGCGGCAAGGTGACCTTGCCGATGCAGAAGCAGGTGCTGGCCTCCCATTTGGCGACGACGCCTCCTACGCTGTCTCGCGCCCTGTCGCGCCTGGAGCAGGAAGGCTATATCACGGTTCGGGACCTGGAGATCGAGTTTCGCGATCCGGCCGGGCTTCGACAGTTGGCCGAACAGCTCGGCTGAGCCTTTCCGGGAATCTTTCCCTCGCCGCCCCATCCCCATAAAGTCCCCAGGTCTCGGTATTTTCTCAGATGCCCCGATATTTTTTTGCTTCGCTTGTCCTGCGACAAGGACAGGGGTTCCTGGTTTTATTATCTTCGCGGGCAGATTTTGAGGTTGACTCACGCTTGAGGAGGTCGAATAATGAATCCTACCGAAATCTTGATGGAAGAACACCGGGTCATCGAGCAAGTGCTGGAATGCCTGGAAAAGATGGTCACACAGGCGATTGAGCGGAATACGCTCGACCCTGAACCGGCTGGGGACGCGATTGCTTTCTTCCAGGGTTTTGCCGACCGCTGCCATCATGGCAAAGAAGAAGTGCATCTGTTTCCTCTGATGGAAGCGAAAGGCTTCCCGCGGGAAGGCGGGCCGACCGGGCAGATGCGGTGGGAGCACGAGCAGGGGCGCTCGCACGTGCGAGGAATGCACAAGGCGATTGAGCAGGCTTCTTCGGGAGAGGCCGAAGCGCTGAAAACCTTTGTCGCCCATGCCCGCTCCTTCATCACCCTGTTGCGGGAACACATTCAGAAGGAGGATCACTGCCTGTTTCCGATGGCCCATCAGGTCCTCAGTGAGCAGGACCAAAGGACCTTGATGGAGCGGTTTGAACGGGTGGAGAGCGAGGAAATGGGGCAGGGTACGCATGAGAAGTTTCATGCCATCGCGAACCGCCTGGCCAACCGTTATGGGGTGCAGCGCGTCAAAGTGCCGGCGGCAAGATGCTGCGGCCACTGAGCGCAAGGCAGGACTGATGTCGCAGTGAATAGAAATCCAGGAGAGGTTCAATCCCGAGAGGAGGAGGAATAGCGATGAGTATGTATTGCGATCAATGCGAACAGACGTTTCGAGGCGTCGCTTGCACGGAAGTAGGCGTCTGCGGCAAGACCGAGGACATGGAGTCGTTGCAGAAGATCCTGCTTTACGGGCTGAAAGGGATGGCGGCCTATGCGCACCATGCCCGGCGGCTGGGCCGGGTGGATGAAGAAGTGGACGCCTTCGTGGAGGACGCGCTCTTCGCCACGGTAACCAACGTAAACTTCGATATGGACAGCTTGCTGGAGCTGGTCCTGGAATGCGGGCGGATCAATCTTCGAGTGATGCAGATGTTGAGCGAGGCTCACGTCAAGGTGATGGGCCGGCCTTCGCCGGTGGAGATTACCGAAGGCATCCAGGAAGGTCCGGGCATTCTGGTGACCGGCCACGATATGATGGACCTCAAGGATTTGCTGGAGCAGTCGGCGGGGCAGGGAGTCAACATCTACACCCACGGCGAGATGCTGCCGGCGCATATGTATCCCGAGCTGCGAAAGCACCCGCATCTGGTGGGACATTATGGCGACGCCTGGCAGAAGCAGCGCAAAGAGTTCGAGCATTTCGGCGGCCCCATCCTCGGCACCACCAACTGTGTGCTCATTCCCCGCCCGGAAAACACTTACCTCGACCGGTTTTATACAACGCGGGTGACGGCTGTGCCGGGAGCGATGCGCTTGACGAGCAATGATTTTTCCGCCGTGATCCAGCGCGCTCAAGAGATTGGGCCTCTCCAACCGACGGAAACCCGCAAGTCCACCATCGGCTTTCATTACACGGCCATTCTCGACTTGGCGGACAAAGTGGTCGAGGCGGTCAAGGCAGGCAAAATCAAGCATTTCTTTGTCATCGGAGGCTGTGATGGTGCCGAGCCGGGGCGCAATTACTTTGCCGATTTTGCTCAGAACACGCCGCCGGAATCGCTTATTCTGACTATGGGCTGTGGAAAGTATCGGATTCGCAATCACGACTACGGCACGCTTCAGCTGGACGGCTTGGAGATCCCTCGCCTCCTGGATATGGGGCAGTGCAATGACTCCTACGGCGCGATTCAGGTGGCCCTGGCGCTGGCGAAGGCTTTTGATTGCGGCGTCAATGACCTGCCCCTGACGCTGGTGGTCTCCTGGTTCGAGCAAAAGGCGGTCGCGGTGCTGCTGACCCTTCTGCACTTGGGCGTGAAGGGGATTCGGCTCGGGCCGGCGTTGCCCGCATTTGTTTCGCCGAACGTCCTGAAAGTGTTGCAGGAGAAGTTCGATCTGCAGCCCATCGGCACTGATGCCCGGGCGGATGTCGCGGCCTCGGTGGCAAGCTGAGGCGATTGGCGGGCGGTGCAGGCCGTTCATCGGGGATCGGGGCACTTCGGTTGTTTGCCCTGTAGGGCACGGGCCTTTGCTGTCGGGAACTTCAGCTGAGCTCCGGCCGTTAATACTTGGGCGAGGGCGTAGCGCGTCACGCGTGAGGCTCTGTTGGCGCTCCGCCCGGACCGCTCGGGAGGGTGCGAAGATGAATCGGCTTGCACTAATGTTCTGCCTTGCGGGTATCGTGGGAGCGTCACTCCAAGTGCCGGCGTTGGGAGAACAAGCCACCGGCGCTACTCACCCTTTCCCGGCTCGTTCTTCGGATGAGCTGCCCGAGCTGACCGAGGAGGCGACGCTGGAGGACTATCTCGTTTACGCCGCGTTGAAGAGTCCGGCTCTCGAGGCGGCATTCTACGAGTGGCAAGCCGCGCTGAAGACAATCCCTCAAGCCCGCTCTCTGCCGGACCCCGAGTTAAGCTACGGCTACTTCATTCGGGAAGTCGAAACGCGCGTGGGGCCTCAGCAGCAGAGATTCGGATTGTCCCAAATGATCCCCTGGTTCGGCAAGCTCGGCCTGCGCGGGGAGATCGCGTTACAGGAGGCCCACTCGGCCGAGCAGCAGTATGAAGTGGCGAAACTGCGGCTGTTCCGCCAAGTGAAAGAGACCTGGTACGAAACCTATTACCTGGGCCGGGCGATGGCCATCACGCGGGAGAATGCCGAGCTGCTGTCTTACCTGGAGAATGTCGCCCGGACGAAGTACCGAGCGGGAGCCGGTTCCCACGAAGCGGTAATCCGGGCGCAGGTGGAGCTGGGCAAGCTGGAGGATCGGCTTCGAACGCTGGAGGATCAGATTCGACCGGTGCGGGCG
>Ga0068714_10007623_pt1 | contig 10399 bp, 9 predicted proteins | sample MTBNYHSulfiMetaG_FD_62988 | JGI IMG/M metagenome (GOLD analysis project Ga0068714, IMG submission 62988) | Enrichment culture microbial communities from rom New York Harbor, USA that are MTBE-degrading - MTBE-NYH (New York Harbor Sulfidogenic)... | ecosystem: Environmental > Aquatic > Marine >...
CTGGTCAGGTGGGCACGGACCACCCTCCTGTCGTCCCCGGACCGTTCCCGGATCACCAGCCCTTGCGCCTCCAGACGGTCCATGACGTACGTCACGTTCCCCCCAGTCACAAGGAGCTTCTCAGCCAGATCCCCGAGCGAGAGCGGCCCGAGGTGGTAGAGAGCCTCCAGAACCCCGAATTGGGGAGCCGTCAGATCGTACTCCGCCACCTTGCAGGCCACCGCCCGAGAAAAGGTGACGTAGCACCGAGCCAGGGCAATCCAGAGGCGGAGCGCCTGCTCCTCGTCCTCGGACCAGTTCCGCGGCGCAGGCTCGTCCACCCACTCCGGGCCAGTAACGTCCTCCCTCACTGACTCACCCCCTGCGGGAAGAAGAATGCGATCCTCCGGGTGTAGACCCCGTTCAAGAAACGAAGAACCCCCTGCGAGGTTCCCGGTTCCTTCCCGACTGTGGGGCACGGGATCGGGCTAGCCAGGAAACTTGGTACGAACAGGAGCCCGGGCTCCGCCCAGAGCCCGGGCTTCGTACGCCGCGGCGCGCCCCCGGCGGCTACACGTGGATCGCCCGGCCCAGCGCCGCAAGAGCCCCTTCAGCCACCCCCTCCGACAGCGTGGGATGCGGATGCATCGCCTTCTCCAGCTCCTCCACCGTGGACTCCAGATGCCGGCCGATCACGAACTCGGCGATGAGCTCCGTCGCATGGGGACCCACGATGTGGGCGCCGAGGATCTCCGAGTACCTCCTGTCCCGGATCACCTTTATGAATCCCTCCGTATCCCCCGAGGCCACAGCGCGGCCGTTACCCACCCATGGGAACCTCCCTACCTCAAAATCAAGGCCCTCGGCCTCAGCCTGCTCTTCCGTGAGCCCCACCGAAGCCACCTCCGGATGGGCATAGGTGCAGTTGGGAATATTCGAGTAGTCAACCGTCCCATGCCCCTCGCCGGCCAGGTGCTCCACGCAAACGATGCCCTCATGGGAGGCCTTGTGGGCGAGGAGGGGAGGACCCGCCACGTCTCCGATGGCGTAGACTCCCTCTACATTCGTCCGAAGATACCTGTCCACCTGGATGAATCCGCCCCGCTCCGTGAGCCGCACCCCCGCAGTATCGAGGCCCAGACCTTCGGTGTTGGGCACTCTTCCGACCGCCGAGAGGACACGCTCTACCTCAAGCACTTCCTCCTTCCCATCCTTGTCCTTCAAATTCAGCTTTACACCGGCATCCGATACCTCCGAGGCCTGCACGGTGGTGGAAGTCAGAATCCGGATCTTCCGCTTCTTGTAGCTCCGTGCCACGGCGGCGGACGACTCCTTGTCCTCCAGGGGCAAGACCCGGTCCAGCATCTCGATGACGTGGACTTCTGAGCCGTATGCGGAGTAGATGTCCGCGAACTCCATCCCAACCGCGCCCGCGCCCACGACGGCCAGGGACTTGGGAGCCTCTTTCTGGAAGAGCGCGCCCGTGGAGGACCAGATCTTCCCCTCATCGATCTTCAGCATGGGAAGGTCTCTGGGGCGGGAACCAGTTGCGATCACGACGTGATCTGCCCTGTACACGGCCTTCTCCCCCCCGGCTCCCTCCACCTCGACCTTTCCTTCCCCAAGGAGCCGGCCGATCCCCTGGAGGTGGCTAACGCCGTTCTTCTTGAAGAGATGGCCAACGCCCCTGTTAAGCTGGTCCGCTGCCTTCCGGCTGCGCTCCTGCGCGGGTCCCAGGGAGACGGTCGCGTTCTCGAAGACCACGCCGTGAGACTCGGACCGTCTCATTTCCTGGACGAAGGAGGCACTGGTCAGGAGAGCCTTGGTGGGAATGCAGCCTATGTTCAGGCACACACCTCCCAATTTCTCCCTCTCCACGCAAGCCACCCTCATCCCCAGCTGCGCACCGCGAATGGCTGCCACATAGCCACCAGGCCCACTTCCGATGATCACCAGATCAAAGCTTCTTTCGTCGCCGGTCACGCTTCATCTCTCCAGTTCGAAAGTCCGGACCCGCGCCGAGTGCCCTCGCCCCCGTCCACAGGCCCGGCAGCTTCCAGCGCACCAGGTTGAGCCACCCGGGACCCAGCCATCGAAATGCGGGATCGTCACGGGAGAACCTGGGAGGAAGGGTGGAAGTTACCCCAGCGTAGAGGCAAAAGGAAGGCGAGCGACGTACCCCTCCCGACTCTTTTTCCTTTACAGTCATCGGGTCGAGAGCCTATATCTGACACGGGGGACGCCAAGGTCTCCATCTCAACTCCCTTTCGACCAGGAGCTCCGGCATGTGGGCACTTCTCATTGTCGCCGCGATCATCGTGGCTGGCGTGATGATCTACAACAGGCTCGTGAAGATGCGAGTGCAGGTGGATGGAGCCTGGGCGGACATCGACGTCCAGCTCAAGCGGCGCCATGACCTCATTCCCAACATCGTCGAAACGGTGAAGGGATACGCCGGACACGAAAGGGAAACCCTGGAGGGCGTCGTCAAAGCCCGCTCCGCCGCCATGAATGCTCAAGGTCCGGCGGATCGCGCCCAGGCGGAGAACATGCTCACGGGCGCTCTCAAGAGCCTCTTCGCGCTTTCCGAGGCATATCCTCAGCTCCAGGCCGCCGGCAATTTCCGGGATCTACAGGAGACGCTGAAGGATCTCGAGAATGGAATCCAACAGGCCCGACGTTATTACAACGCGGTGGTCCGGGATTACAACACCAAGATCGGGCAGGTGCCCACCAACATCATGGCGAGGGCTTTTGGCTTCTCGGCCAGGGAGTTTTTCGAGATCGGCGAGGGCGAGGGGGAGCTTCCGAAGGTAAGCTTCAGCTGAGCCTGGCTCCCTTGCGCCTCCAAGGCGGGACAAGGCCGGGGGAGGGTGATGCGGACGCTGTACCACGGGTGAACGCTGCGTGAGGGCCCGCCGATTTCGGGCGGCATTCTTCATACAGGGAGAGGGACGCGGCCACATGACTCAGGCCCTCTCCCTGAAGGCTATCCTGGAAGCAGCCGGTCACAGGGTGGTGGCTGGGTTCATGGGGGAGAGCGCCCATCGCCCCATTCCCGACTTCTTCTTCCGTCGGTTCGAGGCCCCCGTCCACACATATCGCGCCCCAGTGTTCGTCATCGACCCTCGGCGCAAGGGGGTCCGCCCCATCTCCAGCTTCCTCCACGCAGTCAGGCAGATCCCACGGTATTGGTCCCACGGTCCTGAGATCCACAGGCTCCTTTCGGCTCACGCACCGGACATCATCGTCAACTTCTACGACCTCCTGGGGGGGCTCTACACGGCGCTCTTCCGTCCCAACCTGCCGGTGGTCTCCGTTGGACACCAGTTCCTCTTCTTCCACCCGGAGTTCCCGACGCCGGAAGGGGAGCGCCTCCAGGTGGCGCTCGTCCGGGAACACACCCGCCTGACCTCTCCCCATTCGGACCTACGCCTGGGACTCTCCTTCACGAGTCTCCGGGATGTCCCGGAACACCGGGTGAGAATCGTCCCGCCCCTCTTGCGGGAGAAGGTCTTGCGTGCAGAGCCTTCGACGGGCCCGCACCTCCTCGCTTACGTTCTCAACCCTGGCTACGGGGAAGACCTGGAGCGGTGGCACGAGAGCCACCCCACTCTGGAGGTCCATTGCTTCTGGGACAAGCCGGAGGCCCCTCCTTCGCTCTCCCCCCGGCCGGGGCTCACGTTCCACCGCCTGGCCGACGACGAATTCCTGGACCTCCTCACCACCTGTCGCGCGTTCACGGCCACCGCAGGGTTCGAATCGGTGTGTGAGGCTGCATTCCTGGCAAAGCCCATCCTGCTCGTGCCCACGGAAGGCCACGTGGAGCAGGAGTGCAACGCCATGGACGCGGAGCGGGCCGGTTTGGCGGTCTGGAGAAGGAGCTTCCAGCTCACCGATTTCATTCAGGGGCTGGACGCATGGAACTCCGAGGGACTCCATGCCTTCAGGGAATGGGTGCAGCGGGCCCCGGAGATCTACCTGCGGCTCCTGGAGAGCGTAGCTGCCGGCAAGGACCCCATGCGCATTCCCCTTCCGTAGCATCCCGGCCGGGACGTGCTGGTGGACTGGGCCTCAGAATGACCTTATGCTCTTGCGGCAGCGTTGGGAACACTAGCGGCGCAGCGTCCGGCATTGGTTGGCGCTCGACTCTGACCCGCTCCGGCACCTGCGCCGAAACGGCGCAGGTGCCGGAGCGAAACAATCCATGGGGCCTGTGCGCCAACAGGCCCACGTAGAGGAGACAGCCAACCTATTGGAACTCCACACAATCCTGAATTCTCTTGATTTGTCTGCCGTCCTGGCCCTTCCCTGACCCACTTCCCGAGGCCCTGGCATCCCCCATGCGGATGGGATGTGAGGAAGGCACTGTCATCCCTGCGAGAAATCCAGTCTCAGTGGACAAGGAGCAATCCAGGCTATGCGCGGAACAATCAAACGACCGGCTCTCCTCTTCCTAGGCGTGATCATCCCAGTTTCAGCCCTCTCGTCCGGGTGCGCCCACGTTAAGAGGCAGGAGATGGAGGATCGACTCGCCTTGATGGGCTCGGAGTTGCGTAGCGAAATCAACGAAGGGGACGCGCGGCTCGGCACCCGTCTTGACGCCCGCATCGACGGCCTTACATCACGGGTGGAAGCCCTCGAGCAGGCGTTGGCCGCCCTCGAGCGAGATTTCAACGCCAAGATCGAAAGAATGGAAACCGCCCTCCGCTTCAACGTCCCCGTCCATTTCGGGTTCGACGATGCCGAGGTCCGGGCCCAGGATTTCGCCCTTCTCGATCGATTCGCCCAGGTAGTGTCGGAGTACTACCCTTCGAGCGTCATCACCGTGGAAGGATTCACGGACCCAGCGGGCTCTGCAGCGTACAACCAGCGGTTGGGCCAGCGTCGGGCCGATGGAGTGATGAACTACCTTATCGATCGGGGCGGCCTGCCTTCCGACCGCATCCGCGCTGTAAGTTACGGAGAGGCGGGACCACGCCTCGTGATGGAGGGCGCCCAGGGTCCCGGCGAGAGCGGATGGCAGAACCGGAGAGTGGTTCTCGTCATCGACCACAGCGAAGGCTGACCACCTTCAGGGGGCTCGAAGCTCCGTGGGAGGGTTCCCCCCTCCCACGGAGCTTCGCTCGTTCTCCCGTACCGACCCTCGAGCCCGATCCCCCCGTCCCCCCAAGGTCAGTCTGTCTTGGGACCGCTGGTGTCAATCTTCAGGGGGACGTAAAGCGGGCACCAGGAAACCAATGCGGTCCCCAAGAGGACGAGGCCCACGAGGCCCCACCAGCTCTGAAAGTAGAATCCAGCCACAAGGATCACGGCACCCAGGACGGCCCGAAGGATGCGGTCGTTCTTCCCCATGTTGCAGGTCATGCTCTCCCCCTCTGCTCAGGAAACCAGTCCCCATCGACCTCCGGGACTTGGACTTGCCAAATCCGTGCGCCTAGAGGAGCGCCGCCGACGGCTCCTCCAGCATGCTTTTCAACGTTTCGAGGAACCGCGCCCCCGTCGCCCCGTCGATCACGCGGTGATCACAGCTCATGGTCACCTTCATGAGGGGCTTGACCACCACCTGCCCCCCCTCCACTACGGGAGTCTCCTCGATCCCCCCCACTGCCACGATCCCCGCCTCCGGCGGATTGATGACGCCCGTAAACTCATGAATCCCGAACATCCCGAGATTGGACACGGAAAAGGTTGACCCGGTGTACTCGTCGGGCTGCAGCTTCTTCTCCTTGCCGCGGGCAGCAAGCTCCCGGAGCTCCTTGCTGATCTGCACCAGCCCCTTGGCGTCGGCGTCGCGGATCACAGGAGTGATGAGGCCATCTTCTGTGGCCACTGCCACCCCAAGGTGTACCCGGCCGAACCTCCGGATGGAGTCGCCGTTCCAGTGAGAGTTCACCTCCGGGTGCCTGGCCAGAGCGCTTGCCGTCGCTTTCAGGATGAAGTCGTTGATGGAGATCCTATCATCCCCGCCCTTTAACAGGCGGCTCACGTGCTGTCTCGCCTCCAGCGTCCGGCTCATGTCTACCGTGATCCGGAGAAAGAAGTGGGGAACAGGTCCCATGGACTCGACCAGCCGTTTGGCGATGGTCTTGCGCATCTGGGACAGCGGAAGATCCTGAAAGTCCGAAGGCTTCAATCGACGCCCATCGACAGCGGGTCGGCTACCGGACAGCGCACCTGGCTCGGCCTTCGTGCCCATGGCAGCCTCCACGTCCCGTTTCACAACCCGCCCGCCCGGCCCGCTTCCTTCGATGCGGGACAGCTGTAGATCCGCCTCCTCCGCCAGCCGTCTTGCAAGGGGAGATGCCTTGACCCGCGGACCCCGCGCGGACTCCTCCGAGTCTTCCTCGACCTCTTCCGCCTCGTCGCCAGATCCCGTCGGGCCCTCCACGACCGCGACCTCAGGCTCTCGGTCTCCCCCGCCCGTTCCCTCTGCCGGCAACACCGCGTCGGGCTGGGACCCGGAGGTTGAGGGATGATCTTCGGCCCCCCCAGCGCCTCCCAACCGGAGGTCGCTCAGATCCTCATCGGCCCCGGCGATGATGGCTATGACATCGCCCACCGGCGCGGTGCCCCCCTCCGCGAGGAGGATCTTTCGAAGGACCCCGTCCCCACGGGCCACCAGCTCCATCGTGGCCTTGTCCGTCTCGATCTCCGCAAGTACTTCTCCGTTCGAGACCGAATCCCCCTCGGCCTTGAGCCACTTCACGAGCTGCCCCTCCTCCATGGTGGGGGAGAGAGCTTCCATATGGACCATTGTTGCCATGGATCTATGTCCGATAGAGGACTCGCTTGCAAGCGGCGATTACCCGCTCGGCGTTAGGCTTTGCCAGCTGCTCCAGGTTCTTCGCGTATGGCATGGGCACATCGGCTTGGGTCACTCGAAGCACCGGCGCGTCCAGCTCGTCGAATGCCTCCTCCTGGATGGTGGCCGCAACCTGAGCGCCGATGCCGGCGTAGGGCCACCCCTCTTCCACGTAGACCGCTCGATTCGTCTTCTTCACCGACGTCAGGATGGCGTCCACGTCCAGGGGCCGGAGGGACCGCAGGTCCAGAACCTCGGCCTCGATCCCATCCTTCTCCAGCCGCTTTGCGGCCTGCAAGGCAAGGTGCACCATCTTCCCATGCGTTATGATGGAGACGTCGCTTCCTTCCTGTTTCACGTCCGCGAGGCCCAGGGGCACAAGGTGGTCGCCATCGGGCACCTCTCCCCGGATGTTGTAGAGGAGCTCACCCTCGAGGACTACCACGGGATCGTCGTCCCGGATCGCAGCCTTGAGAAGTCCCTTGGCATCAGAAGGGGTCGCGGGGTTCACGACCTTGAGCCCGGGCACGTGGGTGTACCAGGCCTCTGCGGCCTGGGAGTGCTGGGCCGCAAGCTGAAGGGCCGCTCCCGAAGGACCCCGAAAGACGATGGGGACGTTGATCTGGCCCCCGGTCATGTACAGCATCTTTGCTGCAGAGTTGATGACCTGGTCCAGGGCCAGAATGGAGAAATTGAAGGTCATGAACTCGATGACCGGCCGTAGTCCGACCATGGCCGCGCCGACACCCAGGCCGGTGAATCCCAATTCGCTGATGGGGGAATCCACCACCCGAAGTTCCCCGAAGCGAGCCAGAAGCCCTTTGGACACCTTGTAGGCTCCATCGTACTCCGCCACTTCCTCACCCATGAGGAAGACAGAGTCATCCCTCTCCATCTCCTCCGCCAGGGCCTGATTCAGGGCTTCTCTATAGGTGATCTCGGCCATCTATCGATCTCTTCCGTCGAAGAAGAGCCGCCCGTGCTCGTTCACCTCCGAATACACGTGGGTGTAGAGCTCCGAAGGTCCCGGCAACGGCGCGGAATCAGCGAAATCCACCGCATCCTGGACTTCCGCGCGGACATCCCGGTCCATGAGTCCCAATTCCTCCGGGGTCAGCATCCCGGCCTGGAACAGGCGATCGCGGAGGAGGGTGATGGGGTCATCGCGCTCCAACCTCTCCGCCACCTCGTCCTTGGAGCGGTAAGTCCCTGAAACGGGGTCCGACATTGAGTGGCCGCGAAACCGGTAGGTCCGAACCTCCACGAATCGCGGGCCGGTGCCCGCTCTAACCTCGTCCACCAACGCCTCGAAGTGGCGCCAGACCTCAAGGACGTCCTGGCCGTTCACCACGCTCGATGGGATTCCGTAGGCGGCTGATCGCTCCTCGACGTTCGTAGCCGAGACGCGGTGAAAAGCCGTGCCCATCCCGTACTCGTTGTTCTCCACCACATAGATGACGGGCAACTTCCAGACCGCGGCCATGTTAAGCGACTCATGAAAGGCACCCTGGTTCACTGCGGCTTCTCCCATGAAGCAAACCGCCACCCGGTCCTCCCCCCGGTATCGGATCGCCCAACCGAAACCGGTGGCCAAAGGCACCTGCCCGCCGACGATCCCGTGCCCTCCCATGAAGCCCTGGCTTGCCCCGAAGATGTGCATGGAGCCGCCTTTGCCTCCGGAGCTACCGGACACCCGCCCGTAGAGCTCAGCCATGACCTGGCGTGCCCCCAGCCCCTTGGCCAGCGCCTGCGTGTGCTCCCGGTAGGCGGAGATCACGTAATCGTCCCCTCTAAGAGGGCCGATACAGCCTTCGGCAGCGCCTTCCTGTCCTATGTGGAGATGACAGAAGCCACCGATCTTACCGATGGCATAGGCTTCCTCCGCCTTCTCCTCAAACCGCCGATAGAGGAGCATTCGGCGCAGAATCCCGAGAAGCTCCTCCCGGACGAACCCCTTGAGACCCCGTTCGGTCATGGCGGCGCCGGTCATGACCCATTCTCCCGGTCCACCCTGACGGCTTGGAGTTGCACGAGGTCCGGGAGCGTCTCAATGGGCGCCGGGAGGCCTACCTCCATCACCTCCTGGATGACGCCGGGAAGCCCTGCTTCCAGCTGGCGGGCCTGCTCCTTGGCGTGGTAGCTCGACCGGACGAGTGGACCCGACTCAACGTGGGCAAAGCCCATCTCCATCTCTCCCAACCGCTTCCAGCGGGCGAACTCATCAGGGGCGACCCAGCGAGCCACAGGGATATGTGCCGAAGACGGGCGCAGATATTGGCCGAGGGTCAAGATGTCCACACCGGCCCGGCGGACGTCAGCCATGGCTTGTCGGATCTCCCCCTCCGACTCTCCCATTCCCAGGATGATCCCGGTCTTGGTGAGAGTCCCGGAATCCATGCGCTTGGCAGCACCCAGAAGGGAGATCGATCGCCAATAACGACCCCCCGGGCGGACCTCCGGGTGCAGGCGCTCCACCGTCTCCAGGTTGTGGCCAAGGATCTCCGGTCTGGCTTCCACCACCCTATGGAGGGCCGTCTCATCCCCCTTGAAGTCGGGAATCAGAACCTCGACGGAGCAGCCTGGCACCGTCGCATGGATGCGCCGGATCGTCTCGGCGTAGATGCCGGCTCCCCCGTCGGAAAGCTCGTCGCGATTGACGCTGGTGATAACCACATGCTCGAGGCCCATGGTCGCCACGGCGGCCGCAACTCTCTCCGGCTCTTCTTCGTCGAGCTTCTCTGGCATCCCATGGGCCACACCGCAGTACTTGCATGCCCTGGTGCACACGTCCCCCAGAATCATGAAGGTCGCGGTGCCCGCCTCCCAGCACTCCCCGATATTCGGGCATGCGGCCTCCTCGCATACCGTGTGGAGAGACCGGGTTCTCATGAGGCTCTGCAGGGCCAGGTAGTTCTGTCCGCCAGGTGATCGAACCTTAAGCCACGCGGGCTTCCGGGCCCGAAGCTCAACCGTCTGAAGCTCCTTGTGAGCCCGAATTCGGGCTGTTCCCTTCGGTTTCACCTGCCCGGTGTCCTTCCCTACCGGAGCGTACCCGCCAGGTGCCATCTCCCTTTCCTTCACCAGTTCTCTACCTCCGCCTAAGGCCCCGAGGGGGTAAGGCAGAAAAGGCACCGAATCCACCTGCAGGTGGTGGGTCCGGTGCAGCCATTCGTCTTCGTTCTTCGGGCTGAAGAGATGCGACCGACCCTCCGTCCCGAGCCAATAAAGATAGCCCACGGGCACTCAGAGGCCCACCCCAGCCCCCCTTACCACATATGCCACCCCGAACCCCAGGTAGTTCCCGAGGGCGTAGCCCAGGAGTCCTACCACAATGCCCGGGAGGATCAACCCCCGCCAGTCCCGTGAGACTGCCACTGCCAGGGCGCTCGATGGACCGCCCACCGCCGCTTGCGACGCCACCGCCAGCGAACCCACGTCCATTCGCAGCAGACGTCCCGCCCCGAAAACGACCATGCCGTGCACGCCCACGACAACGAGTGTGAAGTAGAAGATCTCCATGCCTATGGCGAGGATCTCCGAGACTCTGGAATGGATTCCGATGACGACAAAGAAGAAATGCAGAGCCAGATTCCCGAGCTGAAGGGCCCCGGCAGG
>Ga0068714_10007624_pt1 | contig 10398 bp, 13 predicted proteins | sample MTBNYHSulfiMetaG_FD_62988 | JGI IMG/M metagenome (GOLD analysis project Ga0068714, IMG submission 62988) | Enrichment culture microbial communities from rom New York Harbor, USA that are MTBE-degrading - MTBE-NYH (New York Harbor Sulfidogenic)... | ecosystem: Environmental > Aquatic > Marine >...
AGTGATAGCAAATATAGCAGAACGATTCAGCCAGAATAATTTTATCTACACCGGTTCCCGAGAAGATATTGAAATTACACTTTATGAGAATAACTACATCCCTACACATCCCGGAGGAACATATGAAGCAACGCTTGTGTATCTGATACGTCGAAAAGGTAAACTTGAGATTTACAGCGACCATCATATTCTTGGGCTTTTCAAGCTAAAGACATGGCTCGAGCTTTTAAAAAGCGCAGGATTTAATATCATAAATCAGATTAGCTTGGATCACAGTTACGACCAATATATAGCCGGAGAAGGCAAATATCCACGTTTGATGTTCGTTTGCAGAAAACAGCTTTCATAGTGCGTAAAGAACGGTTCAAATGCTGGAGGTCGAAATGAAACTAAGAGTTGTCATATGCTCACAGAAATTATTAACTCATCTCTACAACAACAGCTTATAGTACTCATTATCGCCGCTTTACCTGTAGTAGAACTACGAGGCGCTATACCGGTGGCTATGGATATATTCCATATGCCTTGGTATCAGTCTCTGATATTAAGTTTGATTGGTAACCTGATGCCAGTGCCTTTTTTACTTCTATTTTACAATGTAATAACTCGTACATTAAGCCGGGTAAAAATTGGGAAGATCTTTATAGAATGGCTATCTCAGAGATCTACGCGCCAGGCAAGGATACTCGAAAAATATAAACATATTGGAATCATTCTTTTTACTGCCATCCCCTTTCCGGGAACTGGTGCGTGGACGGCTTCAATCGTTACACACTTTCTTGGTATAAGTTTTAAGAATGCCCTCCTTGACATCATTATTGGAGTCATTGGGGCTGGAGTCATCGTTACTGTATTAGTCCTATTAGGCTGGATTGGTGCTGGCATAGCTGGTGTCGGTATCATTGCATTAGCTATTTTACATTTTCGGAGACGTCGACATTAAAAATAGAAAATCTTTTTTTGATATTACCTATTTATGTTTCCGAGAAGGTTATTGATACCTTTATAATAGTCAGTAATCCGGGATTATCCTAAAATATTCTAGATATACCACTAGCACTCATGTATTGTTGCGATTTTAAAGCTGTTTCTACCCACCCACCTACCTAACATTCTTCCTTCATGACACTCCCAAGGCACTGTGAATACCGAGCCTGCCATTAAGTCCGTCGCTTGAAATCTCGCCTCTATGCAGTTCCCTTGAAGAAGATTCGGTAACTTCCGTTATAGCCGTTATTGCGGTATTATTTAGCTATGCGGAACCAGATTAGAAGCAAGGTGCTTGAGGTGGTCACGGCGATTTTGCCGCTGGTTCTGGTGGTGATTATTCTCCAGTTTGCCCTTGTTAAGATGCCAACTAACCTGTTTCTCCAGTTCATCATTGGTGCGGTAATGGTCATCACCGGTATGGTGCTTTTCCTTATCGGCGTCGATATCGGCATTCTGCCGATGGGCAAAGCTCTCGGCGCCGAACTTCCCAGGCGCGGCTCCCTACCACTGATTATAGGAATTGCCTTTCTTATCGGCTTCGCAGCCACGATTGCCGAGCCTGACGTTATCGTTCTCACCAACCAGGTCGATGCGGTCTCCGGTGGAGCTATCGCCAAGAATGTCCTGGTCTATATCATCGCCATTGGTGTTGCTTTCTTTGTCGTCATGGCGATGCTCCGTATCCTTCTGGGTTTTCCAATAGCGTACCTGATGGCAGCCGGCTATATCATCATCATAATCCTGGCTCTTTTTACGCCGGTGGAATTCGTTCCGGTTGCCTTCGATTCAGGCGGCGTTACCACCGGGCCAATGACGGTGCCCATTATCCTAGCACTGGGGTTGGGATTCAGCTCGGTACTGGCCGGGAAATCAGCCATGTCTGACGGCTTCGGCCTGATTGGGTTGGCCTCAATCGGGCCGGTAATCGGGGTAATGGTCATGGGGATGGTGCTGAGTTGAACGGACTAATGGTCTGGGACGGTTTCGGGCATACTTTGCTCGGCATCATCGAAGCTTTGGCGCCGCTGTTAGTCCTGTTTATTATATTCCAACTTGTGGTATTGAAGCTTCCGAGAAGCTATGTGTTCAATCTGATCAAAGGTTCCCTGCTAGCGTTGGTAGGGTTAGCACTGTTCCTACAAGGGGTGAAAATCGGGTTTTTCCCGGCCGGCCAGGCGATAGGTGAAATATTAGGCTTGGTAAGGGTCCAATGGCTCTTAATACCATTTGGTTTTATGATGGGCTTCCTGGCTACCTGGGGAGAGCCGGCGGTGCGCATTCTCGGCGAACAGGTTGAGGAAGCTTCAGTCGGTTCCATTCGTAAGAGTATAGTGCTCTATATCATATCAGGTGGTGTTGCCCTGTTTATCGCCATCGGGATGGCAAAAATTATCTACGGGGTTCCGTTGCTCTGGATAATTATACCGGGTTACCTGCTGGCAATAGGGATGCTCCGGTTCAGCGACAAGAGTGTTATCGCCATCGCCTTTGATGCCGGCGGTGTGGCTACCGGGCCGATGGCGGTTACCTTCCTGATGGCAATAGCCGTCGGCATTGCATCCAGCATCCAGGGTCGTGACCCTATCATCGATGGTTTTGGGTTGGTAGCATTAATAGCCCTGGCGCCTATCTTGACTATCTTGACGCTTGGGCTGATACTCAGGATGAAAACGCGCAGAAAGGAGGAAAATGCGACTATGGCGGAAAAATCTCTTATTGTCAGCATTGTTAGAAAAGGATGGGGTGATAAGATTCTCCAAAATTCCTGCAAGGCTGGGGCTGAGGGAGGTACTATCATGTTTGGGCGGGGTGTTGGAGTGCATGAGAAGCAAACGATACTCGGTATCCCCATCGAACCGGAAAAGGAAATAGTGCTAACGGTGACAAATGCAGACGAGACAGATGTAGTTCTCGAAGAAATCGTAAAAACCGCTGAACTGGGCAAGCCGGGAGCCGGTATAGCCTTCGTTGTCCCTGTCGAGAAAGTAGTCGGAGTAGTTCATCGGTCTGACGAGAGCTGCACAATATAAACAATAAAGGAGGGTGGAAATATGGGCTTTGTTTCATGGCTAAAGAAATTATTATCGAGCCCTCCAACTCAAGAGGAAGAAGATAATGCTGTCCTAAGGACAATCCCCGTTTCTGAAGTGTACCGGCTACATGGCACAGCATCAGCCGTAATCCCCGAGGACTCGCCTCTGGAAACAGTAATCACCAGATTTGCTGGCGAACCTAGCCTGAGGGGAATGTTTTTGGTTGATTCAAGGCAAAGATTTACCGGCGTGGTCACACGAATCGATCTTTTAAAGTGGGCTCATCTGAAGCTCTTTGGCGGGAAAGGGAGACGGGATTTCACTATCTCGGGATTCTACAGTTTTGTAGATGCGAAAAAAGCTAAAGATATCTGTCGTTGTTTCGGGCTACCATTTAGTGTTGGCGAGGGAGACATGCTCCAGATAGCATTGGGCAAAATGCTCGACAATGAAGAGGATGTCTTACCGGTATTGAACAGCCGGGGTGAGGTTGTAGGTGATTTGAGACTTTCCGAGATACTCTCGTGGATGTTGACAAAAAGCCGAGATATATATGGAAATCCCAAGACGACAGATAGTGAGTCAAATTAGGATTAACTGTATGAATACTTAAATTAGGAGGCAGCCCTTCGGGATTATCGATTGCCAGGTACCTTATTGAAGCACGCGGCTGGGAAATACAGGCACAGAGAAAGATAGAGAAAGCAAGCCGTTTCACTTTTATCTTGCTGGTTTTCAGTAAATCTTAGCAATACTATGGTGCCATTTTATAGATGAAATATGGTTGATGCCTATGTGGTCCCAAAATAGTACAATATTAAGGTGAGACAAGTTTGCTGAAGATTACAGGTGATACATTATGAAAAAGACGTTTATATTTCTGGTTTTGATCACAGTCCTGCCTTTAACTTTGTTAGGTTGCCATGATGTCCAAGAAGGCTTAGTGCCGGGGAATTATGAAATAGAGAAAAATGATACCTTGCATAATAATAAAGAATATTTAGATGGCGAAATTGTATATGTCCCTATTTATTCCAGCGTATTTCACAGTCAAAGCGCCTTAAATTACGAGTTAACAGCAACGCTGAGTATTCACAATATTGATCCTGATAACCCGATTCAGCTTATTAAAGCAGATTATTATGATACAAATGGTGATTTAGTAGAAGCATATTTGGAAGACGTATTAATCTTGAAACCTCTGCAAGTAGTCCAAATAGTGATACATGAAGAAGACAACGGCAGCACGGGAGCTAAATTTATTGTTGAATGGGTATCCGAAACTGATGTAGTAAGTCCAATAATCGAAGCCGTGATGGTTACTATCAAAGGAGGACAAGGCATTTCGTTTATTTCACCAGGTAGAGTCATTCAACATTTTGATTGATTGGAAGTATACCCTCTTATTAAATTTCGGGATAAGAGTAAATGTCACAAAAGTATTGTGTGAGCATCTGTCTCTTGTGGCACAGGCTAGCGTTTCGTGCACCTGGGGCGTTAATCAATTTTTCTGGCTAATGGTTAGCCAACTTATACCGGTGTGTCTGGGAATCTCCGTAAGGAATGACCTTGTGCACGGGCAACGCTGTTGCACAGTCAAGTAGCCTTTCCGCTCTCGAGTAGGAACTTTTAAACGCCTATGCCAACGGAGTAAGGGTGCATGTACAGCTATTACCTCGGCGCTTAAATTGCATCTTAACCTTGAACTGCTCAGCTACTTAGGTCGGATAAGCCTTCTGGCAGCCAACTACGCAAAGGTCTTCGCTATCCGGGAAATCCAGTATTTTACAGCGTGGTATGTCATACACTACTCTATGCCGAGTCAGCTCTGATACAGAGAAGGGAGTTATCCACTGCAGTTGATAAGTGAACTTACTGGCTATCATCTTAAAGGCGGTGTTTGGCGAGACTGCCCTTTTCAGTTTCAGTAAGAACATTGCTGGACGAGCGTTCTTTCGCTTCAATGCCTCGACTTCTGCAAGTCTGAACAGATCAACGCCATCTTCCCCCATGCGCTCGCGGATAAAGGCAAGACTGCTCTTGGTCGTCCAGATCCAATCACCATAAGCGATCTCATACTTCTCATCAAATGAAACGTCATTAGGAATAGGCTTAATCCCTTCCTCCTAAATCCTATGGAACTCGGCTAGTGGTTTGTCGCCCAAGTGCTTCTGTATGAAAGTCAGGACAAATGTCCTCCCTTTTTAGAGGTAATAAGATAAGGTGACCTAACAATCTTGAGTCGTATAACGTCCTGAAGACCAAACTATCAGCTCAATTGGCTGGTTGAGTAGGGAATAGCGGTGTTCCTTACTCTCTTAACGTTCTATGCATTGGCGAGGGCTGCGCAAGCTGGCAGCGTAAATAAAAAGCAGCTCCCCTCGCCCAGCTTACTCTGAACCCAGATTTTGCCGCCATGCGCTTCGACCAGATACTGTGCAATTGTGAGTCCTAGGCCACTGCCTCCGGTGGCCCTGGTACGGGACTTATCCAAGCGGTAGAAGCGCTCAAAGATGTTGCGTATCTCCTCTTCAGCGATACCTTCGCCGTTGTCGGCGACGCTTATTTCCACCATACCGCTTTGCTGGCGGGCAGATATCGCCATGCTGCCACCTTTTGGAGTGTAGATAATGGCATTCTCTAGCAGGTTACGCAGTACCTGGACAATCCGCTGGAAATCGACTTTAACCGGAGGTAAACCTTCAGGTATGTGTACTAAAAGTGATATTTCCTTTGCCTCCGCTTTAGGCTGCACGGCGACCAGGGCATGGTTAACCATATCAGCTACATCCTCTGGACGGAAAGACAGTTTTAGCTCTCCCGATTCAGCTAGGGCAAGCTCGCGCAGGTCATCAACCAGATGGCAAAGCAAGACAACCTCTTCGTTGATAGAACTGATGGTCTTTGCATCCGGTTTGGTAACACCATCCTGAATCGCTTCCACATAGCCCCGGATATTATAAAGGGGCGACCTCAGCTCGTGAGCGGTATCAGCCATCAGATGACGCCGCAGTCTATCAGCACGCTCCAGGTCACCAGCCATCGTGTTGAAGGCCTCGGTAAGCTCCCCCAGTTCTCCCTTGTCTCGTGTCAGTACTTTTTGAGAAAGATCACCTTGCCCCAGCCGTCTGGCGGCTACGGTCAAAGAGTGAAGAGGGGCAGAAATCCGTCGCGACAGGACAAAAGTCAGTATCAGGGCGGCAATAATCGCCAACGCCCCGCCCCACAACAGGAAGCGGTTGATTGACTCAGCCAGTCCTTTGACCAGGGTGGCGTCTTCTGGGAGCTCCTGGCTCACGTAGAGCGTCCCCAGGGTCGTTCCCTCATGGGAGAGTAAGCGGCTTGCCCACTCGGGCCTGTCGTTGAAATTCTTCCCCAGAAGACTCCGGCCTGAATCGGCAACTACTACTCCTTTGCTATCAGTCAAGACAACCCGCTGGTCATAAAGGGTGCTCATCTCTTCGACAAGGGTCTGTACGCCAGCCCACCCTTGGGAGTAGTAGTCCAGTATTACCTGCTCCATTCTGATTATATGGAGTTCCTCGTTCCGCTCCTCATATTTTTCAAATTCTTGCCCGGTGCTTCGCACCACAAACGCAGAAACCGTGCCGATAGCCACAAGTATCACCAATACATAGGAGAGCAGGAGTTTAAACTGCATTCTGTGTATGATATTCATTCTGCACCATTGGTAAACTTAAAGCCGGCTCCGTACACACTCTTAATGTATCTGGGCTGGCATGGGTCTGCTTCCAGCTTCCGCCGCAGATTAAGGATATGGAAATCAATGCTGCGGTCAAATCCCTCATGGTCATATCCGAAAGCCTTCTCTACCAGTTGTCCTCGACTGAAAACTCTTTCTGGTTCTCTTATCATGGTTCCCAGTAACTTAAATTCCGCCGGCGTCAGATGTAGAAGCCTACCATCAAGAAATACCTGGTGGTTGACGAAGTTCACTGTCAGTCGGCCCTGTGTTATCTCTTCTGGCCCGCGCAGGTAGGCATCCTCGGGCAGGCGTCTCAGCACAGCCCGAGTCCTGGCTGCCAGCTCCCTGGTGCTGAACGGTTTCACGATATAATCATCGGCGCCAAGGTCTAAGCCCTTCAGTTTGTCCTCTTCTTCCGTCCGGGCGGTGAGCATGATAATCGGCACATCAGATTCAGCCCTGAGGGCACGGCATATCTCCATGCCGTCAATTCCGGGCAGCATCAGGTCCAGAACAATCAAGTCGGGGTGGCTCTCCCGGGCCAAGCGGAGAGCGTCGTTGCCTTCATAAGCAGCGATAACACGGTAACCATCGCGTTTCAGGTAGAGGCTTATGACTTCCACCGTCTTGGCGTCGTCATCTACAACTAGGACTCTTTTTCCTGCCATCTCCTGACTCCGTTCAGTCTTTCCACTCATATTATTGCAGAAATGTTAGAAAATTATTAGGATTCAACGCAGTTGATAATTCAAAGCCCTTTCCTTACAAATACTAACCAAAAGCTAAAAATTGCCCGTTATCCTTTAAACAGGGATTAAGGATAAATGTGCCCTCTTTGCAGGTGGCGAGCCAGATTTGCGAGGGGTAAAGCAGGATGTTCTGGAGAAAGAAGAAAACACCAGTAGATGAAAGACGTGAAAAGGCAAAGAGGGCTATCCAGAAGATTGAGGTTCCTCTGTGGGGCTACATGGTCACCCGCAGAGGAGTGCGCATGGATTTCTTGCAGCGTCTGCGGCGTGTAGAACGTGAAGGTAACCTCTGGAATAAACAGGTAACCCTCGTGCGTATGTTTGACCCGGCTGCCGCTGAGGAGGCAGGGGTTGTGATTGATAGCTATGAAAGTCTTAGCGCTCACCCACGGCTGATACTGTATGAGGGCTATTACGTCAGGCCGGAAATGGCTGTAATTCATATGGGGAAAGCAGTGCATGAAGAAGAAAAAGCGTCGAGGTAGAAGGCACAGGGTACAAGTCAGCGAGGTACGCTCAACTCAGGAGAACATCGCCTTGCAGATGCCGGAACTTCCGTGTCCTTCTCAACAAGTAATTAAGCGAAGTTCTCCGGTAAAAGCAGAGGAACCGGCTGAGCGACATCGTCTGGCACTGGCTGATGTGAAGCGCAGCCTCATCACCGGCGGGGCGATGTTCACGCTGCTCATCGCCTTGTATTTTCTCTTGGATTGATCGCTTTTCAGGAGGTTAGAGATGGGTGGGTAGGCAATACGACTCGCAGAAGAGTAAATAAAACCAGGCGTGAGGGGTGACATCAAATGAAGAGGTTTGCGGTGTTTAGCGTCTTGCTGGTAGTCCCACTGCTGGCCATGTCAGTGGCGGGCTGTACCAAGCCGCTAACTCTATCTGTTTGGGAACCCCAGCATGGGGCTGCTTTTACCGAGGCTACGGTTCAGGTCAGAGGCTACATTTCTGATGCCAAGGCTACCGTATGGGTCAACGACGCTATGGTGCCGGTAACAAAGGATGGGAGTTTTTTGACTCAGCTTGAGCTTGCCGAAGGTGAGAACGTCATAAAAGTGACTACGGCCAGAGGCAAACCCGGCAAGTGGAAGGATGTGATAGAAAGGAAAGTAGCCATCACGTACGGGACAACTATCGAAATAACCTCGCCTGAAGGTAAAGCACAACTTACGGAAAGCCCGGTGACGGTCAGCGGGAGAGTCATCGGCCCTGCGGCTAAAGTAACCGTAAACGGCATCGAAGCCGAGGTGGCTAAAGACGGCACTTTAACCGCCAGTGTTGAGCTCGTTGGGGGAGAAAACATCATTGAAATAGCCGCCGCCGTAGAGGGGATGGAGCCGGTAACTAGGTCGCTAAGCGTCATCTACACGGCACCGTCTCCTGAAATGCAAGCCCGTAAGCTGGCCGAGGAATTCGTCAGGAATAACCCGACCTTCGTCTTTGACGGAATCGAGGAGACCCTGAGACTGGCTGAGACGCTCTATCCTGATATCGAAAATGCCTGGACCTTCGTCTTCCACTTCGAGAGCAGGCACGTTGGCTATGGTGATAGGGCCGGGCAAATGCTTGCTCAGGTAATAACCTCTCATGAGGCAATGATAACCATCGAGCAAGGTGAGGTTAAGTCCGCGATTATGGATGAGAAGTGGGACATGCTTGCCCAGGAATTTGTCAATGGTTAGTCCTTCTTTAAATGCAAAGTACGGGGAACGCCCTCCGCCACTGAGATAGAGTAACAGCGTGAAAAGGAGATGTGAACAATGGGCAGGCTACCTGGCTCGAAAAGAGAGGAGATAACTTGGAGAATCCTCAGCCTGGCAGTGAAACACAGGGAGATGGGAATATCCACCGACAGCTTGGCAATCTGCCACGGTTGCGGGCATGCCAGTCCACTGGCAGGGAGCGCACAATACGGCCGATACCGTCTCTGCAACGATTGTGCACTAAAGTATGAGTTAGCCCGGGCTGAATGCAAGGTCGAAAGCATTGAGGATTTTGTTCTGGCCGATTAGTCCAAAGACGGACCTCAAAACAGGAAAAAAGAAGGCATTGTCCTAGCCGACGGGAGGTGCACAATGTTGACCGTGACAGAGAACGCTAAGCGACATCTGAATAGACTCCTCGCCAGGAATACCAGCGACCCTAATCTCGGTATCCGGCTCAGGATGGGTGCGGGCATGCAACTCGGGGTTCTGCTTGACCGCAGGGCAGATGATGATCATGTTGTGGAACACGAGGGGGCGAAGGTGCTGATGGTAGACCCCGAGCTCTTTCTATTGATTGACGGCGCCACGCTTGATATACGGAGTAATGGCACAGCACCAAGCTTGGTTATCACTAAAGAGCGACTAACGGTCGGGCAAAAAACATCGAGATAATCTTGGTGTCGCTAGATAGAAGGGAAGGCCTTAAGGCCACCCGTTCTCGCCAGTCCTTTCCGCAAAGGGCTTTTACGGCGCTGGATTCCGTATGCTACATTATCTGAGAGGTGTCAACTCAGCGGCGCAAGAAGGGTGCCCGACAGTCTGATGATGAACGAGCAGCAAGGTGAAAAGAGAAACAAGACTGTTCCTCTCCTCGTCCTGCTTGCAGTCATAATCACGAACATCAGCCTCTTTTTCATTTACGGAAGAGACCCGGCGGTAATTGCCCAGTTCCAGAGATACGGTTATCTGGGCGCCTTCCTGGTCAGCCTGATTGGGGCAATGCCTCGGTTTTTCTCTTTATGGGCACGGTACTGCCGGTGCTCGCCAGCATCGGTGCCATGCTCTACCCGGCCAGCGGTCTGCTGGGGCCTGTGGGCGTGGGGCTTGCTGGCGGTGCCGGTGCGGCCATCGGCGAGATAGCCGGTTACATTGTCGGTTTTTCCGAACGGGGTGTTATTGAAAAGAGAAAAAGATATGAGCGTCTGGAC
>Ga0068714_10007626_pt1 | contig 10397 bp, 4 predicted proteins | sample MTBNYHSulfiMetaG_FD_62988 | JGI IMG/M metagenome (GOLD analysis project Ga0068714, IMG submission 62988) | Enrichment culture microbial communities from rom New York Harbor, USA that are MTBE-degrading - MTBE-NYH (New York Harbor Sulfidogenic)... | ecosystem: Environmental > Aquatic > Marine >...
GTTGATTTCAATTGTTGTGGTTGAGAATCATAGAACTGCAGGGCGGGTATATTTCGCAAAGTATCATTGCCTATAAAGGGACGGACCTGAAAGAGCCACAACTGTGACTTCATAAAACCGAATTCCACATCCCACGGGCGGGGACTGCCCCAGGCATCCAGGACTGGCTTCAGTTTCTGGCTGATGGTTTGGCCGGCCCTGATGATTTTAGCCAGTTCCTCCTCCTTTAAAACATTTGGCTGACCCGTGGCAGGTCTCACTTCGGTGCCTCCAGCCGGAAGCAGAACTCGTTGCCAGGGTGATTTGAACTGCATGATCAGGTCGACACCGCCGGGGGTCCAGAGTAAGGTCTCTGCCGGCGTGCCATCGACTGCCCCGCCCACACCTTCTGAGGTCGCTACGAGTAGTGAATTATGATTTCCGGTCCGTGGGTCAGCCGTAATCAACACCCCCGATTTTTCCGAGAAAACGGACTCGAGGATGAGAATCGAGGGCAAGACCCAATAGGGCGTATCAATGAGTGTCTGTCGCCATGAAAAAGACCTAAATGAAAAAGGCGAAGCCCACACTTCCTTGATCCCATCGAGTATCTCCTTAAAGCTGGACACGTTGAACAAGGTCAGGTTCAAGCCGGCCCCATTGAAGTCATCGAGATCTTCAACATTGGTGTCACTTCGGATAAAACAACCCACAGTTTCATCTCCCGATGTCCCCTGAAACAAGCCCTGTCTGCCAAATTCACGGCGGAGAGATTCTCGCAAGGCCGGATCCAAAGGCTGGTTTATCAGCGAATGGCGGATTATGGCAAGTCGGGGCTTGATCCAGTCCGCTAGCTCTTTTTCAGACTTCCCCGCTGGAAGCAGATTGTGAAAGAACTCGTTGTAGGTTTTCTCGACGAACCCGGCCAAAGGATCTCCTTTCCGAGCACTGGCAGTCTTCACAAGGTCCGGAGGGATGAGCACAACGGCCTTCAGGAAGTGGGTATAATAGAGGCCGAACGGCAGAACGATCCCTCGGGAGACCTGCCCTGGAAAAAGTCGCCTTAACTCGCCCAGAAATGCCGCTTTAGGTCCGTAACGGGTCCCTGACTCGTCCCGGCGAGCCATGGCCAGGTCAATTGGTTCGGTGTCCTTCAAATACAAAGTCGAAGGATCGATGTGGAGTTTCAGGCCAGAGGTCTGCAGGCTGCCATCGGATTGTCGTTTTTCGTTTTTGCGGTACTCGCTCAAAACGGCTGAGTCTCGTTTGGTCATGCTTGTCGCTGGCCTCAAGATGATTTTTCCGCCAGGCGTTACCACGTAATAGACCAGTTGCTGGTCAAGACCCTGCAAACTACGGAAGACTGCGGGAGAAACAGCACAATTGGGAATGCCCAGGGCCCGGGCCAAGAGCTGGACATGGGATACCACGTTTCCCTCACCCATGGTAATGATTCCGGCGACAGGGGCCAGATCAACCGGTGTTTCCATCAAGGCCACAATCTGGTCCCGGTTATAGTTCCCCTCCTGAGGGTTCCAGTGGAATTCCGCCAGGGTCAGGCCCGGATTGAGCGCCCGTATCTCTGCTCTGACAGGAGACCCGGGGACCTCATGCTGTAAGGTAGTTCCTGAACCAAGATGATCGGATAGTCGCTGGCTGACCAGCGCATAATCCATGAGTGGTGACGCACGTACGATATCATCCGCCACGAAGGTTATGTCAGGAATGACCAGTTTCCACAGCGGAAACGCCTCCGCGAAAGAATACTGGATAGAATTCAAAGCCCACTCGATTGTCCGATCCTCTTCGATTATGTCCTTAATCAGGACTCCAGGATCAATAACTGACCGGCCCAGAAGATCGTCAAACCTGGACTGGGTTATCCTGAATTCCCGTTCACTGAGCAAACCGGTCCCATACGCGGCCTGGGACAGCCCGCGAAGCAGTCTGAGCAAACCCCTCAGGGTCAAGGGTTTCCCATCAGTGACTATTCGTTCACAAGTCATGTGGATCAGGCTCGCGGCAATACCAGCACACCCTATCAACCGCCGACTATCACCAGGGGTCAATGTTTTCCGGGCTACCGCGCTCCTGGCCTCACTCATGGTCCTGGCCAGTCCTTCTATCAGGGTCAGAGGGTCCGCGGTCGAATTCGGAGAAATGAAATCACTCAATTTGACCCGCAGGGCCGGGTCTTCAAGGCCAGCGATTTCAACACGCAGAATCTCTTCATCCAGATCAGTCAATTTCTTGATTGCCAGGATGAGTTGATCGTAGGCTGTCCGGTCCACCTTTTCCGGTAATGAGTCACGAAAAGATACGATCCCCGGAATTAATTGTGCTGAAATACGATTGTGAATTGCATCGCGGAGTGGCTTGAAGTTTAAATTTCCGGACTGAATCCGGGTTGACAGGACCCGCACTTCATGAATCTGGCCGATTTCTTTCCGAATAAAAAACCGTCGCTGAATTTCATATGCCAGTACGTAGTGACGGAAATCATCAAAGGTTGCCTCAGCCAGGTATTTTTCGAAAAACCGTTCAGCCGCCCTAACCTCGTATTCTGCTCCGGACAGACCACCATACGAGCGGAGTTGCCCTAATTTGTGGTTAGGGTGGGTTTCGACAAAATAATTCTCCAGAATATATCCTCGCACCAGTTGATGGTGGTCGGGAAAGGAATCCCACAGGAGTACATCCCGGGAAAAAATATTACCGAGATAGAGGCCATAACCAGCCAGCTTTTCTGCCCAGGGTGCCCTGAAAGCTGCACAAAAGATCACTCCCTTGTTTCCACAGGGACTGGACTGGATCTTGCCATCCTCATTCATTACCGGCGCCCGACTGCCATCCCGGCACACACAGAAATTCTCGGTGTAGGGACCTTTCAACTTTCGCACACATAATTCAAAATTCGCTCGCAGGTCCCGCTGTGCAGATGCAGATAACTCCCTTTCCAGGCCCTGACAGGGAATACCTGTAATCAGCAGTAAACCGAGATAAAGGAGGTCTTGGATGATATGCTTCATTGTTTTTCTCCTGTCAGCGTGTCTTCAGACCCTGAAGGTTGAACTTTGAAACTGTCCCGGTTTTCCCCCGAGTTGTCCACAGAACGCTCTGTTAGGACCATCTGTTGCAATTTTGGCAAGACGACTACCGGGTAATGGAACATACTCCGCAAGCCTTCGAATGTGGAGAAAATACGCAAATCCCGCCACATGTCAAGCATCAACTCTCCCAGGACCACCCCATCTTTCACTTCCCCTTTCTCCTCCACCCGCCGGAGCAGAAACAGCGACGCATACCCCAGAACACAGGCCAGAATAAAAAAGAAATCCCAATGCGACAGATTGATTGCCTGGAAGTTCACTGAGGAGAGCTTATTCTGCCAGGAAAAAGACAGACTCACTTCCTGATCAGCAAAAAAATCAGCAAAGGTCCCCCCGATAATCGGAGCCAGACCGGCAGCAATACTGTTGATCATGGTCCGAGCCGCAATATAGGCATTGGCCGATCCCTTCGGGGCAAGCTTGAGCACAATGTTCCCCGCCGCCAGACTAGTCCCCGCCACGGAAAAACCCATAACAATATGAATCACAATCAACAATGGTATGGTCAAATAGTGTGGACCGGGCGTCGTTGTGAAGGTCCAGGCTATAATACTCAGCAGAAATGCCGGTGCACAAATCTTGATGACCGATTTGTTGCTGTAGCGATCGGCCAGGGTCCCCCACTTTTTCATAAAAAGAATGCTGACCAGCTGGCTGATGACCCAGAGTGAAATGATCTGCGTCAATTCAAGCCCGATCTGCCTTAACATATAAACAGTGAAAAAAGGCACAGCAAGGTTAACCGCAAAATTCCAGGAACCCAGAAAAAACATCAGCCTGCTGAAACAGAGGTCCTTGAATGGGGCCTTGAGCTGATGGCTGATGGTCCTCCACGTCGGGACCATGACCGGCTCGGGCAGACCTATCACAAAGTAAATACTGATCAAACCCAAAATGAAACCCATAAAATACAGAAATGAATAGGCCAGGATGGCTTGTTCAGGCATCACATCAGCCCAGAAATCAATGAAAAAACCGGCCGCAAGGCTTAAAACAATCGATATCCCGGCTGCAAATCGCATCCGCTTCCCGAAAAATTCACCCAAATGGTCCCAGGGAACAATATCCTGTAACAATGAAATCAGACTGAGATTGGACACTGACAGAAACATACCCCGGATGATAAACCCAAGTACAAAAAGGAACAGACCAAATTTGTTCGGCCATAACAGCGGGATAAGTGCGGCGAGGAGCCACTGCAGTCGACCGCCAAAAGCGGTCACGGCATATAATAACCGCCGGCGTCGTATCTTTTCGATGAGGAAAACAGCCGGAAACTGCAACAGTTGCATTAAGGGTGGAATACCTGCCAGTACCCCAATGGTAAAATTGGAAGCACCCAGATGAACAGCAAACGCTACAATGATCGCACCACCGGTAAAAGTCGCCTGCGCTTCGGTGGTCATGCTCTCACGCACCGAGCGATTCATGATGGCCTTGAAATCGGTGGTTTCGTCCGGTTTCGGCTCTAACCAGCTCAGAAACTTCAATTTGCTCTTAAAGTGCACTTTCGCCCCCAAACAGAATAAACCCAAATAAATGGTCCTTCAGTAATGAGGGGAATAGGGAGCACTCTACTATTAATTTTATTAATAGAACAGCTCTCCTCAGGATTCAAGAGAAAACCTATTAATTTCCCCTCTTCCTGCCAACGAGTAATTGAACAGCGAATAGCTACCCTCAGGATTCAAAGGAAAATCTATTAATTTCTGCTCTTCCGTCCAAGGTGCGAACAGAGCGAGTGGTAACTGGTCTAGCTTTGTCATTACTGGCACGAATATTGCTGCAACAAGTGAAAGGGAATAGGGAGCAATTCGATCCAAGCAATTATGCTTAAATGAAAGGAGTCTATCATGACTATCAATCTAAGTTCACTGACATTGTATGCAGGTCCTGCGATTTCTTTACTTTCCGGTTTGTTAATTCTGATCAAACCCAAGCTCCTGAATTACGTCGTCGCTTTCTACCTAATCATCATCGGTATTCTGGGGTTACTTCCATTATTAAATTTCAGCAAGTGAAGGTTCAGTTTTTACTCGTTTAAGCTGGACCATTGGGTTATGAAGCAGGACAGTTTACAATCCCCTTGAAAAATATACGGAAAGGAGGTGAGACCTGTGCCAAATAAAGATAAAAAAGGCCCAAAGGGCCAAGGACCAAAAGATGGGCATGGTGGAGGAAAAGGGAAAGGGCCAAATAAAGCAGCTGGCCCGAAAAAAGGTGGGAAAAAGGGTGAGTGTTAATCGCCTAACCAGTCATTGCCTACGACGTTGCCCGCCGCGAGAATTTACGTATTCCTCAACTGAGTTCAGGCGGGCAACTCGCTTGAACTCAGTTGTTTGGTGAAAATGAAGTCTTGTTCCTTTGTGTCGAATTTGGAGTGCTGTTCAATTCCGGTCAATTTCGATATTTTCCTTACTGCCGCTATGAGCGACAGCAATCATAATCCCAATACCGATCGCGATGACGACTCCAATCACGGTCCAGGTTGGACCAATACTGGCCAAAATGCCTAATTTCCAGAGAGCGGCGAGTAGTCCACCCATCAAGATAATAAAACCAACAAGATACATGCCTGTCCATTTCATGATAGACCTCCTGAAAGTTAATTACCTTTTTCAACAACCAAAGCGGTTGGTTCAGAAACGTTCTGATTACAATCAATTGCACGTGCTTCAAAAAGCACCTCGACGATATGCTCACGCCGATCGTTGACAAGTTTCAGGGAGCTCTCTGGCAGGAAATGTCCGTCCAGGGTCAACCGAATCGGCCCCTGATATGATTGAGCCTGGGTGAACTCGAGGTGGTAAAATGTTTGGTAATAACGGTAGTGCACCTTGAATCGGGTCCAGGAAGCCGGGACTCGTGGGCGAAAATGAAGTATATCCGTCTCACGCTCGATCCCGAGGATGACCTCATGCAGCAACCGGTAAAACCATGCCGCTGAGCCGCTGTACCAGGACCATCCACCCCGACCGACATGGGGCGGCTGACTGTAGATATCAGCCGCCGTGACGTATGGTTCGAGCTTGTAAAGCTCGACCGCTGCAGGATCCAGGGCATGGTTGATCGGGTTCAGTAATGAAACGAGCGAGGCAGCCTGGTCGCAGCGGCCGGCCAGAGCAAAGGCCATCGCCGCCCACACGGCAGCATGGGTGTACTGCCCGCCGTTTTCCCGCACGCCGGGTGGGTAGCCCTTGATGTAACCTGGTTCGAGGCTGGATAGCTCGAAGGGCGGGGTGAAGAGCTGGACAATCCGCAGGTCCTGATTGACCAACTGCTCCCACAGGGAATCCAGGGCCAACCGTTTGTGCTCGGGATCACCGACATCCGCGATGGTGGCCCAGCTCTGCGGCAGTGAGTCGATCCGGCAATCCTCATTCTGGACTGATCCCAGGGGCTCGCCAGTGTCAAAATAGGCCCGCCGATACCACTCACCGTCCCAAGCGTTCTTATCGATCTGGTCACTCAGCTCAGCGGCAGTGGTCAGGCAGAGTTCGGCAAATTCTTCATCACCTCGCCGCTTGGCTACGGTGGTGAATTTTGACAACACCTCGTGCAGGAAGAAGGCCAACCAGACACTCTCGCCCTGGCCAAGATGACCGACCCTGTTCATTCCATCATTCCAATCCCCATTACCCATGAGAGGCAGATGGTGAACACCGAAACGCAGACCGTTGAGAATGGCCCGGGTGCAGTGCTCATAGAGTGTCCCGGTTTGATCGGAGCGACCCGGCAGATCATAATAACTTTCCTCGTTCTCGTTGAGGGCCCGACCGGTCAGGTAAGGAACCTGCTCGTCGAGCACACCGGTATCGCCTGAAAAAGTCACATATCGGGAAACAGCATAGGGTAACCACAGGTAATCGTCTGAGCATTTTGTTCGGACGCCGCGTCCGCCGGGCGGGTGCCACCAATGTAACACATCACCCTCGACAAACTGTTGTTCGGCGCAGCGCAAGAGATGCTGACGTGCCAGATCGGGAGCTTGATGCAGGAGGGCCAGGCAGTCCTGGAGTTGATCGCGGAAGCCAAAAGCACCACCCGATTGGTAGAAGCCACTACGGCCCCACATGCGGCACGACAGCACCTGATAGGGCAGCCAGCCGTTCATTAAAACGTTCAGGGCGTCATCAGGCGTCTCAGCGTAAATCACCCCCAGGGTGTCATTCCAGAATTTCCAAACCTCTTTCAAGGCAATGCGTGCAGATGCAACGCCCCGATAGTGCTGGATCAGGGCGATGGCCTCGGCTGTGTTACTGCCCGCCCCAAAAATAAAGACGATTTCCCGCATTTCCCCCTCGTCCAGCTCGAGACCCACTTGTATCGTTGCTCCCGGGTCCAGCCCCGGCCCCAGTCGCCCGCTCAATTCTCGTAACTGCATGGCTGCGGGATGTGCCGGGTCGCCATTACGGCCCAGGAATTCAGTGCGGTCGCCGCTGAAGCTGCTCATTGGTTCGCTGCTATCGAGGAACACGACGGTTTTGTGGAACTCGTTGTTGAAGCGATTGCGAGCTAAAATAGCCCCAGTCAGTGGCTCAAGCTCGGTCACCACGTGCATGGCCTGCCTCTGCCGCAAATCTCCGAGAACAAGGTCGAACGAGGCAAAAACACTCAGTTTCCGGTCGCGTCCGCTGTGGTTCTTAATCTTCAGAACCAGGAACTTCACTGGGGCGTCAGCTGCAACGTATGTCGTCAGTTCCGAACTGAGCTCGTCTTCACTGTGTTCGAAGATGCTGTAGCCGAAGCCGTGGCGGCAGGCATACATTGTGTCACTGGTACGTGGCCAGGGCATAGGGCTGAAAAATCGCCCGCTCGTCTCATCGCGAATATAGAGGACCTCGCCGCTCGGATCGCTGACGGAGTCGTTGTGCCATGGTGTCAATCGGAAGAGCTGGGCATTTCCGTACCAGGTGTAGGCGCTGCCACTCTCGCTGATGACAGTGCCGAACCTGGCGTTGGCGATGACGTTTACCCAGGGCGCCGGCGTGTGTCGACCCGGTTTAAGATCAATGATGTACTCCCGCCCATCCGGCGTGAAACCGCCGAAACCATTGGCAAAGATCAGATCGTCCCGCAGGGAGATCAGTCCGACATCTTCGTGAGGAGTAGGTGCGAAACGAGCAGGGGCTGAGATTAAGACTGGTGGGGTGGGCAGGGCCCGCTGCCGCCGTTCCAACTGCTGGGCCAGAGGACCATCGACATCCCGGAGCACGATGCGAGCAACCGATTGCAGCAGCACCCGGTCCTCTTCGGGGAAATTGTCGATGTTACGCACGAAGACACCACCCCGTTTGTCCAGCAGATGGGCTTCGGTCCCTTCAGCAATGAGCCCCAGAATCTGTTCATTCAGCACACGTCGATAACCCGTGGCGTCCTCATTCCAGATCACCAGGTCGGTCAACAAGCCCCGAGTTTTCCAGAAGGCATGAGCTCTGAGCAGGTCTCTGACCAGATGCAAATTGTCGGTGTCGCTGACCCGGAGCAGTACGATGGGGAGATCGCCCGAAATCGCATAGCCCCATAGTCCGGACTGGCCCTTGTGGTTGCGTCGCAGAACGCTACCCGGGGCCCGGAAAACGTTAACAGGAAAAATCACAGCTGAGGCCAGTTGCCCGTAATACCGGGCTTCCGTTGCCCCAACACCCAGGAGACCCTGAACTGCTTGACTATGAGTTTCCGCAACCTCGAATACCCGGTCGGCCATGCGGTGGTCCTGATACTTTAAAATAAGAGCCAGTGCGGTTTCACGCGATGAGGTCAGGCCGATGATGAGATCAATCTGCCCGCTGCTATCAACCGCTAGCTCGACTGTTCGCCGAATCGCTACACAGGGGTCCAGCACTGCTCCCGCTGTTCCGGACAACGGACCCCAGTCGTCCAGGGCAGCTGGTTGATGGACGTTCCTGCCACGGCCGATGAAGCGGGCCCGGTCTGTCTCGAAACTGCACGGACCCACCATTTTGTCAGCCGCGTGCATCAGGCAGAACATCCACGGTGGTTGCTCCTCGAGCGAACGTGGACGACGCGTCATCAGCACGGCGTTGTACTCAGGTAAAATCTCTGAGACCACAAACAGGTTGCTGAATGCCTGGTGTAACTCATCGGTTATACCCGGGGCCAACACGACCTCGGTGTAAGAGGTTATCTGGAGCGAGCGCACGGTCTCCGAACGGTTAGTCAGTTTGATGCGGCGGACCTCGAGATCGTCTTCCGTTGAAACGGCAATCTCGGTATGCGTTTCTATTTTATGGTCCTGTCGGCGAAACTCGGTTCGACCTGGTGTGAAGACGGCTTCATACTTCGGACTGGCCCGCAGGGTCGGTTGGAACGAGTTCGACCAGCTGCGTCGGGTCTCTAAGTCACCAATGAAACAGAACACCCCGAAATTCTCGATGCAGGGGTCTTCACGCCAGCGTGTGATTGCCAAATCATGCCAGCGGCTGTACCCGGACCCGGTGGCTGACACCATTACATGATAACGGCCATTGGAGAGCAGATGCACCTGTGGAATTGCCGTGTTCGGGTTGGTGAAGACACGCATGTCCGACTCAGCTTTTGGGCCTGAGATACGGTGAGATATCATGGCCTCCCTTTGATGAGGGACCAGAAGGGCAGAGGCCTTGGGAATACGCTCTTGCAACAGCAGGACCGCCGCCTGAAAGTCAGGATTACTCAGGAAACGCCCCTGCATCTTCGAACCCAGCACAGCTTGCCCAATGGCAACCAAACTCATCCCCTGATGGTGGGCCATGAATGCCGGAACTACCTCTCCGCGAACGCTTTCCTTGTCCTTGATGCGGGTAGGCGTAAAGTCTATTGCTTCGTAAAATCCGTACGGACCCAGGTAGCTTTTTTCAACCATTCGGCGAAGGTTTGCGGAGGCAGAGTTCGGCTTGACCAGCAGGGCAACGACCGAGGCGTAGGGTGAGATGACCAGATCGTCGCTGAGCCCTCGCTGCAAACCCAGTCCCGGCACTCCGAAGGCGCGGTACTGGTAAGTGCCCTCGACATCAGTCACATTGTAGCCCGATTCGGAAATACCCCAGGGCACGCCACTTTGCCGGCCGTATTCGATCTGGCGGGCGACAGCCGTTTGACAGGTCTGATCCAGGAGTGTTCCTCGGAATGTGGGCATAATCAGAAGCGGCATCAGATACTCGAACATTGAACCACTCCAGCTCAAGAGGACCTGCCTGCCCCGGGCCATTGTCAGACGTCGGCCGAGAGCGAACCAATGGTCGAAAGGGACCTGGCCGGATGCGATCGCCACATAACTCGCCAATCGCGACTCCGACGCCAGCAAAT
>Ga0068714_10007627_pt1 | contig 10396 bp, 2 predicted proteins | sample MTBNYHSulfiMetaG_FD_62988 | JGI IMG/M metagenome (GOLD analysis project Ga0068714, IMG submission 62988) | Enrichment culture microbial communities from rom New York Harbor, USA that are MTBE-degrading - MTBE-NYH (New York Harbor Sulfidogenic)... | ecosystem: Environmental > Aquatic > Marine >...
GGACTGGCCCGCAGTCTCGAGGGTCTCGGAAAGCCCGGGGAAGCGAAGACCGCCTACCGTCGGGCCCGCGACCTGGAGCCGGAGAATCGGGAGATCTACCGGGCGCTTCTCAGGTTGTACGAAACCACCGGTCAGGAGCCCGCCCTGCTGCAGTTGTACGGGGAGCTGTATGCTCGGGAACGGACCAACCCGGCACTCCTGGACGCCTGGGCGGAGCTGGAGGAGCGGCTGGGTTATCCGGAGCGGGCGGCCGCACACCGCCTGCGGGCCCGGGAGCTGGAGTCGCGGGACTAGAACTCGTACGCCAGGTTCAGCCCCAGCAGGAAGGGCAGGCTGGAGCTGCCCTCCTGGTCGTAGCTGCTGAGGGTGAACACCCCCTCCAGGGTGAACCCCCGCCGAAGCGGTACCTGGAGTCCTGAGCTGATGTCGTGGCGCGCCCCCCGGTACCCGTGGGCGAAGGCGTACTGCGCCGTCAAGGACAGGGGAGCCGCCTGCCCGGCCACGGAGAGCCCTGCGGTGTAGAGGAAGTTGTGTCCCGGCTCCTCTCCGGGAGCGATCCTGTTGATCCATTCCCACTGGGCCCCCAGGCGGGTGGCGATCTCGGGAGTGATCGGAATCGACGCGTCCAGGGCCGCGGTCGACAGGAGGTCGTCCCCCGAGGGCCCGTTGCTCACGGCGAGGGTCTCCGAGAGGTCCACCCTGTACAGGCGGAGATTCCACTGGGGCTTCAAGGTCAGGCCGGCCTGGTAGTGGTGCTTCCACAGCCCCCCGGACTCCGCCTCCCGGTTGTTGGACAGGCCGAAGGCGCCCCGGTATTCGAGAAGGGGATCCGGGGAGTGGTTGAACGAGCTCGCCAACTTGTGGTTCCAGCTCTCACTGCCTTGCAGCCAGACCAGGCCGCCCCGGTAGTTGCTGCTCAGGCTCATTCGGGCTGCCGGCGCCACGGTCAGGTTCAGACCCCAGTCCACGACATCGTTCACCCGCCCGCCGGCTTCCGAGCGGATCAGGCTGGCGGCGCCGAACCCCGAGATCTCGTTCAGCTTTCCGGTTCCCCGCCACCCGACCGGCAGGGCGAGGTCATGGGTCAGGTTGCCGCCGGTGGTCTTGGCGAGGCCGTAGGCCGGTCCGGCGAACAGGCCCGCGGGAGGTCGGTAGTCCACGCCGAGCTCACCCTTCCAGGTGCCCCTGTGCGGTTCGTAGTCGGCTCCGGGCCCCTCGCTCCAGGCGTCGACCCGGGATCCTCCAACCCGGGCCCGCAGGTCCTCGACCACGGTCCAGAGGATCCCCAGCCCGGACTCCAGGCTGCTGGATCTCACGATCTGGCCCGCGGTTTGGCTGCGGTTGAAGTTGGGAACCGCCGAAACCTCCACGGCGAGAGCCTGTGCCACTGGAAGCGTGATCCTCAGATTGCCCGCGGTGCCCAGGGTTTCATTCTGCTCTTCCCGGTCGTCTTCGTGCTCCAGGGTGGCCCGCAGCTCCACTCCGATCCTGCCCAGCGCCCCGGCCGCGTTGAACGACAGCTCGTCGCTCCGGGTGGACTCGCTCGGCAGCTCATCGTCGCTGCGCTCGATCCAGGCGGACCTGTAGGTCACGCTCATGGGCAGGGTCTCGATGAGGCCGGAGGAGAGCGAGGCCGCCACCTGGGCGTCGGTGTCTTCTTTGTCGATGCCCGCGACCGGCCTGAAGCTCTGGTGGTACCCTCCCGAAGCCTGGAATTGCAGGCGCTCGAAGTCCAGTGACAGGGATCCGTCGTATTTCTGGTTCTCGTCCACGGCGGAGCGGGCGCGTAGGGCCGCGGCGTCGAGAGACATGACCGCGCTCTGCCCCAGGGGTTGGACCAGGGTCACCCTGGAGTCGGTGACCACGTCGTACAGGGCCTCGCCGGTGGGGTTCTGACCTCCCCGCCCGCCCACGGAAACCCTTCCCGTGAACCGCGGCTGGCCCGAAGCCCGGACCGCCGCAGGCTCCGGGTAGGGCTCGCTCCAGGTCGCCGTGCCCTGGTTGGCCCCCGATTGGGGCAGCTGCCGGATTACCTCCACCTGGGCCTCCAGGGGGAGGGGAATCGCCAGCCCGATCAGCGCGATTGAGGCAGCGAGAAGGCTCAGACAGGTCGCGGGTTTCATGGGGCCGTCACCTCCCGTCGGGCACCCTCGTTTCCGGAGGTGTCGATTGCGCTGACCGCGTACACCAGCCCTGGAGAGCCGCCGCGATCCAGGTACTCCATTCCTTGCTGCACCACGCCCATCACCCGAACCGGCTTGCCCCCGGGATGCGCAGAGCGATACACCCGGTAGGCTTCGACGTCACTGTCCGGCGAGGGCTCCCAGCTCAGCCGTATGCCCCGCCGGGCCCGCTCGGCCCGAAGCTCCGCCGGCGGTGCCGGCGGGTGGATGTCGGTGGGGACGACGGTGACTTCCGGGGAAGGGGCACTTTCGTTGCCGCTCGTGTCCACGGCGGTGAGGGCGTAGCGGTACGGCTTTCCGCGTTCCACCTCCTGGTCCAGCCAACCGGTGGCCTCCTTGTCCACCTGCGCGATCGGGGTGAAGCCCTTCTTGTCGCTGCGGTAGACCCGGTATGCGGCCAGGTCGAAGCACAGCAGGGGCTGCCAGGACAGGCGCACCGCCCCCTCCCGGGTCGGCCGGGCCGACAGCCCCGAGGGCGGGTCCGGGGGCACGTTGTCCGGGATCTGGACTTCCACGACCTCCCGGGGGCCTTCGTTGTAGGAGGTGTCGATCGCCGACACCCCGTACACCAGGGAGCGTCCCGGCTCCAGGCCCCTGGCCTGATACCCGCTGTCCAGGTAGCCGGGTCTGGCCTGGGGCTCCAGGGGCGTTCCGTGCAGGCGCATCAGCCGGGTGGGATCCGGCCCGCTGTACACGTAGTAGCCGGCCAGATCCGGGTCTCCCGGCGCTTCCCAGGTCAGCTCGACCGTGCGCTCCTGCTCGTTGACCCTGGCCTGCAGCCTGCCCACGGCTCCCGGAGGCTGCCTGTCCTCGGCCACCAGTGGAGCCGGCCCGGACAGGGGGCTCTGGTTGCCCCGGCGATCCACGGCGGAGACCCGGTAGTACAGGGGTATGCCGCGGGGAGCCTGGCTGTCCACGAAGCGGGGCTGTTCGTAGGGCACCGGATCCGGATTGACCCGGATCAGCTCGGCCTCTTCGTCCACCGAGAAGCTGCGGTACACGTGGTAGTGGCTGACGTCCAGCTCCGGGGACATCTTCCAGATCAGCAGCACGTCCTCTCCCCGGTCCGTCGCCTTCAGGCCCACGGGGGCCAGCGGGGCGGCGGTGTCCTCAATGACGAGGGGCGGCGCTTCGATCCGAGGGCTGGCTGCTCCGATGATGTCGATCGCCACGACCGCGTAGGTGTAGGTTTCGCCGATCCGGACCTGGTCGTCGAAGGCGCTCAGGTAGCCCTCGATTCGCAGCACGGGCGCCGGGCTCAAGGGCTCGAAGGCGCCGGTGCCCCGGCGGCGCAGGACCACGAAGCCCACGGTGCGGTCCTCGATGCCGCCCCGGAACGGGGGGTAGTCCCACTGGACCGTCACGAGCCGGTCTTCGTAGGCGGCCCGGACCCCGCCTGGGGGCGGCGGGCGCTCGGGGTCCTCGATGCGGATTTCCCGCTCGTAGCGATCCACCGCCCTGCCTGCGGCGTCCAGGAGCACGACCCGGTACCGGTAGCGCGCGCCCCTCGTGGTCCCGGTGTCGATCCAGGTGCGCCCCAGGGCCAGGCGCAGCCCGTGACTGACCAGGCCGTAGGCCAGGGCCAGGTTTCTGTCCCGCCCGAGCTTTCGCCAAACGACCTCCGGGTCCAGGCTGTCCATCTTCCGGGCGATCCAGTCGAAATCCCTGCCCATGAGCCGGGCCGCCTCGTAGGGATCCGCCGCCGCCGCGACGGGCTCCGGGGTCAGGAGACGGAACTCCCGTTCCCCGGGGCCTTTGCGATACACCTGGAAGCTCTGGACGCTGCGGGGGGTGTTCCCCAGGACGATGACGGCCTTGTCGACCGCCGGGAGCACGTACACCGGAGGGGCGCTCTGGCCGAAGGCCGTGAAAGAGCCCAGAAGCAGAAGCAGCAGCGTCGAGAAGGCAAGCGGCAAGCGGGCGCTCATGGGGACCTCCTCTGCGGCGGCGGCTGCCTGCGCTCCAGCTCCAGGACAGCCTCCTCCACCGCGCTGGTCTTCACCATTTCGATCGTCACCGGGTTGGCCGCCCGCACCAGGCCGGCCCGGTTTCGCACCCAGAAGCGGACCTCATAGGAGGTGCCGTACTGAAGGCCCGGAGGAGGAAACTCGGTGATCAGGATCATCCTGGACATGTCCCCCGTGGCCGGCGCGCCCGCCGCGATCCAGGGGGAGACGGCCCACGGCAGGGCCGGCCCTTCCTGAAGCCGGTAGATCTGATAGCGGTAGGCCTCGATGCCGGACTCCGGGTCCCCGGCGCTCAGGGTGATCTGCAGCGAGCCCAGGCGGGACTGCCGCGACTGGGCTTCAAGCACGGCAAACTCCGGGGGAGTGGCGTCGATCACGAGCGGCGGGGAAGCGGCCACACTGCTCAGCCCGGCGCCATTGGTGACCCTGACCACGGCGTATACCCGCCCCGAAAGGTTGAGGTCTTCCCTGCGGATTTCGTAGTCCGTGCCGAGGAATCCGGGCAGTAGCTGCGGTTCGCCGGCCTGCCAGTAGCCGAAGCCGGCGATCTCCGCGGCCTGCTCTGCGTCGTCCCCCTGCGCGCTTGCGCCGGGCAGCACCATGCCCGAGGCATCGTCGGCCACGCGCTTGCCGATGTAGTAGGGCTGTTCGCTGCGGTCCACGTCCACCCAGGACAGGATGTCCGGTTCCTCGGCAGGATCCGCCGGCGGCATGCTGCTGATGCCGTAAGCGTAGCCCGCGATCCCGGACTCGGGATCCTGGACCTCGTTCCAGCCGATGGCCAGCTGAGAGCCGTCGGTGACGCTCTGCTGGGGATCGGTCACTACCATGGGGGCCGGAGGGGGAGTGTCGTCCACGAAGTCGAGCTCGAGGCTTGCGCTGACCACGGCTTCCAGGCCAAGGACATTCACGCCTTTGACCGACAGGTACAGCGGCACTCCGGCGCCCAGCGGAAGGTTGGCGAGCTTCCCGAAGGACAGAACCGCCTCGGTCCAGGGAAACAGGTCGTCCGCGGCCTCGGAGCTGCCCAGGGCGAAGTAGTGGGCGGCCACCGCGCTTTCGGGGTCCTCCCCCAGGGTGAAGCGGAACCTGATCGAGTTGGGATAGCCGTCCACCGTCTCCTGCACCAGCTCCGTGATCTGAATGCCCTCCGGAGGGGTCAGGTCCACCAGGACCGGATCCGAGCTGCCGGTGCTCTGCAGGCCCGCTCCGTTGGTGGCCCGCACGCTGACCACGTACTCGTGGCGGTGCTGCAGGTCCAGGTTCTTGATGATGGCCTCGGTTCGGCCGCCGGCGTCGGTCCAGGGCAGCACGTCGGTGGGTACCGCCGGCTGGTCCCCCGCGCCGCCGAAGATGCCGGGGATCGCTCCGGCCACCTCGAGGGCGCCGCCGAACCCGAAAACGTAGAACCCCCCTTCGCCGGCCTGCCCTGCGGGCTGCTCTGCAGGCCCCTCTGCCTGCTGCCCCGCGCCCTCGGGCGCCGAGTGGGTGCCCACGGCGTACTCGTAGCGCTGGATGCCGGACTGCGGATCCGCTGCGCCCCAGGAGGCGTACAGCTCCCGCGGATCGGCGGTGATCTGTTCGGCCAAACCGACCCAGGGCTGGGTCGGGGGCGAATCGTCGCTGGTGTCCAGGCTGGAAGTGAAGGGCTCCTCGTCTTGCTCGGGATCGAAGAAGCGCAGGTCGAACGCTCCCCGGCGGGCGATGGTCAGGCCGCCGGCGCCCCGCACCCGCAGGTCGTACAGGTAGTTGCGCTGGATGTCGTAAGCGCGGAAGAAGGCGTCGGCGCGGCGCTGCTCCAGGCCCACGGACTGCCAGAGAGGATGCGCGCCCCCCGGGCGCACCTTGACGGCGTACTCCACCACGGCGATCGGATGGCTGGCCTGGAACTCCCCGCTGACGAAGGCCGAGTAGGTGTCCCGGCTGACCGCCGTGGCGCTCAGCTCCTCCACCACGGGAACCTGCAGGTAGGGATCGATCTCGGCGCGCTTGGCCTCGAAGTAGCGGTTGACCGAGATCCAGCTGTCCATCAAGCCGACGGAGCGGCCGGCGTCCAGCACCCGGTCGAAGACCCCGCTGGCCGGAAGGCCGCCGGAGTTCGCCCCGATGGGGATCAGAAGCGGGGAAGGTTGCCCCACGGGCTGAATCTGAGACAGAGCCAGCAGCTGCAGGGCCGGTAGGAATCCTCCCTCCGCGGGCGTCCGACGGTCCGGGAATACGCGGGCGCTGCGGGGATCGCCCTCCGCAGGCGTTGTGGAGCTGCCGCCCCCCGCACCGATCAGCGGCCGCAGGGGGCCCACCGTGGGCGCATCCGGCGCCTGCGTGCCCGCCGGCAGGCTCACGCTCTCCTGGGCGATCGCCTGGGCCAGCGATCCCGTGCGGAATCCCAGCCCGCTGCCGGCCAGCCCGGCGATGCCGTCGACGTGGCCCGCGCCGCTGACCGCGATCATGCCGCTGCCGTAGACGGCCAGCTGGTCGTAGATCTCGTACAGCAGGGTGTACAGGTCGGCCTTGCGGTCGAATACCGTGTCGGAAAGCCCGGTGGCCAGGCCCCAGCTGTCCCGGAACACCCCGGCGTTTTCGTGAAAGGAGGCCACGGCCGCGGCGATCCGCTCTTCGGACAGCTCGATGGACAGCTCCCAGCCCTGGTTGGGCAGGTTCCACCACAGCTCCACCCCGGTTTCGATGAACAGCAACGTGGGGCTCAGGCCCCCTTCACCGCCGACCACCGCGTTGCTCATGTAGTCGCCCTCGCCCCCCTGGGCTTCGATCAGGAGATTGATCAGGGAGATGCGCAGGTTGGTCCAATTCTCGAGCTGGGGGGCACTCAGGTTGGCCGCTGTCCAGCCCATCAGCTCACGGACGACCTCTTCGGTGGGCGCACTGGTGATGGCCACGAACTGCCCGGCAATCTCATCCGGAACGTCGGTGAAGCGGATCCTCTCCAGGTTCTCCCGGGCCTGCTCGGTGTTCTCCTGCTGGAAAGCGATGAAAGCTTCGATGTACTCCACCAGCCGGCCGTGGATCTCGCTGTAGCGCTGCATCAGGTGGGAGAAGCTTTGGGCGCTCTGGAACAGGATCTCGTCCAGCTGCTGCAGCCTGGCGTCCAGGAGCCCGGCCTGCTCGATGAAGGCGTCCTGGTAGCCGGCGAATCCCTCCCTCAGGTTCTCCATCTCCGCCTGCTGCTGCTCGCCCTTGGCCTGGTCGATCTGGAAACCCACCCGCACCGTGCGCGTAGCCTCTCCCACCGTGACCGTGGCCTGCTGCATGCCCTGGAAGGGATTGCCGGAAGCGCTCAGGTCCCGGATGCTGGGAAGCTCCTCCAGCAGGATCTGCTCGTACTCACCAAGCCGGTTGAGGACCTGGGCCTGGAGATCCTGCAGCCCCGCAATCTCCCCGTTGAGCTGCTCCCGGAGCTGTTCCAGCTCCGTTCGGATCTCCACCAGGGACTGCTGTTCGGCCCCGAACAGCAGCTCCCGGATCTCCTGGAGCTCCGGAGGAAGGCCTGCCGGCCAGCTCTCCACCTCCGCGGCGGCGAAGGCAAGGCCCAGCAGCCGGCCGACCCAGCCGGAGCGCTCCACCAGGGCCAGCCCCGCGGCCTGCCGCTGGGCTTCGTCCAGCTGATAGAGGCTCATCTCCGCCTCGGCCAGGGCGTTCATGAGCTCGGCCTTGGCCGCCTGCATCTGGTCGGCCATGTTGCGGGCCTCGTTGATCAGCGCGTCATAGCGGCTGTTGCGCCCCTTGCCTCCGTCGAAGCCCCCGGCGCTGACGGTCACCCAGATGCTGCCGCTCCAGACCTCGATCCAGCAGACCTCGAAGCTGACGCTGCCCACGGCGTAGATCAGGGCGCTCGTGCCCTGGCCGATCAGGGCGCCCTCGATCCCGGCCGAGGCGGAGACCAGGCCCCAGAGCAGGGATCCGCCGACCTTGACCTCCGCCCAGGCGCCCCAGGTGTCCGGGTCCGGCGGGCGGTAGTACCAGACCATGCCGCTGAACTGGATGTACCCGGAGACCAGGCCGATGTCCACGCCGGACTTGACCGTGGTTTCCATCATGAATCCCGGCGGGCCGATGAAGAAGCTCCCCGAGGCCAGGTTGCTGCCTCGCATGGCCACCCGCACGCCTCCCATTACGCCCCAGGCGTCGCTGCGGTAAGCGTAGAAGGCCAGCTCCCCGTTGACGTTGAAGATGTCGAAGAGGTCCGCTTCGAGGACATTGTTGCCCTCGGCATAGAGGGGATTCCAGCTGATCAGGAAGTAGGACCGCCCCCGGAGCATCCCCTCCAGGGCGGTGACCTTGGCGTCCAGGCTGAAGTAGTTGGCCGTCAGGGTGATGAACGCCTCCCCCTCGACCAGGGTGCGCTCGGCCACGTACACCCCGGCCATGAGCATCACGGCGAAGCTTCCCGGGTCACCGCCGGCGGAGGGGCGCATGGCGGTGATATCGTCTCGCAGCTCCGGGCGGTCGAAGCCCGCCACGGTCAGCACCGTGTCGATGTCCTCGTTGGTGGGGTTGATGAACACGCCCCCGCCGACCGAGTCCAGGAACACCGAGGGGGCCACGGGAATGCCCAGCCCGCCCACCAGCACGAACAGCCCGAAGGTGGGCTCGCCGGCCCGGGGCTCCCGGGTGCCGTCCGCTGCGGTCGGCGGAATGATACCGATCTTGCCCACCGCCGCGGCTTCGATCTGCTGCATCTTGACCCCTCCGGCGATGCGCAGGTAGGTGCGGTCGTACTTGATGTCGGCGAACAGCTCGCACCCGGAGACCTCGACCCGGGCCTCCCGGAGCACGAAGCTCTGCTCTCCGGCCAGGGTGTAGAACAGGAACTGCTCGAAGCCTCCGCTGAACACGGAGGATCCGTCCGAGCCGATGTTGATGGCCGCGCCGCGGATCTCGAAGTAGCTGTCCACCGGGATCGTAGCCGGCTCGTCCCCGATGGCCGGCTGGCGGTTGACCCCCTCGCCGCTGGTCTGGTCCTCCTGGTAGGAGATCGCGCCGCTGCCCCAGGCCACGGAGTCCACCCGCACGGACACGAATTCCATGATGCTCAGGTCGGTTCCCTGGATCTGCGGCCCGCTGATGTCCCCGTCCAGGGAGATCCTGAGGTTGACGAAGCTGATTCCCCCCTGCACGGCCTCCACCTGCAGGCGGAAGCTGCCGCTGAACAAAAAGGCGAAGGTGCCCGAGCCGTACTCCAGGGCCAGGTTGTCCAGGCCGACCCGGACTGCTCCCAGGTCCAGGCTCTTGCCGGAAAGGATGTCGATGCGCCCCTCCAACGAGGGCCAGGTAACCCCGCCGTCGAGGGCCACTTCCAGGCCGCCGGTCAGGCCGCTCTCCCCCCCAACCTCGCCGAAGCCGATGCGGCGCCCTGCGGCGCCGGGGTCCGAACCGTCTTCGTTGAACAGATTCAGGTAGATGTCCGCCCCGATCAAAACCCGGCTGTGATCCCGGTTGAGGACCCCCTGATTGATCACCAGGTCCACCCCCAGGTAGGTGACGTCCAGGGTGGCGAAGCCGAAGCTCCACTCGCTGGAATCCTCCTGGCCCAACCCGCGGGCTCCGGAGCTCAGCTCGTCGATCGGCACGATCCGGCTCTGCAGGTTTCCCTCGGCGTCGAAGGCCAGGGTGAAGGTGGACTCCAGCACGTCCATGGGGTAGGGGAGGTTCTTGATCTGCCCACCCATCGAGAAGGACAGCGCCTGGCCTTCCAGCTCCAGCCCCGCCTGGGTGATGGTGAGCATGCCCGGGATCAGGTCGAAGCCCTCCGATACGGTGATCCCTCCTTCGAAATCACCATCGGTGTAGAAGGTGAGCCCGGAGAAGCTCACCAGCTCCTTGACCTGGGTGTCCCGCCCCTCCTTCTCGTTCCAGGCGATGCTTCCGGACAGGGAAAAGGCGTAGCGGTCGTTGGCCGGGTCCTCCGCCAGGCTCAGGGCTCTGTCCGCACCCACGTCGTGCAGCCGGAAGCTCACCCCGAAGGCGTCGAAACCCTTGCCGTCCTCCCTGTTCCAGGAGTAGTCGGCCAGCTCCACCCCCTCTGTTGTGACGGGCATCTCCTCCAGCGTGGCCACCGCGGCGTTCAGCATAGGGATGTAGAGGTTGGTCCGGGCGTTGAGGCGGTCCGGGGCCTCGGCCCAGTTCCAGGCGACGTTGTGGATCCGCAGAAATCCTTCGGCCACGGAGGCCAGCTGCTCCGCGCCCCCCTCTTTCTCGACGGTTCCCCCGCCGATCACCGGATTCTGC
>Ga0068714_10007628_pt1 | contig 10396 bp, 11 predicted proteins | sample MTBNYHSulfiMetaG_FD_62988 | JGI IMG/M metagenome (GOLD analysis project Ga0068714, IMG submission 62988) | Enrichment culture microbial communities from rom New York Harbor, USA that are MTBE-degrading - MTBE-NYH (New York Harbor Sulfidogenic)... | ecosystem: Environmental > Aquatic > Marine >...
TCTCCTGAATGGTCAGAAGCGTTTCATTGTCGGTGGGGAAGGCGCCGATTATTTCATGGTGTATACACGCACTAATCAAAACCCCAACGCCAAACCCCAAAATTCATTAACCGCCTTAATTGTTGAACGCGGGCCGGGAGTGGAAACAAAATACCTGTACGGCCTGATGGGATGTCGTGGTGGCGGAACCGCCCGTCTTGTTTTTAAAAATGTCAAGGTGCCTAAAGAAAATGTACTTGGAAAAATAAACGGAGGCAAGGAAGTCTTTTATACCATGATGATCCCGGAACGTTTATTGACAGCAGCCCAGACGATAGGCGCGGCCCAGCCCGCAGTGGATATTGCGACCAATTACACAACGAGGCGCAAGGCTTTCGGTAAAGTGATAAATCAATTTCAGGGTGTCAGTTTTCAGGTGGCAGAAGCTGTTACTCTTTTGGACGTGTCCCGCTCCATGGTGTACGCCACGGCTCGCGCTGTCGATGAAAAAGCTGACCCGGGACGCATTCGCCGCATGATTTCCGAATGTAAAAAGTTTGTCACCGAATCTTGTCAGAAAGCTGTCCACAATGCTATGCAGGTTACAGGCGGAATCGGTTATACTAACATATTCCCCATTGAGCGTATCTCCCGTGATTTGCGTCTTGCTTCCATTTGGACCGGGACAAATGAAGTGATGGCACTGATCATTGCCCATGAGTGGTACAAAGAATTTGTGGAATTGAAAAAAACCCGCGGGCGTAACTATGAAACCGATGCCGAAGAAGCTTTTGCCGAAGAAGAAAAAATATATGAATAATAATTAATACTAGATTACGCCGGCCCGCCTTAAAGCTGGCACCTTTTAGTCCTTTACAAAATTATAAAATTGTATTTATAATGAACAAAAATTACGCTCGTGGATCACAGGCGTTTAAGATTAGAGGGAAATAAATCATCATCAAAGCGGTACGAATAAGAAGGAGGTTGGAATGAAGAAGAATGGTAAAAATCTGATTTTGATCTGGGCTATTGTGTGCTCCTTAACTATTGCTGCTCACGCAGACGCCTTTGAGCTGGGCGCAAGAGCATTCGTATGGTTTCCTGATCTCAAAACAATCGATATTCAGACAACCGTTTCTGGTCTTCAGGGATCGGATATAGACGCCAAAGATATGCTGGGCATCGGCAACAAGGCTACTTTTGCCGTCGAAGCCTATGGAGGCGTAGGCAGACATCATTTGAGCCTGATGTTTACACCCTTCGGTTATTCGGACAGCGCCGTTCTCGCCGCAGCTCTGAACTATAATGGCGTCACCTATAACGCTGGCACCCCTGTCCAGTCGGATTTGTCTTATTCCATGTTCGACCTCAAGTATCAGTATGATTTCATCGACATGGAAAATATTCTGGCGGGCTTTTCTCTGGCCGGCATTGCTCAAGTCAAATATTCCACAGGAAGTTTTAAATTGAATGCAGCCGGCACAGGCTTCGATCAGAAAAAATCTTTCGACTCCGTATTGCCGATGTTGGGTGTTGGTACTCATATCGGCTTACTGGCCAACCTGTTGGAATTGCGGGCTCAAGTAACAGGCGGGGGGTATGACTCCGGTAATTATGCTTACGAAGCCATGGCAGAATTGTCCGTCACTCCCTTTCCCTTTCTTGATATCCATGCCGGATACAAAATGATGAAATTGAAAATGGATGTGAATGACTACATAATGGATTCGTTTTATACGGGACCTTATGTCGGGCTTGCCGTCGGATTTTAGCTCTTTTTCTAATCTGCCGGGGTTATAGTCAACTACTTTGTTGACGGCAGAACTTTGTTTTGGGCTGCATTTTTCAAATAGGATATCACTCTTTCAATATGCATAGGTAATAGCGGCTCCGAAAGAGAGCCGCTTAGCATATTGCCCTTCCACATTCATCCGGAATCCTTTCGCCAGCGGTATATCGGCGCCCGCAAAACCGCCGGCCCGGGATTTATTTTGCATTAAAATTTTAGCCTTTCCCCATTCAATCCCCGGCAAATCCTTGGAAAGACTTGCTTTTGCCTCGCTATAAGAAATATATGGACCCAGATACAATTTTATTCCCAGCGGCACAGTCGCCTGCAAGGCAGCACCAAAATTGACATCCCAAAGATTTTCAATTTTGAGATCAGCCAAATAGGTGATGCCGTTACTCCTGATGGTGCTCTCATCAGTAAAATTGCTGAAGTTATAGGTACCCTGGATAAAGGCGCCGATGCCGAAGATATTATTAAACGGATAAAACGCCTTTGCCCCTAGGGTACAAAAAAACTTCCAGTTTTCTTCCATGTCCTTTTTAGAGGCAATCGTGGAGGTATTGGCAGAGCGAAAAGCATCTGCTATTTTCAGATCCGCGATCCCAACGCGACCATATATTTCCCAAATATTTTGAGCGCCGTAGGAAACCTGTGAATAAACCTGGTTTTGCTTGAAGATATAATCCGTATGACTTTTGAATTTATCCTCATGCCAGCGGTAGCCGATGGCGGTGTTCAAACCGCCGGGTTTTTCCGACACCGTTTGCGGCGGACCGAACATGCCGCCGGCAAAAGCAACGGAGGGCAACAGCACAGAGAAAGCCGAGATGACAATAATTATGAGATTTTTCGTAAGGACCGTTCCTTTCCGTTTAATTCATTTATTGGACGAGGCAAGATCTTCTGCCGCATCAGCTTCGCCGCCGGCTTTGAACAGCAATGACTTAATCTGCCGCTCCTGTATTTTTTTCCACCGGTACTGGATGTAAGCATCGCGCATGGCGATATAGGGATCAATGGCCGCATCCTTGAGCGATTCATATTCGCCGAGCCTCAGAGATGTGCTGTTAATTACATCGTAGAATCTGATGCCCGCTACTGCATACCATAATTCAATATACGATAGGGGATCAATAAAATAATCGCCTGCTATAGTCAGGGTATCCCGCGGACTGGAGGGACCCAGAAACGGCCAAACAATATAAAAGCCATGTCCGATACCATAAACACCCAGAGTTTGCCCCAAGTCTGTCTCCTGTTTCCGGAGGCCCAATTTTTTATCGGCTGCGGGATCGAGCAGTCCTCCGACACCCCAGATAGTGTTGACCGTCACACGGCCCAATTCCGTCAAGGCGCCGGTAAAATCAGCCTGAAGCAGACAGCTGAGAAAACGCCCCGGAAATCCCAGGTTGGAAAAGAAATTTTTCATGCCGACACGGGCGGGTTCAGGCACAACTGCCTTATAGCCCTGGGCCACAGGTTTCAGTAACCAGAAATAAAGCCGATCATTAAAGTGGTACATGGCCCGGTTGAACGGTTCGATCGGATCCGCAATCTTGACTTTCTCTTTCTTATTGGCATCATCGGCATAATCGGGATGTTCATCATCTTTATATTCTTCATGGATTGCGTCATTGAGCTCATCCGCCTGCTTTACCGGCAGCAGATCGGAGTTGGATGCAAGCAAAACCCCCGGTGGTGATGAACTTTTCGCCTGCCCGGTGTCAGAAGAATGGTTGGGGCTGTGCGCGCAACCTAGCAGCAGGATATACAATAAAATCAAACTCAGCTGTAATTTCATAAAACTGGAACCATATAAAATCATTGGAAAACATTTTCAATTTCGTTTTCTGCAAATTTTTCTTTTGTCCGTCCTGCTTGCCGCAGTCATTTGTCCTGCCCGGCAATGCCGGTTTTTTTCTAATCGTGAGTTTTGACCTTCTTGTGCAAGATCTCCAATAACTGTTCCGGTGTTTGATCGGACAATATCTCATTGAATTGAGTGCGATAGTTTTGCACCAGGCTTACATTTTCCACGACAACATCATAAACTCTCCATTTACCATCCTTGAGGATTACCCGATAATAAACAGGAATCTCTTTTGCTGCCGTAATTATTTTTGACTGAATTTCCGCCTGATTTTCTGAAACCATGTTCTCCTTATAGAAATCAATTTTTTCATTCGAATAATCAAGGATTTTGTCGATATATGCTTTTTCCAGAACCTGCTCAAAAAGATTGACAAATTCCGCCCGCTGCGCCGGGCTAAATTTGTTCCAGTTGCGCGCCAGCGTGCGTTTTGAAAATTCAATTCTATCAAACATTTCTTCGTAAATAGTGCGGAGCTTTTGTTTTTTTATTTCTTTAGCCGCCGGAGCTTTAAGTTGAGGGTCACGCAACACATCCAAAACTTTTTTGACCGTCTTTTCCACTGTGTTCAGCGGTACGCCGGCATATGCCACGGTGGTTAACATAAAAATGAGCAATACGCTGAATATTAAAAACTGTTTTTTCATTGCCTGCGTCTCCTGATATTCTTCTGGATCTATTTCTTTTTCACTTCGCCAAAGGCATATTTACTAATCAATTCCTCAATATTTATCGGTGCTTGCGTGTCTGTAATAACGCCGTGGGGTTTGAGAATGTCGCCTCCGCCTCCCGGATCAATACTGAGGTATTTATCACCGATAAGGCCTTCCGTTTTAATGGATGCTATCGCATCATCATAGATTTTGATATCTTTTCTTATTCTCATTTCCACAACCGCCTGCTGGTTTTCCTGATCCATTGTGATGCTCTCCACGCGGCCGACATCAATTCCCAAAACATTGACGGGATTACCTTTGCGCAGACCGGTAACTGTTGTAAACTTGGCAACAAGGGGGTAGGAATCGTCGCCGAACAGATTCAGTTTGCCAAGTTTCACGGTCATATATCCGATACAGATCAGACCGAAAACCACAAAGATACCGACGATGATCTCCATATTATATTTTTTCATTTCTCCACTCCCCCGGCGGTACAATGGATCCGCCCGATTATTTTCTGTTTCATTTTTGCCTCAGCAATAACCGATTCCACATCATCGGTTGATTTGCCTTGAGCAACTCCAGCCAAAACCGGCAATTCCAGAAACTCGCCGCAGGGCAATTTGCAGGCGCCCATTTGAATCGAGCGTATAATCTGTCCATGAAAATCCTGCACAAATTCCTTCAGAATATTTTCCGCGTCACTAAAACCGGCATAAGGAAGCATGGTAATAAATTCATTGGTGTGACGACGGGTGGAAAAGCCGCCAATCACGACAAAATGCCTGGCAATATATAAGCCCAGATCACGCAGAACTTCCTGGGTGACATCATAGCCGATTTGTGTACTGACTATGTTCAATTCCTGCAGGCTGAAAAAAATTATGCAATAAGATTCACCGGCTGATTTCCTTTTCAACTGAGCGCGATTAAGAATTTCAAACTGGCGTTTGGAGTACAGACCGGTCAATTCTTTCTGCAGCGACTCCAGAGAACTGATGACTTCATCCATGAACGGGTGATCGAAATTTTCCAGTTCCTCGGGTGTTCCCTGAAAAACAATCCGGCGGTCATATAACGCAAGAATACGGTTGGAGATAAAATATACATCCGGTATTTCGTGACTGACCAGAACCGCCGTAAAACCGAATTTCCGCTGATATTGCGCGATCATGCTCAAAATGGCATTTTTGCGCACAGGGTCCTGGCCGGTCGTTGGTTCGTCAAAGAGAACAATGCTGGGATTGGTAATGAGGGCCCGGGCAAGTGCCGCCCTCTTTTGCATCCCTCCGGAAAGTTCCGACGGATATTTTAATGCGGCCTCCGTCAGTTCCGTTTGCTCGATCCTCGCCATTACCCGACGGTCGATTTCCGCTTTTTTCAAATTTGTCGTTTCGCGCAGCGGCATTGCAATATTATCATAGACCGTCAACGAATCAAACAGTGCATTACCTTGAAACATATAACTTATTTGCGAAAAAAGCGCCACCATCTCGCTTTTTTTTATGCCCGCGATCGGCTGGCCGCGAAACAAAATTGTCCCTTCGTCCGGCGTCAAAAGCCCGATGATATGTTTGAGCATCACACTCTTGCCGGAGCCGCTCAAACCGATAATCGTCGTCACCTGTCCTTCGTAAATCTGCAAATTCACGCGCTCAAGAACGGTCCGCTTATCGAAGCGCTTAGTGACATCTTTAAATTCAATGAGTGGCGTATTCATTCGCTTGCTCTATATCAATAGTGAAGTTACTACATAGTCCGAAATAAGAATAAGAACACAGGAAATAACAACTGCCGAAGTTGTAGCCAGTCCTACAGCCTGTGCACCGTGACTGTCCTTGCGCATATGCGCGAAATAGCCCTGGTAGCAGCAAACAGTGGCAACAATGACCGCAAAAACAATTGACTTAATAAAACCGTTGGTAATATCGCTCATGACCACGTAAACTTGTGTACTGTGCCGATAAACGCCGGCGTTTAAACCCAGCAGGAGAACGGCGGAAATATAGCCGCCGAGGATGCCGATCAGATCGAACACGGCGGTCAGCAGGGGGAAGCTGATTACCGCCGCGGCAATTTTGGGGCTGATCAGATACTTTATCGGATTAATCCGCATAGTGTATAGAGCGTCAATCTGCTCGCTGATCCGCTGAATGCCGGTTTCCGCCGCTATCGCTGAACCGGCCCGGGCTGTAATCATGATGGCCGTAAGCACCGGTCCCAATTCCATGATCAGCGAAAGGGATACCAGCGAACCGACGGCGCCGTGGGCTCCGAATTTAACCAGCGCATAATAAGACTGCAAACCCAAAACCATGCCGGTAAAGAGGCTCACCAGCATGATGATCGTGATCGATCTGGCTCCAATATAGTAAATTTGCCTGATTATTTTACTAAATTGTTTGCGGCGGAAAGTCTGTCCAAGCGCCAGTAAAAGGAAAATGGTCGCAGCACCCATATTTCCAACCCACCCAATAACAGTGCGACCGAGAAAAGCAAAAAACTGCAAAATCAGAGCAAGGATTTTCCCTGTTAAATTACTTTCAGAGCTTTCCTGACGATTAACGGCAACCACATCTATAGCTTCCCTTTTTCTTATTTTCGTCTGAATAACATCTATTGTTAAAATGCTAGCATTCGCAATTTTATTTGACAAGAACTTCCTTATACCAGAGAATAATAAAAAGCATAATTTTTTTACTATATCTCTTTCATCTTCGGGTAATATTGACAAAATTTTACCCGATGCCTATAATAGGCAAAAAACCAAAATATAATTCGGGCCATTCTATGATTCGCTATTTTAATTCAACGCAGTTGCCGCTGGCCGGCAAAGCATTTTGTGAGGCCGAAAAACTGGTTTCGCGGCACTTTAGAATCAGCGACGAGCAATGGAAAAAGAATAAATATGACGTAAAAACACTTGCCTATTTGGAGCAACATGAGATAAAGGAAGGTGCTTTTGCTCATATTTGTAAATATTCTTATGAAAAGCAGGATGATGCAGCAGGCAAAACGATCAACACTTTTGATTTTTATAAAATCTGCCTGCAGGATAATATTATTCTTGATGCGGTGGAAAGGGCCAATTCCTTCGTCAAGTTAAGCCCTTTAATGCTCTATATCGCCGTGCATGAACTGATTCATGTCTTGCGCTTCGCCAGCGGTGAAATCGTCTTCGAAGCTTCCGTGGAGCAAAAGGAGCAGGAAGAAGCGCTTGTGCACAATTTAACGAAGATTGCCTTGCAGCCGGCACAAGATCACGATTTGGATATAATTTTGGACTGCTTCAGCAGCAGTTTTAAAATTCGTGATTTATACAATTAGTATCATTGGAGGAGGTTTTTAAAGTTATGCCTATTTATGAATACAAATGCCAAAAATGCGGCCGTCAGTTTGAAGAATTTCGAGGCATTACCGACCCGGAATTAAAGAGCTGTAAATTCTGTAAAGGCAAAGTAAGCAAGCTCGTTTCCTTATCTTCTTTCAGCCTGAAAGGCTCAGGATGGTACGCGACAGATTACGGTGGAAAGAAATCGCCGGCAACATCAACTCCACCAACAGCGGAAAAATCTGAAACAAGCAGCGAATCCGCCTCTGCTAAAACAACCAAGAGCAGCAAAGAAGATTGATCAATTCCAATCCGGTTGGTCGGTAAAAAAGGCTGCGCCTCAGGCTCAGCCTTTTTTTATGTTTCTGCTATTAATTCTTCTTTTTACGCCGCAACCAGGGCAAAAAACCACCGATCATCCCGCCCATAATTATTTATTAAAATATTCCTGCAACTGCTGACATAATGCTTCCGGGACAACCGAACAAATTATTTCATTGTGAAGCTTTTCAAAGTAATTTATATCGCTTGTACCTATAGGGTTCATCACAAAACGCGGAATGACTTTTCCCTGAACCCAGAGATGATCGTTATTGGTTAAAGATGCATAGAGCGCCATATTGAAGCTCATAAAGTTATTGTCATATAAATAATTGAATATTTTTGATAATCCGTGAAGGAGTTCCGCAAAATTTGCTTCGGTCAATTCAAAAAAAGATGTTTTTTCCTGAAAAATAAAATCAACTTCTCCGGCCATCCCTTTGGGCGCAAAACTGGCCAACCAACTAATAGCACCGGTAGAGGCAATAAATCTTTCTTTTGCTTCTTTTTCCAAAATAATCAAATTGCGCCATAAATTACCTCCCGAGGCTTTGGCATAATTCTGCGCACTGGCCTGAAGACGTCTGATAAAATCAGTCGGTTGCAATCGGACAATGGTCTGCAGATGCGGGTGGATCAGTCCGCCGCCGGCCGGCGGCATATAGTTCCAGTTAATCGAACAGTATTTATATCCCAAATCCAGTTGGGCGACGCGGTGAAAATAATCTCCGCATACCTTGAAGCCGTTTTGCATGAATGTTGCGGTCAATTCATTCAGGGGAATGTAGTGCTGTGACGAAAAAATTGCCACGGTATTATCCTGATCATAGGGAAAAGCATTGGGAAACAAATAGGCATTTCCCCGCTGAAATTTTCCGGCCGGAATAATATCCGGCGTAAATTTGGGGGTAAGTTTTTCAAAAAGATCCGGACAAAAAGGGCACAATGATGCGGGCGATTTTTCCAGATAAGAATCGACAGAAGGTTTTTGCGGAATACGGAGGCGATAGGGTAAAATGCGGCTGGCAACACCGGTTATTTCATCATAACGCTCTTCAAAAGTGACTTGCTTTTCCTGAAAATCTTTAAAAGGGCTAAGATAACGCCCTACTCTTGTTTCTTTCTTGAACCCCAGTTCTTTCATCAATGCTCCTCCCCGCAGCTGGTGAATTATGTCTTTTGTGGCATCAGTTTCGGCTTTTGGGTACGTTTGAGATTATCTAAAAGAAAGTGATCCATCGTTTGCTGAGAGAATTTATTATTCAGCATCTGTTGTAAGGCACTCAACGGTATTTCCATCCGGGCGGCGCTCCTGTGCCCCCCGCCTTTGCCGTATAAACCAAAAGCTCTTTGCGCAAGGGCACCGCAATCCTGCCTGTAACCATCGCCGCGAAAAATAATGATGAGCCGGTCGTCAACAATACCTCCGACAACCACGTAATAAATACCGATCAGCCTTAAGTAGAAATCAGCTACCTGCACGCAAACATCAGGGCTTTCCACTTTGCCCAGAAAACAAACACGACGGCCGCGAAAATTATTCATGTGATGATATGCGTGATCAAAATATTTTAAATAACGACCGGGGGTTTGGTTGAGTTCAATCCGGCGGATCAGTTGCATATTGGCAAATTTTGTATGATAGGTATAAGCGCTGATGTCTTCAGGAAGGGTATCGCGATCAAAATTATTAGTATCCGTCTTAATGCCATAAAGCAGAGCGGTGTGCAAGCGGCGGGAAATTTTTATCCCCGCACTAAGTAAATACTCGGTCATGACGCTGGAGAGCGCTCCGTAGTTAGGCCGGATATCCTCCAAGGGAGCTTGCCACTCGCCCTGGCGGGGATGGTGATCGAAAACAATATGGGGCCGCAGAAAGCTTAGGACACCGCTAAAAAATGAAGGTTGAGCATCTACAAGTGCAATCAAACGATAGGAAGTCAAATCGATGCGGTTAATCAACTGGATTTTAATACGCATGGAAAGAACAAACTCATGGTTTTGCTGCCTGCTGAGCGGTTCCGTAGCAGCAAAAACACTTTTGGCCAATCCCCGCTTCCGTTGCAGCAGCTCATGTAAAGCTATGGCCGAAGCTATGGCATCGGGATCAGGACTGCCGTAAATCAATAAAAGCAGAGAATCATTGGGTAAAGTCAGATCCATCAGCTGCGCCAGGTTTTGCTCGGTTTCTTTTCTGATGTGAATGGATTCTACTTTCATAAAGAATAAGCAGTCGGAAAAGCCATTTTAGTCAACAAATATCTTTCCCGGATGGTCGATAACAACTTCGCCGACAATGGCAGCAGCAATGATTCCGGCATGATGCATTTTTTTGACCAGGCTTTGCGCTTGGGCCTTGGGCAAGCTGAAAAACAACCCTCCGGCTGTTTGCGGATCAAAGAAAACATCTAACAGCCATGGCGGGCAAGTATCACCGGTTA
>Ga0068714_10007630_pt1 | contig 10395 bp, 8 predicted proteins | sample MTBNYHSulfiMetaG_FD_62988 | JGI IMG/M metagenome (GOLD analysis project Ga0068714, IMG submission 62988) | Enrichment culture microbial communities from rom New York Harbor, USA that are MTBE-degrading - MTBE-NYH (New York Harbor Sulfidogenic)... | ecosystem: Environmental > Aquatic > Marine >...
GCAGGATTATCCGGCTGCCAATATCTCTCTGCGCAACATCTCCGGTTCTTCAATTCGGCTTTCTATTTCAACCGGTAAGAATAGGCATATCGGCGAATTGGATTTCAACAGTGCCCGGCGTTTTGTTTACCCTGGCGCCGTCTACCTTCACAACGGGATCTCCTACAAAGTGGTTGCTTTGGACCTGGAAGAGCACGAAGCCATTCTGGAGGAATTCAACGGCAATTATTACACCGAACCCCAACTGAACGTAAATATTACTTATCAGAAAATCGGACAGGAGCGTCAAACCGGTGATTTGATTTTGAATTTCGGTGAAATGGAGGTAAAGGAGACCTTTCAGGGATACAAAAAACTGGATTGGGAAACAAATCAGTTGTTAGAAAACATTAATTCAGAATTACCGGATTCCATCCTGCTTACAAAGGGTTTCTGGCTCACGATTCCCGAAATAATTGTCGATTCACTCAGGAACGATAACCTGTGGGTAAATGATCCCATTGATTACGGTAAAAATTGGCTCAGAATTCGGAATGAAGTGATGGCTCGCGACAGTTTCCGCTGCCAAATTTGCAGCCTTGAAAAAAGTCGGAACGATCTTCATGTCCACCATAAAATTCCTTTCAGGACCTTTTCTGATGGTAAGTTGGCAAATAATCCGGAAAATCTGATTACTTTATGCGCGAAGTGCCACGCGCAAGTGGAACAGAATGTTCGCTTACGCAGCGGCCTGAATGGTTTTGCGTATTTGTTTGCCGGGCTCTCACCGCTTTTCATCATGTGCGACGCCCAGGACATCGGGAACAGTTACGATACAATTCCCCGTCAGGCAGGAGGCGGGGCTGTTATGACCTTATACGATCAGTATCCCGGCGGGATCGGTTTATCCGCAAAGGTCTACCAGCTGGCAGAGGAAATCATTCAACGCTGCTGTTCAATCATCAGTTCCTGCGAATGCAAAAATGGCTGCCCTTCATGTGTTGGCCCGTCCGGAGAAAACGATGTTGGTGGTAAGAGATTTGCTCTGGCTCTCATACAGGAAATCAATAAAATGATGGTAAGCCATGGATGATTTTCTGAAGAAATTGGCCTCCCTGGGGTTCAACCCGCGCATGCCGGAAAAACCATCAAAAAACCGGGGTGTTCACTCACCTATCTCGGAGGTCATAAACGGAGAATGGCTCAATGATAATGAAAAAGCTGTTTTCATTTCTGAAATGGCTTTGCCCTATCCTGTCACCCACGGCAACTTTCTCATCCAGCAGATGCCCGATTTCCGATTCTTTTCGGATTTGCTGGACGAACCGGCATACCAATCATTCAATACCGGCCAGTTCTTGTTTTTGGATACCGAAACAACCAACCTGGGCTTGGGCGCTGGCACACTGGTTTTTTTGGTCGGGTTTTGCTGGTTCGATGGAGAGGGGCTGAAAACGCGCCAGTTTTTCCTGGAAGATATCAGTGCGGAACCGGTCTTTCTCTTGAATATTCAGAGTTTCATTGAAAATTTTGCTGCCCTTGTTTCCTTCAACGGAAAAACATTTGATATCCCTTTACTGCGGTCACGTTTTGTGATCAATCTCATTTCAGAAGAAATCCGCAACTGGCGTCATATAGACTTGCTGCATGTATCCAGGAATTTATTCAAAAGGAAAATCGCTTCGAAAAGATTAGTGGATATTGAAACCGAAATCCTTAATTTCCAGCGCAAGGGAGACGATATCCCCGGCTGGCTGATCCCGCAGGCGTATTTCGATTACCTGGAAACCGGTGAAAGCGCGTCAATCGCCAACATTTTTTATCATAACCGCATGGATATCATTTCATTGGCGGCCTTGGCCCGCTATTTGGCTGGTTTTTTTGGAGGGGAAATAATAGACCGTAATATTCAAACCTCTCTCGCTGAAATATTTATGAAAAACAGGAATTTTCCCTTGTCATTGGAATTCTTCTCTAAAGATTGGAATGACGGAGATTTCCCTGCCCTTGACCCGCGTGGATTGATGAATCTTGCGTATGTTCTGAAGAAAACCGGAAATTGGGAACAGGCTGTGAAAGTATGGGAGAAATTAGCTCAGGATGGAAATCTTCATGCCAATATTGAACTGGCCAAATACTTTGAACATCATCAAAAACACTCGCGAATGGCTTTGGAATGGACGGAAAAAGCAATTATGATAAGTACCGAAGAATTCGAGATGATCGAATTGGATCACCGGAAAAACCGGTTGTTGAAGAAAGTGGCGAATGAAAATGGATAGAAAAGATCTGGTTCTGGTAGGCAGGTCAGCAGGTCAGGCTAATGCCGAGATGATGAAAATGGTTCTGGAATCCTATGGGATTCAGGTGTTTATTTATGGTGAAAGCGTGGGAAGCGCGTATGGATTGACCATCACACCGTTGGGCGAAGTGGAATTATGGGTGCCGAAGAGCCAATCTGAGGAAGCCGCCCAGATTCTGGATGAAATCAGCGCTGGTTTGGGATCTGACATTGATGATGATTGAAGGATTCTGCATCTTCCGGGGTGTCGATATCCTGTAATATTGCCGGGTCTGGCCAGTCTACCCAGGCGACCCAATTTTTTCGGATTATTTCCTTCCCTCCCCTGTCTCCCTCCAGCGATAACAAATCAGGGTAGATTTCACGTCGGTAAACCACCGGATGGGTTTGCTGGCCGGTCGTCCTGGCGGCAATAATTTTCGCGCGGGATATTTTCATTGTCGCAAGGATTTTTAAAATCAATGCCGGATTAAGGTATGGCTGGTCAATAATAAAAATCATCGCGGCATCATATTCTTTTTCTATAACTGCCAACGCGCTTTGAATGGATGTGCTCATTCCTGCTTCCCAATTGGAATTATTGATAATCCGCACATCATCATTTATTGCACCAATAATTTCTTCACTATGTGAACCAACCACCACAAAAAGTTTATCTATCCCCCCTTTTTTGATCACGGATATCATATGGCTTATGAGGGGAACCCCTTGAAAAGAGATGAGTTGTTTGGGATACCCCAACCTGGTTGAACCGCCAGCGGCTAAAAGCACGCCGGCGGTTTTTTCATTTTGACGGTTAGATTTCACCCAATCCTTTGAGGATGCGTTCTTCTGTTAGCGGGAATGCATCGTACCAGATGCCAATGGCATTATGCACGGCCGACGCAACAGCCGGTGCGAACGGCAGATAGGGCATCTCTCCTACACCCCTGGCGCCCAATGGGCCGATCGGATCAGTTTCTTCCAAAACCACCGACTCAATTTTCCCGGGAATATCCATGATGGTCGGGATCAGGTACGTGGCCAGGCTATCCGTTTTTACCTTACCATTGTCCTGCACGAAATTCTCAATCAGGGTATAACCGGCCGCCTGCACGATGGCACCTTCAATTTGCCCAATCACCTGTTTAGGGTTGATCGCTTTACCCACATCATCGGCGCATACCACTTTCTCGATTGTGACTTTCCCGGTCTTTTTGTTCACCAGCACTTCAACGGATTCGGCAGCATACCCGTACGCGAAATTCGGTGTGCAGTGGCCGTCAATCGGATCGAAAGGCGTTGTCGCGGGAGGCCTGTACACGAATTCACCCTCCGCGGGCCTCTCTTCTTCTTTCCATCGCGCCATGGCTTCCCTGGACGCACCCAATATCGCGTTACCGGCCATAAAGGTCATTCGGGATGCCGAAACGCTGCCTGAATTGCCGGTGATGGCGGTATCCGACGCGACCAGTTCCACTTGGCTTACCGGTACGCCAACCTCATTGGCCGCTATCTGGACAAAAACTGTATGCGCGCCCTGCCCCACTTCAGCGCCGGCGTGATAAACAATCACTTTTTCTACTTCAGTGTTTCCAACCAGCTTCACTTTCGCCCAGCAATTTTCAGGGGCGCCGAAAGAAAAACCGACGTTTTTGTAACCGCACGAAAAAGCAATCCCTCGGGTCAGTTCTCCTGATGGATTATCTTCCAGTTTTTTCGTTCTCTTCCACCCATCTTCTTTTTTCTGCCATCCCGCGCGCTCCGCGCAGGCGATAATCGCTTTATCGATACTGATCCCCTTTGGAAGCGGAGATCCTACTGAGGTGAGTTGCCCTTCCTGGATTGTGTTTCTGAGCCGCAGCTCCACAGGGTCAATTTTCAGAGCTTCAGCCACTTTATTCATCTGCATTTCAGCAGCGAAGCAAGCCTGAGGACCTCCAAAGCCGCGGAATGCGCCACCGGGAATATGATTCGTGTACACAGCCTTTGAGTTCACTTTAACATTTGGTATGAAATATGGCCCTGTCACCATAAGGGTGGCGTTTGCGATTACTTTTGTGGACGTGTACATATACGCCCCGCCATCAGCCAGGATCTCGGCTTCTACCGCGGTTATTTTTCCATCATTTTTAGCCCCCCAGCGGGTTTTTATGCGGTATTGATGCCGTTTATGGTGCCCGATGATTGACTCCCGCCGGCTCCACACCGTTTTGACAGGACGAAAAATCCCTTTTTCGCTTAACTTTACTGTCGCCAGCGCGAGGGTGATCTGGATGGACATATCCTCGCGTCCTCCGAAAGCGCCCCCGATCGCCGGGTAAATCACGCGGACTTTTTCTTCAGGTATTGCCAGCGCGTGCGAAATCTGTTCGCGGTCCTCATGCGTCCATTGGCCTGCCACTATCACGGTGATTCTACCTTCATCATCCAGATAGCTCACCCCCGCTTCGGGCTGCAGATAGGCGTGTTCCTGAACGGGCGTATGGTATACACTCTCAATAATTACATCCGCCTCTTCAAACCCCTTTTCCATATCCCCAAATTTGATATTGTATTCGCAGAATAAATTGGATTCTTTATCAGGATGTACTTTTTTAGCATTCGCTTCCAGCGCTTGCTCAAAGTCTGAAACAACCGGCAGGTCCTCAAAGTTTATCAGAACCAGGTCTGCCGCGTAATCCGCGATCTCTTCGGTCTCGGCGATGATCAGCGCAATTTGGTCGCCCACAAAACGCACATGCTCGGCGTATGCTTTTCCTGATCCTGGTCCGCACAACACCGGCTGGTCGGGCGAAATCAATCCGTATTCATTATTAGGCACATCCTTGGCGGTTAGAACAGCCAGCACGCCGGGAAAACTCTCCGCCTGGCTGGTATCAATGGACATAATCCGGGCATGTGGCCTTTCGGCGAAGATGGTTTTCATGTAGGCCTGGTTCGGGAGATTGTAATCTCCGGGATACTTCGCTTTGCCAGTTACTTTATCCAGATTGTCAATCCGGTTGATGGATTTTCCGACACTGATCTCTTTCATCTTGACTCCATGCCTTATTTTGAGGAGCGCATCCGGCTGGCTGCCGTTTCCACTGCCGTGATAATGCTGTTGTATCCGGTACAGCGGCAGATATTTCCGGCCAGCCCTTCCATTATTTCCGTTCTCGACGGAGCGGGTTTCTCCTCCAGCAGCTTGATCGCGGACATGATGAACCCGGGCGTGCAGTAGCCGCACTGGACCGCGCCCTCGTCAATAAATGCCTGCTGGATGGGGTGCAGGTCTCCATTTTCACTAATCCCTTCGATCGTCGTAACTTTCGATAGAAACGCTCTGGGAGCTGGGATCAGACAGCTAAGCACGGGTAGATGGTTGAAGAAGAACGTGCATGAACCACACTCCCCTTCCCCGCAGCCCAATTTCGATCCTGTTAAACCTGCATCATCACGTACCAATCCAAGCAGTGTCTGGTTGCGACCGTTCCCCAGTTGGTAATCTTTTCCATTGATATTGGTTTTTATTGTAGAAGTTTTATCAAATTGTATCTTTTCATCCAGATAAAATGCTTCTTCCGGTCTTTTCCCCCACAGTAAAACCGGCTCTCGATTATATTCTTCCGCCTCACCGCTCATGATTTGGCTGAGGCCGTTTTCTACCAATAACGGGATCAGATGGTTGCGGTAAGGTTCGGAAGCGCGCACATCCGTGATGGGTTTGGCGGCCGGCATCGATTTTTTTGCCGCCACCGCGATGATTTCCTCTGTTAAAGTCTTTCCAATCAGATATGTCTCAGCTTCGTCGGCGCGCACGATGGTGGGCGCGACCGCACCCAGCGTGATTTTGGCTGATCGGATCTGGTTGTTTTCAATAGATAGAATGATTGACGCGTTCGCGACGGATATGCCGTGGGTCTGACGCAGCAAATATTTGGTGAAAACGCCCTGTTCCGAAGAGCCCATCTTTCTGAATTTCAGGTCAGCCACCAGCTCATTTCCCTCTAGTGTAGTTTTGCGGACACCCGTGTAAAAATCCGCGAGCTTTACCCATCTTTCATTGTCTTTTGAACGAATCAGCAGTTCCGCTTCCAATGCAATCAACGGCGAGATCGTGTCGTTTGCCGGCGAGGCGGTAATCAGGTTGCCATACACTGTACCCGCATTGCGGATCTGCGCCGCGCCGATCGATTGTGCCGCTTTTACCAATGGCAGGGCATGCCGGATGAGGGTTTCGGATACCAGGCACTGGTTGTGGGTCACCAGCGGGCCGATGTGAATGGTTTCATCATCCTCAAGGATAAAATCCAGCCCTCTGATTCGGGTAATATCGATAATTGTTCGTACTTCCGGATGCATGTTCTTCTTCAGTTCCAGCATCAGGTCGGTACCCCCGGCTATAATTTTCGCTTGGCCGGGTAGTTGATCCAGTAATTCGATGGCTTCATCCAGCGAACTGACCAGATAGTAGTCATCCCACATAAAAACCTCCGATTTATCCCGGTTCTATCCTTCCAGAAGGCTAAGGATGGCGGGCACAAGTTGTTTTTTCCTTGAAACCAGGTCTTCCGCGCTAAAGGTCCCATCCGGATTGCGCATAAATGGCAGGTCCGCAAGTATCGCTGGTGGATTTTCAATCAGGACATTGCTGGACCCGCGTACAACATCCGTAATCATCAAAACCGCAAAATCAAGCCCTTTACTTTGCCGCAGTTTCTTAAGCGCCTCGGACAATGGATCCAGGTATTTGTCCAGTTCATACGTGTCGCTGACTTCCACTTGGGAAATAACGAATTTGTTTTCCCCTGCGGTGTACACCTTGATATCACTGCTCACAATTTCATCCGGTGGTTGGCTCCCTAGTCCGGTTCCGGATGCTAGAACTTTTTCCGCGAATGAATCGATTGTTTCATCCTTCAGTTTTGATGAAGGGTTGATCGCCCAGCGGCTCAACCTTTGCAGGGCTTTTTGGTCTCTCTCGGTTGTGGTGGGCGAGATCAGGTTTAATGTGTCCGAAATGATTCCTGCCATCAGCAAACCGGCAATCTCCGGGGGGGGCGCCAGGCCGGCTTCAACAATTTGTTCAGTGACCAGCGTTGACGTACTGCCAACCGGTTCCACTGTAAATTTGATTGGAGCGTTGGTAGGAGGGTTGCCCAGCCGGTGATGATCGAGAATCTCGATCAGGTCGGCCTCCTCCAGCGATGATACGGCTTGCTGGGCTTCATTGTGATCCACAAGGACCAGTTTCAGCCGGGGTGGGTTTAATAGTTCCCGGTGCCGGACCACACCCACATACTTTCCGTTGTCATCCACCACCCAGAATTCATTTCTCTCTTCGCGGAGAACTTTTTTAAGAAGTTCCCGGATACGCGTGTTTTTATTGAACTGATCTACATTCAGGTCCGCTGCCTGGGCGCAGGGCAGGTCCAATATCTCTTGGAGAGTGATTTGCTTCTTTTCGGGGTTTGGCCCGACCAGTTGGTCCAGCAGGTGGAACAGGCTGGTGCCGTTTACCAGCCCGAAGGGGGTGCCATCTTCATTGACAATAGGTGCGATTCCGCCAGTTCGGCTGGCGATTGACCATGCCTTGCTGAGCGGCTGATCGGGCAGCGTGGTGTCGTATCGTCTGGCAACTGATTCAAACCGGGGTGACGCATCGGTCAGCAGGTACGGCATCTCGATGCCCAGATAATTCATTATCCAGGATGTCTGTTTGTTTATAACGCCCGAACGGGCGGCAATTGTATCCATGCCGTCCCGTTCGCGCAGGAGCCAGGCGTAGCCGATTGCGGAAGAAATGGAATCGGTGTCCGGGTTTACGTGGCCAACTACAAAAGTTGCTGATCGCATTGAGCCTTAAGACCGCTTATGCTTGCGCGAAAGTGTCAATCAGCGTATAGACATCCCCGCCGACAGGGTACAGAATCGGACATGTGCATCCGTTGTTGATGTACTCGTCCACTTTCTTGCGCGCCTGCTCAGGCGTTCCGGAGGCTGTTATTTTGTGGATCAGTTCATCCGGCACCAGGTGTTTGGCTTTCTGGATCTGTTCATGTGTCGCCGGCCAGCCCAGAATGGATTGAATTTCCGCGACCACGTCCATTGAAACGCCCGAGGCCTTGGCAATGTGGGGCTGCTGTGCCAGGTATTGGGTAAGCAGTTCTCTGGTTGTGTCGATGGCTTTATCCTCATCTTCATCCACCGAGCAGACGACCAACTGGGGACGGTCGATGTCGTCCAGCGTCTTCCCTGCTTTCTTCGCGCCGGCGGCAAGCAGTTCAAGCGCTTTGATGTTGTAATCGGGCGGAACGCAGTAATTCAGTACAACGCCATCCGCGATTTCCCCGGTCATTTCCATCATCTTATCGCCGGTTGCTCCAATATAAATTGGCACATTGCGCGGTTCTTTTCGGCCATGCACCACATCCAGTTCAATCCCTTCCACGTGGATCGTATGCCCATGGTATGTGACGGTTTCCATGGCGAGCAATCGTTTCATCACTTCCACGGTCTCTTTCATCGCCAGCAAAGGTTTGTCGCGGTTAATACCTACATTTTTGGCCAGCGGATCCCACCACGCGCCGATTCCGCAGATGATCCGGTCCGGGGCCAAGTCGTCCAGGGTCAGAAAAGTGGATGCCAGCAGACCGATATTCCGGGTCCAGTTATTGATTACCCCGGACCCCACCTTCAGTTTCTCTGTCACAGCCGCGTATGCGGCCATAGGTACAATCGCGTCTCTCACCAGGCGGCTCTCCGCCTGCCAGACTGCTTCAAATCCCTTCTTCTCCGCGTACTGGACATATTCCAGTCCATCTCTCAAGTTATGCGCGTCCTGCAAATATAAAGCAACTCTTTGTTTCATCTTTCCTCCGATTTTTGGTTTATTGGTATTTTTCTATCTCTTCGCAGCCAGAAGTTCTTCCAGGACACCGCTTTTTTTGAGGTATTCATAATCTTCTGGGTAATCCAGGTCAAATGAAAGATCATCGCTGATGAATATTTCGACGCTGATTTTTTTCCTTTCGGCTTGTTCGATATGTTTCTTAAAGGACCATTCGCCAAAATCATAATCCAGAACACCGACCGGATTGACAAGCAGCGCGTTGGTGCCGTCATTTTTTCTGTCCGGCGCGATGATGATCTCCGGCGCGCCTTTTGAACGGCTGATCATTTCGCTCACGGCTTTCACCGATAAAAAAGGCAGATCAGCCGGGATGATTAGTACGCTGGTTGCCTTGAATGCTTTGGCTGCCAGCGTGCCTTTCCTGAGGGCTTTATTAATGGTTGTTCGTTTATTTTCCTGTATGGTCCGGAATCCGTAATCCCGCGCCAGGCTGAGCGCGGCCGGATCGTAACTGACCATTACATTCTGGTCGATTTCCGGTACGCTGGAAAGGACTTGGAGCGTATGGATGAGTAGCGTCTGGTTGAGAATCTCCCTTTCTTCTTCTGATAGCACCTGGGACAAACGGGATTTTCCGCGCCTGAGTGGTTTTATCGGAACTATCGCCCAAAGGGTCATATTTTATTTCGGTTTATCTAGTTAAAATCTTTTCAAATAAGCCGATGATCTCATTGGCCAATCGAATACGATGATCGAGATCGGGTAAAAGAATGTCCGTCGCATATGTGATTATACCTGAAGCGGATTCGACATCAACCGTACCATCATCTTTTTTGTCAAGAATGAAAATATCCAACAGGTCTTCGTAATGGCGGAAGATGGCTTCCTGGTCTGATGCCATACCGAATTCAACCAGCATTTTACTCAACGGGCCTTTTACGCATTTGTTCTGGATAATCGGAGAGACGCAAGCTACCCGTTTGCGGCGCAACATTTCTCTCACTCCCTCAAGCCGAATGATCGGGTCAATGCTGAGGAACGGGTTCGAAGGGCAGATAACAACACCATCACACTCTTCAAGCGATTGGATCACCTCCCGCGTAGGACACGCGGATTCTATTCCCTGATAAATGATTTTTTTTACCTTGGGTGCAAACCGGTATTTTACAAAATATTCCTGGAACGGGAGCAGCCCCTTTTCTTGCGTCTCGATGAGCGTGGAAACCTTGTCATCTGTCATTGGCAGTATCGCCTGGTTTATTCCCCAGGACTTGGCAAATCCCCAGGTTACCTCTGT
>Ga0068714_10007634_pt1 | contig 10394 bp, 12 predicted proteins | sample MTBNYHSulfiMetaG_FD_62988 | JGI IMG/M metagenome (GOLD analysis project Ga0068714, IMG submission 62988) | Enrichment culture microbial communities from rom New York Harbor, USA that are MTBE-degrading - MTBE-NYH (New York Harbor Sulfidogenic)... | ecosystem: Environmental > Aquatic > Marine >...
CCCAGGGATATATTGAAAAGGGACATTGATTACATTGAAGCGCTCGGTGTGGAGTTCAAGACCAGCACTCCTGTCGGGCAGAAAAAGGGCATCGATGACCTCTTTAGCCAGGGTTACGGGGCGGTTCTGCTGGCCATGGGTGCCCATAAGGGGCAGAAGCTAAATATACCCGGTGCTGACCTTGATGGTGTCATGGTGGGGACTTCCTTCATGCGGGACGTTAACTTCCACCAGCCGGTCAAGCTGGGGCAAAAGGTACTGGTGGTGGGTGGTGGTAACGTGGCCATGGACTGCGCCCGCTCGGCTATGCGCCTGGGGGCTAAGGAGGTACATCTGGCCTGCCTGGAATGCCGGGAGGACATGCCGGCCGAGGCTGGTGAACTGGCTCAGGGTGAGGAAGAAGGAATCCAGGTTCATCCTTCGCTTACCCTGACCCGGATAGCGGGTGGTAATGGCAAGGTTAGTGGAATAGAGGGCGTGGCTGTAACCGGGCTTCAGTTTGACGAAAATGGCCAGCCCCACTTTGAAATCGTGAAAGGCAGTGAGCAGAGCTTACCCGCCGATACAGTCATCTTTGCCATCGGGCAGACACCTGACATGGCTGGTCTGGCCGGGGACGGTGGTATAGAAGCGAACGCGCGGGGGACTATTGTGGCTGACCCCGAGACTACGATGCTCGGCCGGCGGGGCGTCTTTGCTTCCGGCGACTGTGTAACTGGAGTAACCAGCATTATCGATGCCATTGCCAGCGGGCAGAAAGCAGCTTTCTATATTAACCGTTATCTTCAGGGTGATGTACTCAGGGTGAAACAGAAGAAAGCTGTCCCGGCGGCTGATATCAAGGTGGATATTCCCTCCGATATGGAGAAGCAGGAGCGACAGCCCATGCCACTACTGGCGGTAAAAGACAGAGTGACCAATTTTAAGGAAGTAGCTCTGGGATTTAGTGCCGAGGCAGCTATGGAGGAAGCCAAGAGGTGTCTCAATTGTGCTGGACATCTGTGTAAGGATGTTTGCCCCTACGATGCACCACAGTTTGATGCCGAGGAAAAGGCCAAGATGCAGAAGTGCGACCTGTGTATCGAGAGATGGCCGGCGCAGAAAAAACCTATCTGTGTCGAGGCCTGTCCGGTGAGGGCGCTGGATGCTGGTCCCATAGATGAATTAAGAACCAGATACGGTGATATCCAGGAAGCTTATGGCTTCGTCTATTCTGCGGTAACTGAGCCATCCGTTACCAACAGAGCAAAATTAAGGCGATTCTAGCCGAGTACTGAAAAGCCATTATGAAATTATCAAGACAACGATTGGTAACCACTTCTTCAGTCTGGCATTCTTTCCTCGAGCTTATTGAGCTTATCGGTTGAGATGCACTGTAGTAGTCAGGAGGTGATTTCCTATTTATTTTGCTGGCGTTGACCTGGGGTCTAACCGTGACCAAGGTGGTGATTATAGATGAGAACGATAAGATTTGCTCCCACCTCCCCACCTCCCTCTTAAGTTTTGCGTCTAACCCTTCTATGCTTAGCATCAGGAGACCTCCTTAATCCTGACTTTTTCTGTTCCCTATCCAGGATTATGTGAGGTCTCTCCTCTTTTTCTAACCTACCTACTAAAATGTTACAGTAACCCGCCCTTGGTGCTGCCATAATTGCTGAAGCGGGATTAAATAAAAGCAATACGGCGTAATCGCTACGTGATAACTTTTTATGACTATCCCGACCTGAGGGTAAGTTTGGCGAACCCCTTACACCTCGCGAGTATATCTACTTCAGCGACAGTTCTTGCTGCTATATACGCTCAAGCACTCAAAAGCCGGTAACTTCGAAAGAATCATACTGTTAAACTATGCGGTCAACAAACCCTTAACAAGACGTACAGTCGGCTGAAAATTTTTGCCTATCTTACTCGCTGGTTGCACCAAAGCTTGAATTGTTAACCTCGGAGAAAAAGAGAGGCTGGGCTTCCCGGTAGTAGAAATCCAGCCTCTCTTTTGTTGACGCCACGTGTTGCCCTAAGCTTTGCCAATCCGAAACATTTTGGTACCACATGTTGGGCATGTTCCCTGGGTTGCCGGCTTGCCGTTCTTCATAGTAATACTCTTAGGGTCTTTCATTTCTCTCTTGGTACGGCATTTCATACAGTATGCTTGCATAGTCAAACTCCTTGTTTGGTTTGCCTTGAGACTACACTACCCATGAGGTAGAAGTCAACAGTGAGGAGTCCGTCCCATCGGGAGAACCCTTTAACTTATAGCGGGAGGCGCTTCAAAATCAAATTCTGGGCGGTTTTGTGGGGTAGTGAGCAGGGTTTTTCGTTATCTTCCTTATCCAGGGATGCTAGGACAAGAGGGTGGTAGAGAATAAAAAAATAGGGGATAGCCGTTCGGCTATCCCCTGAAAATGGACATTAAAAAAGGCACAGTATCCCTATATCGGACACTGTGCCGTAAAAAAGTCAGGCTACCCCTTATCAAGTGGAGCGTTTTTCTAGCCCTTGAGCACCGCCCCACTCTCGGGAAAAGACAAGACTTTCCCTATTCAACCGAGGCTTTTCTAGCTCGCAAGACCCGCCCCGCTCTCCGTGAACAGGCAAGACTTCCCCTCATCAAACCGAGCAATTATCGCCTTGCTTATGTCCTCTACCCCCGCCAATCGCTTATCAATAGCCCGCAACTCGCTGGCACTACTGATAGTGTGGACTAGCCCACCTTGTGCCCGTGAGCCAGTCCACCAGCCACTGATAGGGGTATCCTTGAAAAGCAAGGCAAACCTTACCCGTGAGTAGTAGTCTCCATATTCTATTGTCCAGAGCCTTGCCTAACCCGCACCCCGCTGGCATTAGTTCAAAACTCTAGAAGAGGATTTAGTCCTCTCACTAATATAGTCTCCAAAAAGCCCCGTTTTGTAACACCTAGACCAGACTTTTTTGCGCCTTTTTTAACTCTCGCCAGAGATACTGTCTTTCCAAGTCCGAAAGATGATAACCGGCATACTTTTTATAAGCTAGCTTGACAAACTTGTGTGGATAGCTGGCTAGCGTAAGCCTTGCGTCTAACCTGGCCACCAGGTCAACCGCCTTATCATCGGCTATCAGCTCGTAAAATGGAGTGCTATCCCCGTTACCATCCTCCACCAGCCTGTCAAGGCTCTCCAGCTTGATAGCCTTTCGGCAATCAGGATACAGAAACCAGTCTTTACACTTTTCCCGTTGTTCTTTGCTACACTCTTTACAGTTTATCCCGTTAATCCGCTTAAAATGCTTGTGCCAGTAGTCCGATAGTTCGTATTGCGCTACTCTCATTAGCCCGCCTTCGGTCAATTCCTTACCTTTATCATCATAGGTAGCCTTTACTCTGGCAAACTTGAGGAATAGGTCGTGTAAAAAGTCCTCGCTGTCCTCTCTGGCTACCTTGTAGTTGAAGCGTTTGGCTACCTTATAGAATAGCGCATAATCGCCGTCAAGCTGGTCATAGCCGTTACCGTGATAACCGTTGCCGTTGCCTTGATAGCCATCATTGTCTATGCTATAGTCCTCATAGTCTAGCATTGTGCTTACCGCCTTTGTTAGATTTGCTTCAGTCGGAGAGTCCCCGACTGGAGCATTTTATTTAGCCACAAGGCAAGGCTCTGGACTTCCCATATTCAATTGTTAAGGTGCTAGAGCTAAAATGCCTGATACCATCATCCAACAAAAGGACAGAAAGTTCAGCATCGAAATGAACCTATATTTACGTGATGTTGGCAATCAGATAATCTTTATGGTCAAAAGCCAATAGGCGAGCAAGGTAGCACAGCACAGCATAGCTGGCTAAGAGGGGGTAGGGCGCAAGCAACAACGGCTCTGTAAGGACTTGAGAGGGCAGTTTTTGAAGCTGACCGAAAAAGGGGTAAGCTTTCCGAGACTTATTCTACCTAACCGACTTTTGCTTAGCGACAACCGAAGCTAAAACCGGCTTCTTATTAGCGCAGAGACCGTCCCTGGCTACAGCCCGGATGCGGTGCTCTGAAAGCCTCTTAGCCGAGGGGCGGAAGCCCCATCTTCTCCTGAGCGAGGCTGACTGCCTTAGCTCTGACCTGATATACGCCAGTTCAACAGAGTCTAGTTCACCAGCCCAGCCTGGCTCAAGGAGCTTTTTCCTGTAGAATGACAGAAGCTGGGGGGCATCTGTGTATCGTTCTTCAAGCGTCATCCTGCTAATCCTTACCGTAGAGGGCGGAATGGGGATTTGACCAGGCTTCGTCGCCTGCTTCTCGTCCCACCTTTGTCAACCGAAAATACCGGCGTGGTGGCCCGGGCGGGTAGTGGTCTTGAAAGGCTGAAGGCTCTTCCTGTCCGGCAGGTTCGACCCAGCCTAATCTCTGAATTGTCGAGAAGTAGACCACAAAGCTATGGAAACGGCAGCCTCGGGTTTTGTAAGGCATTTGTGACAAATACTTTTGAGATAATTTCTCAATATTCGCAGGGTCTATAGAACGCTTCTCTCGCCGGGCCCTTTTCTCCTCTACTCTCGTTGCCTTATCCAGCGCCGTGGCTCGCATTAGCGCCATCTTGTAGTGATGGAAAATGTCGGCCTGGGGAGCACCGATATGTGGGTCGATTGCCGGCGAACCGTTTGGGCTGTGTCCCAGAAGAAATCCCCGGATAAACTCGCCACAGCCAAATGGGCGCAGAAATCCACCCCGGGACGGCCTCAGCAATTCAACCACCTGTCTTCTCCTCCAACCATACTAGAGTCTTCATGAGCTATCCTTCTCCCACAGCTTCTGGTACCATTCCCGGTGCTCACGTCCTGAGACCTTTCTGTACTTCGCGGTCGTGTTAAAACTCTGGTGACCAAGGTGCTCTTGAAGTAGTCGAAGCCCATCTCCAGAATCATTGAGCTTTACAGCATGAACCGAGAAGGCGTCCCTCAACTTGTGGGGACTAACGTTGTGTACTCTACCCGTTTCAGGATTTACCAGTTTCGGCAGCCCGGCTTTTTCGGCACAGTCTCGTACTATTTGCCAGGCCCGGTGTCGGTTGATGCCAAAGATTAACCTTTTTCCGTCTCGTAATACCGGACCGCCACGCTCTACGTATTCTTTGAGCATACCAAGAGTCTGGCTATCGATTGGCAAAACTCTCTGTCGCCGATGCTCCTGTTCTTTAGTTAGCTTCATCTACCTTAACTCCACATTTAGGGCAGAAGGTGTGGCTCATGCCCAATTTTGCCTTGCAGTTGGGGCAGGACAAGTTCACCCGGCGTTTAAGATGCACAATGGTGACAGTGCCCTGTATAAAGTCGATGTCTTCAACTTTGAGTGCCAGGGCTTCGCTGATTCGACAGCCAAGATGGAACAAAAGGCGAATCAGCAGCTTGTCCCGGAGATTGGATGCTGCCTTCTCCATCAGAGCTACTTCGTCTGGTTCAACGTAGGCCTTCATCAGTTCCCCGCCTTCATTTACTTATTCTGAAATTGAGCAAAGCAGGCTCACTACTCCTTTGGAAACCAACCCCACCAGCTTTCACTCCCGCATTTCGTGCACTGGAAACGCACAGCGACAAGGCCGGATGCACCACAGTCACACTTAAAACGGTGCTTGAGACCAAGGGCGGGAGTGCCTTGGAGACGGTACTCTATGTCCTCTATTTTTGCGCTTATTGCTTCCAGGATCTCTACGCGGCTCTCAAGCTGCTGGACTTCACCTTCCAAAGATTTCAGGCCAGTTTGAACGGCTGTCGTCTCCACAAGTGGTGTCGGCTCGACGCCACCTTTTTGTGTTCTTGACTGAGGCACAGTTTCCTTCTCTCTCAGCTGCCGGCGTACCCTGGTCACCACCCGTTTGGGGAAACCTAATTCAATAAGTTCTTTAGGTTTCCGCCCCTGCTTTAATAGTTGCTCTATATGCTCGGTTACTTTCATGCTTCACCTCCACCATGATTTTTGCAGCCTGTATCAGTGCCATAGGTTTATCGTTCTTTTGGTGACTGCCTTTCCTGCCACTCCTTTAGGAATTGCTGAGTTGTACCACCTCGTCCGCAGCCAAAGCAGTGCCATAGGCTCTTGTCCCTGTCTACTGAGAGGCTGGGAGTGTGGTCATCATGGAAAGGGCAAAGTCCTATGTATTCTTTCCCCGTCTTTTTGAGCTTGATGCCAAGGTTCTCCATAAGCTCAACAATGTCAAGGTTCTGCTTCTCTGAAGCATTGTCCCTGATAGCAATGGCTTCGACCTCGGACTTCCACAAAATATGCCAGCCGTCTGCCTGCAGTTGCTTAGCTACATGATCAATCGGCTTCATAACTACTTCAGTTCTCCAGTTAAGGGATTCGTTGTTACCATCGTTATTCATATGCCCTTCCCCCTCGCTATAGTCTGCAGTTTGTTTAGATTCATTACCGTTACTGTCTTTGGGTTGTTTCCTGAAAAGACCTCTACTGTGGCTGATTTTCCGGCGTGTGTTGAGGGGTTCTTGCTCATGGCATAGAGCTTGGTGAAGACAATCACGCAACTCTTGAGGTGTGGGGTCACCGGTAATATCGCCAGCCACAAGCTGATAGTGTGCCCTTCCTGCTTCCGACCATATTCTCTCGGCATTACCATCGCTGAGAAATAGCCAGCTTTCGCCATTGGCGACAATGTGGATGTAGTCCGTCTTACCGATGCACCTCAAGAAGGTTGTGGGCTTAGCCATAGTTGGCAGCTTCAATATGAATCTAAACGGAAGATTTTCCGTCTTCTTCAACCAGTGGCGCTTGAGCAACGGGGCGCACTTGGGGCAATGCCATTTCCAGCATCGCAGACTCAGAAGCTTCTTGACCTGACCGTCAGGACGAGTGATTATCTTCGTAGCCAGGCCGCATAGTGCTTGTGGATATCGTGACTTACCATAGTGCAAGGCAAAATCACTGGGTGTGTCAAGGTTATCGCGGCTCTTATCGCTCACCACAGTGTTGCTGCTTGGCAGGTTTAACAGCGCTTTGAGGTCCACCTCTGGGAGTGCTCCATTTGGTGGAACTTGGAAAACGTAGGATACACCAGAGGGATGGAGCGAAGGGGGAACAACAATGTAGGAACCAAGACATTTGATTTCTATGCTACCGACACGTTGTGAACGAATCGGCTTTTTGGGTTTCATCCAGATGTGATAGCCACGGCTGGTCTTGACTATCGGGCAATCTGGTGGTAGTTGATGGCTAGCGATAAAGTCGGAGTACACATCCTCGGAGTCGCAGTCTATGACAGCAAGGCTTTCGCCGCAGAGCACCCCGATATTTGCCGGACGAGTGAAGTATGACTGGAGTTGTTCGATACTGGGGTTCCAACTGTTTGCCCAACGAACCAATGGCCGCTTGGAGCGAAATTTCAGAGGTATAATTGTCAGACCGAGGTTTAAGTAATGTTTAATTTCATCGTGAAGAATCATAGCACTGTCCCTCATGTAAAGAGGGAACAGTAACTACCGAGAGTTCAAAAAAACTCTCAATGGGTTTCGCAAAAGTGACGTTTGGCCCACTTGGGGTGTTAATAGGCAGAACTCCAATATATTGGATCGTCTTACAATCCGGCGGCATTGGTAAACGGTATTGAATTTTAGCTTTGCTCGCCTCTATCGTGATACGTTCAACGAATGACCGAAGGAAGGTTTTACTCTGAGTAAAATCCGCTTCTTCTAAGAGGCTTCTCAGGTCCTGAGCATAGGATTTCACTGTCTCCACATCCACATGCTGAACTCCCGCTATTACCATATCAGCCTCAGTCTGAATCCTAGCTTTACTCAATTCATCCTGTTTCGCCTTTAACTCTTTAATCCTTGGAGCCAAGTCGTCTAAATTCAGTTTTCCTGTCTCTAAAGCATCGTACAGTTTAGATAGTCGGTCTCCAGCATCGTATAGCTCAATATCAATAGCATCCAGCTTATCTTTGAGGAGGATATTAGCTGAGTCCAGCTCTTCGTTAACCAGTTTTACTAGTTCATCTAGGCATTCCGGAGTCAGTATTTTAGACTTGATTTGTTCGATAACCAGGTTTTCCAGTTTCTCTTTGGGGAGGTTGACAGCAGCACAGGCATCTTTCCCTTGCTTATAGCTCCTGTTGCAGACATAGTAATAATAACGATGTGACTTGGCACTGCGTCCGATCATAGCTTTTCCGCAGGAACAGTAGAGTAGTCCGCTGAGCAGATAGAAACTGGGGACTGTCCTCGGGTGAATCTCTACCGGGGCGTTAGCCGAGATTTTTTGTCCTACCGAGTAAAAGGTCCCCTGGTCAATAATAGCTGGCCAAGCATTTTCTACCCTCACCGGGGGGATACCACTATGGATGGCCAAATGTCCTGGCCTGCCACCCCAAACTAAAGTTCCGCAATAAGCCTCGTTATTGAGTATCTTATGAACCGTAGTCGCACCCCATCGCCTATTATTACCCGTGCGAAGTACCCCATCGTTAAGGGCTTTGGCTATTTCTTTGCAGCCCTTACCTTTAGCTGCTAGACTGAATATGGTGCGAATGGTTTTTATTGCCATAGAATCTTCTGATTCGGGTTCCAGCCTATAACGTATCCTATCCCCATCATCGACTTTTACTTTGTGATAACCATAGGGCGGTCTGCCGCCTGGATAGAATCCTCGCTCAGCACTCTCCCTGATACCCCGTCTGATATCCTGCCCCAGATTCTCGCTGTAAAATTCATCAACGGTCTCAATTATTCCCTCAAGGAGGTGACCGGATGGAGTATCCTCCAGGGGCTCATTAATAGAGATAACCTTAATCCCTCTGTCCCGTAACAGCTTCTTATATGTGATAGAATCGAGCCGGTTACGGGCGAAACGATTCAGTTTCCATACCAAGATAGCTTCAAAGGGAGGATGTTTGCTTTTGGTGAGAGCTATCATGTCGCGAAAAGCAGGGCGGTCTGTCGTACGACCACTTTCAGCTTCATCCACGTACTCTCTAATGACCTGATAATTATGCTTGTTAGCATAATCTCTTAGGGCTCTTAGTTGTGCTGAGATAGAAAGATCGACATCTTGGCTATCCGAAGAGACCCGAGTATAGATGGTAACTTTCATTTTGCACCTCCTGAATTTTTAATGATTAAACTGGGCAGTAGCGACACTTTCCAGGAACTACCCGTCTTAAGGTGATGATCAAGAATTCATCGTGTAACAACTTATGTACCTTACCTAATTCTCCTGACGAATTGACTAGCTCGGTATACTCTGGCCATTGGGCTGCCTCACTCAAGAGACTACGGATTACGTCAGCTATCTTAGAATCTGCACTCTCAGGGATTTTGTTGAAATCGAAATCCTCGAGAATCTCAGGCCGTGCTTGAGCTGCCTCTTTGATATGGAGAATAAGTGCTCTGAAGATTCTATTCTCAAGTCCGTTTGCCTGAGAAATGGAGATAGATTTGAGTCGCGCCTTGATTTGCGCCTCAAGTGATTCCTCCAGGTTTTTATTCAACTGAGATATCTGGCTGCGAAGTTGCTCCCATTTATCTAGATTTCTCCAGATGATTGAACGGGGTAGATGTTGATGCAACGCCGGCCAAAAGGGGTCTTCTTTAAGTTGCGGTAAAGTGTTTCTCTCGTTGTTCAGTAGATTATCTAGTTTCTTGGCGAATGCACACAGGTCGTTATTATGCTCCTGCATGGCATTAAGTAACGTTGTCGCCTTGGCTTGATGTAATTCGACCTCCCGTCGAGCTAGTTCTATATGTTTTCGTACTGTTCGAATATCAACTTTATCTCTGACAGCAATTTCAGCTGCGGACTCACCAAATCTTGCAAATCGTTCAAACCAATTCTGACGTATTTCCGGTTGGATCGGCGGTTTTCTTATTCTTCTTCTAGTCATGTTGTCTACCTCCGTGCGTAATAACCATCATACTTAACATTATACAGCATTAAAATGATGTAGTCAAGTGTAATTTAATGCAATGCAGAGTCTATTGCTATGTGATAATGTGAATATATATCCCTATTATGATGGTGCATGGATGCGAAAATCCAAAGGCTCCAATAAGCTGACCGAAGAAGCTCAAGAACTTGAGCCCGGTAATGATATGGATGATGGTCTTCTAATCTTGGCTTACTTGATTGCCCATCATCATATTAAGAAGACCTTGGGGGAAAAGGTTTCCAAAATATTGCAGGTTCAGAGTAAAGGCAAGAAGAAACGAGGAAATAAATGAAAGTTTACCTTGTACCCGACGAAATAGAGCAGCTTGAAAATGCGGCAACGAATCTTAGAGATAAGCTCCTTGTCAGGCTGTTGTTTCATCTTGGTTGAGGTAAGATGGAAAAAACGGACACCAAAGTCAGGTAAAATAGAAAGACGGAGGTGTCATAGTGAAAGGTATCCCGCAAGGAAGGTATAACAGGGAATTCCGCCAGGAAGCGGTCAGA
>Ga0068714_10007637_pt1 | contig 10392 bp, 8 predicted proteins | sample MTBNYHSulfiMetaG_FD_62988 | JGI IMG/M metagenome (GOLD analysis project Ga0068714, IMG submission 62988) | Enrichment culture microbial communities from rom New York Harbor, USA that are MTBE-degrading - MTBE-NYH (New York Harbor Sulfidogenic)... | ecosystem: Environmental > Aquatic > Marine >...
TCGAAGAATCATTGAGCCAGCACCATGCGTTCGTGACACGCTCGGCCAAGGATACGCACAAGAGACAGAGGGGGCTATGAGAATCGGGGAAATCGTCGAGACCTGCTCGGTGAATTTCGTTGCTGAAGGTGATTTGAATCAGCCACCCGCGCTGGGCAGTTTGGTCAAAGTGGAATTATCGGAGGATGACTGCGTTTTCGCTGTGGTCGCTTATGCCCAGACCGGCGGTTTGGAGCCGGGCCGGCGTGCCGTCCGTCGTGGTACGGAGGAGGTCCAGAATGCGGCGATCTACAACGAACACCCACAATTGCACCGTACGTTGCGCACCGTTTTCCAGGCAGTGCTGGTCGGTGGGCAGGTTGGGAAGCGCATGTACCAGCAATTGCCGGCGCAGCCTCCACCGTTGCACTATTCCGTCGAAGAATGCAGCGTTCAGGAAGCGATAGATTTCAGCGACAAGTTGTATTACTTGCGCCTGTTGTTGGAGGCGACTGTGGACATTCCGGCGTCTCACCTGATCGTCGCACACGTGAACCAGGCCTATCTGCTTCGTGGCGCCGATCAAACGTGGTTGGGCAAGGTGGCGCGGGAATTGTCGAGTCTGTTGAAGGATGAAAACGAACGGCTTTTGAGCATCCTGTATGCGATTGACCCGGGGATATAGATTGCTATTTTCCTTGTGTTATTTAATTTGACTAAGATGTGAAATCGTGATATAATAGGTAAGGTTAAAGTTAAACAGACCTCCAGAACCTCACTAATTTTAAAGTTTTCCTCATTAGTTATAGTAAACGGAATGGTTGACCCCATCGATGAAGTCCCGCTATATATCCGGTCAATTTGCCCTCTCGTAGGGATTGTTGTCCTGTCGATGGCAAGGTTATACTAACAGGGTTGACAGCAAGAGAGGCCCAACTTGAACAAAAGATATATAAGTCGTTGGATAATGGTTTTCTAACTTTGCCTGGAGAGAGAACACGTGAACTTCGTAGAGCTTGAAACAAAGACATTGGATGAACTCCAAGAGTATGCGCGGCAGATGAGCATTTCAGGGTATAGCCGTCTGAAGAAACACGACCTGATGATGCGATTGCTTCGCGCGCAAGCTGAGCAGCAGGGCTACATATTTGGTGGCGGTGTGCTTGAAATCATTCAAGATGGGATTGGTTTCTTGCGCTCCGATCACCTGCTCCCGGGGCCGGAAGATGTATATGTTTCCCAATCGCAGATCAGACGATTCGGCCTGCGCACGGGCGATTTGGTCGTCGGTCAGGTAAGACCACCCAAAGAGACCGAGAAGTATTTCGGGCTTCTGCGCGTCGAGGCTGTGAATGGACTGGACCCGGAATCTGCAAAACAACGCCCGTTGTTCGAAGCGCTGACACCCATTTTCCCGCAACAGATTCTCCGGCTGGAGACTAAAGCGAATATTCTGTCCACACGCCTGCTGGATCTAATCTCGCCCATTGGGCGTGGACAACGTGGCTTGATCGTTTCGCCTCCAAAAGCCGGGAAGACGACGATCCTCAAGCAGATCGCCAATGGCGTCACCTCAAACTACAACGATGTGCATCTGATGGTCTGTCTGATCGGGGAGCGTCCTGAAGAGGTCACCGACATGGACCGTTCCGTCGAAGCGGAGGTGGTGAGTTCCACGTTCGATGAACCGGTACAGGACCATGTGCGCGTCGCTGAGATGGCACTGGCGCGCGCGAAACGCCTGGTCGAGGGCGGGCGCGACGTGATCATCCTGCTGGACAGTATCACGCGTCTGTCGCGTGCCTACAACTTGATCGTGCCACCGAGTGGCAGGACGTTGTCAGGTGGTCTCGACCCCGCGGCCTTGTATCCCCCGAAGCATTTCTTCGGCGCTGCACGAAAACTTGAAGAGGGCGGCAGTCTGACGATCATTGCCACCTGTCTGGTCGACACCGGTAGTCGTATGGACGATGTGATCTATGAGGAGTTCAAGGGTACCGGCAACATGGAATTGCATCTGAATCGCAAGCTGGCTGAACGTCGCATGTTCCCGTCTTACGATATCGAGCGTTCCGGAACTCGCCGCGAAGAGCTGCTGCTCGATCCGGACACACTCAGTAAAGTCTGGACGTTGCGCCGCATGGTTTCTGCGTTGGGTGGTGGCCCCGAAGCCGTCATTCCCGTCTTGGAGAGACTGTCCAAAACGAAATCGAATACAGAATTCCTGTCCACTCTGAACAAGGAAGTGATTTAGGGATTGTCCTGCGCTTATGTTGTTGAATCACGCTGAACCCCTGAAACTTCGACGCTACGCAACGCATGTCGGTGTCATCGTTCTGATTTTCGTGGCCATTCTGCTGACCCGCGTGCGATTGCCCCAGGTTTACTCCGAGGCTGGGGGGGGCGCCTTGAGAACCTCCGACAGTTCTGGGCAGATGAGTCCGGTTGGGCCAATGCCCCCGCCCCAACCTTTGTCGTTTCTGTCACTCACGAAGGCGGCGGTTCCCAGAACCACGGTGCTGGAACGTCCACGCGAAGCCATTATGACTTACTATGTGGAACCTGGTGATACGCTGTACGGTGTTGCGCAGAAGTTTGGTATCAGCGGTGAGACTGTCGTCTGGGCAAACGAGCACGATACCAACCCCGATCTTCTGAGTATTGGGCAAGAGCTCATCATTCTCCCGGTTTCTGGCGTGTACCACACGGTTCAGCAGGGTGATACGGTAGACAGTGTGGCTGCCAAGTACCAGGTGGAACCTTCCGCGATCACGGAGTTCGCCGCCAACGAGCTGGCGACGCCGTTCCAGTTGACAGTCGGGCAGAAGATCATCGTGCCCGGTGGCCAGAAACCCTATATCCCACGCACGGTCTATGCTTATCAGGGACCGGTGCCCGGAGATGCTACCCGTGGAACGGGTATCTTCGGCTGGCCGGCAAGTGGGATGATCACGCAGAAGTTCTGGGGCGGACACCCGGGGATTGATATCGCTCGGGCAACGGGGACACCCATTTTCGCGGCTGATTCCGGTTTTGTGGCCGTTGTGGGTTACGATGGTTCCGGGTATGGCAACATGATTATTATCGATCATGGCAACGGATTCCAGACGCGTTACGCCCACCTGGATGGTTTCAACGTGCGGCAGGGTCAATCCGTCAAAAAGGGACAGCAGATTGCCACCATGGGGGCGACTGGCAGGGCCACCGGGCCCCACCTGCATTTCGAAGTGATCAAGGGGGGGGTGGCGCGCAATCCTTTGGGTATTCTGCCCTGATCTTTCCACATTGAGAAGGACCTCCTTGGGAATCGATTGAGCGCTCTTTCGATTCCCAGTCTTGTTTTCTGGGAAGGCGGGTCTCATTGACAGTATCGCCGCTATATGCTATAGTGAATCAGGTGCTCAAGCAGACTGGGCGATCGCGGGCGACTCGTGCGCTCGAGGAAAGTCCGAGCTCCACAGAGCAAGGATGCTGGATAACGTCCAGGCGAGGTGACTCGACGGAATAGTGCAACAGAGAGCAGACCGCCAAAGCTCCTCTGCAGGAGGGGCGTTTGGTAAGGGTGAAACGGTGGTGTAAGAGACCACCAGCGGCCCGGGTGACCGGACCGGCTGGGCAAACCCCATCCGGAGCAAGGCCGAACAGAAGGTGTGGCCACTGGTTGGCCCTGAGTTGGCTCGACTCATTGCCTTCAGGTTGGCCGCTTGAGGCAATAGGTAACTATTGTCCCAGATAGATGATCGCCACTTTCTCCGTCCGCGGAGGAGAACAGAACTCGGCTTACAGGTCTGCTTGAGTGCTCAGCCCCTGGCGAGACGTCCTTCCCTGTTTCAATCACCCGCTTCCTTTTTGAGGTTCGATGAAAAGACTTCTGAAACTGTGCGCTGTGTTCGGAGTTGTGCTGGTCGTGAGCGGGTGCGGTTACATCGTCGGACTCCGAACGCCGACTCCGGAACCGACCGTGTCGCCGACCAAAGCGACACTCGTGCGCCGTGCGACGACAACTCCCAGACCCGCTACGCCGGTGCCAACCCCAACTTTCACGCCCAGTCCAACCCCGATCATCCACATGATTCAGAAGGGCGACACGCTGCTTGGGATCGCCAACAAATACGGCATCACGGTGCAAGCACTTCAGGAGACCAACGGGATTGTCGATCCCCGCAGACTACAACTCGGACAGGAATTGATCGTGCCACAGGACGATTTTGCTCGAACGGGAGGCCCCCCCACACCTACACCGACTCCGGTCGACTACGCCATCGAAAACGTCGGTTTTTATCGTACTTCAGTGGGCAGTCTCTGGTTCCTGGGAGAAGTCCACAACACTACGACGACGCCAATCGAACAGGTGCAAGTGCTTGTTATTCTGCAAGCCGCGGATTACACCGAACTTGGTCGCAGCACGGCATTCACCGTGTTGGATTTCATCGGTCCCGAATGTAGATCGCCGTTCGCCGTGTTGTTCCAGCGCCCCCCCGACCAGTTTGACAGGTACCAGGTCGCTGCCCTGGCGGGTGTCACGACCACCCATCCTGGCAAGCGCTATGATGATGTGATCGTGTTGGACTACACCGGCCAGCCGCAGGGTGACACACTGGCTATCGGCGGGACGATCAAGAACACCGGAGCCGCCGATGCGGAAGCAATCACGGTGGTGGCGACGGGATACGACAACAGCAATCGGGTGGTTGCGGTGAGGGCCGTCGATTGTCCCTTGAGTCTGTTACGCGCAGGCGAATCCACCCCGTTTCGGATGAACCTGCTCTCCTCAGGCGATCCGATCGTCAGCTATGCCGTGCAGGTACAGGCGTACCGGGCGGAATAACCCAGCTTCACCGTGCTTGTCAGGAACACGCGCCGCGCGTTGCGGGTTGTGCGCATCACCGGCATGCGCACAACCCGCCGTTGACGGCAAAGAATGCCTTGCCCGCCGGGTGGTTTGGAGAGCGTCCTCTCCAACGCATTGATCGCGGCAGGGGCGTTGCACTTGTCGCCAAAGTTCCTGGGTGAACGCGGTTGGTTTGGCCTTCTACTGAACCTGCGGTATAATCACGGCGTGGTCAATAAGGATGGCGGGAGAAGGCGTCAGTTGAATTGTCCGCGTGTGTTTGGGAAAAGCGGATGGATAGTCTGGGTTGTCCTCTTAGCAGTCCTCGTGGGACTGGTTTTTTTCGTCCAGCACACGGTGCGCGCGCAACGTCTCTATGCGTGGACCGGCGAAGAGCAGACGATGTCCCAGGTGGTCGCGCTGTGGAATCTCGTCGCCGGCCAACTCCGTGCCATGCCCGAGACACGCGCTGACGTCCCGGTCATGCACAGCGGGTACAACCCGTTCGGTGTAAACACCTTCATGGAACAGGAGGTCGAACCGGTCAAACGCGAGCGTATCTGCCAGATGCTCCACGACGCCGGTGCCGGCTGGATTCGGCAGGAATTCCCCTGGGAGGACATCGAAATCCACGGCAAGGGCGATTTCGAAGACCGTCGTCATGAACCGTACCGCTCAGCCTGGGACAAATACGATCAGATTGTCGAACTGGCTGGCAGGTACGATCTGAAAATCATCGCGCGTTTGAGTAACCCGCCCGCGTGGTCGAGATCTGCCGGTGACGAACTGGGATCGTTGGCTCCGCCTGATAACCTGGAAGACTACGGTGATTTCGTGTATGCATTTGCCTCCCGCTACCGGGACGCAATCGACTTCTACCAGGTCTGGAATGAGCCAAACATCTACCCGGAGTGGGGTGAGCATCCTGTCGATCCCGTGGCCTATACCCATCTGCTCGAAGTGGGGTCGCGGCGAATCAAGGCAGCGGATCCTGACGCGGTGATTCTCTGTGGAGCTCTCGCGGCGACCATCGAAATGGATGGATATCCGCACGGCATGAGCGATTTCGTGTTTTTACAGCGGATGTACGATGCCGGCGCGAAGGACTATTTCGATATCATGGCCGTGCAAGGATATGGGCTGTGGTCCAGCCCCACCGACCGCCGTATGCGGCCGCGCGTGTTGAATTTCTCCCGGCCGCAATACATTCGCGATATCATGGTTAAAAATGGTGACGAGAACAAGCCCATCTGGATGACCGAGATGAACTGGAACGCTATTCCCGCTGAGCACCCGGCCTATCCGATGTTTGGGCGCGTGACAGAACAGCAGCAGGCTGACTACGCGGTACAGGCGTTTCGCCGGGCACAGTTGGAATGGCCCTGGATGGGCGTCATGAACGTTTGGTTCTTCAAGCGCGCCAGTGACGCGGAGAAGGACCAGCCCATGTACTATTTCCGCATGGTCGAGCCGGATTTCACGCCACTGCCGCTGTATGCAGCGATTAAAGACGAGGCAAACCGGCGTCCGGTCATGTACCACGGTTATCACCAGCCGGCGCACTGGGCGGTGTCCTACGACGGTGATTGGCAGCAGGTGGGCGATACCCAGACAGCGTTTGGGCAATACCGCGAAAGCCGGACGGTTGGTGACCGCGTCGAATTGGCATTTTCCGGTACGAGTCTGGCGGTGGTGTTTGCCCGCGGAAGTGAAGGCCGGTTGTCCGTTTCTTGTGCTGGGGAAGTGCCCCGCGTGCTGGAAATTGGCGAGCACGCCGTGGACGAGGACACACTGCGCGCGGTCTGCAGCGGGCTGGTGGACGCTACGCATGAGGCGTCCATCGTTACGCTGCCATCCGCAGACGGGACTGGGCCGCGTGTGCGCATCGCCGGTTACATCGTCGAGCGGGACAGCCTTGCGGTGCGGTTGGGACACTATGTCGGGGCTGTGGCATTTGTCCTGGGTGTAGTCGCATTTTCCGGGTTACTGATCAGCATTGCTGTCTGGCGCAGAGGGTCGTGTTGAGTATGAATGTGAAACCGAAGCATCGCAGCGCCTCATACCTGGCAGGTGGCGCGCTTTTCGCAATTCTTATCCTGGCGGTATTTCTGCGCCTGTTCCTGATCGGAGCCCAGAGCCTGTGGGCCGATGAAATGTCCAGTCTGGTAACCGCGCTGAAACCGCTGCCTAAGCTGCTGTACGACATCTCCAATGAGATTCATCCCCCCCTGTATCACCTGGCACTCAAGGTGTGGATTTATGTTTTTGGTACCACGGAGGCTGGCATTCGTTCCTTGTCCGCGCTGTGCGGGGTCGTGCTGGTCGGTTTGACCTACGCGCTCGGACAGCGACTCTTTGGCTGGAAAGTTGGACTGTTGGCGACTGCGCTGGCGGCGCTGGCGCCCTTCCAGATCTACTATTCCCAAGAGGCCCGCATGTACATGCCCCTGGCGACGATCAGTGCCCTGGCTGTATATGCCTTCGCTCGTTTTCTGGAGTCGGAGGATCGGACTGGAGCCGCTGGGGCACCAGCCGCTTCAGGGATCTGGTTATGGGCGGGGCTGTACGTGATTGCCAATGGACTGGGTTTGTGGCTGCACTACTCCTATCCGATCATCCTGGTCATGGAGAACGTGGTCTACGGTTTCTGGCTGGTATTGACGTGGAAACGGCGCAGTTGGTTTCTGCGCGGGGTGCGCTGGACGGTACTGCAATTGCTCGCCCTGGCGATCTATCTGCCCTGGCTACCGCTTGGGTACAGGCAAGTCTCTACTTGGCCTGCTATCAGCGAGTCGCACAGTCTCGCGTTCATCCTGCAAGAAGCGTTTCGATTGCTTGCTGTCGGCGAGTCGATGGCGGTGCAGTCTGCCGGGTGGATATTGATCGGCTTCGCGGCCATCTTCGTGGTCGGTTTGCTCCCAGTGCATCTGTTTCGGAATACAGAGAGGTCTCGTGCATGGGCGATTACGACGTATCTGTTGACCGTGTTCTACGGACTGTTTCCGATCTTGATGATGTATGGGCTTTCGTTGCTCAAGCCCGCCTATCGCCCCAAGTTTTTTCTGGTTGCGAGTCCGGCCTTCTGTCTTATTCTGGCACGAGGCATTCTCGGACCGTGGGAAAAGAAGCACTTCTGGTCGCGTTGGGCAACGTTGGGATGGACCGCCGCCAGTGTCGCGTTGGTGCTGGTGGGTCTCATATCTTCCTTACAGAACTACTATTTCGACCCGCGTTATGCCCGCGATGATTACCGTGGGATAGCCCGCTATATCGCCGCCGTGGAACAGGCTGGAGACGCAGTGCTGCTCAATGCGGCAGGCCAGAAGGACGTATTCGATTACTATTACCGTGGTGACTTGCCGGTCTATCCGTTGCCTCGATCGCGACCCCTGCGCGCCGAGCCGACTGTCCGTGAACTGGAAGCAATCGCGACGGAGCACGACAAGCTGTATGCGGTCTTCTGGGCAACGGAAGAGAGCGACCCCGAACGGGTCATCGAGGGGTGGCTGGACAGGCATGCCTACAAAGCACTCGACACCTGGCATGGGAATGTTCGTCTGGTGATCTACTCGCTGCCACAGACGCTCGCTGCCACGGATGTCCGGCATCCCCTGGATGTTGAGCTCGGTGACCAGATCGCGTTACTGGGATATGCCCTGCAGACAGATGCCGTGCGCGTCGGCGATGTGTTGCAGCTCAGCTTGTTCTGGAAAGCACTGCATCCCATCCGGGACCGCTATAGCGTGTTTGTCCATGTACTCGATGCGGAGAATCACATCATCGGGCAGCGTGATGCGGAGCCGGGCGGAGGGGCATCTTTGACTTCCACCTGGACACCGGGAGAGACGGTTGTGGACAACTACGGCATTTTGGTGAGACCAGGCACTCCATCCGGGCCGTACCGCGTCGAGTTGGGGTTGTATCGGATCGACAACGGTCAGCGGTTGGTCGTTACGAAGGGCCCCGATGCGGGAGCGGATCGCGTTCTATTGCCCGCGATCGAGATTCAGCCTGCCGTGGGCCCGCTGCCCCTGGATGCATTCGATATCCAGCATGCCAGCCATGAGCGTCTGGGGTATCTCGAACTGCTCGGGTACGATCTGTACCGCTTGGGCTTTCAGCCCGACTCGAAGCAAGCGTTGCGTCCGGGCGATACCGTTCACCTGAATCTTTACTGGCGGGCCAGGCAAGCCCTGCCCGCTCTGGAGATGACCATCAGTGTATCGAGCGGGGCGGGGACCCCGGTCGCGTCCGTAACCCATCCCCTTGGGGGCACGGCCTTTCCATCGTCCACCTGGCAGGTCGATGAGATTATCCGCGATCAACTCGATATCTCCCTGGGTATGGACGTTGCCCCGGGCGCCTATGCTGTTACGGGCGCACTCACTGTGGACGGACAGCTCTATACACTCTCGCTTGGGGCTTTACAGGTCCAGGATTGAACTTGAATGTAGCGGAACTGCTGAGAAAGGTATAAGAATCCTATTCGATGACGAGATTTGATGAAATCGCTGAAGTCTACGATGCCGAGATACCGGATCATGTCCGGCTTCATCTGCTGGCACGCAAGACCGATATGATCGCCAAGTATCTGGGACACCTCGACAAGCACACAGCAGTCGGAGTGGATTTGGGGTGCGGCACCGGTTGGCATGTTCAACGTCTGCGCCAGAAAGGATTCCGAACGTGGGGGCTCGATAGTTCGATTGCCCAACTCCGCGAGGCCCAACACCGGGCTATCGTCCCTCCGGAGGACAGAAATTGTTGGTGTCTCGCTGACATTCAGCGCTTGCCCTACGCTGACCAGAGCATGGACTTCGTGTACGCGATCAACGCGATTCATCACATGGCATCACGCGAACAACAAGATCAGGCGATTCTCGAAGTGCACCGCATTTTAAAACCCGAAGGACTGTTTTTTCTGCACGAAGTCAACACAGACAATCTGATTCTGTCCACCTACATGAATCACATTTTCCCACGGATTCGGAAGATCGATGACGGAGAGGAGAACTGGATTCTGCCCGAGCACACGGACAAATGGTCTGGCCTTGAACGTGTGAATTTGACGCGCTTCACGTTTGTGCCCGATTTCACACCACCACAGCTTTTCACGCTGTTCCGTTGGCTGGAAGGTTGGTTGGAGAAAAGCCCGCTGCGGAATTACGCCGCACACTTTCTGGCAGTGTTGCGGAGAGAAGGGTAGAGAGATCAGGGGGCCAGCGCTGTCCTGTGCTACCAATGGCGATACCAGTTAATCACAACGGTTTGATGACCGCTCCGCTCCGGCTGGCATTCCTGCCAGTCATAATCGAATTCGATCTCGATTTCTTCTGAATCCACCCGTGTGAACTGCTCCGGCCCCGTTTGCCAATCCCAGACAGCGACCTTGAATTTCCCACTCTCGCCGCTGCGTAGCGCGATGTCGTACTCACCAGGGCCGTAATCGCCCCCAATTCCGGATACCTTGGAGAAGGTTTCGTAAGTGTTCTCGTACCACAAACGGACGCGCAGTCCATTGAGCGGTTGTCCGTCGATGTCGAAAATTTGGCTCGGCCTGTGAACTCCTGTAGCTCCGCAAT
>Ga0068714_10007638_pt1 | contig 10391 bp, 8 predicted proteins | sample MTBNYHSulfiMetaG_FD_62988 | JGI IMG/M metagenome (GOLD analysis project Ga0068714, IMG submission 62988) | Enrichment culture microbial communities from rom New York Harbor, USA that are MTBE-degrading - MTBE-NYH (New York Harbor Sulfidogenic)... | ecosystem: Environmental > Aquatic > Marine >...
CTGCCCACAAAGGGGATCCCAGCCACCTGAAGGAGGGTCTGGATGGTCCCGTCCTCCCCCGCCCCACCGTGAAGCGCCGGAAAGACAAGCTCGATCCCGGCCATACGGGGATCCCCCGTCAGCAACCCCACGTCTCCCGAGGCCAGCATGTCCCGGGAGAGGTCAGGGGGGCGGGGATGCCGGATCTCCGAGGCCAGGAGCTCCGCTTCGTCTGCAGCCGACAGGACGCCATGGGAGGTGTCCACCGCCACCACCGCGTGCCCCGCCTCCCGGAGAGCCCGGGCCACCTGGGCCCCCGAGGCCAAGGATACTTCCCTCTCCTCGGAGATGCCTCCCATCAGAACGGCGATCTTCATTCTCACTCCCGATCTCTCGCAGGGCGCCGGCCCCATCCTGAAGGGGCCCCGGCCCCGGAGCTACAAGAACCGGGCCGCCCCCCGAAGGGCGTCATTCGCTCCCCATGGTGAACTGGACCGGCACCTTCACCCACACGGTGATCCGGCGGCCATTCCTGCGGGCCGGGTTGTACCGCAGCTGCATGGCGCCCCGGACCGCCGCGGAGTCGAACGCCGGATAACCGCTGCTCTCCTGGACCTCCACGCTGTCCACCATACCCATGTCGGTGACCCGGACCCTCAGGGTGGTCTGTCCCTCCACGTCCGCGTCCCACAGCTCCGTGGGATACTGGATGGGCACCTCGCCGTACAAGGGTGTGGGAGCCTCCACCTGCGACTCGCCGCCGCACCCGGCCAGGAGGAGGGCCAGCAGGGCCCCCAGTGTCCCGGCATGGGACGGGTTCCGCATCAAAACGCTCCGGTTCCCCGGCGGGGAGCCGGCGGAACGCCACGGAGCCCACGGATAGTCTACTGCCATCATTCGCTTCCTTGTCCCCGGCCTCCGTTCTCCTCCGCACTCCCCGGCCCCGTTCTCCTGCGCTGAGCTCCCGGAGGGCTTACCCCTCCACGATCTCGTTCCGCAGCGCCGCCAGGAGGTTCAGCGCCTCCAGGGGCGTCAAACGCTCTACCTCCAGCTCCCTGAGCCGGGAGACCACCGGGTGCTCCGGGGCAAAGAGGGAGAGCTGGTCCGGAGGGGGCTCCGAGGCCGGCCGGCGCTTCCCCCTCCGCCCCAACCCCTCTCCCCCCCCGGAGTGGGTGCCCTCCAGCTCCGCCAGGAGCTCTTTCGCGCGCTCGATGACCTCCGAGGGGAGGCCCGCCAGGCGTGCCACCTGGATCCCGTAGGAGCGGTCGGCGCCTCCCTCCTCCAGGCGGCGGAGAAACACGATGTCCTCACCCACCTCCCGCACGGCCACGTTCAGATTCCGGGCCCGGGGGAGCAGGTCCCCGAGCTGCGTCAGCTCGTGGTAGTGGGTAGCGAAGATGGTCTTCGCGCCGACCCACTCGTGGACGTGCTCCGTCACCGCCCAAGCGATGGACACCCCATCGTAGGTGGAGGTTCCCCTGCCGATCTCGTCCAGGAGGATGAGGCTGCTCTCCGTGGCCCCGTGCACGATGGCCGCCGTCTCGTTCATCTCCACCATGAAGGTGGACTGGCCCCGGGCGAGGGAGTCCGATGCCCCCACCCGCGTGAAGATCCGGTCGCACAGGGGAATCCTGGCGGACGCCGCCGGCACGAAGGAGCCCATCTGGGCCATGAGCTGGATGAGCCCCACCTGCCGCAGGACGGTGCTCTTCCCGGCCATGTTGGGCCCCGTGAGGATGACGATGCGGCGGCCCTCGTCCAGATGGAGGTCGTTGGGGATGAACTCCTCCGCCGGCATCATGGTCTCCACCACCGGGTGCCGGCCCGCCCGCACCTCCATGTCGAAGCCGCCGTGGACCTCGGGCCGCACGTAGCCCCGGCCCTTTGCCACCTCCGCCAGGGCTGCCAGGACGTCGAGCTGGGCCACCCTGCCCGCCGTCTCCTGCAGCCGGCCGACGTTGCCCGCCACCTCCCGCCGGAGGCCATCGAAAAGCTCCGCCTCCAGGGCAAGGATCCTCTCCTCGGCCCCGAAGACCTTCTCCTCCCACTCCTTGAGCTCCGGGGTGAAGTACCGCTCGGCGTTGGCCAGGGTCTGCTTGCGGACGTACTCGAGGGGCACCCTTTCCAGGTTGGCCCGGGTGACCTCCAGGTAGTACCCGAAGACCCGGTTGAATCCCACCTTCAGGGACCCGATCCCCGTTCGTTCCCGCTCCCGGGCCTGCAGGCCGGCGATGAAATCCCGGGCCCCCTCCCGGACGCCCCTCAACTCGTCCAGCGCGGCATCGTATCCTTCCCGGATGACCCCTCCGTCCTGGAGGGTGGGCGGGGCCTCCGGGGAGATGGCCGCCACCAGGAGATCTCGGACGTCCTCCAGGACATCCATGCCTCCCGCCAGGGAAGCCAGAAGCTCGGAGCCGGTCCCCTCCCCCAGGCCCCGGAGGCCCGGAAGCAGGGCCAGGGACCGGGCGAGGCCCAGGAGGTCCCGGGGCCCCACCCTCCCGGTTCCCACCTTTCCCGCCAACCTCTCCAGGTCCGAGATTCCCCCCAGGGTAGACCGGATCCGGCCCCGGAGATCGGCATCCCCATGGAGATCCTCCACGGCACCCTGGCGCCGCCAGATCTCCTTGGGGTCCGTTAGGGGGTGCAGGACCCAGCTGCGGATCAGCCTCCCGCCCATGGCCGTCACCGTCCGGTCCAGCACGTCCAGGAGCGTCCCGCCCTCCCCCGGGCGGATGGACTCCACCAGCTCCAGGTTCCGGCGGGTCATGTCGTCCAGAAGCATGACCGCCCCGGGGCGGATGATCCGCGGAGGACGGAGATGATCCACTCCCCCGGGACGGATCTCCCGGACGTAGGCCAGCAGGGCTCCCGCAGCCCTGACGAGAGCGCCGTCTCCCTCCTGGAAGCCGAAGCCCTGGAGGGAGTGGACCCGGTACGCCCTTTCCATCTCCTCCCGGGCCATGGCCTCGTCGAAGAGCCAGTCGTCCCTGAGGGTCTGGGGCACGCTCCCCGGGAGGACGCCCCGGGAGCCCTGGAGCTCCCCGGCCATGCCCCGGGGCAGGAGCAGCTCCGAAGGTTCCAGGCGGCCCAGCTCCGCCGCCGCTGCGTGGGGCTCCACCCCCTGGACCTCCACCTCTCCCGTGGACAGGTCCAGGGAGGCCAGCCCCCAACGCCCCTCCCCTGGGGACAGGGCCACCAGGCGGTTGTTCCGCTTGGCCTGGAGGAGGCCCTCCTGGAGGATGGTCCCGGGGGTGACGGTCTCCACCACCTCCCGCCGTACGATGCCCTTGGCCAGGGCCGGATCCTCCACCTGCTCGCAGATGGCCACGCGGCGTCCCATCTTCACGAGCCTGGAGAGGTATTCCTCCAGGGCCTTCACGGGGATTCCCGCGAGGGGCACCCGTGCCGCGGCGCCGTTGTTCCGGGAGGTGAGGGTGAGGCCCAGGAGGCGGGACCCCTCCTCGGCGTCGCCGAAGAACATCTCGTAGAAGTCCCCGACCCTGAAGAACACCAGGGCGTCACGATGTCGTGACTTCACCTCCCGCCACTGCTGCATGAGAGGGGTGTCTTCCACGAGGAAACCATCTGGCATGGGCTGGACGGGGCGTTCCGGTTCGGGAGCCGAGGGACCGCAACGATTCTACGATACCGGACGCGCTCACCTTGATCAACCGGGTAGATTGAAGCGTGCACCCTGCAAAGCCCTGGAGGCCCGACATGAGATGCAGCCCGAGACAAGCTTCCGTCCCCCGTTGGCCCGGACCCCTCCCCCTCCCTTCCCCCGTCGTCATCATCTTCCTCCTCTGCCTCGCCGGGAGCGCCCTCGCCTCCCCGGGCGCGGCCCAGGAGGGAGGCTCGGCAATCCCCCGGGACGTGGACGCGCAGGGTGAGCCGGCCCCGGCCCGAGAGCCGGCCACAGCGCTGGCGGCCGCCACGCTGCCGGCCGACCCCGCCGACGTGGCCTCCCCGGACGCCATCGTGGCCGCCGTCTACGACGTCATCTCCGGGCCCGCCGGCCAGGCCCGGGACTGGGACCGCTTCGCGTCCCTCTTCCTCCCGGAGGCCCGGCTGGTCTCGGTGGGAGTGAACCGGGAGGGGGCCGTCGCCCGCCGGGTCATGACGCCCGGGGAGTACAGGGAGGCGGCCGGCACGTCCCTGGAGCAGAACGGCTTCTTCGAGGAGGAGATCGGCAACGTCCAGGAAGAGTTCGGGCCCGTGGTGCACCGGTTCAGCGCCTATCAGTCCAGGCGCTCCCTGGACGACCCGGAGCCCTTCGCCCGGGGCGTCAACTCCTTCCAGCTCCTCCACGACGGGAGCCGCTGGTGGGTGCTGACCATTTTCTGGACGCAAGAGCGCCCGGACCTGCCCATCCCGGAGCGTTATCTCGGAGGGGATCCCGCGGAGTGACGGAAGAGGGGCGGAGCGTGCCTCCCGGCCAACGGTGGCAGGTGTCCGGGGCTCCGCCGGGGTGAGGCCGCCGGGATCAGGGCCGGCGGAACAGCCGGAAGTACCAGGCCACGAGTCCCACCATGACCAGGGCGCCGATGTCCACCAGGAGCACGTCCGGCGTCATGGCAGGTCTCCTTCCCCGGGTCCGGTCCCCGGCTGTCCTCCCCTCGCCTCCGCATCCGGGCCGCCTCCCGATGCCCGTGTCCCGGCATCCCCCTCCGGCCGGAAGCGCGGCCTGAAGAACCGGAGGCGGTTCGCGTTGGTCACCACGGTCACGGAGCTGAAGGCCATGGCGGACCCTGCGATGACCGGGGAGAGGAGGATGCCGAAGAAGGGGTAGAGGGCCCCGGCGGCGATGGGAATCCCCAGGACATTGTAGATGAAGGCCCCGAAGAGGTTCTGGCGGATGTTCCGGAAGGTGGCATGGGACAGCTCCAGGGCGTGGACCACCCCCGTGAGGGACCCCCTCATCAGGACCATGTCGCCGGTCTCCATGGCCACGTCCGTTCCCGTCCCCAGGGCAATCCCCACGTCGGCCTGGGCCAGGGCCGGGGCGTCGTTGATCCCGTCCCCGACCATGGCGACCCGCCGTCCCCGAGCCTGGAGCTCCCTCACCTTGTCCGCCTTCTCACCGGGAAGGACCTGGGCCAGGACCTCGTCCACCCCAACCTCCCGGCCGATGGCCCGGGCCGTGGCCTCCTGGTCCCCCGTGAGCATGACCACCCGGAGGCCCATCTCCCTCAACCTGGCGATGGCGGGTGCCGAGTCCCCCTTCACGGGGTCCGACACGGCCAGGGCGCCCAGGTACCGTCCGCCCCGGGCCACCAGGACCGGGGTCCTCCCCCCTTCGGTGATGGCCCCCACGGCTGCGGCAAAGGACTCCCCCGGCACCGCGGATTCCTGAAGGAATCTCGGGCTCCCCACCCTCACCGCCTCACCGTCCACCGTCGCTGTGACACCCCTGCCGGTTTCGGATTCGAAGGCGGTGGCCCGGCTCCAGGCCACGCCCCGATCCCGGGCGCCGGCCACCACCGCCTTCGCCAGCGGGTGCTCGGACCCCTCCTCCGCCGCGGCCGCCGCCTCCAGGAGATCCCCTTCCGTGACCCCTGCTTCCGGGAGCACCCCCACCAGGGCGGGCTCCCCCCGGGTGATGGTCCCCGTCTTGTCCAGGACCACCGTGTCCACCCGCCTGGCCGCCTGGAGAGCCTCACCGTTCCGTACCAGGATGCCGTGCTCGGCGGCCTTCCCCACCGATACCATGATGCTGATGGGCGTGGCCAGGCCCAGGGCGCAGGGGCAGGCGATGACCAGCACGGCCACGGATACCACGGCGGCAAAGGTGATCCGGGGGTCGGGGCCGAAGGTGTACCAGACGGCGAAAGTCAGGATGGCCACGATCATGACGCCCGGCACGAAGTAGCCCGCCACCACGTCCACCGTCCGTTGGATGGAAGGCTTTGAGCCCTGGGCGCTGCGGACCATCTCCACGATCTGGGCCAGCACCGTGTCCTTCCCCACCCGCTCCGCCCGGAAGCGGAAGCTCCCGCCCCGGTTGAGCGTCCCGCCCACCACCGGGTCTCCCACGTCCTTCTCCACCGGGAGGCTCTCCCCGGTCACCATGGACTCGTCCACGGTGCTCCGCCCCTCCGAGACCCGCCCGTCCACCGGGATCCGCTCCCCGGGGCGGACCACCAGCAGGTCCCCCACCTGGACGTCCTGGGCCGGCACCTCCACCTCCACCCCTCCCCGGACCACCCTGGCCGTCCGGGGCCGCAGGTCCATGAGGCGGCGCAGCGCCTGGGAGGTCCTGCCCTTGGCCCGGGCCTCCAGGGCCTGGCCCAGGAGGACCAGGGTGATGATCACCGCCGTGGCCTCGTAGAACGGATGCGCGGTACCTGGCGGGAAGAGGCCCGGGAAGAGCACCGCCACCGTGGAGTAGACCCAGGCCGAGCCCGTGCCCAGCGCCACCAGCGTGTCCATGGTGGCGTCACGGTTCCGGAAGGCCTTCCAAGCCCCGGTAAAGAAGCGCCGTCCCACGTGCGTCATGATGGGAACCGTGAGGACGCCGCTCACCATCCACAGGAGGTGCAGGGTGTCGTGCCCCATCCCCCGGAGGCCCGGAATCAGGTGGGCATGGCCGATGACGGCCACGGGCGCACCCAGGGCCAGCCCCAGGAAGAAGAGCCTGAGGAGGCCACGATACTCCGCCTCCCGCTCCTCCTCCCTGCGCCGGAGGGTCTCCTCGAACCCCTCTCCCTCGTCGTCCGCGACCTTGTAGCCGACCTTCTCCACGGCGGCCACCAGCTCCCCCACGGACGCGGCGGCGGGATCGAAGGCCACCCGGGCTCCTCCGGTGGCCAGGTTCACCGAGGCAGCCGCCACGCCCGGCACCTTCATGAGACCCCCCTCGATCCTGGAGACGCACGCGGCGCAGTGGATCCCGTCCACGGCGAGATCTACCGTGACCAGCCCTTCGGGAGGAAGGGCCGGGGGGCCGCCGGCGGGGGAGTCAGCCTCCCTCCACGAGCTGCTGGCGCCTTGGGAATCAGACATGCGTCTCCGGGGTAGGGGGATTGGATGGTGTAAGAACCAGCAACGGCCCTCGAGGTTCCACCAGGGGATCCCGGCTTGCCGGAACGGCCGGCGGCAGACGGTGCGCCGCAGGCCCCCTTGATGGGCTCATGGGGCTGCAATTTTCACTTCGGCGGGGCTGACCCTCCGGCGGCGCCGGGCCTCGAGGACACCGGCGGAGCCGGCACGCTCACCAGAAAGGATCGATCCGATGGAATTGACCGACCTCGACTACGGCTTCAAGAAGACCTTGGCCCTCACCCCGGAGGAAGCGGACCTGCGGGTGCGGGAGGAGCTCCAGAAGGAAGGCTTCGGCATCCTGACGGAGATCGACGTGAAGGCTACCCTGAAGAAGAAGCTGGACGTTGACTTCCGTCCCTACAAGATCCTGGGTGCGTGCAATCCCGCCCTGGCCCACCAGGCCTTGAGCGCCGAGACGGACATCGGCCTTCTTCTTCCCTGCAACGTCGTCGTGTACGCGGGTGGCGAGGAGGGAACGTCCGTGGTGGGGATCCTCGATCCCAAGGTCCAGCTCGGCATCACCGGGAGGAGCGACATCGACCACCTGGCGGATGACGTACGGGCCCGCATGCGGCGGGTGCTGGAGGCCCTCTGAAGTCTCTGACGTTGCGTTGCCTGCCCGCTGACGGGTGAGGCGCTGGTCGGAGCGGCGGACGAGGTAGCAGGCGGAGTCGGTCCAAGCATGGAGGTCGGAGCCGGACGACGGTCCGCCTGCGGGGGGTCCGCCGATCCTGCGTCCGCCGCCGTCTCGCGTCGCCGGCCGCCGTTATTGGCCATGCTCCCAGACTCATAGACGGTTGGAGGAGGTGCCGAGCGACCCGGCACGCCCAGAGTCCAACAGCCTCAATGGGAGGGCCGGGATTGGCGGGACCTCCTTTTCTAAAGGGATGACATACTAGATTTCGGTAGACTCGAATCGTGGGAGCTTATGCGCACATACACGGCAGTCGTCGAGAAGGACAGCGAAACGGGGCTCTTCGTTGGGTACATTCCCGGCTTTCCTGGTGCGCATTCTCAGGGCGCCACCATGGATGAACTCAATCGCAATCTCCAAGAGGTGATTGAGATGCTACTCGAGGATGGGGAGCCCGAGCTCGAGAGTGAGTTCGTTGGAGTGCACGCTGTTCGCGTTGCATGAAGACCGATAAGTGGCTTTGGCTGAGTGGATTCGTATGAGCTTGGCAAGACTCCGTCCGGTAGCGATGACCGCGTTCGTACTGCTAATCCAGGCGCCCGGGATAGCAGCACAGCACCCGACGTCTCGGGCCGGTCTCGTAGTGCGTATCGGGTGGGGCCCGACAGACCGGATCGATGCGCCCTACGGCCTCGGCCTCGAGCTCGAGGCAGTGCCGGAGAACAGACTCGTGCCGAGCGTGCGTCTTGATGTTTGGGACTTCGGCATCAGCTGCACTGGCTTCGAGCCCTGCCCAAGCTGGGTGGAAACTTACTCGGCGGGAGCCAAGTACCGCCTGCTCGGCGCAACGCGCCTGGTGCCGTATGCTGGAGCCGACATCGGATACATGTCGTGGGCGTCTGACGCATCAGGAATCAGTGTTCGATTTCGAGCCGGGGCGGACGTGCGAATCGTCCGGCACCTAGGCCTCACTTTCGACGGCTCGTACTCGCGGTTCATCGAGCTTTCCGAACCTGAAGGACGAATGCTTCAGAACAGTCTCATTGGATTCACGGCTGGGGTACGGCTCTGGTATTGATCGATCTCCAGGCGCCGTTCGTAATCGGCTCTATCTGAAACGGACCAGATCGGGGGATGTTCACGGTTCATGAACCGTGAACATTGAGCAATGGCATTTCCCTTTTTGGACAGAGGTGGTTATGTTCATGGTTCATGAACTATGAACGGCGGAGAATAATGAGCCAATCCTCACCAGTCTCTTTGCGGCCACATGATGTTTGCGTTGCCCTACAGGTGGTTCTCACACCTCGGTTTTCCTATCGCCAGTTGGCACGAAGCGTCGGTCTGAGCTTGGGTGAGTCTCATAACTCGGTCAAGCGGTTGGAGCTCGCACGCCTATTCATGTCCCATCAAGACATGGTGAACATGCCAGCCCTGCTCGAGTTTTTGGTTTATGGGGTGCCCTATGTGTTTCCAGGGGCTCTCGGCCCAGAGTCACAAGGTGTCCCCACGGCGCATTCCGGACCGGTCCTGAGCGAAATCGTGCCTGGTATGGACTCGGTGGTCTGGCCGAGCGTAGAGGGCGGGGCCAGAGGCCTTTCGCTGACACCGCTCTGTCGGCAGGCCCCCTTGATGGCCCAAAGCAATCAAGTGCTGTATCGGTGGCTCACAGTTGTCGACGCGCTACGCATTGGGAGAGCGCGGGACCGCAAGGTCGCCCGCGACGTGCTTCATGATGAGATCGAGTCAACGGTAGGGCATCATTGAACGCCATCGTCTCTCCAAACCGAATAGTTCTCATCGCGGTTGCCCGTCGCCTGGCCCCGGTCCTCGAAGACGTAGTGTTCGTAGGCGGCCAAGTCGGTGAACTCTTGATCTCGTCCCCGGGCTCGACGCGGATTCGCCCAACGATGGACGTAGATATTGTCGTCGAGGCCTCGACCCGAGGTAGCTACCGCGAAACCGAGATCAAGCTGAGTGCCCTGGGACTTTCTAACGATGTCCGAGAAGGCGCCCCTATCTGTCGATGGGTGACACCTGACGGACATTCGGTGGATGTCCTACCAGCAGTGGGCGACGTGCTCGGCTTCACAAATCGGTGGTATCCAGCAGCCCTGGCTGAGGCGCGCCCGGTTAAACTCGAAGAGGGATTGGTCATCCGAGTCCCACCCGCACCAATCTTCTTGGGAACCAAGTGGGAGTCTTTCCACGGCCGAGGGGCGGGAGACGTTCTGGGTAGTCACGACCTTGAAGATCTGATCACCGTCGTAGCCGGGCGCCCTGAGATCGTCGCAGAGGTGCGAGCAGCCCGGGCAGACCTTCGCGAGTACTTGGCGCTGCGAACCAACGCATTCCTGGAGGACGACTTGGCGCAATACGCCGTGCAAGGTGCGTTACCAGATGCGATCCTGATACCGGAACTTGTACCACAGACGCTCGAGCGTATGCGTGAGTTGGGAGTATACCCCTGAGGGGGTTACGGCGCGTGGTCGTTCTTTTCGCGGCCTTCGTCCCAACCGGCCTTTTCGCTGGCAGAGCCTGGGAAATAGATGCTCGCTGACAGCGGGCGCGCAACGCATGCGGCGGGTACTGAAGGCCCTCTAACGTCCCTGACGCACCACCCGCTCCTCGGACCAGGCATCCGCCACCACCCGGACCTCGAAGCCTCCCGCCTCCAGCTCCAGGGCCTGCGCCTCCGCTGCCTGCCGCGTGGGGAACCTTCCCACCCGGACCCGGA
>Ga0068714_10007641_pt1 | contig 10388 bp, 9 predicted proteins | sample MTBNYHSulfiMetaG_FD_62988 | JGI IMG/M metagenome (GOLD analysis project Ga0068714, IMG submission 62988) | Enrichment culture microbial communities from rom New York Harbor, USA that are MTBE-degrading - MTBE-NYH (New York Harbor Sulfidogenic)... | ecosystem: Environmental > Aquatic > Marine >...
GATCTTGAGGCACAAGCTCCTCGATCGTGACGAACTCCGCTTTGCCCTGGCGGTTCGTGCCTGATGAGAACATGGCGGCTCCCTCAAGAACCGGGCCGGCTGATGTCTCATGATAGCACATAATGCCAAAGATTGCCAGCTACGCGCCGTCGTAGCCGCCCAAAAGCGAACCCCCGCCAGCCAGAAGCCAGCGGGGGTTTGTCAGCAATCTGAGCATGTAGGCCCCGGGAAGCCCGGGGCCTACATGCTTCTTTGCGGTCGCAAGCTGCAGCATGCTGTCGCTATCCGCAGGAACCGACACCGAGCACGGGGCGGCCGACGGGTGTAGTGCGGAGCCGTGTTATGCGTGGCGACGTTGTCGGTGCCGGCGCCGGCCGCACCGACGGCTTCTACCGAATTCATTCTGCGGCATCAGGGGTTGCCGACTCCAGGGCCCGGTTTGCATCCCTGACCACGTCCATGAAGGCAGATAGCCCCGGGTTCTGACAGTCCTTGCGGTGGGCGATGAGCACCTGATAGTAGGCGTTCGGGTCACTGAAACTGAGTTGGACGAGGCCGGAAATCGACGTGGGAGAGACGGCGACGGTATCGGAGGCCGCTGTTACCAAGAGATCGCCGTCTCCTCTGGCCACCATCATCTCACTCCAGGTGTCAAAGATGCGATTCCTCATTCTTGGCTTGAAGCCCGACTGGCGGCAAATGTCGATGAATCGATAAGTGTGATTGAGGTATGCGGTTGACACAGTGAACGTCTCGTTCCGCAGATCAGCTAGCGACAGGGGACCAGATGCCCGGGTCAGTGGATGCCCTTCTTCGGCGTAGATGACGAAGGGTTCGTGAAACAGGGTCTCGTACTCGAGATCGCTCCAATCGCGCTCGTCGCACGCCACGAGAAACGCTGCATCGACGAGACCGCCCATGAGCACTTCGAATGCTTCGTGATTGCTCATCTCCGCGAGGGAGGCCGAGCTGTGCGGTGTGTAGAGCTCGATCATTATTGGCAGGTGTCGCCGTGCCGCGATGGACGTGGTTGCCGACACGAGCGTGGCCAGTTTGCGGCTCCTGAAATGGCCGCCAACGCGCACCAGCGGCGTCTGGCGTGCCTTTGACTCGCGTGTGGTCTCGAGAGCCTGCTCGTAGCGATCCACAACGGCGATTGCCTCTTCGAGAAACACCTTGCCTTCCGGTGTCAACTCGACAACAGTCGTCGTTCTGCGAACAAGGGCTGCTCCTACCTCGCGTTCGACGGCAGACACATGTCTGCTCAGAGTCGACTGTGCAAGATGCAGTTTCCGCGCGCCCTGAGTGAAGTTCATCTCCTTGCCTAGTGTGACGAATTCCCGAAGGTGTTCGATGTTCACGCGGCCTCCGTCTACGACAGTCGAGTGAGATGCCAGATACGTACCGTCCCCAGGATATCCGCAGGGAGATCCTTAACTTAGGATAATACCCAAGAAGGATACAAGCGTCCGCAATTTGTGGATAGCACATATGCCGTGGCGACATGGGGGCGAAGCATCGACAAGCTGTCGCAAGGTCCGCCAAGCATCATACTGCGCCGACATTAGCATTTCTCACTTTCCGGCCACAGGCCGTAGCATCCGCCCCGGTGTCCCTTTCCGTGCTGGAAACGGCATCCCGCAAAGCCCCTGCGGTCTCCCTTCGGCACCGTTGGTTGCCTGCCCAGTTGCCGTGACACTCCAACTGGGCGAACAGGTTGCGCAGCCGAGGAGCTGCACACCATGAGGTCGCTTGGGCCGAGCTTCGATGCCCCGAAGCGTCAAGGAGGTGAGTGTAGTGGCAGTTCACGAGCGACGCGCTGAAGCACGTAAGAACGTGGCTCTTGAGCAAGCCAAATCCAGCGACCGGCCTCGATCCAAGGACTGAACGTAGCCGTCAACCCGTTGCTCCGCCACCACCCAACAAGGGAGGCACGATGGAAGCGAGTACGAAACCGTCTCACTTTCGGCACTATCTGATCGTTGCAGCCGGAATATCCATGACGCTGGGACCCATAGCCTTAGTGTTCAGCTGCGCCGGGATCTTCTTTGTCCCCGTGACGCAACACCTGGGGGTTGGTCTCGCGGCACTTGCGCTCTACCTCACATTCCTTCAGCTTACGCAGGTCGTCGTCCTGCCCATCTGGGGGAAACTGATCGCGAAGCACGATGTCCGCATCTTGCTCTCGGCTGCAGTTCTTGTGGTTGGATTGTCGCTCTTCGCCATGGGTTCGTTCAACGCGGTGTGGCAGTTCTACGTGGCCGGCGTGACGTTGGGCCTGGCGATGCCGTTCTTCCTCTATCTGGCCATCCCAACGCTCCTCAACCGCTGGTTCAAGACGCGCGTGGGATTCTTCATGGGTCTCTGCTTCGCATTCAGCGGAGTTGGCGGCGTCCTGTTCAACCCGCTTGGGGGATACCTCATCAGCTCCTACGGATACCCCGTCGCTTATCGGGTCTTTGGCATTCTCGCAATCGCTATCTGCCTGCCATTCACGGCGTTTGCGATACGCAACTCTCCGAGCGATCTCGGACTTCTGCCCTACGGAGACGAGGGCTCTTCGTCGGCTGATTCAGGTCCATCCGTCGCCACAGCCATGACGGGTGTGTCCGCCGCCACCGCCATGAAGTCGCCGACGTTTTACGCGTTAGCGCTTTTCGCGGGACTCGTGAGCTTCACGACTGGGATCTACACGCTCCTGCCTTCCTATGCGACGACCCTGCCATTGGCCGCGACGATCGCCACGCTGGCCGCAACATTGGCTTCGTTTGCCATGCTCGGCCAGGCGATCGGCAAGATCGGCCTTGGGGTGATCAACGACAAGAGCGTGGTGCTAGGTCTATGCACGGGAATGGGCGGGGGCCTTCTGGGTCTGTTGGCGCTATGGCTCGCCCCATCATCCGTCATGACCATGTACGGCGGCGGGATGCTCTACGGCATCTTCTACGCATCGGCTCTGGTCCAGGTTCCGCTTATGGTCCGCGCGGCCTTTGGTGGCCGCGAGTACAGCCAGATCTACAGCCGCATCTCAATGGTCGCGGCACTTGTCTCAGCGTTTGGCGCGACGATGTGGGGCCTGATCATCGACAAGACCGGCGGATATGCCGGCATGTTCGGAGGCGGACTGGTCCTCATCGGGATCTGCCTCCTGCTCGGAGCCTACTCGCTTCGGGCTGGCAAGAACCTTGAGCACACGGCTGGATAGGAATACGCGATGCTACTGCTAGAAGGAATCAAGGTCGTCGACTTCACTCGGTACTTCCCTGGGCCCTTTGCGACACTCAGGCTTGAGGAGTGGGGTGCCGAGGTCATCAAGGTAGAGGATCCCAACGGCGATCCAAGCCGAGTTATGGGCACACTCTACCGCGCGATGAACCGCGGCAAGCAGAGTGTCTGCGCAGATCTCAAAGATGCAGCGCAACGCGAGATCGTGCTCGATCTCATGAAGTCGGCCGACATAGTGGTTGAGGGTTTCCGGCCCGGCGTCGCAGACCGGCTTGGCATCGGCTACGAGGCTGCCCGAGCGATGAACCCGGAAGTCGTCTACTGCTCCATAAGCGGGTACGGGCAGAAGACATCACTCGCTCGCCTAAGCGGTCACGACCTGAACTACATGGCTCTCGCAGGGATGCTTGCCCAGTTCAGCGATGCGTCCGGTAGGCCGATCAAACCGAAGATCGCGCTTGCTGACGCCGTCTCCGGCATCGTGGCAAGCGAGGCGATTCTTGCCGGTCTTGTGAGGAAGAGCCGGACAGGAGAGGGTGCCTATCTCGACATTTCGATTACCGAGGCTGTCTCGCTCCTATTGGGACTGCACGTGGCCGAGTTGTCGGAATCCGGGGTGGAGATGGGTGATCAGGGAGTCATCTCATACAACATCTACGAGAGCAAAGACGGTCGCTTTGTGACACTCGGCGCTATGGAAGAGAAGTTCTGGGTGAACTTCTGCACTGCGGTTGCCAGGCCTGATCTGATCCCCGCGAAGGACACACCTGATGTAGCCGAGAACTCCTACTTCGGCGAGATGGTGGATCTGATGAAGAGCCGTACCTTCTCCGAATGGACGGACTTCTTCCTTACGGTTGACTGCTGCTTCGCTCCCGTCTTCAACGTTGGGGAGCTTGCGGGCCTTCCTTGGGTGAAGGAGCGAGGCCTGATCGAGCACAAATGGGGTCTTGATCATATGGCAACGCATTACCCGAACGGCGACGGTTTCTTGGACTACGCCATCGCCTACGCGGAGCTTGGAGAAAACGCTCTTCAGCTCTAGAGACTCATGAGAAGGAGACACAATGGACTTTCGAATGACCGACGAACAGGAACTGCTGCTAGAAAGCATCCGGGAGTTTTGCTCTCGCCACATCGACGAGCAGAAGATCCAGGAGTGGTACGCCAACCACGGCATGCCGAGCGACGTAACGAAGGCATGGATCGATGCCGGCTTTGGTTTCATGGGAATTCCGGAGGAGTACGGCGGAACCCCGACCGATCTTGTGACGCTTGGCTTGATGATCGAAGAGGTATCGCGCTGCACGGGCGCGAGCATTCCTTTCACCAGCAACACCCTGGCGATGTTCGACATATGTGAGTTCGGCAACGACGAGCAGATCGCCATGGCCATGGACGTCTACAAAGAGACCGGACAGTCCATCTTCTCGCTCGCGATCTCTGAGCCCGGGGCCGGGTCCGACAACATGGCCATGACCACGACCGCACGAGAGATCGATGGCAAGATCCATCTCAACGGCACAAAGACCTGGGTCACTAACGGCGAGAACCTTCCCTATGTTCTCGCGGTTGCCAAGGACGAGGACCCGGATCCAAAGAATCCGAACATGTCCATGTGGCTCTTCCCCTTGGACACGCCAGGCGTCAGCACTGCACCCCTCCACAAGATAGGGAACCAGATCAACCCGTTCTGCGAGATGTACTTCGATGACGTGATTCTCGACAAGAGCTGTCTTGTAGGCGAGCGGGGCAAGGGCTTCATGAACCTCATGAAGAACTTCGAGATGGAGCGCTGCGTCATTGTCGCGGGCAACCTTGGCCTGGCCCAGGCGGCCATGGAAGACGCCGCAGCCTACGCAACCCAGCGTGTCGCTTTCGGCCAGACCATCTCACGCTATCAGCTTATCCAGGAGAAGCTGACGGACATGGAGATCAAGCTGCAGACAACCAGGAACTTCCTCTACAAGACTCTCTGGGAGCTTGAGAATGGCGTTTCCGTGCAGCTCAACAGCGCACTCCTGAAGCGCTATGGCGCCCATGTGACAACCGAGGTCTGCAACGACGCGATGCAAATCTTCGGCGGCCTTGGCTACACGACCGAGACGCGTGTTGGACGTTGCATGCTGGATTGCCGCGGGATGGAATTCGGCGGCGGAACGAACGAAATCATGGTCTACATTGCCGGCCGACAGATCGCCAAGAAGTACGCGAAGTAGTCGAGAAGGGACAACAACCATGTGGGGTAACAAGAACCTTCCTGAGTTCGGTTGCCTGAGCGGCGTGAAAGTCGTACACGCGAGTCAGTCAGTCGCCGGTCCCTTCGGGCCGCTCCTGTTTGCCGAGTACGGCGCGGATGTACTTTGGCTCGAAAACGCGCTTGCACCCGATATCTCGCGCTCCGGCGCAAGCTTTGGCCCGGAGGCCGAGCGGGTGAACCAGCGCAATCTCGCCCTGAACATCCCGACTCCTGAGGGTATGGAGATCCTGTCGAGGATACTGAAGGATGCGGACGTATACGTTGAGTCTACCAAGGGCGGACAGTACGCGAAGTGGGGCCTCTCCGACGAGGCTCTCTGGAAGATCAACCCGCGCCTGGTCATTGCGCATGTGAGCGGATTCGGCCAGACGGGCCTGCCCGAATACGTGGGGCGTCCCTCCTACGACGCGATTGCTCAAGCGTTCTCGGGCTACACGTACTCGAACGGTAATCCGACGACGGCGCCGTACGCGGTTGGCCCCTATACCGCTGACTACATGACCGCGCTGTTCCAGGCGGTCGCAATCCTCGCGGCTTTGCACAAGGTGCAGAAGACCGGCGTTGGCGAGAGCATCGATATCGCCCAGTACGAGCTCATGATGAAGGTGCAGAACGCGCAGCCCGATTGGTTCACCGAGGCCCGACCGGTGAACCCGGCTGGGAAGCCCTCAATCATGGCGGGCTGGGGTTGCTACCGGTGTAGCGACGGCGAGTACGTTCAGCTTTGCCTCATCGGCGGCGGAATTGTGAAGAAGGCGGTGCCGTTCTTCGGTCTCGAGTACGGGTCGGATGAGATTCCCGCAGGCACCGCGATCATCTTCGCCGAGACTCCCGGCGGCAAGAAGTTCCTTGACGCCGTCGATGCGTATCTCGGCTCAAAGACGGCTGCTGAGGCTGCCGACGAGATGCGGGCCGCCGGCCTTCCAGCCACAAAGGTCAACACGCTTGAAGATCTTGAGAATGACCCGCACGTTCAGGCCCGGGACATCATCGAAGAGTGGGAGTCCGTGAAGGGCGCAAAGGTGCGCTCGGTCGGTCCCGTTCCGAGGTTCAAGAACAATCCTGGTCGCATTTGGCGACCCGCACCCTTCATGGGCATGGACAACGAAGAGGTGCTTGCGGAGCTTGGGTACAGCGCGGATGAAATCGCATCGTTTTACGAGAAGCGCGTCGTCACCAAGGACGCCGAGATGAAGTTCACCTACCCATACAAGCAGTTCGGCAGATAACTGGCGGGATCGGGGCGGCCTCTTCGCGTCCCGAAACGCTACACAAGAACGACTTTGGGTGTCTGCTGGGGACTGGACAGTCCCCAGCAGACAACTGAGACGAAAGGACACACCAAGACATGCATATTGTTGCCTGCTTCAAGGTCGTCCCTGACGATCAGGACATCACGATCAACTCAGACGACACGCTCAACTACAGCAAGGCACGTCCGATTGTCAGCACGTATGACCTGAACGCTATCGAAGGCGCGGCCCAATTCGTGTCGTGCAGCTGCTCCGGATCAGATCTTTCCGCGCTGACCGTGGGCGCCTCCGAAATCGATGACTCCAAGATGAAGAAAAACGTCTTGTCCCGCGGACCCGAGGCGCTCTACATGGTCGCCGACGACTCGCTTGCCGCTGCCGACGCCTATCAGACTGCACGCGCGCTGGCCGCCGCCCTTGCCAAGATCGGCCCCTTCGATCTTGTCGTCTGCGGCGACGGCTCCGCGGACGTCTATGCCCAGCAGGTGGGCATCCAGTTGGGTGAGATGCTGGGCCTTCCGAACGTGAACGCAGTGCGCAGTCTCGCGCTTGAGGGAGACGTCCTTGTTGTCGAGCGCGGCCTGGAAGATGAGGTCGAGACGCTTGCGCTCACTCTCCCCGCCGTGATCTCGGTGACCTCGGATGTCGCACTTCCGCGGATCTGCTCGATGAAGGAGATCCTCGCAGCCGGGAAGAAGCCGGTGACAATCTGGGGCACAGCCGACCTCGCTATCGAGGTCCCTGCTGCCACCCTCGAGGTCAAGGACATCAAGGCCCCCAAGCCCGCACCTCGCAAGAAGGAGATGTTCGACGACTCTGACGCCGGCATCGCCGATTTCGCCAAGTCCATCTCCCAGGTCCTTCGCTGAAAGGGGTGATCACAACATGAAGATCTTCGTCCTTGCGGAAAGAGACAAGGCGATCAGGAAACTGTGCGCCGGTGCGCGTCGCCTCGCGGATCAAGTCGAGCTGGTCGTCCTGAACGAGCGCCAGATCACTCCTGGTGTCGCCGACAAGACCTGGGTCGTCCCGGTTCCGGCGGATTCGATGGCAGAAGACGCGCTTGACACGATTCAGGCACTCCTCGCCTCCGAGAAGCCCGATATGCTCTTCGTTGAGCCCACGCGCCGTATGAAGCTCATGACCGGACGCCTCGCTGCCCGCCTTGGCACGAGCGTCGTGACCGACGTTCTGACCATAGAAGACGCCGGAGTATCCGCCATGTACTTTGGCGGAATCGCACACCGTCACGTCGAGGCGGTGGGCGCTCTCGCAATCCTCGCGATTGGCCCCGGTGTCTTCGGCGATGCCGTCGCCTCGGGCACTGATGCCGTTGTAACGCTGGACTACGTCGCTCCTGCCAAACCGATCACGCGCAGATCTGTCACCGCGATCGAGAACTCCGGCGTCGATCTGACCGCCGCCAAGCGCGTTGTGGGTGCTGGCCGCGGGATCGCGGCCGAGGAGGACCTCGCTATGGTGCGCGATTTTGCCGCTGCAGTCGGGGCGGAGCTAGGGTGCACGCGTCCGCTTGTGGAGGCCGAGCACTGGCTTCCTCGTGAACTCTACATAGGCGTTTCCGGCCTCATGCTCTCTCCGGATGTCTACATAGCTGTCGGCATCTCGGGACAAACGCAGCACACGGTTGGCATCGACCGCTCCGGGACAGTTATAGCGATTAACAAAGACAAGAACGCCCCGATCTTCAATCAGGCCGACTACGGGCTGGTGGCGGATCTTTACAAGGCACTCCCGAAACTCATCGAGCAGTTCAAGTAAGCACGGCCCAAATGTGCTCCTCTGCCTCTCCAGGCGGGTCATCCCTTCCGGAGAGGCAGAGGAAGACATCTGATAGAGAGAGGTTTGGAAGCAGCATGGCGGAAGACAGATTTGATGCCATCATCGTCGGCGCGGGGATTGCCGGCTGCGTGGCCGCCTACAAGCTGGCCACGGAGGGCCTCGCCGTTCTTGTCATCGAGCGCGGCAACTACGCCGGCGCCAAGAACATGACGGGCGGACGCATCTACGCGCACAGTCTGGAGAAGGTCATTCCCGGCTTCGCAGACGAGGCTCCCGTCGAGAGAAAGATCACCCACGAGAAGATCTCCCTCATGACGAGCGACTCCAACTTCACCGTCGACTTCACGGCCGACGCGCTGGGCGTGGCGGGACAGGACTCGTACTCGGTGCTTCGCGGCGTGTTCGATCAGTGGCTCGCCGAGAAGGCCGAAAAGGCCGGGGCCGAGTTCATCTACGGGATCCGTGTCGATGACCTGATAGTGCGCGACGGCCGGGTGGGCGGCGTCATCGCAGGAGAAGATGAACTCGAGGCTGAGATCACCATCCTGGCCGACGGCGTGAACTCGCTTCTCGGTCAGAAACTCGGGCTGGTCACCGAGCCTCCCGCCCATCAGATCGCCGTGGGTGCCAAGGAGCTCATACGGCTTTCTCCGGAGATGATCGAGGACCGGTTCCAATGCAATCCCGGCGAGGGGGCCGCGTGGCTCTTCGCGGGAGACGCAACGCATGGCAGGATCGGCGGCGGCTTCCTCTACACCAATGAGGACACCATCTCGCTCGGTGTCGTTGCGACCTTGAGCGATCTGGTCAAAGGGGACAAGCCGATCTACCAGATGCTCGAGGAACTCATGAACCACCCTGCAATTCGCCCGCTCGTCAAAGGCGGCACGCTCGTCGAGTACTCGGGCCATCTCGTGCCGGAGGGCGGGTACGGCATGCTGCCAAGGCTCTACGGCGACGGAGTCCTCGTCGTCGGCGACGCCGCCATGCTCTGCATCAACTTGGGCTACTGCGTACGAGGCATGGACTTCGCGGTGTCGTCGGGCGACTTCGCTGCCGAGACCGTGATTGAGGCCCGCAAGGCAGAGGACAACAGCGCTGCCACGCTGAAGATGTACGAAGAGAAGCTTGCGAACAGCTACGTCCTTGAGGACCTGAAGACGTTCGCCCGATTCCCCCACTTCATGGAGTCCACACCGCGCATCTTCAACGAGTATCCCGAGATGATCAAGAAGATGATGCTTGAGATGTTCGTCGTCGACGGAACGCCCGCTGCCCCGATCAGGAAGCGGATGATGCCCGCGATCAAGGAGGTCGGCCTTCTCACGCTTGCCCGCGACGGCTGGAAGGGGGTTGGGGCGCTGTGAGTACCGTAAACGTCGACGCCAAACTCTCCATCGACAAGTTCTATGTGGACGAGGAGAACGCCCATATCGCGCTGAAGGAACACATCGACGACGCTGAGTTCGCCAAGCTTGTCTTAGCCTGTCCGGCCGGACTCTACAAGATCGACGAGAGCGGCACGAAGCTCTTCGACTATGCGGGGTGCCTCGAGTGCGGGACGTGCCGGATCCTGTGCGGCATAACGATCCTGGAGAAATGGGAGTACCCGCAGGGCACGCTTGGCGTGGAGTACCGCTTCGGGTAGCGCTCACCAGGGATTGAGACGCTCCGGGAGGACCTCCGGCACACGCGCGGAGATACTCCCGGACAGGCACCGCGTCCTGCGTGACGGACTGGCCACCGCCATACAAGGAGAGATGAGGAAGCAGTGTACCCCGATAAGACATTCCAGGGTCTTCTCGACTACTGGGCAGTACATACTCCGGACCGGGAGGCGGTCGTGGACG
>Ga0068714_10007642_pt1 | contig 10388 bp, 6 predicted proteins | sample MTBNYHSulfiMetaG_FD_62988 | JGI IMG/M metagenome (GOLD analysis project Ga0068714, IMG submission 62988) | Enrichment culture microbial communities from rom New York Harbor, USA that are MTBE-degrading - MTBE-NYH (New York Harbor Sulfidogenic)... | ecosystem: Environmental > Aquatic > Marine >...
TAAGTAAGAATAACTACATTATCAACGTAGCACTCTATGCACGACCAGAAGAAGAACAAAATGGAGAAGAGACTTTTTCACTAATAAATTTAATTGACAATTGGAGAAAATCCTCAGATAGTGTAAAAGAATCAATGAGTGAACTAAAAACTGTGTTGGAGGAGGTTATAAAATGAGTTATCCTTCAACATGGAAAAAGGTAAAATTTGGTGACATTGCTAAAAGAAAATCAGTAAGAATTGATAATCCTCAAGAATCTGAATATGAACGATATGTTGGTCTTGAACATCTAGATTCTGGAGAACTGATTGTAAAAAGATGGGGAAGCACAAAAGATGTTACATCTAATATGCAACTTTTCAACAAAGATGATATCTTATTTGCTCGGAGAAATACCTATTTAAGAAGAATATCTGTTGCATTATTTGATGGTGTTTGTTCAGGCGATATAATTGTCATTGAACCTATATTAGACCATATTGTTAAAGGATTCCTTCCTATATATATGCAGTTTGAAGAGTTTGAAAATAGAGTAGTAGCATGGTCTGCTGGAGCATTTTCAAAAAGAATTAAATGGAAACAGCTCTCGGATTTTGATATTTGGATACCACCAAAAGAAGAACAACAGAAAATCGTTGATATTATTTGGAATATTCATGATAATCAAGAACAAATAGAAAACGTCATTAAAGTAATTGAAAAAATTAAAAAAGCAATTATTAACCAAATCATTGGAAATTGTAAAAATGGTGAAGTAAAAAAATTAGGAGATTTTATCCAAATTATAAAAGGTGTATCATATAACAGTAAAGATTATTGTGATAAAGAAATTGGAAATTATTTTATTAATTTAGCATGTATAAAAAAAGGTGGAGGGTTTAACTGGGATGGGATAAAATATTTTAAAGGGGAATATAAACCTCAGCAAGTCATTAAAGAAGGCGATATTTTAGTTCCAAATGTTGATATTACACGAAGCGCTGATGTTTTAGGATATCCTATAATGTTACCAAAAATTGATACAAATAAAGAAATAATTTTTTCAATGGATTTGAGCAAAATCAAACTAAATGATGAAAATGAGCTTAATAAGTATTATCTTTATTATCTTCTCCAATGTGATGATATCCACGATTTTATTGTGACTTATGCTGGTGGTTCAACTGTTTTACATTTAAGAACTGAGTCAGTTAAGAAAATAGAAATTAAAGTACCTGATTTAAAAGAGCAAATCAAAATATCAGAGTTATTAAAAAATGTAGACATATTCTTAGATAAAGCAAATACAAATATTATCAAATTATTAAATTTGAAGAAAAAACTAATTAATGGATTCTTATCTGCAGAAATATTAATTCCTGTGGAGGTAAAAAGTTGACTTTCACTGAACAGAACACAGTAGAAAATTACATACGAGATTTACTTGTTCCACTAGGTTGGAAGTATATTCCCCCAAATGAACTACCACGACAAGAATCAGAAGTCATGGTAGAAGAATATCTAAAAGACTCTCTTATAAGATTAAATCCATCAATTAAAAAAGACCCAGTAAAAGCAGAAGAAATCCTCTATCGATTACGAGCAATCATCTTATCAGTCCGAGGTGTTGGCCTTGTTAAAACCAATGAGGAATTCACAAGATGGTTACAAAATGAAAAAACCATGCCCTTTGGTGAAAAAGGAGAACACGTTTCAATAAAACTCATAGATTATGAAAACCCAAGTAACAATCAATTTATCGTTACCACACAATACAGATTCACAACAAATCAAGGGAGACGAGCAGACCTTGCCCTTTTAGTCAATGGTATCCCTCTGGTTATTGGTGAAGCGAAAACACCTGTTCGCCCAGCGATATCCTGGTTTGATGGAGCAGATCAACTTGAAGAATATCAACGATCAGTTCCACAACTTTTTGTCCCAAACGTCTTCATGTTCTCAACCGAAGGAAAAACCTATCGTGCAGGAGCAGTAAAACTACCCCTGGAGAAATGGCAACCCTGGAAAACAACAACAGATACTACATCTCTACATGAAGTCAAAAAAGCTGTAGAACTCATGCTACGACCAGAAGCAGTCCTAGACATCGCCAAGAACTTCACCGTATTTAGCAACGAAAGAGGAGGACAGAAAATCAAAGTCCTCTGCAGGTACCAACAATACGAAGCAACACGACAGATAGTTGAACGTGTCCTAGAAGGTAAAATCAAAAAAGGACTTATTTGGCATTTCCAAGGATCAGGAAAATCTATTTTAATGGTTTATGCAGCACAACAACTACGAAAAGAACCAAAACTCAAAAGCCCAACAGTATTGGTTGTCGTTGACAGAATTGATTTAAACTCGCAAATAGGAGCAACCTTTAACGCAACCGAAGTTCCAAACACAGTGGTTGCTGAAACACGAGAACAACTACAAAGACTCCTAGCACAAGACACACGGAAAATCATAATCACCACCATTCATAAATTTGCTGAAGTAGAAGGAGTGCTCAATGAACGAGATAACATCATAGTCCTTGTTGATGAAGCACACCGATCCCAAGAAGGAGACCTCGCATTAAAAATGAGAGCCTCTCTCCCAAACGCCTTCCTATTTGGATTCACAGGAACACCCATTAACAAAAGAGATAGAAACACATTCATAGCTTTTGGCGCAGAACAAGACCCAACAGGATACCTCAATAGATACTCATTTATTCAAGCCATTGAAGATGAAGCAACAATACCAATAGATTTTGAACCACGACTTGTCGACCTACATATCAATCAAGAAGAACTAGATAAACAGTTCAAATGGCTTATCAAAGAATCAGAACTTGATTATGGAGACGCAGCAACATTATCTAAACAAGCAGCTAAATTTGGAAACCTTGTCAAAGCCCATCAAAGAGTAAGTAAGGTATGTGAAGACATAGTAAAACATTTCAAAGAAAACATTGAACCCAATGGATTCAAAGGACAAGTAGTGGTCTATGATCGAGAGGCATGTCATCTCTACAAACAAGAAATCGACAAACACATGCTAACTGAAGAAAGCGCAGTGGTTATGACCATTGACAATAAAGACCCAGATGAATGGAAACAACAATACACCCTCACCGATGATGAACAAGCAAAACTCCTCGACCGATTCAGAGACAAAACTGACCCACTAAAACTATTAATTGTTACCTCAAAATTACTAACAGGATTTGATGCACCAATAAACAAGGTGATATATCTAGATAAACCTATGAAGGATCACACACTCCTGCAAGCAATATGTAGAGTCAATAGACCATATCCAGGCAAACATAGAGGACTTATCATTGATTACATTGGTGTCTTTGACAACATCGCACAAGCATTAGACTTTGACTACAAAGAAATACGAAACGTGATTTCAAACATCGATAAACTCAAAGCAGAACTACCAAAAGCACTACAAACATGCTTAAATTATTTCAAAGACATAGACCGAAACCTGGAAGGATACGAGGGACTACTTGCTGCACAAGAATGCCTACCAAACGATGAAATACGAGATAAATTCGCAAGTGACTATTCCTATCTAAATAGACACTGGGAAGCAATCTCACCAGATCTCGTGCTACAAAAATACGAAAAAGACTACCGATGGCTCACCCAAATCTACGAATCAATACGACCACCAAGCGGACGAGGAAAACTCATCTGGCATGCACTTGGTGAAAAAACACTAAAACTTATCCACGAGAACGTAGCAGTCTACACAATAAGAGATGACTTAGACACGCTAATAATGGATGAATTTATTCTCGAACAACTTAAAGGTGGAGATAAAAAGAAAATAAAAGAACTTGAGATGAAAATCGTTTGGCGGTTACATAAACACATTGACGATCCACGATTTATAGAACTAGGAAAACGACTTGAAGAACTTAAGGAAAAACATTATCGAAATGCAATTACCAGCATAGAATTCCTCAAAGAACTCTTAAAATTAGCAAGAGAAACTGTTGCCTTAGAAAGAGAAACCAGAGCACAACCAATAGATAATTCAAAAGAAGCGCTCACAAAACTTTTTGAAGAATGTAAGGTAGAAAAAACCCCAGTTATAATAAAACAAATTGTTGAAGATATTGATGACGTAGTCAAAGTAACTAGATTTGAAGGATGGCAATGGACTATTTCGGGAGAACGAGAGATCCAGAAAGCACTTCGAAAAACACTACTCAAATACCAATTACACAAAGAACAAGAACTCTTCGATAAAGCCTATGCATACATAAGAGAGCATTATTGAACTGTAAAATTATTTAAATTTGATAAGAATCTGTCTCTCTAATATCTATTTATGATGGATAGGACTAATTTTTTCTGTTTCTCATTTAATCCATTAGCAATATCATTGAGCTCATCAACTACTGGGGAGATGGACCATCTCATTAAATTTTTAAGAAATGATTCTAAAAATTGTAACTCTTCTTCGTTCTGAAAATTATTTGCTTTTTGTATTGTATTTTTTAAATCATCAAGAACAGTACTTCCATTAGGTATATAACTTGCAATATGACCTGCGTATAGACCTATTTCATTAAAATTAACTTGCTTACTATCGTCCATATTTCCTATCTGATTTTTAATATAAATCTTACATTCTCCAAAGAAATTAGAATTTATTATCTCCTCAGTACTAAATAGATGTTCAACACAAAAATATCGTTGAGGAAATCCTATAGTATAATTAGTTAGTACAAGATTCATAAAGAAATATTTTCTCGTTTCAAAATCTAAACTATTTCTTGTCACACCTTTTAAATTTTTATCCACTTTTTCTGCGAAATCGTTCATCAAATTTCGATCGACATAAATTGGTGCCATTATTTTTACTATCGATTGAGCAAAAAGGGACATCGCCGATATTTTTTCACTATATTTATTTCCTCCTTTTAAAATTTTATAAATCAAAATATCATTGATTGATTTAATCAAATTCAAACAAAGTTTTTGCCGTGCTTCTACATCGTTATACAGTTTTTGTAAATATTTTGGTTCTCTTACATCTTTATCTTCGATTTCACTTGATTCTTGTCTCTCTTTTTGAATATATTTCATTGAAATTAGGTACTTATACACTTCTAACAATCTATTAATAAAAGGTTTATTTCCTTCCACAAAATCTTTACTGGGGCCATAGAACTTTTTCTCGGTAGGTTTTTCCTCAGCAGAAACCGATCTATTTGATGAAGATTTTTCATCTAGAATTGAGCTATTTAAACCATATATCACCCTTATAAGATCACTTGCATTTATATTATAATCAGATAAAACTTTTTTTCCTATTTCGTCCAGACCAATAGATCCTCTATTAATTCTTTTAAAAAAGTAATTTGAATCATAAAAAATTCTTCGTTTAGTAAAAACTCCTTTTTGTTCAAGGATTATTTCAAATGGGATTTTCTCACAATGTCTTTCAATTATATCCTGATTAATAACTTCAAAGTTATTGGAAGTTCTATCGTCATAAACAATTTGAATATTTGTTTTTTCAATATATTTTTCTATTTCAATTGTTAAAACAGATCTAATCACATCAAAATCGAGATTGTACACAGCAATATTTTGTAGTTTTTTACCATGATCAAATGTTGCAGAATTCTTCGGTATTTCACTAATATCGGATATTGGTTTAAGTTTAATCTCGTTTGCAATTGTTTCTGGACTAACATTTATTAAAATAGAAACTTCAAAATTTCCATTATCACATGAATTCAATAAAGCATATTCAGTAAGATTGGAAGAGCCAACAAAAAGATATTCTTCGTTTCCATTAAAGCCGATAATTTTTGAATGAAATCGTCTATTATTTTCAAATTCTGCATTATAACAAGAAAAAGAGATATTGTTTTTTTCGATAAAATTTTTATAAATATCAGGTCTCTTAAGGTTATGGTTATTTTTCTGCAGAGCTATTTCAATATTCTTGATAGTACTACTTTGAATTAAAGTTTCAATAACTTTTGTATTTTCGGACCAAAACGGTGCAAGCAAGAAAAGATCATTGGGTTTGTTTAGTATGTCCATAACTCTGGGTAAAATTGGTTTCTCAATATTGTGAAAAACGGTAAAATTTTTATCAGTAACATTATTCTGAAGTCTATTCTTTAAATGTTCAATAGTTTGTATAAAATTTTTATTCCTAACATGACCTTTAATTACTAATTTTTCAAAGAAATCAAAAATCTCATTTATTGAAGAAAAAACAGGATTAATTGGAGATTCTATTTTGGTTACTATTTCAGCATTGGATGTAAAACCAGATAATGTTATGTTTGGACTACCAATAAATGTAGTAATTTTTGCATGAATTTCTGAAAAAAACATAAAAACTTTAGGATGAAACACTCCTCTTTTTGAAAAAACGGGAATTAAATGATATCCTCGACCAGTATGATGAGTAAAAAAAGGATAAATCCGATTATATTCGTCTCCATCCATTAGAACAAAAATATCTCCTACCGGATTTTTTTGCATTATTTTATCAAGGATGAAGATATCAAAAAAAGCGGGGTCAAAATTAAAAGTAGTTAATAAAACAACATCGTTTTCTTTTTGAAGAGTAGTAAATTCCTCGATTAGGTTAATCCAGCCTTCTTTAGCCATAAAACACCTTTATCCGTAAGTGTGTATTGTGAATCTCCTTGAATCATTTCGATATCTTTCATTATAGATAGAATTGAATCCCAGCGGTTATCTCTTGGGTATATATCTATCAACTGACTGCGAGAAAAAAATAATCCCCCATCTTCTTCTGTGAATAACCAATTCTTAGTATTATTTTGTCTGAATCGAACAGCGGATTCATATAAATGCCTTCGTATAACCCAATCAAACAATAGTGACAGGAAAAATATAACATTCATTTCGGTATTTTTTTCAATAAAATGAAATAAATTTTCTATAAATAATCTATCTTCAATATCAATTTGTTTTCGCTGTCGAGCCGTTTTTTTAATTTCAATTGATATGGATCGATATCTCCGCCTCAATAAAACTAGCAAAATTACTAAATCGCCTAATATCTCTTCATTATCGTCTGAAGTATAGATTGAATCGAATAAATTAGATTCATTAAACGACACGGATAATCTTTCTACAATTTGTTGCATTTTACCTAATGTAATATTTTGATCTATTTTTTCACCAATTCTTTTTTCAATTTGTTGTGTTATCTTATCTGAATCGCAAGAAGAAAAAATATCAGTTCTTTTTATTCCGTTATTATTTCTAACAATTTTCTGAATAATATCAAGTATCATTTCAATAGTATAGACAAAATAAACATTTAATTGGAGAAGTTCCCAGTAATCTACAACCTTTGATAAAGGACCAAAATCAATCTGGTTTTGTGTATAGATGTTTCTCTTAAAATATAGTGCATCATAAATTGCTTTCTTAAAATCAGAAGAAGTTGGTTGAACCTCATGAATAATTTTCAATAACATAAATAAAGTATTTGTTCTCCTCTGCGACATTTCATGAAATTTAGTAATATCTGATTCGATAACCTCTTCTGTATCAAATTCTATTCCTTGAAAGGAAAAATCAATTTTTGCATTATGAATAAATGCATTAAAGCGATCTTCATCGATTGACCAATTATTATCCTGAAACTTCATAAATCCGAACATTATTTTACTCATTAATTCGATTTCTTTTTCATTTCTTTGGCACAAACAAAAATCGGATAAATTTGAAAGAATCAAATCTTTCGTGAATATAGAATTTTTAAAAAAATTAATATTAACTGATGGTAAACAATTAGCCAAATCTCTATTGATGTTACTCTTATGCGTTTCACCTAAAAAATCAGTCCAGCAACATCTCAAATTACTAATCTGTTTATTATAATAAGTTCTTGCAAAACCGTTTATCTCGAAATCCAATTTAAATTCTTCAATATCTTTCCATTGTTCTTTAAATCTTTGAATATTAAATAAATGTCTTAGACCAGGATATCTATAATCACCATTATGATGCGATAAACAAGTCAAAATAAATAATCTTTCAAAATCATCATGATTTAATAATCGAGTATCAAAAAGATTTTGATAATACCAACACAATAAAGTATAATAACGAATTCTTTTGGTTACTGAAGTTATCCCTGGAATATAATCAACTTGAATATTTAGATGCTGCCATAGACCAAGCGGATCTCTAACAGAGGATGTCGACTCTACCTTCTCAGTCCAACAAACATTATGGTTTTCATCCATGTTTAGTATTTTGATAATAAAATTAGAGTCATTAAATGTTGTTATAGTTTATTTTGTAATACTTTTCGATAAAATTTATTATCTCTTCGATTCCATCTTTTCTTTCAGTAAAAGAACCGCTTGTTCAATAAGATCTGACATCGATCGAAACGGCTTGTTTTCTACTGTAGATCCCGTGTTTTCTTGAATCCATTCAACAATGGACGGATGTATCGTAATTGAAAGTCGAATCTTTTTCGGGTCCGTTTTCTTGGGTCTTGCCATAATTACATACGAATACGCATCGAAACATATAAATATTACTACCATTATTACATATAATAACATACAAAAACCCATAATAACATAAGGTGATAGAAAAGTGCAAACACATCAACAAAACCTCATGCACTACGAACAACAATCGCATTTACTCAATTCACAACAAGATGAATTAGTAGGAGGTAAAACCCGAGAATGGAACAACATAAACCAAAACAAAGGCCAATATGTCGAACACTACAAGCCCGTACAAAATGGGGCGGAAAAGGTGAAACGAACATATGAAATAAAACAAAACACAGATGTTGAACGACTCAACAACCCCTATCTCATACACCCAGAAGACTACAAAACAGAACAAGAACTCTTCGACGCAATCAAACACTGGTGGATCTTCAAATACAGAAAAAAAGAATCCACCATCAAAGACAGAATACGCTACGCACAAAAAATGTCAGAACATCCCATCTTTCCAGTAAACTGGCTTAAATTCAACCACGTACAAATCATCAACTACCTCGAGCACCGCGAATACGTCGACTACGAAAACAGACGAGGGAAACACCAGATCATCAACGAATGGAAAACCATTAAAACATTCGCAAAAGCATTCGGTATCAACCCAGATCTCTGGGGATACACACCACCAAGCCCACCAGAAGCAAAAGTCAAACAGATACCATTACCACCAACCGTTCACAAACTATTACATCGCAGATTTTCAAACAACAACTATGAAAACGCGCTAGTCTCGCACATTCTCACCCACAGCTTCCACATAGGATGGAGACCGAGTGAACTCATCATACAAAGCGTCAATGACGTTTACCTCAGCGAAGGTTACATCATCATCACCGAGACCAAGAAATACAACCAACCACGGCAGCTCTGGCCAGATAAAACCATCATGACCAGTAGACAGAAGAAAAGCCTACGTAACTACATCGAATGCTGGAGACCACAAGTCGCAAACGAACAATCCGGAAACTTCCTGTATCTACAGAAGAACGGCAGGCCGTTCATCTCGACACAGCATCTCAGCGCATACCTCAAAGAATTCGTCGGAGACAAACTACCTGGATTTCATCCGTATCTGTGGAGACACTGGTGCGCAATATCTAGACTTATACGCAGCAAAGTTGAAACCAAACGTTGGGACATCTGGGATGTCAAAGAATGGATGGGACATGAGAAGATTGACACCACCGAAGCCTACGTGAAATTCGCCAAAAACTACTACCGCAACGCACCCTACGACTGGGTTCGTGCCGTGCTGAAATCCTACAAAACCGACGATGAGTTTTTAGAACAGCCAAACGACACGACCACCCAAAACAAACTAGCAAAAAAACAGCGGGAGCGTACACGATTACTCCTGTTAGAAGATAGTGCTCCCGTCGGGGAGGTACACATTTTGTTTTCCTTTTTCATTTCTGTAAAAACTTTAATTTGTTTATTAAAGAATGAAATAATAATGAAAAAAATTGCTCGCTGGATGTATTTTTATTAGGATAAAATTCCTCCTTTTTCCTTCATGCTACAATATCCTGTTTTTCCAACAACAATATGATCGAGTACCTCAATCCCCAGCACACTTCCTGCCTCCTTTAGTAACTTCGTCACCTCCACATCCGCACTGCTTGGTTCTGGTTCTCCGCTGGGATGGTTATGCACCAGGATCACAGAATGAGCGGCAGCCTGGATCGCTGGTCGGAACACCTCCCGGGGATGGATGAGACTGGCATCCAGGATCCCGACAGACACGCAGGTCTCCGACAGCACCCGATGCTTCGTATCCAGGGCAAGGACGTAGAAGCACTCCTGCTTCTTCTCCGCAAGCCGTTCTGCAAACAGGTGGTACACATCCTCTGCACAGGAGATCTTC
>Ga0068714_10007644_pt1 | contig 10386 bp, 14 predicted proteins | sample MTBNYHSulfiMetaG_FD_62988 | JGI IMG/M metagenome (GOLD analysis project Ga0068714, IMG submission 62988) | Enrichment culture microbial communities from rom New York Harbor, USA that are MTBE-degrading - MTBE-NYH (New York Harbor Sulfidogenic)... | ecosystem: Environmental > Aquatic > Marine >...
CCTTTATCCGGAGTCACGATCAGGGATTTCGTTTTACCGTCGGCGTGGAAGGGGCAGCTTCCCACCCAGTTCTTGCCCTTCCTCTCCAGTTCCACCCCGGAGGACCGGACCAGAGCCACCAGGTCCACCGACCGCTTCACCTCTTCGATCTCACCCGGCGAAAAGAGCATCTGGAGCACCTCCTCTAGAACCTTGTCAATAGCCCTTGCACTGCCTCATGTTGCAGGTTATATTGTTGACCATGTTACTGGCCGAGTCAAGGGGAAAAAAATGAGGGTCTATACTTTCCTCGCCATGGGATACCGGGAGTTCTTCGCAAAAAGGTTGAAAACTGCACGGATGGAGCGGGGGTATACCCAGGACCGCCTCGCGCAGCTTTCGGGCGTTAACCTGAATTCCATCGCCAAGTACGAGACCTGCGTCATCATACCGACCGTTGAAACCCTCAAGAAGCTGGCCGAGACGCTCGGGGTCAGCGGGGATTACTTTCTCTTCGACCACGCCAAGATGGAAGGCATCCCGAAAGTGCAGGACCCGGAGCTTTACGACCGGTACTTCATCCTCGAAAAGCTGGACAACGAAGACCGGCACGCCGCCTTGAACCTCCTGGACGCTCTCGTTGCCCGTCACAAGTTCCAGGAGCTCGCCTCCAACACCAAGCCCGTCAAAACGGACACGCCGTCCGATAAGAAGCCCAGCCAAAAAGAAGCCACCGCCTGAGCGGCCCCCCTGAACCCCTTATCCGCCCCTCGTTCTTTTTTCCCGCCCCCCGGTGCCGTATTCACCAAGGAAGCGCAGCAGCGCCATGAGCAGCGTCCGCAGCAGCGCCCTGAACTCCCGCATGGCCCCCAGCACCGCCACGATGAGCAGCAGGATAAGGACAAGGATCAGTACCAGTTCGTTGAACGCCATGATGCCTCCTTTCTAGATCATGACCTGAAACGGGGGGACCAGGCGGCCGATCCGTCCGAACCCGTTGATAGCGACTTGTTTTTCATGGTGACCTCCTTCAATTGTATCGGAATAGGTCCACCATGCCGACACCCCTGTTGGTATATTCTCGGCAGCGATGCCGCCCTAATAGATAGCGGAGCAACAAAGGAATATAAGAGAATCCTGGGCAAGAACCGGGACCGCTATCCTGAAATCTGCTTCACCGCCACGGCCCGATTCCCTTCCCTCTGCTAAAATACGGAGCCAGTGAACGAGAGCCGGGGAGAAGTGCGCCATGCCCTACAGCGACGAGCAGTTGAAGGATATCGGGGCGAAGTTCTCCACCCAGCGCATGATTGAGCAGGGGCGCGTCTCCGTGGCGAACGCCAGGGAGCAAGCCGCCGGGCTTGGCAAGAAATTCCCCCAGCCCAAGGTGGACGAGCTCGAGGACCTGATCGGCCAGATACAGGAGGAGTTCGGGAACCAGGTCGAAGCCAAGACGGCCTTCTCCACGGGCAACGTCCCCGTGGAGGAGTGGATCACCAAGGCGAAGGCCTGGATCTCCGACGTGATCGCGGCGGCCGACAACGCCTTCGAGGAGGACCCGGATCTGCAGGACGAGTTCCACAAGGGGCCGAAGCTCCGCCGGAGCGTCCCCAAGATCACGGGTTGGATGCAGACCCTTCTCGCACTCGCCGAGAAGCACCAGGACGAGCTTGCCGAATGGGGGTGCGACGATGAGGAGATCCGGGAGGGAAGAGATCTCCTCAAGGGCCTCATGGGCGCGGATGCGGAGCAGGAGCAGGCCGTCAAGGACATGCCCAAGGCGACCCGGACCCTCAACATCCTCAAGGGCAGGGTCTTCCTGCTTCTCAAACGGCTTGCCCGCTCCGGGAGAAGCGCCTTTCAGGGCGACAAAGCAACTCAGGACAAGTTCAACCTGGACATCCTCTATCGGACGGGGGGAGGCTCTTGATGCTGCCCTATAGGACCGCTAGGGCCGGACAGGAGGCTTCCGCAACGGGACCGGACCCTTCTCAACTGTGGACCGGGGTCTTCCCGATACGGACCGGACCCTTCCCAACGCGGACCGGACCCTTCCCAACCGTGGACCGGGGTCTTCCCGATGCGGACCGGACCCTTCCCAACCCGGACCGGGGTCTTCCCGATGCGGACCGGACCCTTCCCAACCCGGACCGGGGTCTTCCCGATGCGGACCGGACCCTTCCCAACCGTGGACCGGGGTCTTCCCGATGCGGACCGGACCCTTCCCAACCGTGGACCGGGGTCTTCCCGATGCGGACCGGACTCTTCCCAACCCGGACCGGGGTCTACCCGATTCGGACCGTACCCTTCCCAAGCAAGGGAAGGGCTCTTCACGGTTTGGAACGGACCTTTCACGACAACTTCTTTAGGGCATGAGGGGTCAAATGGGCTATTGGCGGAAGATTCTTTCAATGTTCTTTAATCATAGAGAGGGAGAAGAAGCCCCCTCGATCACACCAACAATGGAGGGCGCTACAATGGCCGATAACCGCGAGTACGAAACCGTCACCGCGTCAGGCACATGCGGAACACCCAGGGTGCCCGAAGACACCGACCTGGAGTTTTTTAAGAAGCGCTTTCGGCCCCGCTTCGAGGAGTGGGTCATGGAGCCAATTAACAGGCTTGTTTCATCCAATGACGCCTTGGTGGGTTTCATCTTCATGAGCTGCGCAATCGACTACCTGTCTGGGTTCTGGCATGGGGAGAGCACGAAAGGCAAGGTGGGGGAAGTATATCCACGATTCGTAGACAGCTTCTTCCCAGGTGATCTTTATGAGGCCGCCGCTCTATATGACAGCCTGCGCAATGGACTGGTTCATATGTTCACCATCAAAGAAAAGAGATATATACTCACCCACGACCATCCCGAATTGCACCTCAAGACGAGAAAGAGCGGACCGATCACCCAGACTATTTTGAACGCTAAGGATTTCCGGGATGATCTGGTCTCGGCCAAGGATAAGTATTTTGATGCCGTGGAATCAGACCCGGAATTGCTCAGAAGATTCATGAAACGGTATGAAGATGACGGCTTCCTTGGACCTCAAGATATCCCTACCAAGACTGGTGCTTAACCAATGGGAGGAATTTTCATATGCCAAAGACGCGAAAGCGTACCCCCTCATTGATTGAAAAAGAGGTTTACCAAGAGGCCAACTCCACCTGTGCCTTTTGCATCATGGCCGACGTGGCTTCATTGCAGGTCCACCATATCGATGGCGATCCATCAAACATTTCCTTCTCTAACCTGCTTCTCACCTGTGGCAACTGCCATACGAAGATTACCGCAGGTGATATTTCAGAGGCGGAAGTGCGGCGTATAAAGGAAGCGTTAGGCCGTTCGAATAGGGCCAGGCCTTCCCCTGGTGCCGTCTCCGTCAACATCAAAGATTCGAGCTTCAAAGGCGACATCGCGCATACCATGACCAAGATTGTAAGCCCCCACCAACCCAGGATAAGGCACCCAGAGGGTTCTATCGGCGCCGACCTGTCCATGAAGGGTTATATCGACTACCTCATTCGGAAATACTACGGCTTCCGCAAGGCCGACGCTTCCTATGGCCGAGAGGGCGCCTTTTCTCATGCTGTCCTTCACAGCAATATTCAACGCCACTTCGGCCACAAGACTTTCTTTTTACCTGTGAACCTCTTTCGCGAGTTGGCCGACTACCTCAAGAGATGCATTGACAGGACTATCCAAGGGAAAGCAAACGCGAAGAGAGGTGTCCCCAACTACCATTCCTATGAGGAACACCTTGAACGCTACTCCAAGTGAACCGCAACGCCGTCCTTCCTATCATAGGATGCGGTAGGTCTGCGGCTTCGGGCTCCGGCCCCTTCGGGTCCTCCGGCTGCCGAAGGCCGCAGCCCGTCTATCAAGTTACTACGGCCACGCTCAGTTTCACTCAGCGTGGCCTAAGAGCCCCGGCCCAAACCGCCTCCCCGGTCACGCTGCCCCTTCTTGGAACGACGAACGCCGCCCAAGCTGCGGCGGGGCCTCTCATGCGGCCAAGGCAAGGGCTCCCGCAAAGGCCGTGCCGGGGGCCCCTCCTCGGACCTCCCTCCGGCACGGCCTTATGCACGTCGCCTCCGATAAGTCGGCCGACTTATCGTACCTTGGCCGCAATCACTCCGAAGTCACCCCCTCGAAGGCCCCGCCTTGCCCTCCGGGTTTACAGAACCATATTCTGTACAGGCCACTCGGCGCAAGCGCCTCGGGAACTTGGGCGGCTAAAAGAAAGAACGGGCAGGGTGCAGGTGCGGTCAGCGGTTTCGGCCGGGGCCGGCGCCGCCGCCAAGAGGCGCCGGCAACAGGCGGTCGCCCCCGCCTGGAAGGCCGGGGCGTTTCAAGGAGTGATCGAATCCCGCCCACCTCCCCTCGGGGGCGTGCCTTCGAGTGAGGAAGCTATATGAAGCAACAACAAAAAGAAGGCTATTCTCCCTCTTTCTCGCGAGGGAGCAGTTTCACGATTTCATCCGCGGGGGTCACTGCTGCCAACTTCCCACCTGTCTTATCAGAAATTACACCGTGGATGATTCCAACAACACTCACCCCTTCCCTTGCAATCAGCTTACGCCCCTCTTCAAAGTAGCTCTTGCCGGTATCAAACACGGGACCACCACTAAGGCCCCCGATGCTGGGATCTTGCAACAGGATGAATGTCGCAGGCTTCTTATTGTCGGATCTCTGTAGAGTTATGAAGCCAGAGACTGCTCTCGTCTCAATGGACAAGGGCGAAACGTAGCCTGATACACCAAGGCCAAGTGGGTAACCCATAACAACAAGTGGAATGTCACGAGAGGGTGGCAAGGGACGAGCTGAAAGGAGATGAAGAGGGAGAGATCGATTCAGCAGACTCTTCAACTGTTCTGGATCGGAAGGAGCCAACTCGACCACGCTGACGTCAGCTTCTTGCGAAGTATGCCAGGTGGCATTACTAACATGGATCACCACTGCTTTTCCTTCTGCACCTGGCATGATAATTCGCCATTTATTGCTGAGCACTTTGGAAATATGGCTAGCGGTCACCAAATACACTTCATCTTCAGTTCGGACTAAAAAGCCAGATCCGATATGCACATCCTTCTCGGCCTCTGCGTCTTGCATCAAAAAAACTACACATGGGGCAAGGCCATCTGTAGCCCCGGCCATCAAAGGCTGGGACAGGAGAATGATGCCAATGGAAAAGAGAAGGGCCAATAGCGACTTCGTATTGCCCTTTCTCACATGATACAGGTCATTGGCCATGGTCGCCTCCCTTTCTTTGCCAAGTCTAGCACTTTCTTTACCGGCAGCGTGCCTTCGTGGGGAAGAAACTTCCTGCGCCTACGGGAGCCTTTCGCCCGGAGCGCAGGGGAGGCCGGGGTGACCGGAGGTCACGAGCCCGCGAGCATGCCCTGGCCGACCCGAGCACCGGGCCACGTTGCCGGAGGCGTCGGAAGTTGGTAGACTCTGCGCGAGGTAAACCATGGCGAGACCCGGCAAAGGATTGATCGTGACTTCACGCGCGGAGCACCCGCTCATCGTCACCATGAACCTTCTCGCGAAGGCCCCGGAGAGCCCGCCGCCCGCCCTGGTGAACGCGGCTCTTCACCACGCCTACAACCTCTACGAGGAGGTCAAGGACCTCGAGAAGATCGACACGCGGAAGCTGAACCTCGAAGCGCTCAAGGACCTCTGCGCCCACCTGGTCACCCTGGAGTACCTCCTCGCCTCCCTGGCGGACCAGGCCGCCGCCATCGGCAGCGCCGAGCTCGAAGCCGCCTTCACCTCCTGCTCGGCCGCCCTCGAGGCCGCCGTCCGGCACCTCCGGACGGCCGCCGAATTCGCAAGCGCCTACGACTCGATGAAGGGAACCGCCACCTAGAAACGGTCCGTATCCGTCTCTCTCTTGGAGGTGCGCCGTGTCCAAACCCGGGAAGGGCCTCATTTCCACTTCGCGCGTCGAACTGCTCAACATCACCACCATGAACCTGCTCATGAAGGACGCGGGCAACCTGCCGCCCGGGCTCCTGGCCGCCGCACGGCGCCACGCCGTCAACCTGCACGGCGTCATCTCGGAGCTTGCCGTCCTCATCGACACCCAGAAGATGGACGAAGGGGACCTCGCGGACCTCTCGGCCTATCTGATCTCGTTGGACGCCCTTCTCGATTCCCTCAAGGAGCAGGCCGCCATGGTCGGCAGCCCCGAACTCGAGACCACCTACAAGGACGCCGGGAACACCCTCCGGGCCTTCGTGCAGAGGCTCAAGTCAGGCGATGCGGCTTTCGCCGAGGTCTTCGAGGGGATAACGGGTACTGAGGTGTAGAGCGTATTGAGAGGCGCAAACGAAAAGGCGGGCCACGTGGCCCGCCTTCTTCTAGATGGAAACGCTACAATTCGTCTTGAATTAGAGAATTCAACCAACATGCAGGAATTGCGCAAGAAAAAGCCAAGGCTTCATTGATACTTTCTTCTCCCGTCAGCTGCTTAAAGAAGTTGTTTGAGACGACCCCAATAACTTGACCACGCCTGTTTAAAACGGGACCACCGCTATGCCCGCCGCGTAGAAAGGCAGAGAGTAAGATTAAGTCAATATCCTTCTTCATGGGCCGGATAATACTTGACACTTCCCCTCGGTTCACAATGAGGTACGAACCGTCTGATAAGGGAACCGGGGGATACCCAAAAATCACAACCTGATCTAGTAAGTCGTAATACTCACAAATACGAAGGGGCGGATGCTTATCATAAGAAGTGTGAAGTGGTACCAGTGCTAAATCGAGATCTTCGAAAGTGCTTGCCAATATAGGATCCCCATGTTCTAAAATCTGGCCATCGCTCGCTTCAATAACAAAACGCCCTAACTCTTGTACGACGTGTTTTGCAGTGGCTATCATGTCAGGTCGTATAATAAATCCTGTGCCAATACCTGCTTCTCCTTCCCGGTGTAGCTTTACGACACTTCCCTTCCATCTGTTAGCAATATACGAAGCACCATGAAGGTACTCTAAATATGATCCTTCATGAAGAAGATCTTCGCCAAGGGGACTGAGGACACGGTATGGGGTCGTGGGGCTGTCGTCCCCCGGATATCTATCGAAGATGTGTGCTCTCTCTAGATCTAGGAATATCCTCTCAATTCTCTTTGATACGTTTTCTTTGGATCGCCCAAAAGAAATATGATGGGTAATTGTAGCTCTGGAGATGGCCGGACAAGCCTGCCATATTATTTTATCGCCCTCCTTAACATTCTGATTCTCCCAAGAATTCTGCCTTGTGCGGTAGCTGCTGTCAGTCTTTCCAATTAGTTCAGTGTACTCAAGGACTGCACCAACGGAATCATCATCGAAATTAATAGCCACATTTCACCTCTATTGGCAGTCGTACTATTCCCCTTTCGGTGCTCTCCTATACTACTGTTTTAGTTCCCGACGGGGGGGGGCACCTGGAATCTGTTGGGCTGTAGTCCCAGAGCTTTGAACTTCGACTGAGCTTTCTGGCGGATGTGCGACTTGCCTTATAACCCGCGGAAAACCATCTGTTATCCGCTCAAGCTTGATATATGGTACATCCTCATTACGAAGCGAATGTATTGTGACGAAATCCTGAAACCATCGGTCCATTCCGTGGGTAGCGAAATAGATTACATCGTCTGTTTGGTCGATAATGTAAGCAGGCCCCTTCAGGCTGTATCCTCCGCATTCTTTTTGCCCAGCAAATAGATTGTCGTGCCCAGCAGTCTCAAAATAAGCCTCCGTTAGTGGCATTCGCCCGCCTCTATTACAGGGAATGCTTGGGTAAACTCCGAAAACATAACTGGCTATTGCCAGATAATAGAAAAAGCTGAAACCAAACAGTATCAGGGCATATACAAGGTATGAACCGCGAACATGCTGTATATGACGAATCCAGCGTATAGCCGCAAACAGACCAGCCATGAATACGATGGAAACCGCCAGATAAGATAAAGAGCGTCCAAAGACCATTGGCAACCAAGGTATTTGTTTTAAAGCCCCAATTATGATGTACGTTGAGAAAAACAGGCATCCGAACCTTACCGGCTCGACGAAAATCCTAAAAGCCCATTTCATCGTTAAACCAGATGAGTATTTTCTTACTACGCGTTCAAGAAAGGGCAGAATAATAACTGCAAAGGATGAGACCGCTAAAGCTACCCCGACTGCCTTGTTTAGCGCATGGAAACCGAAAAGAGCATGATTCAATGGGAAATACCACTCATAACGTGTGCCGAAAAAGGCCAAAAAGAGGGGTACGGCTAGCATGACCGTTGTATTGAGCGAATTCCCAAGCCAACCTACCCAAAAATGTGGTAGCCCACTCTCCCTGCGGACACGGTAGGTGAGCATGAACGCACCGACGGGAAGAAATACAATGGCACTAGTAATCAGCCAGAACACGAAGCCGATCTTGATATACTCCAAACGAAGAAGTTCCGCGTCGGGAATGCCATAATTCTTTTGAAAGACGGAATTAATATAGTAACCTGTAAAGTAAAGTAGACCAACGATTACAGCAATAACTTCCGCTACGCCAAGGTCCTTAAATAGCCGCTTTCGGGTGCTTTCAGCGTCGTTCATATTTCTACAACCCTATTCTGATTTGAGTGTCTGTAGCCAGATTGCATGGAAACCACACCCCTAAAAAGGGTGGGTGGGTGGGGATTAGAGAGAGAACGCCCATTATGGAGCGCGTCTTTTTCTGCGCGCGACATGATGGGCGACCGTTGCGCCGCCCGAAGGGGGGCGTAGGTTCCGCCGCCCGAAACCGGCCGTGGGGCCTGCACGATGCAACGAGGGGGCACGAGCCCGCCCAAGTTCCCGGAGCAACGCGGAGGGCTTGTACAGAATGTAGGTTCTGTAAACCCCGAAGGGGCAAGGCGGGGCCTTGGAGGGGAGGCTTCGAAGTGAATGCGAGCGAAGGTCTGATGAATCGGCCGATTATCATGAGGCGAGTGCAAAAGCCGTGACGGGAGGGAGTTCGAGAGGGCACCCCCGGCGCGGCTTTTGCCCGCGAGCCCTTGCCTTTGCCGCATGAGAAAGCCCCGCCGCAGCTTGGGCGGGCTTCCCCCGGACCGGCAAGAAGCCCCTAAAGAAAGAGGGTTTGGGGCGGCGGTCGACTTCCACATATCACTGTTTGCTTTCATCACCAATCAAGTAAACATCTAAATTAAGCTGGAGTCCATAGTCAGCGATCCATCGCAGATGTTCATTGGGCACCAGTGCCTCATGACCATAACCTTCGGCATATACGACACAGTTCAACGTTGCATCCCAGCTTCTTGAGAGGGTACGAATTATCCCTTCAGCAGAAGACACCTTCGCTCTAAGGGCCGCCAAGTGTGATGCAACAGCAGCGTCCTTGTTCAATCCGGATTGGAGCTCCCAGCCACTCACTTTTGCGGTTACAGGCCATTTTCCGACCCTGTCTCCTTTTCGCCAGGTTCTTGTGGGATTGATCCCTATTGCCTGTGTTATATCATCGGGCACAAGACAGTGCACTTTGCCTTCGTCCGTAAAGCGAATCGACACTATATGTTCCACGGCCAGCCTACCTATTTAATTTCATTGATGTTAACCCCTAATGGTTCGGGAACACCTTTTCCCTTCATAGGAGCTACATATAGATTCCCAGCGCGATCTTTGAAGATATCAACGCCCTTACCATAGCCAGCTTTTAGATCATGCGGGTCTAGCCCAGACTTTTTCAGCAGCTTGATCTCACCAGCTGAAAGCCTTGCCAGCCTGCCTATTCCGCCAACGATTGCACCGCCAGCGTAGTAAACTACGGCTTCAGAGCCATACTCGCCAGCCTTTGCAGCACCGGTTTCCACCACCTCTTCAAATGTATCCGCGGCTTTCTGTCCGCGATCAACGAATTCATCCCCTAACGCTTCGGTTGCTTCCTTCTTCGCTTCTATATTGGCTTTCTGCGTCTCGCTTCGGTTTTGGTCGGGCGTTCCGATAACTGCTCTCCACAATGATTTCGCCCACTCCCCGATCTTTTTACCCACGCGCTTGAAGAACCCCGTCTTCTCCTTCTTCTCCTCATCATCTTGGCCAGCTTTGCCGAAAGGATCAAAGAAATTGACCGGGTTATTAAGCACATAGGTGTACCGGTTCCAAGATTGGGGATTCATCAGATCCACTTCATCATCAGTCGGATCGGGCCTCATAAAGCGCCCTAAAGAAGCGCCATAGTAACGAGTGTGCATTAGTTGCCATAGCGTCCGATCGGGCTCCGACCAGGGCAACAACCAGGGGCTTCCTTCGGAGGAGGGGGGCGGGAGGCCCCGGAGGGCCACGGGCGAGGACGGGGTTTCGGATCTCGGCAGAGCGTCCATGGCGGGGGCAGTATACCACTTCTCCCGGAGCAAGTGGCGGGGTAAGAGTTGCAACGCAAGGGG
>Ga0068714_10007647_pt1 | contig 10385 bp, 7 predicted proteins | sample MTBNYHSulfiMetaG_FD_62988 | JGI IMG/M metagenome (GOLD analysis project Ga0068714, IMG submission 62988) | Enrichment culture microbial communities from rom New York Harbor, USA that are MTBE-degrading - MTBE-NYH (New York Harbor Sulfidogenic)... | ecosystem: Environmental > Aquatic > Marine >...
GCAGTCGCGCCAGCTCTGCCTGTGCCTGAGCGTGTTCCGGTTCCAGGGTCAGAACCTGCCGCAAAAGCGCCGCGCGCTCCCGCGGATCCGGGGTCAGCCAGGCCAATTGCAGCCAGGCATCGGCCAGGCCGGGATCTATCTGGACGGCGGCGCGCAGCAACAGGCGGGCCTCATCGAGGCTCCCCTGACGGGCCAGGACCCTGGCGGCCTCCAACTGGGCCCCGGCTTGTGTTGTGGGCTGCTCTGCATCGCGAAAGCGGTGCAAACTGTGCTTCCCCCTGAATATGCTCAAGGACAGGACTCCTCTCCAGCCCCAATTATAGCACCAATCGCCTGGGTCCGCAACGGTGTTTGGTCGCCTGGTCGCCTGCCTTTGCGAGGAACCCTAAACTAGGGTATAATATCGCGTACTGTGCGGGGGCCGGGGGGTCCCAGATGTTGGAGGGCGGCTTGAAAGCACTCATCACGGGCATTTCCGGCTTCGTGGGCAGCCATCTGGCCGAATACTTGCTTGAGGCCACGGATTGGCAAGTGGCGGGCACGGTCTTTGGGCCGTACGGCAACATTGCCAACCTGAGCGGCCAGTTGGAGCTCTATCCGGCTGAGCTATCGCGAATCGATGTGGCAGCCTTTATCCTGGAGCAAGCCCGGCCTGACGCCATCTTTCACCTGGCAGCACAGCCGCTCGTTTCTACCTCCCGACGCGACCCCTGGGGCACGCTGGAGACCAACATTCGCATGCAACTCAGCCTCCTGGAGGCGGTGGTCCAGGTCAAGCCCGACTGCCGCGTGTTGGTCGTCGGTTCGAGCGAAGAGTACGGACAGGTCTTGCCAGAGGAATTGCCGGTCGATGAGGACACCCCCTTGCGTCCCAGGAATGCCTACGCCCTGAGCAAGGTGGCTCAGGATCTGATGGGACTGCAATATCACCTGGTCCACAAGCTGCACGTGATCCGCGTGCGGCCTTTTAACCACATCGGACCCCGGCAGGGACTCGGCTTCGTCGCTTCCGATTTTGCCAGCCAGATTGCCGCCGCCGAGCTGGGGTTGCAGCAGCCTGTCATGGCCGTCGGTAACCTCGCTGCCCGGCGCGACTTCAGCGATGTCCGGGATGTAGTCCAGGCCTACGCAGCGCTCATCACCAGGGGCGTGCCGGGCCAGGTGTACAACGCCGGCGCCGGTCAATCCCACGCTATCCAGGAGCTTTTGGACACGCTGCTGGAAATGAGCCGGGTGCCCATTGAGGTGCGGCAGGATCCGGACCGGATGCGGCCGTCCGAAATGCCCGATATTGTCTGCGATGCTACCCGGATCCGCGAGCTCTGCGGGTGGCGAGCTATGATTCCCTTGACCCAGAGCTTGCACGACGTCCTGTCGTATTGGCGACAGGAAAAGGCCGCTGCGGCAGAGCCGGGCGGCGCCGGCAGATAACGATAGGATGGAGTAGATGACGAAAACGGCTCTGATCACCGGCATCACGGGACAGGATGGATCATACCTGGCCGAGTTCTTGCTCGATCAAGGCTACGAGGTAGTGGGCATGATGCGCCGCTCGAGCACCGTCAACTTTGGGCGCATCGAGCACATCCAGGATAGGCTCACGCTTGTACATGGGGACCTGCTGGACCAGACGTCACTCATTGACCTGATGTCCGAGTACAAACCCGACGAGATCTATAACCTGGCAGCTCAGAGCTTTGTGCCGGTTTCGTGGAAGCAACCGGTCCTCACCGGCGAGTTCACGGCGTTGGGCGTAACACGGATGCTGGAGGCGATGAGGAGCATCGTGCCGGAGGCCCGCTTCTACCAGGCTTCCAGCAGCGAGATGTTCGGCAAGGTGCGCGAGGTACCGCAGAACGAGCACACCCCATTTTATCCGCGCAGCCCCTACGGAGTGGCCAAGGTCTATGGCCATTGGATCACGGTCAACTACCGGGAAAGTTACGACCTGTTTGCCTGCTCGGGCATCCTGTTCAATCACGAAAGCCCACGGCGCGGCCTCGAATTCGTCACTCGCAAGGTGAGCTATGCGGTGGCCCAGATCAAGTTGGGACTGGCGCACGAGTTGCACCTGGGCAACCTGGATTCCCGCCGCGATTGGGGCTTTGCCGGCGACTATGTACAGGCCATGTGGCTGATGCTGCAACAGGATCGGCCAGATGATTACGTGGTGGGCATGGGCGAGACGCACTCGGTGCGCGAGCTGTGCCAGGTTGCCTTTGGCTATGTGGGCCTCGATTGGGGAAAATACGTGGTCAGCGATCCGGCCTTCTATCGGCCCGCGGAGGTGGATCTGCTGGTGAGCGATCCCACCAAGGCCAGAGAGAAGCTGGGCTGGAAAGCGCACGTCTCATTCCAAGAGCTAATCCAGATGATGGTAGACGCCGACCTGGAGCATCTGAAGCAGGTGCATCACCTATAGGCGGTTTTCACACGATCCCTTGCTGGCGCTTGGGCGGCACAACCCTACCGGGTACAGGCTGTCCAGCAACATCGTCACTCGAGGAAAGCAACATTGATGCAGCACCTGTTTGGAACCGATGGAATTCGGGGCACCACAAGCAATCGAGAAGCGGCACGGCTGCGGCTGACCCCGGGACTGAGCGTGTGGATTGGCCAGGCCATTGGCGAGCTCGTCCGGCGCCAGTTCCCGGACGGAGGCCAAAGCATGGTGCTCATCGGCCGCGATCCCAGGATCTCCGGGCGGATGATAGAAAGCGCACTGACGGCCGGCCTTCTAGCGCAGGGGGTGGATGTGGTGCAGGCAGGTGTCATCCCGACCCCTGGCGTCGCGGTCCTGGTGAAGCAGCTAGGAGCCAAGGCCGGGATCGTGATCTCGGCTTCCCATAATCCCGTGGAAGACAATGGGATCAAGGTCTTTGGCCCTGACGGCTACAAGCTAAGCGATGAATTGGAGGATTTCATCCAGCGCCGCGTTCCCACCATGGATCCGCTCGTGGAGGCCTGCCGGGAGCTGGTCAAGGGCGGAGTCCTTGCGGATGGGAGCCTGGCAACGCTGGATGAGATCTTGCACTGCCTTGACGGGGCGCCAGCCCCGCGCGACACGAGTGAGCTGGGCAGTATCAATGCCGGTGTGGACGCAGCGCAGATGTACATCGAAGCCCTGGTCCAACTTTGGCAGGGCGCGAGAGACCTTGCGGGCAAGCTTGTACTTCTGGAGTGCGCCGACGGGGCGACTTCGCACATCGCCCCGGAGGTATTCCGGCGGCTGGGCGCCAGGGTCGAGGTAGTAAACGGCGCGCCGAATGGCCTGAACATCAATCAGAGCTACGAATACCTCGAGCCCCATCGATTCCGCCAGCGGGTGCTCGACGCCGGCGCAGATGCCGGAGTGGCGTTTGATGGCGATGGGGATCGCGTCCTGATGCTTGACGAAAAGGGCCAGGTATTGGACGGCGACGTCATCATGGCGATGCTGGCCCGTGACATGCTTGCCCGCGGCAGGCTGGCCCACCATGCCGTAGTGGCCACCAATATGAGCAACCTCGGGCTGTACGAGAGCCTCGACGAAATCGGCGTGCGCGTGGTAGAAACTCGGGTCGGCGACCGCTATGTGCTGGCCGAGATGCTGGCGAATGGGTACACGCTGGGCGGCGAGCGATCGGGCCATATCCTCATCCTCGATGGGGAGCAAACGACGGGCGATGGCATCCACACCGCGCTGGCTGTACTGGGGATCTTGGCCGGCCAACCCGGCGCCCGGCTCTCAGAACTGACATCTGTCATGCCCAGGTATCCCCAGTTCATCGCCAGTGCGACGGTTCAGGCCAGGCCCGAGCTCGAGGAGATCGATCAGGTGCAAAAGAGCCTGGGACGGTTACGGGCAGGCTTGGGGCCCAAGGCCGACATCAACCTGCGCTACTCGGGCACGGAGGACAAGGTCAGGCTATCGGTGCGAGGCTGTGGCGAGCACGATGCCGGGTCTCTTGACAGGCTGGCAGCGGAGGCCTTGGAGCAGATTGCCGAGGCCATCGCGAGTTCGAGCCGTTGAGGGCGCGGGTTCCCTGCCCGGACGACCGGCCGATAGAGAAACGGCGTTGGATGGTGGATGCTTCCCTGGCGCGCGAGGCACGCCTGCCAGGGATAGCCGGCCTTGCGGTTGCTCTGTAGCCAACACAACTGACCTGCAGCGCCGGCCGGAACATAATGGTGTGATCAAGATAAGCGACGAGTGGATTCTTGCAGGAGAAAGACATGATAAACCACCAACCAGAGATTGAGATGATAACTGGCGAACTGGCCAAGAGGGGGCGGGGGCAACCGCTGACCGGGCCAGTGTTCGTCAGGATGCTTACAATCCTGGCGGAAGCAGACTCACCGGAGGCGTGGGACCCCGCTATTGACGCAGTGCACCAGTACCTGAATGTGGTGGACGACGAGTTGGCGCACGGATTGCAGTGCACCCGGGCCGAATCGGCCAACCTGTTCGCCATGCTGTTGACCATCCTCGCAGAAGCGGGCCAGTACCGGCACGAGACCTACAGCAAAGATCCAGAATATCGCAAGCTGCTGGACAAATCGCTCCTGCCGCAGATGGGGCAACTGCGAGAACATGCGATCCAGGTGGCAAAGCAATATCTGCGCCAGGCCGTGTTCTCCTCGCTCAAGGCTGACCTTGAGCTCGAGCTCCTTCCCCTGCTGGAAAGCATGGGCGACGTTTCCGGCAAGAATTCGAGATTGGCCCGAGATCGATACATGCCGTTCCGCGTAATCCAGGCCGGCAATGTGGCGGAGCGCCTGTTTGGCTTCAGGCTGCGGACCAACGAGCCGCAGCTCACCGGCGATGGGCAGGCTCCCGGACTCCTGCAGCAGATCTATGACCTAAAGTACGCGAGGTTTGGCACGTCGGGGGTCAGAGGGCGTTGGGGGGTGGACTTGACCGAGCAGAGAGCCAAGCGCGTCGTGCAGGCCATCTGCGACTATCTCAAGGCCTCCAATGTGCCTGCCCGCATCCAACAGGAAAGCCTTCAGGGCAAGCGCGTCGTCATCGGATACGACAGCCGAAGGAACGCCCGGCTTGTGGCTGAATGGACGGCCCAGGTCTGCCTGGCCAATGGATTCAGGGTTGATCTGGCCGAACGGGATACGCCGACCCCGGCGCTGGTGTGCTATCTCACCGATTTCCTTCCCCAGGACGAGTGCGCCGGATTGATCAACTGCACAGCCAGCCACAATCCCCCCGAATGGCAAGGGATCAAGTTCAACCCACGCCAGGGATTCCCGGCGCCAACAGACATCACCGATTTCATCGCCGCACGGGCCAACCGGCTGCAGTTGCTGGACGAGCAGGTACCTGTTGCAGACCTCTCCGAAGCAGACGCGCGCGGTGATCTCGTAGGTTTCGATCCTATCAATGATTATGCTCAGTGGATACTGGACAGCGGCCAAGGCAACCACCGCATTGCCCTCGACCCGGATCGGATCCGGCAACACTTTGCCGGCAGGCACGTGGTGATTGACGAGATGCACGGAACCAGCCGCGGCTACTTGACGCGCCTTCTGGACGAGATTGGCGTCCGGTACCGGGTTATCCACGCCGAGCGGGATCCCAACTTGCCCGGTCTGGACTATGCCAACCCGGAAGAGCCGTTTATCAACCCTCTAAAGGATGCTGTCAGAGAGCAAAAAGACGCCATGCTGGGAATGGGCATGGACACCGACGCCGACCGCTTTGGCATCGTGGACGGCAATGGCGAGTACTTTCGGCCTAACCAGATCCTTCCGATGCTGGTGCGCTACCTGGGCATCGATCGGGAGTTGACCGGCCGCGTGATCGCCACCCAGACCGGATCGCCGCTCATCGAACCTCTGGCGGGGATGATTCCGGACAACGAGCCATACCGCCCCGAGCCCAATACGGCGCCCGCCTTTGTCGATCACCCCTTCTATCGCATCCGTATCGGCAAGCGCGACGACCAGGTGTACGAGTACACGTTCATGGTGCCGGTGGGGATCAAGTACATCGAAGAACAGCGGCGCACCGATCGCCGCTACAGGGCCTACAAAGAGCTGCCCGAAGGTTGGCGGGACACCCTGCTCATCGGCGGGGAGGAAAGCTCGGGGTTGACCACGCGGGGACACGTAACCGACAAGGACGGTGTGTGGGCCAACCTCCTTATCATGGACATGGTTGCCTATTATGGCACCTCGGTCGGCCAGATTTGGAAAGACACGACCCGGTGTGCCGGTTGGATATCGTATGGCGGAAGCGAGCTCGACAGAGAGAACCCTTCCAACACAGGGCGGTCAGACGTGGACGCAGTGTTGGAGGCCAAAGAAGAACTGATCAATGACTTTCTGGATCGATACGAGGGCAAGGGCCCGGCTGAAAGCACCTGGGCGGACCTGCCTGTGGTGTATGCCGGCGGCACCCGGTATGACTTTGCCGAACTGCAACTGCGCGGTCCAGAGGGTGATGACCGTCACTTTCTCAGGGTCCGCGCCTCCGGCACAGAGCCCATCAACCGGATCTATGTGGAAAGCAGCGATCCCGAGATTGCCAGGCGCTTGCGGGAGACGGCATACCGGCGCCTCGAGGAGTTGTCAGCCGCCGAGATCCGCAAGGCCCATTCGGAGTGGCGCCTGGCCGAGATCCTTTCAGCCACTGCCGAATCTCCCTTCCTTATCCAGAAAGCCAGGGCGGCCATTGCCTCCCGGGAGGGTTGGAGCCCGGAGGGCGTCGTAACCAAGCTGGAGACCATGCTACCGGCTGTGGAGCTTAGAAATCAGCGCGTGATACGTGCCTGGATCGCGGCGCTGGGGAATGAGGTGTAGCCAGATTTGCCGGTAGCCACAACAACAGCCGAACTGCGCCCTTTTGGGGTGCAGCCGATTGTTCAGGCCGGGCCGCGGATCGCGAGGGCAGGAATTTGGCTCTGATCGATACGCACGCCCACCTGGATTTCCCAAGATTCGACGCAGACCGCCCGGCCGCCATCGAGCGAGCCAGGGCAGCCGGCGTGGTTGCCATTGTGAATGTCGGAACCGATCTGGCCTCCAGCCGCCAGGCGGTGAGCCTGGCAGAGCAATATGGGACCGTCTATGCGGCCGTGGGGATGCATCCCCACGACGCAATCAAGCTGGATGGCGCAACGCTGGCGCAATTGCGCGGGCTGGCGCAGGCGCCCAAGGTCGTAGCCGTGGGCGAGATTGGATTGGATTATTATCGGGATCGGTCGCCCCGTGATGTGCAGCGGCGGGCGTTCCAGGCGCAGTTGGCCTGGGCAGCCAAGCTGGGCAAGCCGGTCATTGTTCACGACCGCGACGCCCACGACGAGATTCTGGAAATCCTGTCCGACTGGGCGGCAGGCCTGGATCAGTCAAAGCTGGCCGGACAGCTGGGCGTGCTGCACACCTTTTCTGGCGACCTGGACATGGCAAAAAAGGCCATCGACCTGGGTTTCTACCTCTCGATCTCGGGACCGGTGACCTATAAAAACGCGGGGCAGCTCCTTGACGTCGTCCGGGCGCTGCCTTTGGAGCGACTGCTGGTGGAGACCGATTGCCCTTTTCTGGCGCCCGAGCCCTACCGGGGCAAGCGCAACGAACCGGCATATACCCGCCTGGTGGCCGAGCGCATCGCGGAGCTAAAAGGCGTCTCTTTTGATACCCTGGCGCGGGCGACGACTGCCAACGCCCGTCGCCTTTTCGAACTGGCGAACACCGAATTGGAAGAGGAACTAGATTGAACACGATCTCTTTGTTCGAGCCGCTAGCAGCGGAGTTGGAGCGGGTAGAGCGCAAGTTGCGCGAGCCCGCACATCCCGAGTACCCTCAACTTACAGCGGTGCTCAGCACATTGCTGGATAGCGGCGGCAAGCGCCTGCGGCCGGTACTGGCATTGCTGGCCGGGCGCTTTCACCCAACCGATATCGAAAAGCTGGTCTCCCTCGCCGCATCGGTGGAGATGCTGCATACTGCCACCCTGGTTCACGATGATCTGATCGATGGGGCGCTGTTACGGCGAGGCACGAGCACGGTCAATGCCCGCTGGAGCGCCGGCGCCACCGTCCTGACGGGCGATTACCTGTTCGCACGGGCAGCGGCCTTTGCCGCTGAAACGGGCAACGTGCGCGTGATGTCGATCTTTGCCAACACGCTGATGACCATCTGCAGTGGCGAACTGCGCCAGATTTTCGATCGCCACCACGTGCCGCACCTCGTTACCGAACAGACCTGGGAGGAAGCCCTGGACCAGTACGACAAGCGGATCCACGCCAAGACGGCATCCCTCTTTTCGGCAGCTACCGAAGCGGCTTCGGTGCTCGGCAGCGCCCCAGAGGCCGAGCAGGCAGCCCTCCAGGCCTATGGGCAACTCCTGGGGGCAGGCTTCCAGATCGTGGACGACGTCCTCGACTTTCGGGGCGATCAGGAGGTGTTGGGCAAACCGGTAGCCGGCGACCTGCGTGAGGGGATTGTGACCTTGCCCGTCCTGTACTACCTGAGGGACCATCCCGATGATGACAAGGTGGCGACCGTCGTGCGCGATGGAGGGGATGATGACCTGGTGCGCGAGGTAGTCGCTGCCATTCGCGAGGCGGGAGCTGTGGATCAGGCCATGGATCGAGCCAGGCGCTTTATCGCCCAGAGCCAGGCGGCCCTGAGCATCCTGCCGGAGGGCGGAACCCGGGACACCTTGCACGCCCTGGCAGACTATGCCATCTCCCGGGAAAAATAGGCCCCACATATGAGGGGTGCGTGGTCGACCTGACTGTTGTCATCGTTAGCTGGAACGTACGGGCACTTTTGCGGCGCTGTTTGCAGTCCGTCGTGACACAGGCTCAGCCCATTCCCGAAAATGGGGGGAGCCGGATCGGGGACCGGGAGATCGAGATCCTCGTCGTCGACAACGCCAGCACCGACGGCAGCGCGGAGATGGTCCGCGACGAGTTTCCCCAGGTCCACCTCATCGCCAACGACGAAAACCGGGGGTTTACCGTCGCCAATAATCAGGGCCTGGCCCGGGCTCGAGGGCGCTATCTACTGCTGCTCAACCCCGACACGGAAATCGTGGGCGACGCCCTGACGGCGATGATCCGCTACGCCCAGGCAAACCCTGAGGTCGGTGCGCTGGGACCGCGGCTGCTCTATCCGGATGGCAGCCTGCAGTCCTCGCGTCGCCGGTTCCCCACCTTTGCCACCGCACTGGTCGAGAGCACCGTGGTGCAGGAATGGTGGCAAGACAACCGCGTCCTGCGCCGGTATTACATGGCCGACACCCCTGACGATGCCATTCAGCCCGTGGACTGGGTTGTGGGCGCTTGTCTTCTCGTCCGCCGCCAGGTCTATGAGCAAATCGGCGGTCTGGACGAAGGATACTTTATGTATTCCGAGGAGCTGGATTGGTGCCGGCGCATCAAGGCCGCCGGCTGGCAGATCGTCTACCTTCCTACCGCCACCATCATCCACCACGAGGGGAAAAGCAGCGAGCAGGTGGTTCCAGCCAGGCACATCTATTTCCAGGGCAGCAAGGTGCGCTATTTCCGCAAGCATCACGGTGTTTTTCAGGCCGAGGCGCTCCGCTGGTTCTTGCTCCTGACTTACGTCTACCAGATGGCCCGGGAGGGGATCAAATGGCTCGTGGGGCACAAGCGCCCGATGCGCGCCGAGCGGATGAGCGCCTACCGCCAGGTGCTCAGATCAGGGTTGCGGGGGAATCGTTGAGGATTCTGTTCGTCACCGGCGAGTTTCCCCCCATGCAGGGTGGTGTGGGGGACTATACCAAGGAGATTGGCCTGGCCCTGCACGATCTGGGTTGCGAGGTGGAGGTGCTTGCCCCAACACAGGCCGGGTCGGTGCCGGGCCTCACCGTCCACTCTCTCGTCGAGCGGTGGGATTGGCGTTGCTGGGGCATCCTGCTCGATCTCATCCGGCGCCGCCAACCCGATGTGGTCCACGTGCAGTATCAAGCCGCTGCCTATGCCATGCACCCGGCCATCAATTTCTGGCCCTGGTGTCTGCGCCGCATGGGCGCCGGGCGGCCCCGGTCGGTTGTCACGTTCCACGACCTCAAGGTTCCCTACCTCTTTCCCAAGGCCGGCCCGGTGCGCAGGGCTGTGGTCAACGAGCTGGCCCGGCGCAGCGACGCAGCCATCACCACGAATCGCGAGGATTTTGAGAAGCTGAGCCAGGTCTTGGAAGCCCCACCTGCGCTCATCCCTATCGGATCCAACATTGCGCCTGTGCTACCCACAAACTTTGACCGCGACGCCTGGCGCTCCCAATGGGGCGCCGGCCCGGACGACCTGCTTCTCTGTTTCTTTGGCTTTATCAACGACCGAAAAGGGGTGGACACACTCCTCCACGCCCTGCATGTTCTGGTTTCGGATCCGCCTGCCACTGGCGACGTGTCGCTGGTCTTTATC
>Ga0068714_10007650_pt1 | contig 10383 bp, 8 predicted proteins | sample MTBNYHSulfiMetaG_FD_62988 | JGI IMG/M metagenome (GOLD analysis project Ga0068714, IMG submission 62988) | Enrichment culture microbial communities from rom New York Harbor, USA that are MTBE-degrading - MTBE-NYH (New York Harbor Sulfidogenic)... | ecosystem: Environmental > Aquatic > Marine >...
CGGCATTCTCTAAAACAGAGAATACTGCATCCATCATACTGATATCAATACATTGACCTTCACCAGTGATATCCCGGTAGCGCAGGGCAGCTAAAATCGCAATAGTGGTAAAGGAGCCAGAAAAGATATCTGCTACAGAGGATCCTACCCGGGTAGGGGGTCCATCCGGGTAGCCGGTAATAGCCATGAGACCACCGGTGGCCTGGGCGATGGCATCATAGCCCGGTCTTTGCTGGTCTACACTCTTATGGCCAAAACCACAGATGGAGGCATAGATGATTCTGGGATTAATCTTCTTTAATTTCTCATATCCTAAGCCTAATTTTTCCATAGTGTCGGGGCGGTAGTTCTCGGTGACTACATCGGCTTTTTGGACTAATTTTTTGAATATTTTTTTCCCCTCTTCCTTTTTTAGATCTAGAGTCATACTCTTCTTGTTCCGATTGACACTCATGAAGTAGGCGCTCTCTCCATTCACAAAAGGTCCGAAATGGCGAGAATCATCTCCCATACCTGGACGCTCAATCTTGATTAGCTCGGCACCCAGATCAGCCAACTGCATGGTACAAGTAGGCATGGCCAGAACATGGCCTAAATCCAAGACTCTGATTCCTTGTAAGGGTTTGGTCATTTTCTGTTTATCCTTTCTGTTTCCGTAAGTTTAATGTTTACTTTATAGATAATTCAAGCTCTTTAATCTTCTCCTTGCAGGGGACACCTTCTTCATCCCACTGTCTTATCTGGTAATATTCAGCCAACATCCGATCCATATCTGGCAAGACACCTTCTGCCAGACCATCGGTACGGGCTAAATTGAGTATGCGGGGTGGGATAGTATCATCCTTTTTGCTGATTCCCAATTTTACATTGTAGAGACGCTTTAGATTATGGAGTCTCTGTCCAATTTGCATGAGCTCTTTTTTATCCAGATCCCATCCGGTTACTTTGTTGACCCATTCACTTACGATGGTAGGGCCAATTCTTCCGGCTAGTAGAAACTTACACAGTCCTAAGGCATTCAGTACATTCATGTAATTCTGCAATTTAACTACAAGATCGGCCTTACTTTCGATACTATGAGGATCTGGTTTATGTTCTTCATCATAACCCAGATCCGGTGCTGGTATGCCTGATTCAATCATATAACTTAATGATTCCAGATGACAGCCTCCCCGATTAGCAGTGGCATAGCTTAAGGCCATACCGGTATAGGCACGGGGATCATGCATGGGATATTCCAGACCCTTGGTGTGGATGGCATATTCTTGGCTGTTTCCGCCTAATTGATTCGAAAGTGCCTTTACCCCCTGGCCAATAAGCTTTCCGATTTGTTCGTTTTGGGCTACTTGATGGGTAATCGTAATAAAAGCTTCTTTATTGCCCCACTTTAACTCAATATCATGTAAGTCATTTTCATTAAGAATTCCCTCTTCATAAGCTTCAATAGCAAAGGCAATGCTTACCCCTAGGGAGATGGTATCAATTCCATAGCGGTTGCATAAGTCATTCATCTGAACGATGCTATCCAGATTATCGTTTAGAAGGTTAGAACCAAAGGCACTTAGGGTCTCGTATTCCGGACCATGGACGATTTCTTCCTTGAAGGTTACTTCCTTACCACAAGCAATGGGACAGGCATAACAGGCATAATGTTTTTTAAAGATCGTATCTGCAATGACCTGCCCGGTGGTCTTTGCTGCTCCAGCCCAGCGGCTCTGGGCAAAGTTCTTAATCGGCAGATCACCGGTATATTCTCTTCCTTCGACTGAGCCGCCTGTGCCAAAATTATGCAAACCCTGGGTATATTCTCGGATCGAAGGGGTCAGCTCTTTGACACTCTTTCTCAGACCTTCCTGATCATTAACCGGGACTGGGGTTTTCTCGATCTCTACCGCAATAGCCTTTAAGTTCTTGGAACCCATGAGGGCGCCCAATCCTCCCCTTCCGGCCAGACGGCAGTGGGGAGCATCAATAACAATAGCAGAAATTGGGACAAGATTTTCGCCAGCTTGCCCGATGGAAGCCACTTGAACCTTGGGATGGTTTTCCCTAATCTTTTCTGAGGTTTTATAGGTATCCAAACCCCAGATCATTTGAGCGTCTTCAAAGGTAACACCCTCAGAATTGATGAAAAGATATTGAGGTTGGGCAGCTTTTCCCTTGATAATGATTCCTTCATACCCATTCTTCTTCAACATTGCTCCCCATTGTCCACCAACGGTGGCTTCATTCCAAATACCCGTCAGGGGTGAACGGCCACAGACAGAAGTCTTACTGGCAGTGGGAATCGGGATTCCTGTCAAAAGGCCTGGGAAAAAAAGGAGGGGATTATCGGGATGCAGGGGAGAAATGGAAGGATCCAGATGCTGATAGAGATAGCTGGCAGCAAGGCCGCTACCTCCCAGATATTTCCTCCATTCGTCTTCAGAGACTTTAAGTTCATGAAAAAGTTGATTGCTTAAGTCAACCTCTAATAGTCTTTTGTTTACCATTATTACAGTACCTCCCTAAGAACCTAAATTACAAAGACTTTTTGTATATTTTAATTATCTCTTCCTTAGAGGGTTTTCGTGCTGTATTATTTGGACTACCACTGGCCAAGGCATCGGTAGCCATTTTATCTGCTTTTTTCATAAATTCATCTTTATCTATTCCCAGCCCAGAAATTGTTGGAATTTCAACATCTGCACATAACTGTTTAATTAGTTTTACACCTTCCTGGGCAGCAGAAAGAGGAGATAAATTACTGGTATTGACTCCCATGGCTTCAGCTATAGCTGCAAATCTCTCCGGTATACCCATGATGGCATATTCCAGACAGGCAGGTAAGAGCACAGCGTTTGATATCCCATGGGGAACATGAAATAAGGCTCCGATAGGACGGGACATGCCATGGACGATGGTAACAGAGGAATTATTAAAAGCCATACCTGCTTCCATGGCAGCCAACATCATTTCACTCCTAGCCTCTTCATCATCACCATTCGCCCAGACTCTTCTTAAATACCTTGAAATTCTCTTGATGGAGGATAAAGCAAAGATATCGGCCAAAGGTTGGTGACGTCTGGAGGTATAAGCCTCAACAGCATGTGTTAAGGCATCAATCCCGGTAGCAGCAGTAATGTTTGGGGGAACTGACATGGTAAGCACTGGATCGTCGACGGCTATCTTTGGGATTACATATTCACTGCCAATCAGCATTTTGACATCATTTTTGGTATCCGCAATGATCGTAAACTGAGTGACTTCAGAACCAGTTCCGGCAGTAGTTGGTATGGCCACTACAGGAATACCTTCTTGCTTAATTTTTCCAAGTCCCATGTAGTCTTTAATCTCACCTGGATTATTAATCATAATACCAATAGCTTTGGCTGCATCTATGGGACTGCCACCACCAAGGGCAATCAAAAAATCACATTTATTTTTCTTAAAAAGTTGTATTCCCTTTTCTACATACTGATCGGTAGGTTCAGTATTGACTTCATTGAATAATGAGTATTCAGTACCTTTTTCTTTTAAATTTTTAGCTAATCTGTCAACATATCCGATGTCAGTCATGATCTGATCGGTAACAATTAATGGCTTTCTACCTAAAGAAGCTAATTTATCACAAGAAGCATCTAATGCTCCCATGCCATAATAAATTGCTGATGGGGATAAGAATCTGTGGCTGTTCATTGGAAAGCCTCCTTTATATTAACTAAAATTAAATATTATACATAATGATCATGATCGAAGAAAAATCCAAATTCCAGTTAATTATTCTTTTATCTAACTTACAAAATTTCATATCGAGTTAAGTATTCGATAACTAAACCTGATTAACATAGAATAAATCCAATAATATTATTCAAGTACATTAAACTTACAAAAAAAAGTAGCTAGGTATATTTAATAATATACGATTAACACGAATGAACTTTTTATTGATACCATACCCTTTAAGGTGTTCGGCTATATTCGGTTATAAATGCAAAATGTATCTTTTCTTATTTATTCTATCTAAATTAGGATAATATTTTTATATTGTAAAAAAATACCAAATTATTTTTGATATTTTCAAAGTGAAATATATTTTTATTTTCTAGCTAAAACATTAATCAAGTAGACATTATACTTAAAGTAAATTTTTACTTTTCATGAGTTGATAGCCAAGCAAAACAGAGATTTTCATTGCTGCTTCTTTCAATAAAGATGCATATTTAGGAATTTTTTGTTCAGTTAAACGTTCAGTAGGTCCAGAAACAGTTAACGAGGCAACAACTCTATTTAAATTATCACAAATTGGAGCACCTATTGTAGTCGCACCCAGAACACGTTCACCAACAGCAATGGCGTAGCCTTGTTTTCGGATTTCTGCTAAATTCTGTAACAGCTTTTCTGGATCAGTAATTGTATTCGGTGTAAAAGGGATTAATTTTTCCTCCTCAAAAAATTTTTTAATATCTTCCTCAGGTAAATTAGCCAACAAAACCTTGCCGGAACCACCAGTATATAAAGGGAGACTCTCACCTAATTTTATTACCCGTCTAATGTCATTAGAACTTTCAATCTTTTCAATACAAACTCTCTTCCGCCCAGAAATAATATTTAAATACACACTTTCTCCTGTCTTATCGGCAAGATCTTTCATTATAGGTAAGGCATACTCCCTCATATTAAAATTCTGCTGCACAATACTTCCTAACTTAAACAATTCAATGCCTAAACTATATTTTTGGTTCTCTGGATTTTTCACCAAAAAACTCTCACTTGCTAAGGTTACTAAAATACGAAGTACTGTGCTTTTAGGTAATTTCAATTTTTTGCTTAATTCAGTAACTCCTAACTCTTTTTTATTTAAAGAGAATGCATTAAGTAATTGCATTGCTCTTTTGATAGAATCAATAAAGTAATCTGATTGTTTTTTCAAAGAAATATACCAAAATTTAATTATGTTTCATTAGATAAAACACTGTTTTACTAATTAATATTTTACCATATAACAGGATAATGTCAATAAAATTTTACAATATTTTTTACACTAACTTATAGCACTAAATTTATATTGACTAAAACTTTAAATATTGTTTTTTCTAATCTCTTGGTGCTCAAAAATTTTTTAAATTTTAAACCATTTTTATTTACAAAGTTACAGCCATTGTTAGAAATTACTTATTTAGACCTAATTTCATTTTTCTTTCATGAATAATAATCTAATTCACTCATTTGTCCGGAATATTATTAAATTAATTGTACTAATTTCGAGTTCTCTTTACACTTTAACTTAAAATAAGCTTAAAAATTATATTATTGGTAATATTCTGACTTGAAAAAATAAATTAATTATATTATGATGATTTAGAAAAAACTTTGGGATACTATTATGACCAAATCTCTGCGAAGAATTGTAATAGTAGGTAACGGAGAAGACTGGCAAAAAGAAAAGATTGTTCATTTTTGTCAAAAAGCTGATTATATTATCGCCGCTGATAACGGACTGTCATTACTTCACCGTTTTCACATAACACCTGACCTTATCATTGGGGATTTGGACAGTGTTTCACCGTCATTATTACAAGTTTATGATCAAATACCTATGGAAAAATATCCCAGTAAAAAAGATTTTACTGATTCGGAACTCAGTATCCGAAAAGCCATCAGCATGAATCCAAAGGAGATTGTACTGCTTGCCATGATCGGCAATTATTTCGATCACAGTTATGCTGCTGTCATCAATCTTTTTCGTAATGATCAGCAGGGTATCGAAATGAAAATAATCACATCCAACTCTGTTATTTTTCCGATAACCGGAGAAATATCTTTGCTTCAAATGAAAGGAAGAAGATTTTCACTATTTCCATTGGAACCCGTTAAACAATTTACTATGGTTGGATCTCAATATCAATTTTCAAAGAAAAATCTGACCATCACTGATTACAGCATCAGCAATGTCATTGTTAACGATAATCTGGAAATCAATTTTAAAAAGGGAATGCTTTTTTGTGTCCTGTTTGACCCGGGATTTCAATAAAGTTGCTATTTTCCGCTTCTTTCTTTCCAATAGAGCTGGGTGGGTGTATTAATCCATTGTATCCCGTACAGATCTTCCACTTCTTTTCGGTATTTGGGTGGAAACTCTGTTTCCAGCTGTTCCAGATAAGCTAAAAAGTCTTCTTTGCTGCTCAGAGAAAATACCCGGGTTGAATAATCAATCCTACTCTGTACATCCTTTTCTTCCAGACAGCTGCGGCACTGATTATCAATAAACATGGCATCACAATAGGGTAATAGCAAGGAAAGAACATTTAAATCATTAGTCATCCCCCGGTCAGGGGGTTTCTTCTGTCCAGAACCGGCCTTTCGGGCAAAAGAAGCATAAAAAAGGGCATATAGTTTGATAAAAGGTATCTGCCGAAAGGAGTCGGATTGAAGATACTGCCAGGTATTCAACCACAGATCATTATAGGTTATTCCTTCTTCCTTAAATACCGAATGCATTAATTGGATGGGATCCATTGATTCCAATAAGAACTGGCAGAGATCGGTATGATGAATCTGTTGGGCAGGTAAACGAATGATATACCTCAGACAATCAGGATAGGAATGTAAAATTTCTTTAACTAAGGATAGGTAGAAATCTTCCATCCATTGTTCAAATTTAGCATCTGAATGTTCTTTCCAGATATTAAACTCTTGTATCCATTGCCGGTGAATTCTTTCTCTTGATTCTCTTAATTGTACTTCATAGGTTTGCGGATAATGAGATGGACTAAAGGTAATCTTCCGGGGAAGCCAGATATCAATGTCCCGATCAATAACTGATTTTAAGTTATCAACCATTGAATGTCCTGATAAACCCCTAACCCAATTTCTAACAGAATTTTCAATCTGAAATTTTCTTATCCGATATTGATCGATAAATTTTGAATCCCTGGATAATAAATGGTACATTCTTTCCAGAGGTTCAAAAAAATTAGAGACCAATGATTCCTGGAAATGAAAATTGGATTGGGGACAGATGATAATTTGCATTCTAATAAGTTTGTCAAGTTTCTGATATAACTGGACCCAGAAATGATCGGCATGATTATTTCCGGTAGCCTTCATATCAGGATGAAGCGCTCTTACCATATAGCTGAGAGCAAATTGATCAATATAAATAATTCTTTTGGAAAGATGAGGCAATATATAACACACTTCCGGCTCATTACGCTCGGAGTCAGGATAAAAACATTGATTGCACTTTCTCAGGTAATGATCGGACAATACTTCACTAACTCCAAAACTCTTTTTACCACAACGAGGACATAGAATAAATGGTGGATCACTTATTCGGTTCATATCAATTTCTTCACTATTGTTTTATGCAACAATACCAAAAGTTCAAACCTTTATTTTTTTTCTACTGATTTCTTAATTCGCTTAATACCTTCCATGATATTATCTCGGGAGGTAGCATAAGAAAGCCTGATATATTCCTGGTCTTCTTCCTTGTTCTTTTTGCCAAAACAAGTTCTTGCCAGCACTGCTACACCAGCTTCATACAATAAATATTGCTGAAGTTCTTTGGAGTCCTTTAGATTTAAATTGCGGCATGCTTCAGTTACATTGGGAAAGACATAAAACGCCCCACCGGGAATCTTACAAGAAATGCCATTAATATTATTCAATGCCTCAACAATAATATCCCGCCTGGAGTGAAATTCGTTAATCATTTTCAAAGATTCTTCCTGAGGTCCTTCTAATGCCTCAATACCTGCCATTTGTGTAAAAGTCGCCGTACAGGAAACAGAATTGGTTTCCAATCTGGTAAAATGAGCTGCCAACTCCGGGTTCATTACCCCGAAACCCAAGCGCCAACCGGTCATGGCATAGGTTTTAGAAAAACCATCTAACACAATGGTTCTTTCTTTCATACCGGGTAGAGAAACAATACTTTGAAATTTTCCATCATAGACCATATTACAGTAAATTTCATCTGAAAAGATCCAGATATTATTTTCTATAGCTATATCTGCGATTGCCTCCAAATCTGTTTGAGTTAATATACCACCGGTCGGATTTTGTGGAGAATTAATAATAATCAATTTTGTCCTGTCTGAAATTTTTTCTTTCAGCATATTGATATCAAATCGAAAATCTTTTTCTTCCAGTAATGGTAAGGGTATTGCCTTAGCTCCTACAAAGTTAATCACTGATTCATAAATAGGGAAGCCCGGGTTAGGATAAATAACTTCATCCCCTTCATTAATACAGGCTAATATGCAATAAAAGATAATGGGTTTTGCGCCAGGGGTTACTACAACTTCCTCGGGACGGACTTCAATACCGCGGGATTGAGATATGTAACGGGCAATACTTTCTCTGAAAGGCATAATACCTGCTGAAGGTCCATAATGGGTATAACCTTCATGAAGCGCTTTTGAGCCTGCCTCGATGATATTAAACGGTGTATCAAAATCCGGTTCTCCGATGGCAAAACTGATAATATCCTTTCCCTGTGCTTTCAACTTATTGACTTCGGCCAATACTTCAAAGGCTGTTTCTGTGCCCAGGTGATTCATACGATTGGCAATTTGCATCATTTATACCTCCTGATTCTTCTATATCTATAATATATTATAAAGAATTTGATGTATAAAGCAATTATATGGAAATCTGACGAGATTTTTGAGTAGCCCGGTCAATAGCCTTAATTAAAGCTACTCTGAATCCTCCGTCTTCCAACTCCATCAGACCATCAATGGTTACACCGGCTGGAGTGGTTACCTCATCTTTTAATAAAGCCGGATGCAACCCTGTCTCCAAAATCATCTTCGCTCCACCTAAGATTGATTGAGCAGCCAATTTACGAGCTAATTCCCTTGGTAAACCCATCCTTACGCCTCCATCAGTAAGAGACTCTACCATCATATAACTGTAGGCCGGTCCGCTTCCGGAGAGAGCAGTGACCACATCCATGAATTCTTCTCTATGGATGATTTCCACTTCTCCGATGGATTTAAATATTTTTAAGGCAAACTTGAGATGTTCTTTACTAACAAATTGTCCGGGACATAAAACGGTCATGCCTTCATTAACCAAAGATGCCGTATTGGGCATTGCCCGAATAACGGGTATGGATTTACTTAGCTGTCCCTCAATAAAGCCGGTGCTGATGGCTGCTGCAATGGATATAATCATTTTTTCTTCGTTTAATTCTGTTAAAATCTGGGACAATACTTTTTTTATCATCTGTGGCTTAACAGCTAGAATGATGATATCGCTTCCGGATACTGCTTTCTGATTATCCACCCCAGTATGAATTTGATGTTTTTCTTTCACCTTTAAAGCAGTTTCTTCACGAGATGTTGTCCCAAAAATCTGTTCTGGTTTAAAAACCTGATTTTTGATGAGACTGCTTATCAGGGTATCTCCCATTTTCCCCACACCAATAATTGCTAAATTTTGTTCTAATTTCATAATATATTATCCTTTTTTATTTTTATGACTCCAATATCATTTTAGAAAAAGATTTAAAATAATATTAATTGTTATCATAAATTAAATCCCCTTCTTCTGTCAATCTAATCACTCAAAATCAATTAACAAAACCAATCATGATCAGTAATTGGCCCAAGACATAGGTTACCATAACAATGACCCAACCTTTCTTTTTTCCATATTTAAAATTCCGGATTGCCAACAGCGTATCAGAGGCAATAAAAAATAAGGATCCTATAAAAGGAAACCAGAAAGAAAGTCCTGGGATTGTCCAAAAACGTAACAGGCTGCTATAGCTCATCCCCATAATAGTAATAATATATAAGATTACCGGGATAAAATAATGCCCTAAATAAGGTTTTAAATCTCTTAAAAAACGACAGGCATAGATCAAATAAGGAATTATTAGCAATAATGACCAAGGGGAAAATATTTTGCTTAAAGGTATCTTTTCTGAAAAGGTATAAATATATAAAAGATGACTGATTAAAAAGGAAAATAATCCCAATCGAAAGAATAATTTTTTTTCTGAAAACAGTAAAAAACAATCACCAAAGAAGGAAAATAAAAGAGCTGCGATAAGAAATATATTATATTGCTGGGCAAACAGAAGATAGAGAAGAACAATCCCAGGAATAATGAAAGGTTTGGTCCAATATCGCTTTTTTTCCTGATTGATACTAATCAAATATAAGTCTGTGCAGGTAATGGTAATAAAAAATAAAATTGACAGACATTTCAACATATTGATATTTATTCCATTCTTCATAAATTTAAAAAATTAATTGCTCAGTGAAAGTGCCAATTGATAAATAAAAATTCTGGGGCATTCTTATCTTAAACATTTTCAACAGCTGATTTTCCAGCCAGGTAGCCTGAACTCCAGGCCCATTGAAGATTATAGCCGCCACAGTCACC
>Ga0068714_10007653_pt1 | contig 10378 bp, 8 predicted proteins | sample MTBNYHSulfiMetaG_FD_62988 | JGI IMG/M metagenome (GOLD analysis project Ga0068714, IMG submission 62988) | Enrichment culture microbial communities from rom New York Harbor, USA that are MTBE-degrading - MTBE-NYH (New York Harbor Sulfidogenic)... | ecosystem: Environmental > Aquatic > Marine >...
GAAAGCGATGTTGATCATTTCAGCTCTGGTCTTGATGAAAGAAAATTCAGGCCACTTCACCCAGTCGAAACGCCGCCAGTCTTCGCAGTAGCCTTCGATAAGGTCATCCAAATCAGGCATGGCAATTCGAATCACCGCACCCCGCTGCAAGACCCTCAACGCCTCCCTGAGAAAAGCCACGCCAACTGGGTAGGACACATGCTCCAGAACATGCTCCATGTAGATTCTCTGTAGGGTATTGTCCTGAAACGGGAGGTTTCTCTGCAGGAAAACAATCAGATCTGAGCGGGGGCTGATGTCGGCGTTGATCCAGCCGTGAAAGCGGTTCTTTCCGCAACCGATTTGAAGCCGAGGAGGCCTTGACCTCAAGAAGAGGGTATAACGCACCCGGTAGGGATAGTACAAAAGACCACAGAGAATGGCGTTGGAGAGTTCCAGAGCCCTTCTCAGTTTGGAATCCACTGGCAACCTGGGCATATCTCGCCTAACGATAGATCGCGATTCAACCTTTTCCTCCCGAGTCCTGAGATTTCAAAAACCGCCGGTAGTTGTTCAGGACGCCCTCTTTGTCTCGTTCACGGATCCTCTTGTTCCCCACGTACACGCCCCAGGGATCTAAATCTCTAGTGACCACGGAATTGGCTCCAACAGTCACTCCCTCTCCAATGGTTACATTTGGCAGGACCACCGTGTTAGCCCCTAGGATCACAAATTTCCCTATTCGGACTGGCGCACGTTTGAGATTCCTGTATACCTCCGGAACTGTCGGATTGCCAAATCCGACGCCCGAAAAATCATCGCTTCCCGTAAAAATCCTGCCTCCCATCGAAAGGGCCGAAAAATCTTCAAATACCACCTCCTCCCCGCCCGTAATGGAGGCAAACCCTGCAATATGCACGTAATTGCCTATTTTGATTTTCTTCTTCGCGTAAATGAAGACAAAATCATCGATGATGATGTTCTCTCCAAATTCAATGTTCTCCATCCCAATAATCCTTGCCAATTCATATATTTTTACATTTCTCATAATTGATCGTCCGCACTCTCAAGGGTGTGCACTACTCTTGAAATATCTTCCATCTCCATCTCGTCGAACAAAGGGAGGCTAATTGTCCGCCTAGATATCCTTTCGGTGATCTCCAGAGTTGAGGCCGGGTATGAAACAAAATGAGCTTGCTCATGACAGGTTGGACAAAAGTAAGTGCGCGCTTCAATATAGTTTTCCTTCAGACGTCCTATGAAATAGGTGTTAGGCTTTCCACTCGGACACAATATCGGAACGAACTGATTGGGAATTTCGCCCTCTGTTCGTTGCATGACCCAGCCTCGGCCAAAAAGCCCTCCTTCTTCCAACTGAGCAACATAGCGACGGAACATATTGCGCCTTGTCAAAATCTTGTGCGGAAACTCGTCCAAGGTAGCCAAAGCCACGGCGGCCGAGTATTCCGGCAACTTGCCATTCAGACCGAACTGCACGGTTTCTCGCTGATCGGAAAAGCCGAAGTTGCTTGCCCGCCTGATGCGTTGAATCAGTTCGACATCTCCGCTGTAGACCAAACCGCCTTCGCCAATTCCGAAGGTCTTGGTCGCATGCAAGCTGAACACAACCGCACCCGGAAACGTCTTCCCAAATTGACCGTTTCTCCCCAATGTTCCAAAGCACGGAGCCGCATCGACAACAACCGGAAATCCCTTCTCGTGCAACCTCCGGTAATAGGACAGATCGAGATCGGTACCAAACGTCGCATAGGGAACGATGACTGCAACCTCATCGCCGAGCTTTTTCAGTGCATCTTCCACCAGGTTTTCATTCATCACCCACGAGTCTTCGACAATGTCGATGAAATAGGGAGTGAGTCCACACCACTGTGCTGCAAGAGGCGTTGCTGCGAAAGTGAAGCTGGGCATCAACGCGTATCGGCCCCTCGCATGCTTGATTGTGGAAATTGCCAGCATCAGACCAGTGGTCGCATTATTAACGGTTGTCACTCCTCCAATGTTGCTGAACCACTCTTCAAGCACTCGCTTTTCAAAGGATGTGTTCAGCGGACCATAATTGCTGTATAATCTGGACTCATCTATCTGATCCAGATATTGCATATAAGAATCCTTGGGGACGAGATGAGGTCTGAGAAAGGGGATGTGCCTCACGCTTGCGCCTGGCTCCTTTCCCTGTAGTGCTTCAAAAGCGGCTCCGGAAACCGGGCCATCTTCGCGCCCAAATATCTAAATTTCCTGAATCGATTCCAATCGCCGGGTTCTCGGTATTTATAGGCGTTGATGTCCCATGGAATTCTCCTGAACCACCCATGGTAAAATACCGAGGAAGTTGTCACCTGGTTCTTTCTAAAGGCCTCGGCCCCTCGGAGTTGCCATTTACCGGTATTCATTTGACGCCAAAAGGGATGCCAAACAAGGTCCATACGGTATCTCTGCGCAAAGCGAACCAGCTTGCCGATCCGGTCGGGCAGGTGTTCATCGTCATCGTCCAAATGAGTGATAAAATCGCCCTTGGACAAATGGAGAGCGTGATTCACAGCCGCTGTTCCGGCGACCATCCATCTCCACTCTCTGATCTCCGGATATTTCCCTCGCTCGGGCAGGTTCACAAACCGAACCCGAGGATCCTTGAGCTCGAAAATCAAGTCTGCCGTATGATCCGTACAGCAGTCTCCCACAACGATGATCTCCAGGTTCTTGTACCCCTGGTGGAGGAGAGATCTCAAGGATCGTTCCATCAGTAAGTCAGCCCGGTTGTAAGTCCCTATGCAAGCCGTAACAAGAGGCTCTTTCTTCCGGAAAACCATCTCGTACTCCTCAGATGTCCTTTCCCGCTGGAATCGTTCGAAAAGCTCATCAGTCACATCGATCCGAGACCTGCAGTGATCTATACCTTCTTGCAGTTCGATCATCGTCTGGATAAGATCCTTGATGTAAGGGATTCTGTTCAAGACCCGGTTCATCATTGATGCCTAGACCTTCTCATCAAAGTGATTTGCGCGCCCTTCCCTCCATCATTTTCCACGGCTCCGATAAGCAAGGAAACAATAGGCCGAAGGAGAAAAAAGGACTGTTTTCTACCCAAAGTGAGCGGAGTGCCCTTATCCCACGAGCTTGTCCCCTTCGCTTCTTTCAAATCGCATTTGGGCGATTTGCTCGGAAATGAGGCCCATCATGAAAATGGTCACAGAGGGGGTGGAAACAAGGATGCTCATATTCTAAAAACGGTTCGATTTGATGTATGTTCTCACGCTATCTCAAATTCTTATTGTAGTCCATGTCAAACCACATACCGAAAAAAAGCGTCTGCAGTCCACTAATAACAGTGAATATCAGTGCCATCGCGTTGATCGAGGGAATGATCCCGGTTGTTGCCCAGACATAGAGCAAGCGAATGGTGAGAGGGATGCTCACGGTGAGCAACAAAAACGAGAAGGCGTAAAAAAAGACCAGGGGATGGAAATCCTTGATCACATACTTGAAAAAGAGCCTTCTCCAGAATCCCGTGAACAGAAGCCAAGAAATCCTGGGAATAACCCTAAGCAATTTCATTTTGGATTTTTCCCCAATATTATACACGGGGCTGATATGAACGTCCCTGACTCGAAAGTCAAACTGGTTGAGTTTGATGAGCATGTCGTTCGGCATCCCGTAGCTCTTGTAGATGCCGTCCAGATCCAGCTTCGTGAGGGCCATCAGGGAAATGGCGGTGTACCCTGTTTGTGAATCCGCAATGTGCCAGTATCCTGAAGCGAACTTGGTCAGCAAAGAAAGAAAGGAATTCCCTAGATAGCGATGGTGGGGAATCATTTTCCACGCATCCCCCTGGAAGAGTCTGTTCCCCTTGGTGTAATCGACCTCCCCTCTTGCGACTGGTTCGATGATGTACGGAAGATCGTTGGGATCCATCTGCCCGTCGCCTGCCATGACCACGGTGACATCGGTTTTCATCTCCCGAGCCTTCTTATACCCCGTGACAATAGCGCCGCCAACGCCTTCATTCCTCTCATGATCGATCAGGATGACCCTTACATTCTTTTTCGCAATCTCCTGGACGATCGCCGATGTATTGTCTTTGCTCGCATCATTGACCACAATAACTCTGTCCACGAAATCCGGAAGGGTTGAAAGGGTCTGCCCGATCAGATTCTCTTCGTTATAGGCCGGAATAACCACGGCAACACTTTTTTCCAAGTACATAGCTTCAACCGGCATTACTAAAAAAGGATGTATTAGTCTTAAGGCATTGTCTGAAGATTCACCACTAAGGGAGAAATAGCCCTGGTAAGGCTCGTAACCGGTTAACGTGTCCTCTTGAAAATGATTTTACAATATTGCGGCTTAGGATTCAAGAAGAAACATTTCCTAAGGCAAAAACGCTAAATCCTTTGTGATAATAAACGAGTTTAGCATAATTTAGGAAAAACGGTTTCAGACTTTTCTCCGCCTCTTCCTCCAAATTGCTGCTGACCCACCGCCCAAATAGGGGCTCATAAATGAGAAGGTGTGTGATCCCCATGTTCTTCAGCTTTGAATGCATCTGTTGTGCATCGTTAGAGTTGAGGAAAACCGAATCAAGCGCTTCTTCGCCATGAACATAGCTTCGTTCACAGTAGTATCCCCTGCCACCTAGAAAAACCATCATCACCTTCGAATCCTGCGGTAGATAAGTGTTGATGAATCGCATGGCTGCATATTCAGGTCGATGCTTTTCCAAGTATCCATCGCGGCTGACCTTACCTGTAATGTACTCCAAAGGCTCAACTTTCTTAAACTGATCGATCACGTAATCCGCGTTATAGGCCAAGGCAGATGTCAACCCGATCCCCAAGAGGCCAAGGGCTATTCGGTTTCCCTTCTTTGCGATGGCCCTGTAAAGATTCTTCGCGCCCACGGCGGACAGAACCACAAGCACTGGGATGATCGGGCCGATATAACGGATTCTGAGATCAATGGTGAAAAAGGCGACAGCAAAGAAGAGGACGACGAAAGCCAGCATGACCCTTTTCTCTCTTCTCATCTTCTCCTTTTCTTCTCTCATTCGCCAGAAAGCCAAAACAGGAAGGAAAAGAAGAAAAGGATTCAGCTTCCCGTCAAAGTACTTAGGGCTTCCATCCTTCCCTTCAAAAAAGACCCGCAGAGGCAACAGTGCCATTTGCCACCCCGTCTCGCCGTAGATCATCTTTCTGTAATTGAAAATGCCGTAGGCCCCCCTCAGCTCTTCTTCAGAGGCGCCCTCCGGAGCCGAAAAATCCCGGCTGGGAGCCGGCGGGTTGAACTGATGATTGTACAAAGGATAGATAGGATTCTTCGTCCAGTGAAAGTTTCGGATCATCCAGGGGGAAAAAACAAGTAAAGCGACCGTAAAAAAAATGAAACCCTGGCTAATAGGCTTCAGCACCCCGGGTCTCCCAGCATTTCCCTTCCGTGCATACAAGATTGGAACAAAAAGAGCCAATAATACAGTCGTTACCATGCCATTGTATTTGGTCCCCATCGCCAAGCCCGCCATCACTCCTGAGAAAACCAGGAACTTGCTCTTAAATCCGCCTTCTGACCACTTCAACAGGAAAAGAAGCGCCGCAAAGGAAAAAAACAAGACCCCCAGGTCCACATATGCGGAGGTGGACAGTTTGACAATGATGGGAGTGGAAAGAAAAAAAACGACCCCGAACAACGCATAACCCACGCCCGTCCTCATCTTTAAATACCCAAAAAGGAGTCCTGCGGTGAACAGGGCAAAACTGAAGTGAATGAATTTCGGAACAATGTCATTCCCGAAATACAAAGGGATGACGTAAAGCAGGTCCAGGTTCATGGGATAGTAAGAAAAGGGCATGAAAGGAATCTCATACACGCCTCCGTGCTTGAGATAGAGCTTGGGGACGGCCAGGTGATGGACCAGTTCGTCCTTGGCCACCGGCGGAACGCATGAGAGAACGACGATCGAAGCAATCAGGAGTGAGAGAAAAACTAGCAGGATAATAGAAAGGGATCTCTTGCTCATTGGCGACGGTCATCTTAAGAGTGAATACTTGAGTATGACGAAAATGGCCTTGAAGCCGTCTTTCCAGGTGATTTTCTTGCCTTCACTATAGGATCGCCCGTAGTAAGAAATCCCTACTTCGTAGATCCTACACCTCCTTCTTCCGAGTTTGATGGTGAGCTCCGGCTCTATTCCGAAACCCTTCTCTTCGATGTTCAGTCCCTTGATGATTTCCGTCTTAAAGACCTTGTAACACGTCTCCATGTCTGTGAGATTGAGGTTGCTGAACATATTCGAAATAAGGGTGAGGAATCTGTTCCCCACATAGTGCCAAAACATATGAACCCGGTGGGGTCCCTCGCCCAGAAAGCGAGAGCCATAGACTACGTCCGCCTTGCCTTCCGCGATCGGGCCAATGAGCTTGGGATACTCGGCCGGATCATACTCCAAATCGGCATCCTGAATAATCACCACGTCTCCCGAGACATGGTCTAGAGCCGTTCGAATAGCCGCCCCTTTTCCCTTATTCTCCGAGTGGTAAATCACCCTGTCCACTTCCCTTGCCAGTCCAGATTTGATGAGATCAGTCGTCCCGTCGTGCGAACCGTCATCAACAAGGAGGATCTCCTTGTCGGTAATCGGCGCTTCCTTCACCTTGGCCACCAGCTCCCTGATGGAATCTCTTTCGTTGTAGCAGGGGATGATAATCGACACTTTCATTATTTACAGGACTTTCCCTTCAGAAGAATTGGCTGTTACGTCCAAATATGCTTATAATATATGAAAACTGTTGTTATTTTAAGCATAATTTTGTATAAAAAGCCATAAAAATCACCAAAGGAGTCAACTTGACGCCACACAAAAAGCATGATGCTTCCTTTCATGAGAACCTCAGTGGCCGGCTCCGGTATTCAATCGCCATCGTTCTAATCATCCTGCCCCTTTTGACCTACTGGCAGGTACAGACCCATGAATTTGTTTATCTCGATGACGACATCTACATTACTCAAAACAAAAACATTTGGGCAGGACTGAATGCTGTGGCTGTCCGCTGGGCTTTCAGCTTCGACCAGGTGAGTTACTGGCATCCTCTGACCTGGCTTTCTCACATGGCGGATTGCCATTTGTTCGGTCTTGCCCCGGGCCCTCATCATTTTACGAGTTTGCTCATTCACATCGCAAATACACTCCTTCTTTTCCTTGGGCTGCACCGCATGACAGCAGCCCTCTGGCGAAGTTTTTTTGTCGCCGCCCTCTTTGCCCTCCATCCCCTCAATGTGGAATCTGTTGCCTGGGTGGCTGACCGCAAGAATGTGCTGAGCACTTTTTTCTGGATGCTCACGATCTGGGCGTATGCGGGTTACGCCAAAAAACCGGGGCTGCGGAGATATATCCTCTTCTCTCTTTCTATGGCTCTCGGCCTTCTGGCAAAACCTATGCTTGTGACCCTGCCCTTTGTGCTTCTGCTCTTGGACTACTGGCCCCTCCGTCGTTTCAGGTTTGGTTTTCAGCCCACTGATAGAGAAGTCCCGCCTTTCTCTAGGGCCTCCTTCCTGCACTTGATCTATGAAAAGACTCCTTTGTTTGCTCTCTCCGCGGCATCCGTAACCCTATCCTACATCTCTTCGCAGGCCATGGGATTCGTCATCCCCACAGAACGGGTCCCTTACCTGTTGCGGATTGAGAATGCCCTTGTTTCCTACGTGACTTACATACAAAAGATGTTCCTGCCCCTGGATCTTGCCGTGTTCTACCCCTTTCCAGACCGGGTTCCATCCTGGCAATTCCTTGGCGCTGCCATCATCCTTGTATGCATCACGCTTGTGATTCTACACGAGAAAGGCCGGGCCCCCTATTTGCTCGTCGGCTGGTTCTGGTATCTGGGAACCCTTGTCCCGGTCATTGGACTCGTCCAACAGGGTTTATGGCCGGCCTTTGCCGATCGCTTTGCCTATGTCCCTCTGATCGGACTGTTCATGATCATCGCGTGGGGGTGCGCGGATTTGGGAACGCGGTGGCGTTCATCTAAGGCTTTCTTGGCGCCGGCTGGAGCCCTGGTCCTTGTCGCGCTCATGACAACAACATGGGCGCAGGTCGGACTCTGGAGCAACTCTGTGTCTTTATTGGAACGGGCCGTTCATGTGACGGAGGGCAATCACCTGGCCCATTATAACCTAGGCTACACCCTCTCCGAGCAGGGAAAAATAGCGCAAGCCATTCCTCATTTCGAGGAAGCGCTGCGCATCATGCCTGACAACGCACAGTTTCACAATGGCTTTGGCGCAGCGCTCGTCGAGAAAGACCTGAACCTGGCCTTGGCCCATCTTTCGGAAGCCCTCCGTTTGTTTCCCGATTATGCGGATGCTCACAACAACATGGGCCTTGCCCTCTCCAGGCAGGGCCGATCTGCAAGGGCGTATGCTCACTTCCAAAAGGCCATAGAGCTCAACCCCGGGGAAAGCACCTTCTACTACAACCTTGGAAACGTTCAAAGTGCCGAAGAGAAATTTGAAGAGGCCATCTCCAGCTACTCACAAGCTCTCCAGTTAAGACCGGACGTTGATGAGAACCTGCATCTCAACCTTGGATACGCCTTGTTCCGGCTAGGCCGATTAAAGGAGGCCCTAAAGCAATATGACGAGATTTTACAGAGGAATCCAGGATCTTACAAAGCCCGCCACAACAGGGACATGGTTTTGAAGAAAATGGCAGAAAGACCGTAGGGCAAGGTCGATTTCAGGCTTTCATCATGCCCACAATCCAAATCACGAAGCACCCTGAAGCCAGACCAATGAGAAAAAGAGACTTATACCTCGGCTTCCCAGAGCCTGTTTTGGGACCCCATGTCACATAGATGAAGCCGAGAAGCGATCCGACCCAACCCAAAAAACCCACTTCCAGGACCACGGTCCAAAACACATCGGGCTCGGGGCTCTTTTGAACCTGGGTCGCTTTTCCCTTGGATCTCTCGGCCCCTGTATCGCCTGCCTCACCTTTTTCCTGCTTCACGACAAGCTGAGCGATCCTCTGCTCGCTTCTTTCAATCCAGTCCTTGCCGGGGGTGGTGAAGTGGCTTGCAGCATAAAATCCTCCGCGTATGGTTCGAAACGCGATAAGCGCCATGGTCAGGTCTCCCTGTTTCTCAGCCTCCTCTCCGATCTCCCAAAGCCTCTGGGCCGATTTTTCTACGTAGGGGTTCAAGGGCGTATACCAGTGGATGGAGCGATCGAAAAAAGTGACGGCGCGGATCACTTCCTTCTTTTTCAGCATTTCTTCACCGGTCCCATAGTCTCTCATGGATCCATAGAAAGCCCTGGCCCAGGTCAGAGCAAGAAAAACCGCAATAAGAAGCGGAATCAAAACCAGCATCCGTCGAGTGTTACCTTGGCTGTCTCCTGTGGAGTATCTCATTCTTTGATCGATGTCTCCGTTATGCAGTATAATGTCTCAGCAATGGCCTGAGAGATTTGTCATTTCGAGCGAATGCGAAAAATATTGTGATACCAATGTGTTGTAAGGGTCTCTCCCTTCGGTCAAGATGACAAGCAAAGCCTGAGACGCTGCCTAGCGGGTTAAAGGCGACAAATAGCTTGATATTTATAGCAAAGTTTTGTATAAAACGCTATAAAAATCATTAATTGTGCTCGTTTAAACAATCCGTATGAACGATTTCAAAGCATTCCACGGCAAATCAGTGCTTATCACCGGAGGGCTGGGCTTCATCGGAAGCAATCTGGCCAGGGTTCTGGCAGACCTGGGCAGCCGGGTCACGGTTGTTGACAGCCTCATCCCTGAGTATGGAGGAAACCTCTTCAATCTGGAGGGATATGAGGACCGGATTCGCATTAACATTGCCGACATTCGGGATGAATTCAGTATGGCTTACCTGATCCAGGGCCAGGATTACCTGTTCAGCCTGGCCGGCCAGACAAGCCATCTCGACTCCATGAAGAATCCTTTCGTGGATCTGGACATTAATTGCCGATCCCAGTTGTTCATCCTGGAAGCCTGCCGGAAGTACAACCCCGCCATTAAGATCCTTTATGCCAGCACGCGGCAGATTTACGGAAAACCGGACTTCCTCCCTGTTCACGAAGGACACCTGCTTCATCCCACGGACGTGAACGGCATCAACAAAATGGCCGGGGAGTGGTACCACATTCTTTACAACAACGTCTACGGCATTCAAACCTGTGCGCTGCGCCTCACCAACACTTACGGGCCTCGAATGCGGGTCAAAGACGCCCGCCAAACCTTCCTCGGCATATGGATCAAAAACCTCATTGAGGGCAAACGGATTGAGGTTTGGGGAGACGGTCTGCAGGTGAGGGACTTCAATTATGTTGAAGATGTGATTGAGGCGATGCTTTCAGCGGCTTTGTCCGATCAGAG
>Ga0068714_10007655_pt1 | contig 10377 bp, 5 predicted proteins | sample MTBNYHSulfiMetaG_FD_62988 | JGI IMG/M metagenome (GOLD analysis project Ga0068714, IMG submission 62988) | Enrichment culture microbial communities from rom New York Harbor, USA that are MTBE-degrading - MTBE-NYH (New York Harbor Sulfidogenic)... | ecosystem: Environmental > Aquatic > Marine >...
GTACTCTTGGCCGTACCATGCCGGCCGATGAGGATGAAATTGAAGCCCACGGCCACATTGGCCACAATAACGGGCTCCACCTGCTCATATCCAACCACCGCTTCTCTCAGCATGGACATGGGGACCTCATGAAACAGGGTTGTGGAAGGCCGAAAAGGCCCCCTTGTTGTGGGGCGCCACCCCGAGCCAGGTCAGAAAGCTTAGACTTGGCTGGGCCGTGACCGTAAAAGAGACAAAGCTCGGGGCCTCGTAGGTGACCTCGAGGTTGGCGCAGAGACCCCACACGGTTCCTGGTTCCAGCGGAACACCCGGCCGGATCAGGCTGTCGGTATCATAGGAGGGATAGACGATGATGTTTTGGCCCTCACGACGCTTCACTCCCTCTTCGTCCTTGAGCATGGAAAACAGGGAAAAGATGACATCGAAAAGCTTCGACGGTTTTTTTGTCGAAAGGAGTGCCTTCACATCCTTGTCCTTCTGCCCCATGATGTCGGCATAGGTATGAATGACGGCGTCTGTTTTCGAGAAATCCCAGGAGATGGCCGGCACGGTCCGTGCCTGCGTCTCTGCAAGGCGGAGGTACTCCTCAGGCAATGCCTTGATCAGAAGGGCCTTTTTCTCAAGGAGAAGGTCCATGGGATGGCTTTTGGAGAGACCGGGATGGTCCTCGGCAAACCAGATCTTTGTTTCGCCTTCTGTGAGAAGCTCTTTGGCTCTATAGAGGTCTTCCAGGCCGAGTGCGGGCAAGAGCCTTTCCAGATCATTCACGGCCTCACGGGTCTTTGTCAAAGCCTTGGAACAGCGTTTCACGTCGCTGTCCGCCCAGATGCCCTCTTTGGTGTCGAGACCCTCCTCAAAGCCCTGAACGGCCTCCTTCATGTCGGTCCGCGTTCGCTCCAGCCACCTCAGGAGGCCCATGACGCGGGAGGCCCCATAGGCCGCGAAGTTCTGCAGAAAGGCCACTGCCTGACGAAATTCCTCGTGGCGGGCATCCAGTTTCCTCTGGGCCGCATCCATGAATTCGGTTCCGCCTTTGGCCGTTACCCGGGAGAGGCCTTGACGAAAACCGCTGATGCCCCAGAAGAGCTGCTGTTCCATCCTCATCAGGGGATGGATCTGCTCCAGGCAGAGTCTGTGCAGAAAAGACTGAAGGGCCATCTCCACCACGGTTTCCCGCCCCTTTTCATTGAGATCCTTCAGGGCAGCGCTCATGGGCAGTATTCTCCTTGCAGGCCTTGGAGTCTCAGGGTGTCTTCGGTGATCATGCGCAGTCCCTGGGTCTGGGTTGTCACACAGGCCTGGCGAAGGATCTGCTCCAGTTCCCTGAAATTGCCGGGGAACGGGTGATGCCGCAGGATTTCCAGGGCCTTCCTGGAGATGGCCTGGACCACCCGTTCGTTCTTGTTCCACCATGGGTTGACCATGGGATTCTGGAGCACGAAATCCACCAGACGTTCCAGATCGGCCAGGCGGTTGCGAAGGGGGGGAATGGTCACGGTGAACCCCAGTCGATGATGCAGGTCCCTTCGAAACTTGCCCGTTGCCACCTCATCGGCCAGACGCCGGTTAGTGGCCGCGACCACCAGAGAAGGGACATATATCAGTTTTCCGTACCACCCATCCGGCTGGAGCGTCTGGGTGTCCAGATAACTCAAGAGGCGGGCCTGGAGTTCGGCGGTCAACTCCCCGATCTCATCGAGGAATACCGTGCCGTGGTAGGCGTCCAGGATGGCGCCCGGTCGGGTGATGGCGCCGGTATAGGCTCCCTGCATGGACCCGAAAAGCTGGGTCTCCATGATTTTTTCCCCGAGATTGGCGCAGTTGACCTTCACCAATTTACCGCAATCGCCGGAATCGATTCCCCGATACACGTAATCGTGAATAAACCGGGCGATGAGTGTCTTCCCGCTTCCTGTCTCGCCTTCGATGATGATATGGTTTCGGAAGCCTTTTGGGGGGCTCGTGAACAGCACGTTTGCACCGCTCTTGGTAAGTTCGTCTTTGATTTCCCCGAGGTTCCAGTTCTTCCCCTCGAATTCCAACGTCTCTTTTCCCGCGTTGACAGCCTGCTGGAACTCCATGACCTTGGCAAGATTCAGCTTCTTAAACCTCTTGGGGGTCAGAGCGCCGTTGTCCTTCATGCTCCCTTCGGCCTCGGGCCTGATGATGTCCAGGAGGGTCTTCAGTTCCACCATGAAGCGGCCCATGCTACCCACAAAAAGACTGACCAGATTGGCCTCCTCGTCCCTGCCCCTTTCGATCTTGACGGACCAGCCCACCTCCTGGATTTCCAATTCGGTGAGTTCCGCCTCCCTGCTTCGTCGGCGCAGTCGCTCCACGAGGAAGCGTTTTACCTCCTCCATGGTAGCCGGATCGTCCAGGGGAAGGTATCGCACCACGTTCTTTCGAAGCCATACCTCCGAGGCGTGACGGGGGTTGTATTGATCATCCAGGACGACTACCGGTATATGGGTCTTGTCTGTGCAATCGGCAATTACATGCATCACATCGGAAAAGTCTTTCCGCCCGTCTTCGCCGAGGTAGCGCACCACCACGGCGAGCGTCTTCCCCTCTTTGATCTCAGCCGGTTTTTGGAGAAAAGACAAACCCAGATCTTTGAGATCACGTTGTATGGCTTCATCATTCACATAAAGGTTCAATCCCGCGCTTGCTGTCGTTTCCTTTTTCATGGGGTCAGCCTCACTTTCAGATCCTGGAGCACCCGGGCGATTCGTTCCTCCACAAACGGCCGAAACACCTCTCCCTGGCATAATCGAGCCTTGCTGGAGGAAAACAGGCCGTGCTGCTCCATGAGATGTTTCCTGAGCATGGGGACGGCGGACCGGGGATAGGTGTCCGGTTTGCCGGTTTGTTTCCACCATTTCTTTACCTTGGCGTAAATCTGCGATCGGTTTGCGGGCGCCGCAGGGATACCGCGTTTATTCAGCCTTTCTCGGAACATTTTATTATCCTGCGGAGCCGCTATGTCGGATTCGGACAGGCGCTTATTGACTTCTATCCAGAGCACCTCCGTCTTCACAGGATGTTCCGGGTCCTCGGAGCGGATCCAGTCGATAACCTCGCTCAGCAGCACGTCCCACGCTGCTTCCCTCGCCTCATCCACCCCGAAGAAGGCGGACATGGGCACCACCCCCCAGTAGGGGGTGGCCACATAGCGCCTTGCCACAATGTGATCCAGGTAGCTCTTACCCCCGATCCCTGCGCGTTCTGCAAATTCCGCGCGACTGGTGGGCGGAAGGTCTCCGATCCTCTTATCAGGGTCGAGGAGGATCTCTTTCCATTCCTGGATCATCCTGTCCACCACCTTCCGGATTCGGAGGGCCGCCTCCCATTTCGCCGTGAATGTCGCGGTAGGCGCCTCCGTCCCTGCAAGGCGCCTCTGTAGCCAGGTCTCCACCGGGATAACCGCACCGCCTGTCGTGTCTATGATCACCTGAGGGTAAGGGAGAGGGTCCAGGCCGGGGCCCGGCACGTTCAATGGGTCGTCATATCCATCCCAAGGGCCATCCGGGTCGTCTGGATCTTTGTAGGGGCCGTCCTGGTCGTATTCCGAGAGATCGAACTCATCCACATCCGGCATCGTGTCCAGACCCGGATCGTCATAGCCCTCTTGCGGAGGGAGGTTCATATCCTCATCCAGATGGTCGATGGCATTAGACAGGGCGATTGCCCGGTCTCGGGCGAGCCATGCATCAGTCACCTTTTGGTAACCCTTGATCCGTTCTCCATCCTTCTCTGTGCCTCGCTCGGTTCCTCTCCCGGCTCCCCTTGACGACATTGTCTTCTCCTCTCAGACCAATTTTCCCACCATGAGTCTTTCCTTGTAACCTCGAATCTGATCCCTGCGCCCCTCCAGCGCGCCTGCAACCAGGACATCCAGACCCCTTCTGAAGGAAACCCCGGCAAGGAAGCCCTCCTTTTCGAGGGGTCCACGATACACCCCGGCCAGATAGGGCCGCCCCTTTTCCGTCCACCGCAGCATTCCGCGAAGGATCGTTTCCATATGCCGCTCGTCCACCCCGCCCCCATAGATGGCGCAGAATTCATAGGCGATGACGGTACGAAAGTCGTCCATGTTTTCCAGGTACTCCGAGGTCCGGTGCATGTCGGGGCGCTCCTCGGGGGCCAGTTCCACCGGTTCCCAATCAGGCAATGCCTCTGTTGAAAGCCCGGTGCACCCGAGGAGGAGGGACCAGGCGTCCAGTTCGACAGACGGTTTCCAACCGCTGCCGCCGGGATAGGTGATTCCGTAGGATGGGATTTCCACCTTGCGGTTGGAGAGGAGGCCGCGGACCCGGTCGAGGCCGGACGTGATGGCGTTTCCGCCCACCCCGCCGGTATGGAAGGTGCGCATGGTGAGCTGGGTTCCCCGTTCACCGATGGACTGGGCGGCCAGGATACCGATGGGGAGGCCCATCTCTGCGAGAGACCGGGTGGAGAGGTCCCAACCGCAGCATTTCCCGCAGAGCGCGCCATGCCCATATCTGCTGTGGGCCGTACACGTGAGCGGGGAGCGAACGGCGACCGGATTTCCCTCTGCCTCCAGTTCTCTGGCCCGCGCCTCCTGAATGACTTGACCGGTCGCCAATTCCACACGACCCACCAGACGTCCGGCCAATCCGGGGAGGCCTCCGAAAGGGGGCTTGCCCGTAGGGGGGAAGGGCCGGACCAGCACCCCCTTGTCGGTCTTGCAGTCGTCCATTCGAACCACGCAGTCATAGGCCGTCTCCACCATGAGCCGGGTCAGTTCTCCGGCAGGCGCGGTCTTGAGCTTTTTTTCGCACATGCTCCGTCTGGCCCCGTGGCTCCCCAGGTAAAAGCCCAAGGGGCCGATCCCCTCCCGGTAGTTTTCCCAGACCGGCATCTCCAGGGGCTTCATCTCCATATCGGTGAGCACCCCCCGGACCCCTCCCAGTTGCACCATTTGGTCCATATCGCCTCGGGCCCCCGAACGGGCCATGAGGGCCACCGGTCCATCTTTGTAATCGTGCGGCATGATGCTTGGTCCTCCTTACATCCCGCAAAGGCTGCGCATGTCGGCCCTCACGGCCTTTTCCAGGCTCTCGGCATCGGGAAACGTCTTCTTGAGGTCCTCCAGTTCCTGACGGCCCACCAGCGGCACATCGAAAATGGAAAGGGTCGCCCCGGCGAGCGTCGCCTGTCGAAATCCCTCGTCCATGATCGTCTGAGCCAGGTCGGCCGTGGCCCTGGCATCCTTCTTCTGGCTGTAATACGCAACCACCAGATCCACCAGTTTCTTCTTGGTGACCGGTTCCGCAGGCGTCTTGATGATCCCTCCAAACCATTCGGCGAATTTTTTCCGTCCCTCCGGGGACGAGGTGAGGAGATAGATGCCGAGGGCGATGTCCTGGCTGAGATGAAGCATGGGCCGGCCGTTGGCTGCAGACAGGAGGTTGTTCAACGGGCTGAGACGGTGTTGGGCCTCCGCCATGGCCTCATGGTCCAGCGGGAGATGAACGGCCATCTGGTCTCCGTCGAAATCGGCATTGAACATGCCGCATACCAGGGGGTGGAGGCCGATGGCCTGGTGGGGGACATATACCGGTCTGAAGGCCAGCACATTGTACTTGTGAAGACTGGGCGCCCGGTTGAGCACGAGCCAGGCATCCTTCAATATATCCTCGAAGATCCGTTTTCGGACCACCTCCCGGTAAACAGGCTCATGGATACTGGCGAGGATCTGTTCCGCGCGCCGGGTCGCATCCAGGTTTTTTTCGCCGTTCTGCGGGGTGGAAAGGAGATCTATAAGCCTGCTTTTTACGAGCCCCAGGGCCAGTTCCAGGGGGATGCCGATCTCGTCCAGACGAAGCTCGGGCATGGAAACGATGACGCTGCGGGCCGAGACATCCACACGTTTCCCCAGAATGTGCATGCGAAAGATCCCTTCCTTTCCCTTGATGAGGTCTGCAATCCCCTTTTCGGCGGCCGGTTCGGCCTTGCCGTCTCCGAGCATGAGCCGATTGACCGCGCGCTGGAGCCTTGCCCTGGCATAGAAGAGGACCCTTCCCGGTTGCCCTGCCTCCAAGGCCTTCTTAAGGGCATGGTCTGCAAGGAGCACCTCCCGGTAGAGCTCATTCAGGGAGGAACTCATGACCACTCCACCCTGGCCGGCGCGGAGGGGCCTGAAGTCGAGGGGAAGGACAGGCACTACCTGAATGAGGGAGCGCTCCAGGGCAGGGGGGGGCGGGGCGTCCCCTGTCTGACCGGTCTTGCCCATGAGGTGTTTCACGAGGGATGCCCCTGCCAGAAATTCGCCATCGGCCGGCACGCTGATAAACCCCCTTCGATCCAATGGGCCGACCCCTTCCAACCCGACGGGCAGGAACGAGGCGAAGCTCAGGAGATGCAGCGGGCTGCCTTTCTGGAGTTCGAGGTGGCTTGATTTTCGGGACCATACCGTCATCTCCCGGGCCAGGTGGGTGTAGAGAAGGGGGTGGATGACAGGTTCCACCAGCTGGATATACCCCATGTCGAATCGCCGGTCTTCGAAGATATCGCCATGGAAAAGGCTGTCCGTTTTCGGTTCGAATACGCCCCGCACCAGCGTCGGCCTTGCGGCGTCTTTGACCTGCCGATTCTTGGCCCACGCCTTGATGGTGGATTCGTCTGCAAAGCGGATGGTGGCATGGTCCGGTTGGGTCATCTCGCCACGGATGTCGAGCGGCTCTCCCTTGTTGTTGTGGAAGCGGAGATCCAGGCCCAGGCCTCGCACCAGCATGAGAGCGGACCTCAGGGTCTCCGGAAACGGGGCCGGCCCTTTCTTGGAGGGCTTCAGATAATCCCGGACAAGGGATTTTCTCATCTCTTTGGGCGAGTCGGCCTTGAGGGTCAGAAACTCCTGAAGGAGGGCCCTGGCCCGGTGCGCCAGAAGGCCCCACACCTCCATCTCCCCAACGCGCTGCCCGCCTCCCCGGCGCTTTCCCTTGACCGGCTGGCCCGTGATGAGCGTCAGGTCCCCGGTCTCCCGGCTGTGGATCTTGTCTTCCACCAGGTGATTGAGCTTCATGACGTACTGGTACCCCACCGTGACCGGGGCCTTGATCCGTTGCCCGCTTCGGGGGTCCCACAGATGGGCCTTTCCTTCGGGCGTGATTCCCGTATGCCCGAGGGCGCGAAAGGCATCCTGAATTGCTTCCTCGGGAACCTTCTGAAAGGGCGGGACAACCGCCAGGTGTTGGTACGCCTCGGGGTCGTGCCAAAGGATCCAGCCCAGGTGGGTCTCCAGGATCTGTCCCAGGTTCATGCGGGAGACGACCCCATGGGGATTCAACAGGATATCCACGGGGGTCCCGTCTTCCAGGTGGGGCATCTCGTGTGACGGAACGATGCGGGAAATCACCCCCTTGTTTCCGTGTCGGCCCATGAGCTTGTCCCCCACCGCGGCCTTCCGTTCCTCCATGATCCAGCAGATCTTTCGAAACCTCACATGACTCTCATTGGCGGTGTTCGCCTCAACCGGGATCTCCTCCACGGAGATCACCGTCCCCTTGGCCGTTGAACGATGGTACTTCTTGAAGGGCTTTGCTCCGCCTCGGGGCTGATACACACCTTTCTTATCGGGCACGGGTTCCCGCTTGTACTTGACAAATATCGGGTCCCCCGGCCGGACCTCCTGGCCGGGGCTGACCAGTTGACCGTTTGACTTCGCGACATCGAGCATGACCCTGGGGACCGGCCCCTGAGTCTTTTTGTCCCATCGGGTGTCCTCGTCCCCATAGACCTCCATCTCCTCCGACCTCAGATGAAGAGAGGTAAGGGTATCTTCTTTGACCAGACGGTCGCTGATCACGATCCCGTCCTCGAAGTTGAGGCCGTAATAGGGCATGTAGGCTGTGAGGAGATTGACGCCCAGGGCCAGCTCCCCATTTCTCGTACAGGCCCCGTCCGCCAGTGCCTGACCGTTACGCACCTCGTCCCCTCTCCTTACCCGCACCCGGTGAAAGGCCACGGTCCCGTGGAAGGTGGGCCGCATGGCCGCGAGCGGATAATGATCCTTTCCGCCTTCATCGGCCCGGACAATCACCTGATCCGCCAATACCTGTTCGACCGTGCCGGCCCTCCTTGCATAGACCGCGTGCCCGCTCATCCTGGCCGCGACCCCTTCCCATCCGGTGCGGACCAGGGGGGTCTCGGGAAGTAGAAGTGGCACTGCCTGCTTCATGTTCTTGGCCCCCATCATGACGCGGTTATTGTCGTCATGCTGCACAAAGGGGATGAGCCCTGCCGCGATGCCCAGGATCTGACCCTGGTAGAGTTCTTCGCCGGTTGTCTCAAGGCCGTGTACAATCTCCACCCGGCCGGACCTGCGGGCCAGCAGGGTGGAACGGTCTGACCGGGCCGACGCCGTCTTGGGGACCAGGGTCTGATCTCTTTCCTCGGCAAATGAAAGCCACCGGGGGAGTTTCTCGTTCTTCAGCCGGTATGCGGCCTTGATGGTTCCTTGTTCCACCCGGGCCGTGAGGGCCAGGTGGAGATTGAGCCCCATGCTTTCGGATTCCGGGGTCTCGGCCAGGCATACCCTCGCATAGTGGGACGGATGGACCTGCCTGTGGGCCGGGAGCATGCTCTGGGTGTGGCGGATGCCCCCCCGGCCCTTGAGGGTGACCTTTCGCCTGAGGGAGACCTCGGCCAGGGGATTGGTGCCGTCTGCAGGCTGACACAGCTCCCCCTGAAAGAGGGGCTGCAGTTTCTTGTCCACACTGTACCGAAGGTCGCATCGAAAGGATGGCGGATCGGGATCTTTATTCAGAACGGCCTGGATCTCCTTCTTCAACTGTTGAAACACAGGGACCAGTTCGCGCCGAATCTGATCGTGAAGGAGAAACGCCTTGAGGCGATCCAGGTCCGACGGGTCGTCTCCCGGGAGGTCATTTATGGCCGCGTAGTGGAGATAATGGATGATGGCGCAGACATCTTCAACCGAAAGACGGTCGGGGTTGGTCGGCGCCTGAATGCCCAGGGCATGAAAGGATTCGGAAAACCTTTCATTGAGTTGCCCTCTAACGGCGTCTCCCAGGTGGAACCCGGCCGTCTCCTTGAAGACGAAGGCATAAAAACGGCTGGTCCAGTCAAAAGAAACGGAGGTCATCCCCAGCGCGACTCCAGGGAGCGGCATGAGCGGGTGTTGAGGGTCGGGTCCGGTGAGGACGGCTTCCGCATCGTCCCACAGATTGCAGGCATTCAGGACGAGCCTCAGGTCATAGATCTCGCCCAGGGCTTCCACGACCATGCTGTAGCCTTCATCGTCTCCCGCGTGGTAGATCTTGAGAGAAGGCCCTTGTTCGGGCCTCAGAAGGAGAACCCTGGGCTTATCTTTCTCCATAGGAGAGAGGTAAATCCCGGGTCCGGAAAGGAGCTGGATCACCGGGACCCGTTCCTGCCCTCGAATGACGAGGGTCGCCTTGGGCGTAAACAGAGGAAAAGCGCCCAGTTCGCGCCATACCCTTTCAGCCTTTCCGGCTATCCTGCCGATGTCCTGTCCATTGTAGGTGAGTACCCGATCCTCTCTCACCTCGAATTCAAGGTCCACGCGCAGCGTCAGGCTCCCGCCCGCCTGGAGGATCTTCCATGCGAGACTCTCGATGTGGCCTGGGTCATCGGCGGAAGACGCGGAGAGCGGATGAGGCAGGGCGATCCTGTAACCCGAAAGGGTTGCGGTCCCTTGACGCATGCGTCTGAAGAGGCTGCCGTCGAAGGGCTCCCCTTCTTTCCGGATGACATCGCTTAGGATATCTCCCTCATCGTCGCGAGGGTCCAGGAGCGGGATTTTGACGATTGGGCGGCCCCCTTTATTCACAACATTGTATGCTGCTATCCTTTCCAAGGCCTCCTTGGTCACGGCCTTTCCCGCCTCCAGCAGGCTGTGGCCGTCGGGTGTGGCGATGGTTTGCGCCGCAAAAGGATAGCCTGTTTTCTCCCAGAGGGTGATGCCTTTTTGAACCTCTTTCCTGATCTTTTCATCCGAAGGCAGATCCCCTCCCTTCTGGATCGGTGGGTAGACTCGTTCGGTCTTGAAGACGGATTGCTCTATTTCCCAATGGAAGGCCCCAAAGGCCTCCTTGGCCATCCCATACAGGCCTGTATCGGGATCGAATGGCTCGCCTTTGAGGAATCGATCGTATTGCAGAAAGGCCTCATAGGCCTCCTGATGGGGGGAGACGCTGACGTGGGAAAGATCGATAGGGTCGGTCATGGGGCGGTTTCTCCTTGGATGGACGCCGGGATCGCGGCAAAGGACGCAAGAGCGATTTGGAACGCCTCTTTCGGGGTCCTGTTGGGCCGGGTCTCTATGGTGTAAATGAGCTTTCTTTGGCTTCCCTCGGTATCCAACCGAAA
>Ga0068714_10007656_pt1 | contig 10374 bp, 11 predicted proteins | sample MTBNYHSulfiMetaG_FD_62988 | JGI IMG/M metagenome (GOLD analysis project Ga0068714, IMG submission 62988) | Enrichment culture microbial communities from rom New York Harbor, USA that are MTBE-degrading - MTBE-NYH (New York Harbor Sulfidogenic)... | ecosystem: Environmental > Aquatic > Marine >...
CCGATCTTCCGAAAAAGAACTACATTCTTGATGGTTGTGCCGGCCGTAAAGCACGTCGGATTTTCTCAATGATGTTGGATGTAAATGTTCTGGCTGATCACAACGAGAAGCTTCGGAAAAAATACGAATCCATGGCCGAGAACGAACTACGCTGGGACACCTACAAGGTCGAAGACGCCGATACCGTGATCGTGGCCTATGGAACCGCATCGCGGATCGCCAAGGGCGCCGTCAACAGGCTCAGAAAAGAGGGTCTGAAGATCGGCCTGTTCCGTCCCATAAGCCTTTTCCCGTATCCCAAACAGCCGCTGCGGCAGTTGGCCGAAAACGTGGATCGTATCTGCGTCTTTGAACTTTCAGCCGGACAGATGGTCGAAGATGCCGTTCTATCGGTGGGGGGACGTGCCGAGATCTGGTTTTATGGTTTACCCGGCGGGCCGATACCGACGCCGGCCGATATCGCCGACTATGTTTTTTCGGTCTTGAAAGGCGACGGCAAGATCGGACGGAGGGTCGAAGTATGAGTGAACAAAAATACCGAAAAATATTTCAGAGACCCGCATCCCTGACCGAAGCGTACACCCACTACTGTGCCGGCTGCGGTCATTCCATAGCCCACCGGCTTGTGGCTGAATGCATCGATGAGTTCGATTTGAGGGAAAAGACGATTGGAGTCCCGCCTGTCGGCTGTGCGGTGCTTGCATACAATTATTTTGATTTCGATATGGTGGAAGCTCCTCACGGGCGTGCACTTGCTGTGGCCTCCGGGATAAAAAGAGTTCAACCCGAGAAATTTATCTTAAGCTACCAGGGGGACGGCGACCTTGCGGCGATCGGCACCGCCGAAACCATCCATGCGGGGAACCGGGGGGAACGGATTTCCTGCATATTCATCAACAACGCGATATACGGGATGACCGGCGGCCAGATGGCTCCCACGACCCTGCTGGGAATGACTGCAACCACGGCGCCGGGCGGACGCGGAGCGGATCTCCACGGCCGCCCCATAGACATCAGCAGAATGCTTGCCGTGTGTGATGGCGTCGTGTATGTCGAACGCTGTGCACTTACATCGGTAAAGGATATAAAACGGGCGAAAAAGGCGATAAGAAAATGCTTTCAAGTCCAGTTGGACGGCCTGGGTTTTGGGCTCGTCGAATTGTTGAGTCCCTGCCCAACCAACTGGAAAATGACCCCGTCCCAGGCCTGGAAATGGGTGAACGAAACCATGTCAAAGGTTTATCCTCCGGGCCTTATCAAAGACACCACCGGCTATGACAAGGATTAAAAATGACCAAACGAACGTTATTTGCGGGATTCGGGGGGCAGGGCGTCCTGTTGATGGGCTATATCCTTTCCCACGGTGCGATGCACAAGGGGTTGAATATCACCTATCTGCCCGCCTATGGTGCGGAGATGCGTGGGGGAACGGCGAACTGCACCGTCACCGTTTCCGAGGAAGAAATCGCATCTCCCGTGGCTTCAGAGCCTGATATATTCGTCGCCATGAACTATCCAAGCCTGGCCAAGTTTGAGCCTATGGTCATCAAGGGTGGGCTGGTGCTGCTGAATGACAGCTTGATCAAGGAGAATCCTTCGCGCACCGATCTTGAGGTATTGCGAGTCCCCGCCGTGGAATTGGCAAGAGAAGCCGGTTCGGACAGAGCGGCCAACATGGTGATGATAGGGGCGCTGGCGGCCAAGACGGGCCTGCTGAGCGAAGAAGAAACCATCATGGGGATGGAAAAAGCGTTAAAAGGCAAAGAAAAGTTTTTCGAAATGAATCGCAAGGGTATCCAGCGCGGATTCTCGTTTGTGAGGGACGCCGAAGACGAGTAACAGCACCGAGGAGAAAGAAATTGGGGCAAACAACGGCACAGAAGATTTTCCAAAGCCATCAGGTTGATCAGCCGGAACCCGGCCGTTACGTGCTTAAACTGGATGCAGTATTCTGCCATGAGATCACCACTCCAGGCGCGATTCTGGACCTTGAGGCGCGAAATAAAGACAGGGTGTTCGATCCCTCAAAGATCAAGGCCGTTATTGATCACGTTTCACCCGCCAAAGATTCAAAAACCGCCATGCAGGGGAAAATCCTTCGGGATTGGGCACGACGGCATAGAATCAAAAATTTTTTCGATGTCGGACGCAACGGGGTCTGTCATGCTTTGTTCCCGGAGAAAGGTTTTGTCCGTCCCGGGTTTACGATCATTATGGGGGATTCTCATACCTGCACCCATGGAGCTTTTGGCGCGTTCGCGGCCGGCGTCGGCACGACAGACCTGGAGGTTGGCATCTTAAAAGGCGTCTGCGTTTTCCGTGAACCTTCAACGATGAAAATCGAAGTGCAAGGGGAACTCAAGCCGGGCGTCTACGCAAAAGATCTGATCCTGCACATTATCGGAACCATAGGCGTCGGTGGAGCCACGGACAAGGTTCTCGAATTTCATGGTGATGTCATTGACGCCATGACCATGGAAAGCCGTATGACGTTAAGCAACATGGCGGTAGAGGCAGGTGCCACCAGTGGAATCTGCATGCCGGATAGGACGACCGTCGAGTATCTGTGGCCCTTCATCAAAAGCGACTATTCAACCCCGGAAGAGGCTCTTGAGGACTTCGGCCGCTATCGATCCGATCCTGATGCGGAATACAGCGACGTCATAACCATGGATGCCAGGGAGGTGGTGCCTTTGAGCACCTTCGGCTACAAACCGGATCAGGTCAAACCGATCGCAGATTTCCCTGAAACCAGAATTGATCAGGTTTACATTGGATCCTGCACCAACGGCCGCCTTGAAGATTTGCGGGTAGCCGCACACGTTTTAAAAGGCCGTAGAATCGCTTCGACGGTTCGTGGAATTCTTTCTCCTGCGACTCCTGAGGTGTATCGGCAGGCCCTGAAGGAGGGACTGATCGAGATATTCATGGATGCGGGCTTCTGCGTAACCAATCCGACCTGTGGGGCCTGCCTGGGTATGAGCAACGGTGTTCTTGCGGAAGGCGAGGTGTGCGCTTCGACCACAAACAGGAACTTCAACGGCCGCATGGGGAAAGGCGGTATGGTTCATCTGATGAGTCCCGCCAGCGCTGCTGCAACGGCTTTGGCCGGGCACATCACAAACTCCTTTTTGTATGCAGGGTGAATTGTCGAGTCAAGGAGCGAAAAATGAAACGTTTTTCAGGCGAGGTCTTGTTTTTGGACCGAAACGATATTAACACCGACGAGATTATACCTGCGAAATACCTGACTGAAATAACAAGAGAAATACTTGGGTCCCATTTGCTTGAAGATCTTGTTTTGGAAGGGTTCGACCCGGCTGTGGATATCGATGGAAAAGGCGTTATCGTCAGCCGGGATAACTTCGGGTGCGGCTCCTCACGGGAACACGCGCCATGGGCCATTGAAGCGAGAGGGATAAATATTGTTATTGCCACGAGTTTCAGCAGAATCTTTCGCCAGAATATGTTGAACTGTGGGATGCTGGCAGTGGAAGTATCTCCTGAAGAATGTGAATACCTATTTTCACACTTTAGTGATAAAAGAGTAAATTTGAAAACGAATGCAGATACACTGAATTTTATTTTTTCTACGGATACAGAGGAAGTAGAAATACCTTTTTATCTTACCCAATTTGAAAAAGATCTGATCAAAGTGGGCGGTTGGGTGGAATACGCTGATGCCGCCTATTAGAGACAGGGACAACGCGGGCCGTGTTTCTAAATGATTCCCATTTCCGTCAATTCTTTTTCGACGACATTCGCCCAACCCCGGTTCGCCCGAGGATTCGCGGGGCTGGGATGGGTTAAGGCCCCGACGAGCAAAGGCTCGTCTTTCAGGGCCTGAGAGGCGCGGCCGGCGGCGAATTTCCCTACTCCCAGAACCCATTTTGGCCTCATGATGCGCACCGTTTCCCTGAGGGCCTGATCGCAGGCTGCAAATAGAGGGGCTTTTTCATCTGCCGGCAGGTTGTTGGGCGTGCGATTGCGGCCGCTCTGTTCCATGAAAGCCAGGGGACAGTAATTGGCAACGAAAAAACGGGAGAAAAAGTTGTTCGGTGAGCCGAACCGGTTTTTCGCCCATCCCCACAGCCTCGTGCCGCTGACTTCTTTCCTGGGGCACGAAAACCCGGTAACCGGTCGTTTTGGATGGGTTTTGATGGGGCTTCCGATGTCTCCCTCGATTTTCAGCCATTCCCGGACCATGGTCACATCGCCGAACGGCACCCCTGTCTGGACCATTCCCCATGGGCCGGGATTCATCCCAAGAAGAAGGACCTCCCGTTCTCCCTGTCCGTACATGTCGGTATAGGTGTCCCAAGTCTTGCGCGCATAGGTGAGCGGATTGTAGACGTGTGTAACCGGATGGGTAAAGTTGAGGTTTTCGACCTTTTGAACCAGCCTGTCTGTTACGTTCCTGATATCCAAACGTGACCTCCCGCAGCTTCTGTTTCATTTTTTTAGCCCTTCGCCGCTCAAATACCTTTTGAAGGGTGTGCGTTCCCTCGTCCTGGCCCAGGAACTCAAAGGCGGGCCGTTCACCAGGCTCGCCTATTACCCCATCAAATTGGGCAGGAAAAGAGCAATTTGGGGAAAAGGGATCAGCAGCAGGGCGCAAACGATAAGGGCAATCAGAAATGGAAAGGCACCTTTAAAAATGCTTTCAAGGGGGACGTCTTTCGCGACACCGTTTACAATATAGACATTGACCCCCACCGGCGGCGTAATGACTCCCATCTGGGTCACCAGGACGATGATGACTCCGAACCATATCGGGTCGTAGCCCATGTCCGTAACGACAGGGAAGAATATGGGTATTGTCAAAAGGATGAGAGCCAGGGCATCGATAAAACAGCCGCCGGCCAGGTATATAAAGATGATGACGGCCATGATTGCAAAATTGGGCAGCGCCAGTTCGCTCACCCAGGTTGCCAGGGTATACGGGATTCTGGTTATCGCCAGAAAGTGTCCGTACACCGTGGCGCCGGCCACGATGACCATAACCATGCAGGAGATCCTGGTGCTTTCGGTAATGGCCTGAAGAAAACCCTTCCAGCTTAACCTTCGCCTCAGGAAACCGAGTAGGATCGCCCCTCCGGCTCCTACAGCTCCGGCTTCGGTGGGTGTGAAAAACCCGAGGAAAAGCCCTCCCATAACCAGAACAAAAAGCAAGAGGGTCTCAAAGACTCCCGCCAGAGCAGAGAGTTTCTTTTGGAAGGTGGTTCTGGTGCCTCTGGGTGCGATTTCAGGGTTTCGTTTGACCCACAGGTAGATCGTCAGAGCGAAGAGAAAGGCCAGCAGAATGCCGGGGGTGATGCCTGCGATGAAAAGTTTGCCTATCGATTGTTCGGTCTGGATGCCATAAACGATAAAGATGACGCTGGGAGGAATCAAAATGCCCAAACTTCCGCCCGCGGCGACCGTGCCTGTGGCCAGCACCATGCCGTAATGGTAACGTTTCATTTCCGGAATCGCGACGGTTGCCATCGTTGCTGCGGCGGCATTGGTTGAACCACAAATAGCCGCGAAACCGGCACATGCTGCTACAGTAGCCACAGCGAGGCCTCCAGGAAGGTGCCCCAGCATGACGTAGGCGGCATCGAACAGTCTTCGGCTGATACCGGCATGAAACGTGATCTGCCCCATGAGCATGAAAAGAGGTATAACGGTGAGGCTGTAGGAACCGAATACCCCGAAAATGTCTTTCGCCAGGATACTGAGCCCTGCATTCCAGGAAACCACGTATCCAAACCCCAGAACCCCCAGCAAAGCCATTACGAAACCGACGGGCATCCGTGAAAACAGGGCAATCACAAGAACCGCAAGGCCGATGAGGCCTACTGTGGCAGGGCTCATTTCATTTCTCCTGAATTTCGGCTCCCACCGTCCTTAAAATGATCATGAGCGGGAGACATTAATCCCACCAGCGGTACCAGGGACGGGCGGCCCCGCAGGCGACACGCCAAAAATCAACAAGGAGCACAAGACAAACAACGATGGAGGAAACCGAGATGCCGTAAAGCACAGGATAAAATGGCAACTGGAGAGTCAGAGACACTTCGCTGGCCGCCTTGAGGCTTTTTCCATATTGCAGGGACTGGTAGGCGATCAGCGCGAAAAGAAAAATGCCCAATGCCTGGGTTACCAGATATAGGATCCATCGCAACCTGTTTCCGAGGTTTGCGACGAGCACTTCCACCGCTACATGGCCGCGATGAAGCGTGGTATGAGCCATGGCGAAGGCTGCTACTGCGGCCCCGAGGAACCCTATCACTTCATAGGTACCACGGATAGGCAAGCGGAAGATTCGCAGCAAGACGTCGGCACAGGTGAGTGCCGTCATCGCGACCAGAGACCAGCCTGCCAGTGCATTCAGAAAATTCGATATACACCGAATGGTTCTAGGTATCCACATCATTTTGTAAAAAGCATCCCGGCGTCAACGTTGATAAAGGAAGCGCTCGGACATCGATGCCCGAAAGCGCCGGCCGGCCGAACGGGCGATTGTCACTTGGAATGAGCTTCAATCCGTTTTCGAATGAATTCAACATATTCGGATCCAGGGAGTCCCTTCCCCTTTGCCGCTTCAGCATATTCATCCACCACCGGAGAGACAGCCTTGGCCCACCGATCGCTTTCCGCATCGGAAAGCGGTATGATCTCGTTTCCAAGACTGAGGGTAAATTCTCGCCCTTCACGATCGGCGGCATCCCACCCTTCGGCATGTTTGGGAATCCATTCCGCGGACACTTCTTCGAACACCTTCTGGATATCAGGCGGCAATGACGCCCATTTATCCTTGTTCATCGCCACGAACATAGCCGTAGTGTAGCCGATGCTGTAGCATTCGGTCGTATACTTTATCACTTCGGCCTGTTTCCACCCTTTCAGAACTTCAATCGGACCGAAGGTCCCTTCGACAACACCTTTCTGTAAGGCCTCGTACGTCCCGCCTTGGGGCATACCGACTGCAGCCGCTCCTAGTGATGCCGCAACCTTTGCGCTGAAACCGGTGGCACGTATCTTCATCCCTTTTAAATCATCGAGGGTTTTCGCGGGTTTTTTACTGTGAAGAAGTCCCGGACCGTGCGCGTGTATGTACAGCAGTTTGGCATCGGCGAGTTCCTTGGGTTTGAATTGGGCATAAAACTCGTTCGCGATCATTGTGGCTACCTTCCCGCTCGTGTAGCCTATTGGAAGATCCAGAGCTTCCATTGCGGGGAAACGGCCCCTGGTGTAAGCGAAACAGGACATTCCGATATCCGCGATTCCATCGAGCACTCCGCTGTATATTTCATCTCCTTTAAGCAGTGCGCCCCCTGGAAAATAGGTAATTTTTACCTTTCCTCCGGTTCTTTTCCCGATTTCCTCCGCCCAGGCCGCTCCGAGTTCACCGTTGAAATGTTTCGGCGGGAAAAAATTTGCGTATGTAAGCTCAATCGTTTTCGCTGAAGCGCCGAGATTACATAACGGAAGCAACACAACGACGGCGATAATCGTAAAAATCAAACCCAATCTGCTCAGTTTCATAACTTTCCTCCCCATACGTTAATGGTCGTGGTGATAAGGCCCGCGCGTCTATAATTTTTTATATCCCCCAAACCACCCCCTTTCCAAACACCGTATTCCAGGCTTTAACCCCTGGATGGATAGCATCCATGGCGACGAACTTTCCAGAATACTCTGTTGATACAATGCCGGAGCCGTCAAAATCTGTGCCTGTTCATGGTAATCGACAGGAAGGGCCGGCCGAACTACTACGCCGACCGTGCAAAATACAGAGCAGAGCCATGATAACCGGTGCCCATTCAGAAATCAAGGACGGGGACGATGTGAGTTTCATTTATCCATCTTCGCACGATCCCAAAAAGATATTGAAGTTCGGGCTTAACCTCAATATAGGCACCTCGAGAAAGAAGCCGGGGTGAAATCGCAAAGGTTGTTAAGCGGGCTCTAACGTGAAGGCGAGTTCTTTCCAGGGAGCACCGGCTAAAATGTAGTCACATTACAGCTAAATATAGTTGAATGGAAAGGCATTGTCAAGAAGGGAACTTGTAGAAATTAGTGAACGGATTTGGGAACAGGGACATTAAGCAAAAACGATAAGCAGTTAGGCATGATGGCCTCGTAAAAAGTCAGAAAAGCCGTGTCTTACGTCGTCTAACGTCATTCTGGCGCAGACCGGAATCCAGTATTTCCAGGTCGTTGCAGAAAACCTGGACCCCGTTCTCCAACGGGGTGACGACTTTTTACGAGTCCATCAGGCATGGTATGTATATGGATTTTCCAGGATTGAAAACCTGATGGACGTATGCTAAACGATAACAACAGATGGCTATTGTCTACACAGATGGAGGTTCCCAGTAATGCATGACCTAGAAAAGCTTTTTTCGGATGCAAAAGATATTTTTTTACATTCCCTGAAACCGGTTGATCCCTATCAAGCCGTGAAACGTTTTGTCCGCGTTCAAGGCGATACCGTTGAACTTGGCCCGCCGGAGGATCCTATCGCCGCTCTGCACCTCGAGGATTACCGCCGGGTGCTCGTGGTGGGCGGCGGCAAGGCGAGCTCCCCAATGGCTCGTGCCCTCGAGGACCTCCTGGGGCCTCGAGTTTCAACGGGGCTCGTGAACGTGAAATCGGGCTTTACAGAACCTCTCGGGAAGATCGAGCTGATCGAAGCCGAGCATCCCGTACCGGGCAACCTAGGGGTCGGCGGAACCCGTCGAATTCTTGAAAAGCTTCATGAAGCGGGTGAAAAGGATTTGGTCTTTTCTGTTATTTCCGGCGGCGGCTCGGCGTTGCTGCCGAGTCCTGCGGGCGAAATCACTCTGGAAGAAAAGCAGACGGTAACCCGGAAACTTCTGGAATGTGGGGCCGTGATCGACGAGATCAATGCGGTAAGAAAACACATCAGCAGTTCAAAAGGGGGTCAGATGGCAAGGGCTGCTTATCCGGCCACGACCGTAAATTTGATGCTTTCGGATGTTGTCGGGGATAAGCTGGATGTCATTGCTTCAGGTCCGTTTACGCCGGATGGCTCGACGTTCGACCAAGTGCTCCGGATTTTCAGAAAATACAATCTGGAGGATATTCCCAAAGCCGTTCTGGACTATATACAGGCCGGGGTGGAAGGGCGTGTGCCTGAAACGCCAAAAGCAGGGGACCCGGTTTTCGAAAACGTTCACAATATCGTGGTGGGCAGTAATATCCTTGCTTGCAGGGCCGCCGAGGAAAGAGCCGGAGCCCTTGGCTACAACACATTGATTCTTTCCTCGATGATAGAAGGGGAAACCAGGGATGTGGCCCTCGTCCATGCCGGGATAGCGAAAGAGATTCTTGCGAGTGGGCTGCCGATAGAAAAACCGGCGTGCATCATCTCGGGTGGGGAGACCACCGTCACCGTGAAAGGATCGGGTTTGGGTGGACGAAACATGGAATTTGCCCTGGCCGCTGCAATTCATCTTCAGACCTGCGCCGGGCCTGTCGTGATTTTAAGTGGAGGCACGGACGGAAACGATGGTCCGACCGATGCAGCCGGTGCGTTCGCAGACCCGACCACCGTCGAACGGGGGAAGAGCGCGGGGGTCGAGGCGAACGATTCCCTTGCTGCAAACGACTCGTATCATTTTTTTGAGAGGATCGGGGATTTGCTGGTTACAGGACCGACAAAAACGAATGTCATGGATATCCGGCTTGTGCTTGTTGGATAGAGGCGCAAAATCAGGCGTTTTAAAACAAGCCCCGCAGAGCTGCCGGCTGCCTGCGAGGCTTGTTTTTTTTACTTCTTCATCTTTTTCATAAAAATGTTTTCAGCTTTGTCCGCCATCGCTTCGGCTTTTAACGCGGCCCTTTCAGCGCGGATCGCGGATGCTTCAGCGTCTTCAGCGGCGCTCACAGCAGTTGCATTCGCTTGAGCGCAGTCTGCCTTGGCAGCCTGCGATTCTGCCAGGGCCTTTTCAGCTGTTTCCATGGCTAGATTCGCCTGGTCCTGAATTTCGGCCAGTTGCTGTGACGTCGCGCAGCCGGTTACCAGCCACCCGAGGCATAGAATCATTCCCAAAAAAATCAATGGTCGTTTTGCGTTTTTGAGACTCATCTCGATTCCTCCTTTTTCCAGTTTAGTTTTCATTCACAAAACACGAACATTTTCAATGATAACACAATGTCGACGAAGATTAAAGGAAAAGTCTGTCCCCGGTTCCACCATCAAGACGTCATCTCGCCGCATGGCGGGATGCAAGCAGCCGTGTTGCCTTCGTTCGCTCCTCGCTGCGGCGTATTACGGATACGCTTCACTCGTCGCTCCTCCCGCACAAAACAGCGGGATCTTCGATGCGGCGCCTTGCATCTGACATCTTCCTGGTGGCCAGG
>Ga0068714_10007657_pt1 | contig 10371 bp, 8 predicted proteins | sample MTBNYHSulfiMetaG_FD_62988 | JGI IMG/M metagenome (GOLD analysis project Ga0068714, IMG submission 62988) | Enrichment culture microbial communities from rom New York Harbor, USA that are MTBE-degrading - MTBE-NYH (New York Harbor Sulfidogenic)... | ecosystem: Environmental > Aquatic > Marine >...
GGATTGCCGCTTAAAATTACCTTGGATTGTGAAAACCACTCAGCGGTCTGTTCATAGGTCACAAAGACTTTACGGACAAAATGGCCTAAAATTCTATTCGTAATGCCGGGCACTGCATTTTGTTCGGCAACTGCGGTTCGTATGCCCATAAGATAGGCGGCAAGTACCGCCGGTCCGGATGCGTATCCTCCCACGCCGATAACGATTTGAGGCTGAAATTGTTTCAGTATTTGCCTGGATTGCCACATGCTTTGCGGAACCTTGTAAAAACCTTTTATCAGAGCCCTGATACCCCGGCCCTTCACTCCTTCCACATCAATCATCCTGAGCTGATAACCGATCTCTTTCAGCAATTTACTTTCCACACCCCTTTGCGTACCGATGAAAAGAATTTCTGCCTTCTTGTTTCTTTTTCTAAACTCTTCCGCAATAGCGATGCCAGGGAACAAATGTCCTCCTGTCCCTCCTCCTGCAATTGCAATGCGCATCGGCTGCTCAGATATCATTTTCCGCCTTCTCTTGTTTTCCTTCACGCTTTTTGCGTTGAGATGTTCAACAAAATACCCACCGCCGTCATGCTCATAACAAATGATGTCCCGCCGTAGCTCAAAAAAGGCAGTGCCAGCCCTTTGAGCGGAATCAGACCCATAACCCCGGCAATATTGATAAATGATTCCAAAGCGATCACCATCGTCAAGCCTGCCGCCAGTAATGTACCGAAAAGGTCGGGTGCCTTTAACGCAATCATAAACCCGCGGAAGACTAATATCGCGAACATAATAATAACGATGGAAACACCGATAAAGCCGCTTTCCTCGGCAATGATAGAAAGAATAAAATCTGTATGCGGTTCGGGCAAATAAAACAGTTTCTGCATGCCATCCCCGATTCCCACACCAAAAGCGCCTCCCGAGCCGAAAGACAGCAGTGATTGAATAATTTGGAAACCGGTGTTGCCCGCATCTTTCCAAGGATCTAAAAATGCAGTAAGCCTGGCCATTCTGTAACCTTTATGCCAGATAAGCCAAAATCCGGCAGGAACAAAACAAGCGATTAGAACCAAAATATGCTTTATCCGAGTACCGGCAAGACACAGCATTAAGATTAAAATTGACGCAATAATTACGGCCGTGCCGAAATCGGGTTCCAATATCACCAGTAAGATAACCACCCCTGTTATGGATGTTGGAATCAGAACACCCCGGCTGAATTTTTTTAGTTGATGAACCTTGCGCGTCAGCAGGTGTGCCAGAAAAACGACGATTGCAATTTTAACCATTTCTGTTACCTGAAAAGAAAATACCCCCATATTCAGCCAGCGGGTTGCCCCTCCCCGCTTAATGCCTACATGCGGAATGAAAAGCAGGGACAGCAAAATCAGCGATAATATTATTCCCGGATAAGCTACTTTTTTTAATTGCGTATAGGGAATTTTCGTCATCAAAATCATGGAAACAAGGCCGAGGAAAACAAAAAAGATCTGCTTTTTTAAAAAATACTGCCCGTCCTTAAAGCGTTCCAGGGCCAGGATGGAGCTTGACGAATAGATCATCGCCGTACCCACGGTGACCAAAACCAGAGTAACCAAAAGTAAAATGATATCCGGCGTCTTATCTTCTTTCTTTACAGCGGTTTCCATTTACAGTGCCCTGACTAAATCCTGAAAAAAAATGCCTCGTTCTTTATAATCCTTAAATTCATCAAAGCTGGCACAACCGGGGGAAAGCAAAACAACATCACCGGCTGTTGCATTTCTATATGCGCTGTTGACGGCCTCCCGCAGGGTTGTTTTCTTTTCTGACGGCATACTATCGCCAATCAAAGAACAGATCCGGTTACGCGCTTCCCCAAATAAAATCACCTTTTTTACTTTTCTCTTCAGCAAAGGCTGCAGGATTTCAAAATCACCGTCCTTATCCCGCCCACCTAAAAGCAAAATGACCGGCTCGGCAAAGGTATCCAAAGCGCGGACAACCGAACCGACATTTGTTCCCTTGGAGTCATCATAAAATTTGACCCCATTTTTTTCCGCAGTAAATTCAATCCGGTGCGGTAAACCTCGAAAATCAGCAACAACATCAATAATATCTGCCGATTTACAGCCGCACAATCGTGCAGCCATCACAGCCGCCATGACGTTTTCGACATTGTGCGTGCCGGGAATTTTAATCATCCTCAACGGATATTCCTCTTTTCCAAATCCGAAGGCATTAAAAACTATAGACGGAACTTTCACATAAATACCCTGTTGCAGTTCATTTACTGAACTGAAGAAGGCAATCTGAGCACGGATATTTTGCGCCAGTAATTTTTGCGTCGGATCTTCGGCATTGAGGATAGCAAAATCAGTTCCGGTCTGATTGACAAAAATCCTGGATTTGATGCGTTGGTATTCAACAAAAGAACCGTGGTAATTGAGATGATCGCAGGTTATATTCAAAAGCAATGCCACAAAAGGACGGAAAGTTTCGATCCACTGCAGCTGAAAACTGCTTATTTCGGCTACAAGAAAATCAAGATCATCAGAGACACCGACATATTCAATTAAAGGTTTGCCGATGTTGCCGCCCAAGGCTACTTTCTTACCGGCGCGACCCAAAATTTCCCCCAACAGGGTCGTTGTTGTTGTTTTACCATTGGTGCCAGTGACAGCGATGAGGGGACTTTTTAGAAAGCGGTAAGCCAGCTCAATTTCGCTGATGACCGGAATCTTTTTCTGAACCGCCGACCGTAAAATCTCATTGAAGGGGGGAACTCCCGGTGAAGGAACAACCATGTTCACCCCTTTCAGAATATCGGGGTTGTATGGTCCTTCTTCCAGCCATTTTTCACCGGCAATTTGCCCATATCCTGATTCCCACTGCCGTTGAGGTTTTTCATCGGTAACTATGACTCTGGCGCCATGTAAACCCAAGAATCTGGCGGTGGCAATTCCTGTTTTGCCCATTCCCACCACGGCTATCTTTTCCCCTTTAAAATCCATAATTACCCTAGCGCAATTTCAATGTACTTATGGCCATTAAGGCCAGCAAAATAGAAATGACCCAGAAACGCACGATTACTTTCGGCTCCGCCCAGCCTTTTAGTTCGAAATGATGATGCAAAGGCGCCATGCGAAAAATTCGTTTCCCCTGCGTCAGTTTGAAATAACCCACCTGAAAAATGACAGAAAATGTTTCCACCACAAAGATGCCGCCGACAATTGCCAGCAAAATTTCCTGCTTGGTGATGATCGCCGTTATGCCCAAAGCTCCGCCGAGGGACAGAGAGCCGACATCACCCATGAACACTTCCGCCGGATAAGCATTAAACCAGAGAAAACCTAACGCTGCCCCAACCATTGCCCCACAAAATACCGCCAATTCACCGGCACCCGAAACGTTAGGGATTTGCAGGTAAGCGGCAACTTTAATATTGCCGGCAAAATAAGCAAAAAATATGTATGTAGCGAAGCAAATGATGGCCGGACCAACCGCCAGCCCGTCTAAGCCATCGGTAAGATTAACCGCATTGGCCGTCCCCACAATAATAAATGTCGAAAGAAGAACATACCCCCAGCCAATGTTCGGTAAAACTGTTTTAAAAAAAGGAATAGTAACTTGCGAATTGAAGCCCGGTTTCAGGTAAAGAAGAACGCTGACAAAAAGGGCGATCAATATTTCTGCGGTAAGCCTCACTTTTCCGGATATTCCCTTGGAATTTTTTCCAATCAGTTTCCGGTAATCATCAACAAATCCAATCAAACCATACCCGATTGTAACCAGCAAGGTCAGCCAAACGTAATCAACGGTAAGGTTTGTCCACAGCAATGTGGAAATAACGACGGCAAAGATGATTAATATACCACCCATGGTGGGTGTCCCCTTTTTAACCAGATGGCTTTGGGGACCATCTTCCCTGATATGTTGTCCAATCTGCATATTCTGTAATTTCCGAATCAGCCAGGGGCCTACAACAAAACATATAATCAGTGCCGTTATCGTTGCATAAATCGTCCGAAACGTAATGTAGCGAAATACATTAAAAAATGAAATATCAGTATGTAAAGGATATAATAAATGATAAATCAATTTAACCTCTCTCTGGCCCAGGCTTAACCATTATCTTTATGCCCCGCTTTTATATCTGCCGAAGAGTGTGCATATGGCATCAACTATTTTTGCCATCTTCATCCGATGCGATCCCTTCACTAAAACCCAATCGTTCTTCTTTAAATGCTTTTGCAGATAATTCATCCCATCTTCATCCGGAGACAAGAAGAAAATATTTTTTGCAGTCATCCCGCCTTCCTTGGCGCCAGCCGCTGTGGCTCCCGCATAATCTCCTTTCAGAAAAGCACAGCTAACTCCAATTGTTGCCATCAAAATTCCTATTTTGCGGTGCATTTCCTCAGATTGCTCTCCCAGTTCCATCATGTCTCCTAAAAACGCGTAAACATGATGATTGTTTTTCAAATCTTTCAGACTCATCAATGCTTCGCGGACCGAGGCCGGATTAGCGTTGTAAGAATCGTCTAAAACATAAGCGCAATTTTGTAGTTTGATAATCTTCATGCGCCCATCTAACGGTTGAAAAGAAGCCAGACCTTCTAAAATTGTCCTGTAATCCACGCCTACAGCCCATGCTGCTGCAGCCGCGGCCAGCGCATTGTAAACATGATGAAGTCCCACAATTTTTATTTCTATTTTGTCCGCTTTATCTCCGATGAGCAAATTAAACCGCACACCTCGGATACCGATTTTTTCGATGTTTTTTGCAGTCACATCAGCATCAAGACTCATGCCGAAAGTAACGCGCTTTCCGTTCCACTTCTCGGCAACAAGGCGCACAGCCTCATCATCGATGTTAATTATCGCTGTCCCTGTTGGTGCCATATTGAAAAACAAATCACCCTTTTCTTCGCGGACAACATCAATTGATCCAAAACCGGCCAAATGCGCCGGCCCAATATTGGTAATTAAACCCACATCGGGAACTGCAATTTCTGTCAGTCGCTTGATTTCACCACGCGTATTTGTACCCATTTCCAGTATCGCCAATTCATGTTCTTGATTGAGGCTAAATATCGTCAGCGGCAAACCAATCAGGTTATTCAAATTACCTCTCGTCGACAATACTTTTTTCACCCGGCCGATAATTTCCGCCATCATTTCTTTCGTTGTCGTTTTTCCGGAAGAACCAGTTAACCCGATGACCGGGATGGAAAAACTTCTGCGGTAGGCGCCTGCCAAATCACCCAACGCCTGCAGTGTATTGTTAACTTTGATTACAACTGCCTTCTCAGCCCCTGGAACAATTTTAATTTTTGCTTCATCATGGATCAGCAGTCCGCGGGCACCATTGTCCAATGCCGTCGCTACAAAATCATGGCCGTCAAAATTATCCCCCTTTAGAGCTATAAAAAGATTCCCATCGCTCACTTGCCGGGAATCTGTCGTGAGACCTTGAAACATTTTAACCGCGGTCGGAGACAGCAATGCGCCTTTTGTGGCCTGCAAGACCTGTTCGACAGTAAATAATGGGAAGTCCGTAGCCATTAATTTTTAATGCCTCATTCTTAAAGCCTGACCGGCAACAATACGATCGTCAAAGGACATCTTGTTGACGCCGATGATTTGATAGTCTTCATGACCTTTACCGGCAATTAAAATAATGTCCGATGCTTTGGCCACATTAATTGCCGCTTCTATGGCTTTTTTCCGTTCCGGAATTATCATGTAGCTGTGCATATCATTCGATCCGCTCAAATGCTGGGGATCAATTTTTTTTATCCGGCTTTGATCAATGCCGGCTTCTATTTCAGCAATTATAGCCATCGGATCTTCTAAACGCGGATTGTCCGAAGTAACAATAGTAAGATCACTATGGTCAGTAGCCGCCGCTCCCATCAGCGGTCTCTTGCCGCGGTCACGGTTGCCGCCGCAACCAAACACGGTAATGATTCTTCTTTTTTTCAATTTAGTTAAATTTTGAAGCACCCGCGTTAAAGCATCATCCGTGTGCGCATAATCCACAAAAATATTAAATCCTAAACTGGATTCGACTTTTTCCAGACGTCCGGGCACATTAGACAGCTTTTTAATTCCTGCTTTGATCGAAGTGCTGGAAATCCGCAAAATGCAGGCAGCACCGACAGCAGCGAGAATATTATAAAGATTAAATTTGCCGATCAGCGGCGATCTTATCGCCATTGTTTTACCGGAAATGCTTATTTGGGCAGTTATTCCTTGCAATGACAATTCATAATTCATCACCTTCAGTTGGCAATCATTTTCGATACCGTATGTCAAAGCCGGCAGAGCCGATTCTTTTAAAATCATTTGCCCCCAATGATCGTCGGCATTCACAATCATTTTCTCGGGGTAATTTTTCCTGCTGTGCGGCAGGACTTCAGTAAAAAATCTTTTCTTTGCCCGAAAATAATTTTTCATTGTTCCATGATAATCAAGATGATCGCGGGTCAAGTTGGTAAAAATGCCTAAATCGAAATCGCAATCATCTACTCTTTTCAAATCAATGGCATGCGAAGACACCTCGGCAATAACATGAGTTACGCCACTATCGGCCATCTCCCGCATTATTCTTTGCAACTCATATGATTCGGGCGTTGTATTTGGCGCCGGAAATGTTTTATCCTGGAAACGATAATTGACTGTACCCAAAACGCCGCAGTTAAACCCGGCCGACTTCAAAATTGATTCAAGCAGAAAAGTAACTGTCGTTTTTCCATTTGTTCCAATAACTGCGATCAAAACAAGTCCCGCGGAAGGATCGCTGAAATAATTTTTGGCCAAGATGCCTAAAGCGCGCCGGCTGCTGTCAACCTTAATTGCCGTAACATGGCGCGGGCGAAAGAAATCTTTTTCATGAACGATATATCGGGCTCCGCGGGCTATCGCCTCCGAAATAAAATCGTGGCCGTCGTGCTGCAGACCAGATATAGCCACGAACATTGATCCTTCCTTGCATTTTTCCGCTGAGTAGCATAACATCGATACTTCGCCTGACTGATCACCGGCTATGCTTTTTTTCACCAATCCTTCCAGCATTTGTAACAGTTTCATCGCCACCTCAGTTATTCAGGGCAAAGGTCACGCTGCAAATGCGCTCCTCATCAAGAGGCGTGCCAGCTTGGGGGTGCTGGCTTACTGCCCAGCCACTGCCCGATACCTTTAATTCAATCGATCGTGACCTGGCTTTTTTCATTGCTTCCCGAATTGTCAGATTAATAAAATCAGGCATAGCTGATTCATCATCAAGAATAAAACTATCTGCCGTCAACTTCTGTTGCGCAGAAATAAGTTGAATTTTATTTGTTTTATCCTGTTCAAATGCCGGTGTTTCCCGAATGTTTGTCTTAAAACAATTCAGAATCTGATCGCCTATATTCTTGAAAACAGGGGCGGCAGCTACCCCTCCCCATTTATCACGTTGCGGCTCATCCAAAATCACCAAAATGGCAATCTGGGGATCCTCCACAGGAAAAAATCCCATAAAAGATGTTCGCACTTTCTCTGATGAATAAATTCCGCGTGCGAAGTCAAATTTTTGGGAAGTTCCTGTCTTGCCGGCTACAGCAACGTTTACTAAATGGGCTTTTTTGCCGGTACCATCATCAGCACCGACAACATCCATAAGGACGTTGGTTAATCTTTTCGCAACTCCAGGAGAAATAACTTTCCTTATCGCTATTGGAGCAAACATTTTAATCATTCGGTTATTTTCATCAGTAAATCCGCGCACAACATATGGTTTCATTAAAACGCCATTGTTGGCAATAGCCGACAACGCTGCTATCAATTGAATAGGCGTCACCGACACCCCCTGTCCAAAAGCAATGGTCGCTGCATCAACTTTTGTCCACTTTTTCACCGGTCTGAGCAAGCCTGCTGATTCGCCGGGCAAATCAATCCCTGTTTTCGCGCCAAAACCAAATCTTTCAATATAATTGTAAAATTTTTCCTTTCCCAGTTTTTGGGCAATTTTTATCGAGCCGATATTACTGGAATATTTCACTATTTCTGCAACCGTTAAAAGGCCGTGACGCTGATGGTTTGCCTCATGAAACATACGATTTGCGATGCGATATAGCCCATCTTCGCAGTCAAATCTGTCTGATTCTTTGACTACTTTTTCTTCCAGAGCACTAGCCACCAGAAAAGGTTTAAAAGTAGATCCAGGATCAAGACAATCAGTAATGGCTCGATTGCGCCATTTTTCGGCGGTTAGCCCGCGAATGTTGTTTGGATTAAATCCTCCCTGATTGGCCAGCGCCAGAATCTCACCGGTTTTGGGATCCATGACTATGGCTACTCCGCCTTTTGCTCCTTTTGTCAGGACAGCGTCCTTTAAATTCGTTTCGACTAAATATTGTATGCGGCTATCGATTGTCAGAACCAAATTTACATTTTGATCTTTTTTCGTTTCATTTTCTTCTACTTGTAAAAAAAGTTTTTTGCCTTTGGCGTCACGGGCCCAGACAAGCTTTTCCGGCTTTCCCTTTAAAGCTTCGTCATACTTCTTCTCTATACCTTCCAAACCCCTCGCATCCACACCAACAAACCCCAACAGATGAGCCGCCAGTTCACCGTTAGGATAAAACCGTTTGGGCTCTTTTATTATAAAAATTCCCTCAATGTTTGCGTTTTCAACATTCTCTGCTTGTCCGGGAGGAATTCGCCGCGCCAACCAACAGAAATTTTTTGGTTCCGCTATTTTTCTAAAAACCCAAGCCTTGTCCAAATTTAAAATTTCCGATATTTGCTGTGATGTTCGCACGGGATCGGCAATCTTGGATGGATCGGCAAAAACGGAATCAACCATTATTGATGCCGCCAGCTTTTCACCGTTGCGGTCGTAAATAACTCCTCTTTCCGGCTGAAGCTGCAAAGTTGTCTTATGCTGTTTCTGCGCCAGAGTTTTGAGTTTCTGTCCGGATAATACCTGTAATTGAAAGGCACGGGAAAGTAAGGCGATAAATAAGACTAAAAAAACTAATAAAAAAGTGACAATCCTGAACTTGAGCCATTTTTTTGTTTCGACGGCCATATCATTCTCCCGAATTTTTCAAGACAATTACTTGATCTCTTTCAGGATAGGACAATAGCAATCTGTTTCTTGCTATGCTTTCAATACGTTGAGGTGACTTAAGCATCGCATATTCCAGTTTCAGCTTTCTCTGCTCCTCCAGCTTTTGCTCATGAGCATTTATTTCTGCCGCAATTTTATACTCCAATTCCGTCATATGAATATGTGATCCAACATAGATCAAGGTAACAAACATCAGCACTATAGTAACAACGATAAAAGTTGGATATTTTACCGCAGAAGAAGTTTTATTTTCTTCCTGAGCACGGGATATGACCTGTATGCTGATGGATTCTGCCATTTTACACCTTTTGAGCAAAGCGCAGCTTAGCGCTGCGCGCACGTGGATTAGCTTCTTTTTCGACAGCCTTAGGAACCAAGGCTTTTCTCGTCAATACTTTAAGCATTGCTTTCTGCGCGCAGGTGCAAATCGGCACGTCTTTCGGGCAGATACAAGTACTTTCGAGGGCACGGAATTTATTTTTCACAATGCGGTCTTCCAGTGAATGAAAAGAAATAATGCCAATACGCCCGCCATGATTCAAAGCATTGACGGCACAGTCAATCGCCGGTGAAATATTTTCCAACTCGTGATTAACGGCAATTCTAATTGCTTGAAATGTTTTTGTGGCGGGATGAATTCTCTGCCAACGCAATTTTGCAGGCATCGCAGCAGCAATAACAGCGGCGAGGTCGGTTGTTGTTTTAATAGGGAACAAGCGTCTTTTATTTACTATCTCCCTTGCTATTCTGCCCGCCATCTTTTCTTCACCGAAAGTACGAATAATTTTTTCTAATTCTTTCTGGGCATAGCTATTGACAATATCGTATGCATTGAGCTTCAGGTTGCGATCCATTCTCATATCCAGCGGAGCCGCCTGATTGAAACTAAAGCCTCTTTCAGCATTATTCAATTGAGCTGAAGAAACGCCCAGATCTAAAAGAACGCCATCAACCCTTTCTATTTTCAAATTTTTAAGAACTTCGCCCAGTTGAGCAAAATTAGCTTTTACCAAAATTTTACGAGAACCAAATTCAGCCAATCGCTTTTCTGCAGCCAGCAAAGCTTCTTCGTCACAATCAATACCTATCAGTAGTCCGCTTGTTTTTTTAAGAATCTCATAAGCATGGCCAGCGCCCCCAACAGTACCATCTGCATAAATTCCGTTTTTTCTGATACAAAGCCACTCGATAACTTCCTGCAACATTACCGGCTCATGGTAAAAGTCGGTAATCATCTAAATTCCCAGATCCGCAATGAAATTGGTCGACTTATCAATTTCC
>Ga0068714_10007658_pt1 | contig 10368 bp, 9 predicted proteins | sample MTBNYHSulfiMetaG_FD_62988 | JGI IMG/M metagenome (GOLD analysis project Ga0068714, IMG submission 62988) | Enrichment culture microbial communities from rom New York Harbor, USA that are MTBE-degrading - MTBE-NYH (New York Harbor Sulfidogenic)... | ecosystem: Environmental > Aquatic > Marine >...
ACATCGATGGGCAGCCCGTACCTGGCAAACACCAGCGCGCCCTCCATCTGGTCGCGGTCGTGGTGCAGCGGCGCCACCGGATTATCTGTCGTAAAGGTAAACGGCTTCCGGCGCAGTTGGTCCTCGCCGCCGGCCACGGCCACCACCATCTCCAAGCAGTCCTCGGCCATGATCTTTTCCCGGGAGGTGGCCTTGATCACCTTGCTCGAGTTTCGCACCGACTCCAGATAGCCATAGACGTGCGTGGCTCGGATCGGCACGCCGGCAATCTGGGGCATGATCGCGCCCGAGTGCAACAGGTGATAGGTCGGCAACGCATCCGCCAGTTTGATCAGGTTCGCCACATCTTCCAGCGTGGTGCGGTGCGTGGTGCCCGAGGCATAGTCGTAGCAGTTGAGCCGGCCGATCATCGGCTCGTAGTGAACCGCCTGCGTAGAGACGTGCACATTGTTCGCCGGGTTGCGGGCATACACGGTGAACGATGAGGGTGCGCGCCGCAGCGCCTCCTCTACGATATACCCGGGGATGCGGCACAGCGCGGTTTCGTCGTCCACCCAGGCGCCGGCCTGTCGCAGCAGATCGCGGGCCTCCGGGGCCTTGACGAGGACCCCGGTATTCCACAAGATCTCCAGCGCTGCCTGGTGGATCTCGTATACTTGGTCGTCAGAGAGCACCTTCAATTCGGGGCGGAACGTCATCCTTTTCCTCCTGCATCGATCGAAGAGCCACACCGCAAGCGCTGATCTCCGTGCATCGGGTTCGCGGCGCCTCCCTTTTTCAACCTATGAAAAAAGAGCCAGATTGCGCTGCACCTCATCTTGCAAGGGCACAATCTGGCTACTCGTTCTGATCGCTCTCCGCCTCAAGCTGGCTCACGTACCGTTGGCCGACCTGCTGGATGTGCGCGTGCAGCGCGTCGCGGGCCAGTTTGGCATCGCGGGCCCGCAGCGCCTCCAGGATTGGGTCGTGCGAGGCGGCTGCCTCTTCCAGCGAGGCAAAGGGCGAATAAAATGCCTTGGTAGCGATGATGAACACCCGCGTCTGGCCGCCCAAGCTCTGAAGATGTTGCACCAACATCCGGTGACCGGTCATCTGGGCCAACCGCTGATGGAACTCCAGATCAAGCTCCACCAGTGCCGCGGCATCGTTCTTCCGCGCCGCCTGGCGCATGGCCTCCACCAGTGCGGCCAGCCCCTCAATGTCCGCGTCGGTGGCGTGTTCTACAGCAAGCTCTACGGCAAACTCCTCGAGGCTGGCCCGCAGGGTGTAGAGCTCCCACACACTGCGTGGCGTCCATTCCTTGACAAAGGTACCCCGGTACGGCACACTGACCAGCACCCCCGAGGACTCGAGCTCGCGCAGGGCTTCCCGCACCAGCCCACGGCTGACGCCCAGCGCCCGGGAAAGCTCCGCCTCATTCAGCTTGTCCCCTCCCTTGAACATGCCTTGCACAATGGCTTCTTCAATGCGCGTGCGCACGGTATGGCGCAAGGGACTGCGCTGGATCTCGGCGAGAAACGTATCAGTCATGCCCTCGGTAGCCATGGTCGTCCCCTCCCATCGTCTCAACGCCCCCGCGGTGTTGCTGCCATCTTGGACCTTTTCCGTTGTCCCGACTGCCAGCTTGATGCTTTCCAGGTCCATGCCAAAACCGTACGGCTAACCCCGGCGCTGCGTATAGATTCGTCAACGAATGTGTGTAGGTTGAGTGGCGAAGTGTCGTGGGGCTAATTATACTGCATGATCGCCCGAATGTCAACTGGCAACAATAGCACCGTAGGATTGTCCTACAATCCTACGGTTTAAAAGGGGCAAAAGGATGGGCTGCTCTCACAACGCCACCGGCTCCAGGCGGAACCGGTCCGGCCGATCGGTGGGGTAAAGGTACCCGGCCATACCGTCCGGGTGGTGGTTAAAGATCAAGAGCGCCTTGTGCTCGATGGCCCATCGGGCCAGGCGCCGCTTGGTCTCGAGGGTCACCAACGGCTGCGCGTCGTACGCCGTGAGCACCTCGAGCCTTTCCATGTGCAGTGGCCAGTGCGCGGTATCGGCCAGGAACACCGCCGTCTCTCCACCGCTCTCGACGACGACGCTCTGGTGGGCCGCGGTGTGCCCGGGCGTGATCATGACCCGCACCTCGTCCACCAGTCGTGTATCTCCCCAAAGCACCCGCAGTTGGCCGGATCTCTCCACCGGTTCAATGTTCTCGCGATGGTAGGTTCCTCGCGTCCGCTCGTTGGGGAACATGGCCTCCGCCAATTCGAGGCGTTGCACATAGTAGAGCGCGTTAGGGAACGTAGGCACCAGCTCGCCGCGCTCATTCAAGCGGGTATTGCCCCCGCAGTGATCCCCGTGGAGATGGGTATTGATCACCACGTCGATCTCTTCCGGCGCCACGCCGGACGCGGCCAGGCTGCCCAGCAGGCGGCCGTCCCCCTGGAGGCACATCAAGTCGCGCTCCTGAGCCGAAAGCTTGTCGCCATAGCCGGTATCAACCAGGATCGTTTGCGCAGCGGTCTCGATGAGCAGGCAATGCAACTGAATACGAATGCGGTTCTGCTCGTCTGGCTCGGCGAGCTGTTGCCACTCGGTTTTCGGCATCAGGCCAAACAGACCGGCGCCGTCCAGCCGGTATTCACCATCGGAGACCAATCGCAGACTGGTATTGCCTACTCGCATCGACACGCACCTCCCCCGGGGCCATCGGGTCTGAAGCACCTGACCACACGTATTCTACCATCCCAGAGCGGGCGGGACAAATGGTACGCCCCGGCGCGCGACGAGCTATCCACGCTACGCCGTAAACGCCCTCTCGCGCCAGAACACAGTACTGCTTCCCAATAGAGCCACCGCGATGTTGAGATCCAGCGCAGCCACTACCAGCAGGAAGGAATAATTGTGGTGCGCCAATCTGGACAGGGTCGCGCCGGTCAGGATCATGGCCGCCAACGCCACAAAAAACCCTGGCCTGAAGAATTGCCAGAGCCTGGGCCGGTCCAGGGCGTCGATGCGGGCCAGATTTTTCTTACAGCTCTTGCTGAACAGGACCTTGGCCTGCAGCCCGCCGGCCACCAAGGCAACACCCACGGCAATCCAGGGCCAGGCCACACCCGGCCTCAACGCCACGGCTTCGGCCACCAGGCTGCCACCTTTTAGCAGCAGCACAATGCCCCCGACATACCAGACAAGTGCGGCCAGGAACTTTAGACTCCGGGTGGAAACGCTCAGCATCATGTCCTCACTCTTGCTAATATAGAACGCCCGCTGCCCCTTCACAACCCCAGGATCAGCCGAGCGATGGTAAAATAGATAAAGAGCCCGGTGGCATCCACCAGCGTGCTCATCACCGGCCCGGAGACTACCGTGGGATCGACCTTCAGGCGAACGGCGATCAATGGCAGCAGAGCTCCAATACCGGTTGCCCACAGCACTATGCCCAGGATCGAGGCTGCGACGGTCGCAGCCAGCGCCGGATGCGGCTCCCAAGTGATGGCCCGTAGATAAGCAACGGCAGCCATGGGAATGCCCAGCATCAGCCCGATCTTGAGCTCGTGAGCCCACACGCGCAGGGCATCCCCAAAATCCACCTCCCCCACAGCCGAGGCACGGATGACGGTCGCCGTCGTCTGCGATCCGGCATTTCCCCCTGTTCCGATCAGCAGGGGCACAAAGACGGCCAGGGCCACCACCGCCTGCAGCTCAGCCTCGAATAGACGCATGACCGACCCGGTCAAGGTGGCGGTCAGAAAGAGGAGCAGCAACCAGCCAATGCGCTTGCGGGCAATGGTCAAGATGCCTGTGTCCAAGTAAGGCCGGTCGAGGGGTTCGGCGCCACCCAGGCGCTGGATGTCCTCCGTGGCCTCCTCCACCAGCACGTCCACCACATCGTCCACCGTGACCACACCCAGGAGCCGGTTCTCGACATCCACCACCGGCAGGGCCAGCAGGTCGTAGCGCGACATGAGCCGGGCGCACTCTTCCTGGTCGGCTCCGACCCGGACCGAGATAACCTCCGGTTCCATGATCTCTTCCAGGCGCGCCTCCGGTTGGGCCATGACCAGTTGGCGCAGGCTGACAACGCCTTGCAGGCTCCCCTTCTGGTCTACCACGAACAGGTAGTAGACCTCCTCCGCTTCCGGTTGCCACTGGCGGATGGCCTGGATCGCCTGGCTGGCAGTCATCTTGCGGCGCAGCGCCAGGAACTCGGAGGTCATCAGCCCGCCGGCGCTGTCATCGGAGTGCAGCAGCAGGGGCCGGAGTTCTTCGGCATCCTCCAGGCCGGCCAGCACGACTTCTGCCTGGTCAGGGGCTATGTCGCCCAGCAGGTCGGCCGCCTCATCCGGCTCCATCTCGTCCATAATGCGGATGATCGCCGCGGGCGACAGACCCGCCACCAACTCGGCAGCATCCTGGTCATCCATCTTTTCCAGGATGTCGGCCGAGTCGGCAGGGTTCAGCTCAGGCAGGAGCGCTACCTGCTCGTAATCTTCGAGCTCGGAAAAGAGGTCGGCCTGATCGGGCGGACGCAAGGCTTCCAGGATGGCCGTCGCGCCGGCTACGTCGTCGCGCTCCAGAGCGGAGCGCAGGCGCGCCAAGATGTCGTCCAGGGTGAATGTTTCCATGCACACCTCCGGGAATGCTCTCCCCCGGAGGCGGATTTACGAGGTGAAACCTGCCTTCCGGGGGGGCCAGACTATTCGGTTAGCAGGGTGAAGACGGGACACAAGTCCCTTCTTACTCGAAGGAGGCCCGTCTTCTGAGTTGATCTCGTCCATCATCCTCTAAAAGTTTCTCACCGCGGGCTTGGTCATTCGCCCACAGTGTGCGAACACGCATTGCCCACCAGACGCCGCTCACCCCATCAAGGGCGTGTGCGCAGCGGGTCAATTGTACTCCTCTTGCTGCCTGCTGTCAAATGTCACGAGCCGCAGAAAAGGCCCGGCATCGAGCACACGACATGGCCGTGCCCTACCACCGGATCCGCAAGTGGCACGTATCGTTCATGGAACCCAGCGTAAAGTCGCCCCCCTCTGCCTCAAACAGGTTGAGGGCACAGGTGTCCTGGCGCAGGTGCCAGAAGCGATTATTCCGCAGACCCAACACGCCCAACAGGACGGCGCGGTTGACGACCGTGTGGCCCACCAAGACGATCGTCTGGCCCGGATGGCGGGCAGCGAGTTGGTTCACCGCCTCCATGGCCCGGACGCGCACCCGTTCCAGTGTCTCGCCGCCGGGGATCGAGGCAGACTGCGGGTTGTGGTACCAGGCTTCGACCTCCTCCGGCCACTGGACCCGCGCCTCGTCAGGCGTCAGCCCTTGCCAGCGGCCATAGTCGATGTCGGCCAGCCCGCGGTGGATCTGGACCGGCAGGCCCAGGGGTTGGGCAATGGCCTCTGCCGTCCGGACGGCCCGCGAGAGAGGGCTGGAGTAGATCGCCGCCGGCTGCCATTCCGCGGCAATGCGCCGGGCCGTCGCTTCGGCTTGGGCCAGACCCGCTTCGTTCAAGGGCACGTCGGCCCGACCGCGGAAGCGTTCCACCCGGTTCCATTCCGTTTCCCCGTGTCGAACCAAAACTATCAGGGTCATGAGTCGTTCGTATCTCCTTACCAGTGATACTCGGCCATGGCCATCAGCAGAGCGCATCCGCTGCGCTGCCCGGCCATCACCGGGCTGTGGCAACTCGGCCCGTCACCAACCACCGGCGCGGGCATCCTCCACCTCTGCGTATTCAAACTGGCTGTTGTAGAGCTCGGCGTAAAAGCCGCCGCGCGCCAGCAAATCTTCGTGCTTGCCCTGTTCGACGATATCGCCTTCATCCATCACCAGGATCAGATCGGCATTGCGGATAGTGGACAGGCGATGAGCGATAATGAAACTGGTACGGTCCTCCATCAGGGTAGCCATCGCCTGCTGGATCAAGATCTCGGTGCGGGTATCAACCGAACTGGTTGCCTCATCCAAGATCAGCATGTAGGGATCGATCAAGATGGCGCGGGCGATCGTCAGAAGCTGTTTCTGTCCCTGAGAGATGTTGGTCACCTCTTCGTTGAGCACCAGGTTGTAGCCCTCCGGCAGCGTGCGCACAAAGTGATCGACATGGGCGGCCCTGGCTGCATCAATGACCTCGTCATCGCTGGCGCCGGACCATCCATAGCGGATATTTTCCATGATCGTCCCGTTATACAGCCAGGTATCCTGCAACACCATGCCGAACATGCAGCGCAGATCCTCGCGCCTGAACTCCTTGATATTGTGACCGTCGATCAAGATGGCGCCCTGGTCCACATCATAGAAGCGCATCAGCAACTTGACCATGGTGGTCTTGCCCGCTCCAGTGGGGCCCACGATGGCGATCTTTTGCCCCGGTTTCACATCGGCGGAAAAGTTGTGGATGATCTCCTTGCCGGGTTCGTAGCCAAAGTGCACATTCTGGAACACAACATGCCCCTCGATCTTATCCGGCAAAACCGGATTCTCGACGTCGGGGATTTCTTCCTCCTCAGCCAGGAACTCAAAGACGCGCTCGGCGGCAGCGGCAGTCTGCTGCAGGACGTTGGAGATGTTGGCAATCTGGGTGAGCGGCTGGGTGAACGAGCGCACGTACTGGATAAAGGCCTGGATGTCGCCCACTGTAATGGCGTTTTGGATCGCCAGATAGCCGCCCAGAATACAGATGCCCACGTAGCCCAAGTTGCCCACAAAATTCATGATCGGGAACATCAGACCGGACAGAAACTGTGATTTCCAGGCTGAATCATAGAGTATGTTGTTCAGTCCCTCGAACCGCTCGACGCTTTCGGCTTCGCCGTTAAAGGCCTTCATCACCAGGTGCCCGCCGAACATCTCCTCAACGTGACCGTTGACATGGCCGAGATAGTCCTGCTGGCGCTTAAAGTACTTTTGCGATTGGCTCACCACCAGGCCAATGACCCCCATCGAAAGCGGCACGATCAACAGCGCCACCAGGGTCATCTGCCAGCTAATGGTCAGCATCATCACCAGTACACCGACGACCGTGACCACTGAGGTGATGATCTGCGACAGGCTCTGGTTCAGCGTCTGGCTCACCGTATCGACATCGTTGGTGATGCGCGAGAGCACTTCGCCCTGGCTCGTACTGTCAAAGTAGCGGAAGGGCATACGGTTGATCTTGTCGGCGATATCCTTTCGGAACCGGTAGGTGATGTCCATGGATATGCCCGACATGATCCAGCCCTGGATAAAGCCGAACAGGGAAGAACCGAGATACAGTGCCAGGGTGATCAGGATGATCCGGCCGATGTAGCCGAAATCGATCCCGGAGCCTGTTCCGGAGATCAGGCCCAGCACGCCCTCAAAGAGCTTGGTGGTTGCCTGTCCCAGGATCTTGGGGCCGGCGATGTTAAAGGCGGTAGAGGCCACCGCAAAGAGCATCACGATCACGATGGCAATCTTGTACGATCCCAGATACTGGATCAGCTGGCGCATGGTGCCCTTGAAATCGCGAGCTCTTTCCCCCTTCATCATGGCCATAGGACCGCCGCGCCCCATCGGGCCGTGACCGCCCATGGGGCCGCGCCCTCGCGCGGTGCCGGCAGGTCTGCGATTCGAGGATGTACCGCTGTCGTGCGCGCTCATGCCAGTTCCTCCTTGCTCAGTTGGGAGTAGGCGATTTCCTGATACGTGTCGCAGCTCTCCATCAACTCGCGATGCTTGCCTTTGCCGACCACCCGCCCTTCCTCGAGCACGATGATCTGATCGGCATTCTTGACCGTCGCCACGCGCTGGGTTACGATGAGCACCGTGGCGTCTCCGGTCTTTTGTTTGAGGGCCTGGCGCAGGGCAGAATCGGTCCTGAAATCCAGGGCCGAAAAGCTATCATCAAAGATATAGATGGGTGGTTTCTTGACCAGCGCGCGGGCAATGGCCAGGCGCTGCTTCTGCCCGCCCGAGACGTTCGAGCCGCCCTGGGCGATCTCGGCCTGGAAACCCTCCGGCCTGCCCAGGACGAACTCGGTGACCTGGGCAATCTCTACCGCCTCCTGGAGCGTTTCGGGGGCGGCGTTTTGATCGGCATACAGCAGGTTGCTCTCGATGGTGCCCGAGAAGAGCAGGCCCCTCTGCGGAATGTAGCCGATCTTGTCGCGCAGGTCGGTTTGCCTGACGTGTCGGATATCGATCCCGTCCACATAGATGGCGCCATCCGTCACGTCGTAGAAACGCGGGATCAGGTTGACAACCGTAGATTTGCCACAGCCCGTCGAGCCAATAAAGGCGGTGGTTTCGCCGGGCCTAGCCGTGAAGCTGATGTCGTGGAGCACATCATCGAGCGCGCCGGGATAGCGGAACGACACATAGCGGAACTCGATCTCGCCGGCGAACGGCTCCTTGAATTGCTTGGGGTCCTCCGGATCGGTGATCGCGATCTCGGTTTCGAGCACATCGGCAATACGGTCGCCGGATACTGCCGCCCTGGGCAAAAAGATGAACATCATCGACATCATCAAAAAGGCAAAGACGATCTGCATCGCGTACTGCATAAACGCCATCATGTCGCCCACCTGCATGGTCGATTCGGCGACCTGGCGGGCGCCCACCCAGATAATGGCCAGCGACAGGCCGTTCATCAGCAGCATCATAGCCGGCATCATGATCACCATCACGCGGGCGACAAACAGGCTGGTGTCGGTCAAATCGCGGTTGGCCCTGTCGAAACGCTCTGCTTCATCGGCCTGCTTGTTAAAGGCCCGGATCACCATCATGCCGGACAGGTGCTCGCGCGTCACCAGGTTGAGCCGGTCGATCAAGCTCTGGATGATTTTGAACTTGGGCAGGGATATCGAAAAGACCACCAGGATCAAGCCGAGCAGTGCCAGCACGGCCACGGCAATGATCCACCACATGTTGGGACTCTTGTCGATGGCCCGGATGACCCCCCCGATACCGATGATCGGCGCAAAGAAGACCATGCGCATGATCATAAAGAACACCATCTGCACCTGGGTGACGTCGTTGGTCGAGCGGGTGATCAGGGAGGCGGTCGAAAACCCGTCGAACTCGGCGCTCGAGAAACTCTCCACCTTGGTGAATACTGCTTTTCGGATGTCGCGCGCCGCCCCGGCAGCCGTCCTCGAAGCCAGGAAACTCACGCTGATCGTGCAGGCCCCGCCAAGGAGCGAGATCAGTAACATGATACCGCCGGTGCGCAAGATATAGTCCCGTTGCAGTTTGGCCGCGTCGACACCAAGGGCCTCATACTCGGCCCTGACCACAGCCACCGCCATCTGGGTGACCATGCTATCTCCCAGGGCGGCAAATCGCTCGCCAGTCGCCGCGCTCATCTGGGCAAGCTGCTCGGCGGGCATACTTGCCAGCAGGGGGAACAGATCAACGCCGGCAGGGATCCTGGAAAGGTCAAAACCGAACTCCTGGCCCATCGACGCCGCCTTCGAGGGATCGGCCATGACCTGCTCAATGCCCGAGACCACCAACAACGCCCTCCCCAAGATCGAGTTCAGCCGATCCATTTCGGCCCCATCGGCCTCTTGCAGCAGGTAAACCGGCGCCTCGGCAAGGGCCGGGTACTCGTCGACGTACAGCTCGGCCTCAGGGGATGCAGGTTCCACCAGAAGGTAGGCGTCCGACACCAGCGCCTTGTCCCCGGCGCTCACAAAGAGCAGGACCTTGTCCATCTGACTCTGGCGGATCGCCTTGGGGACGGCATTCTCGACCCCGCCCTGCTGGATGCCGTTGTTGACGATCCGGGAGAGATAATCGGGCAACGCCAGATCGGCATTGGCCAACACAAACAGCAACACGATGGTGAGAAGAATCAAAAGGGTATAGGGTTTCAGGAATTTGGCTAATCGCAGCATATATGAGATGCTCCTTCGAAAAACAGGTTACCTATCTGATTCGACAGGCTGCCCGAGTTGATTGGCCGTATCGATCAGGATATGCAGTGCGGCTGTAATCGCCGCTTTCTCCGAGTCGGAAAGGCTCCGAGCCAGGTCATGCAGCCAAGCCTGCCGGGCGCTGATGCTTTCTTGCAGCACCCGATTGCCTTTGTCGGTCAAGACAATCTGCTTGACGCGCCGGTCGCTCGGGTCCTCCGTGCGCAGGATCAATTCTTGCTGCACAAGTCGTTCCAACATTTGACTGGCGGCGGCGCTGGTCACCCCGAGGTGATCGCCCAGATCGGTGACGCCAATGCTCCCGCTGCGGTGAATGTGGAACAGGGCGCCCAACTGCGACATGGACAGGCCGCTCTCCCTGGCGTAGCAGATCAGATGGCCGATCGAGCGGTGCATAGAGACCTCCATCCACTTGTGGACCGCGACGGCAACCGGATCGGCAGCCTGCATACTTCACCTCTCTGAAAAGTTAAAC
>Ga0068714_10007659_pt1 | contig 10368 bp, 8 predicted proteins | sample MTBNYHSulfiMetaG_FD_62988 | JGI IMG/M metagenome (GOLD analysis project Ga0068714, IMG submission 62988) | Enrichment culture microbial communities from rom New York Harbor, USA that are MTBE-degrading - MTBE-NYH (New York Harbor Sulfidogenic)... | ecosystem: Environmental > Aquatic > Marine >...
AGCGGCTAGGCCAACACCTGATCCACCTCCTGTAACCTGAATTGAGGCTGAAGGATTTTTTTGCATGTACATTTCAGCCCATCGCTGTGCAAGAATAACCATGGTATCAGAACCCTTTACAGTTATTTTTGTCTGCTGGATGAAGGCTGCCCCTGTTATTAATATTACAGCCAGGGTTATTCCTAAAAGTAAATTCTTGATTTTCATAATAGATTTTTTTTTAATTGTATTTCATTATTAGATTTTTCTTTTCATTTTAAAACTTCGCCTGGAACCTGATACCAAGTACATTATCGTCAATGTTATCCGGATATGCTCCTGTTACTTCATTTTCAGGCATCTCATAGTTAAGGCTTATCCTTATATTATCATTCAGGTAATGTTGCCAGGCCAGGGTCAGAGTTTTGTAATATGGTTCTTTTCCCGCATTATCGCCGGAAAGCTTAGTGTTTGGATCAAAATAATCATACCTTCCAATTATCTGATTTTTCTTACCGATATTTTTAATCAGGTATAAGTAATAACCGCTAAAGTTGCGGGTTTTATAGGGATTCGTCCTTGAATCGCCGGCAAATGCGTTACTGCCTGCTATATATTCGCCCTTAAGTGCTAAACCTCCAAGCACATCAAAATAGAATTGCATTTCGGCTCCTGCCCATTTTTTATCAAGGTAGGATCCTGTATTCGAACTGGTACTGTCAAGTAAAGCATTATAATCTGAAATATAATTGCTTTTTGCCCTTAAACCCCCATAATATCCGTGAACTCCCAAATCAATGCCTATGCCGGATGAAGGAAAATGGAATGAATAAACAACACGGCCCATCATGTCTTTACGGGTATCGATATCCTTTTGTTCTTTGCCGGTGAAATTACCGTTCAACATTGCAAGCTGTATCTTTAATGGTATAGTCGTTGGATTTAATTCAATTTTTGCTCCCACCTCCCGTTCACCAGGATAAATCGTCCTGATAAGTTTTGATCTTTCAAGCACTTCACGCTGACTTGACGAATATTCTACTTCATAGTTAGGACGGTTAAACTGTCCGGCCCATAAGGACACTGATTTAAGTTTGGGATGTGAAGCGATAACATAGGCATCTTTAAGCGAAAGATTTCCGGTACTGAGATCAGGCTGTAATACAAATTTCACTCCATCGGTCGCTTCATAAGTAAATTTCACCCTTGCCCTGCGTATATAGAAGAGGTTATCCGGTCCGTTTGTATTAACAAGTCCCGATTGATAACTTTCAAACTGAGCCTGTATATATCCTGAAACCTTTATTTTTATGAGTTTACCCAGGTCGCCTTCATTTACAATAACCCTCTCATCAAGAGCATCTATTATCCCTTCAAGCTCCATGATCTTTTCCTGATATTCATCTGAAGTACCCTGAGTATAACCAGCTAAGCAGGTGGTTATTAACAACACGATCAGAAGAAAGCGTTCTTTCATAATTTGTTCTTTTAGTTTGACATTAAATTTTTCAATACAAAAATGCACAAGTCATGTTACAGAAATCTTTCTATAAGGTTAAATTAATATTACATCTTTATGATTTTTAAATCTTATTTTACAGCCTCAAGCTTGTAATAATATTGTTGCATTTTTGTAATATTACCTTAATACTTGTGCACTAACTTTGAGGCTTATAAATTTTTTAATAATGAATAATAAAGCCAGGATACTCGTTGTAGATGACGAAGAGGATATCTGTGAAATCATTAAGTATAACCTTGAGTCGGAGGGATTCTCAGTTGATACTGTTACATCAGCAGAAGAAGCTTTGCAAAAAAAGCTGAAAAAATATCAGCTTTTTTTACTCGATATTATGATGAAAGGAATGTCGGGCTATCGTCTTGCAGATGAAATAAGGAAACGAAGACAGTTAAATACCCCTGTTATTTTTATCTCTGCAAAAAACAATGAAAACGACAAGCTTACGGGATTTTCACTGGGTGCAGACGACTATATCACCAAACCCTTTTCAGTTAAAGAAATTATTGCCAGGGTCAAAGCTGTATTACGCAGGACAGATTCATCGGATGATACAGTCTCTGAAATTCCATCCATTAAAATTTCAGGTATTGAACTTGACATCAATAAGAAAAGATTATCGGTTAAGGGAAATAAAAAAGACCTGACCCCAATTGAGTTTCAGCTTCTTCATATGCTACTGAAAAACCCCGGGAAGATCTGCTCAAGAGATCATATACTTGATATCATATGGAAGGATATTAATGTAACAGACCGGACAGTAGACGTGCACATTAACAGGCTGAGAAAAAAGCTCGGATCCTATGGGAAAAACCTGGTTACCAGAAAAGGATACGGTTATTGCTTCGAAATTGATTAAATAAGTAAGATGAAAATAATTTTATCATATAACAAAAAATGGCTTATATATGCACTGTCATTTTTTATCTTATTTGCGACTATTTTATTGCTCTCAGAATACTATCATGAGAAAAAAATCAGGACCGAAGCCCTTAATGAGGAACTGAGCCATTATGCCGGAATCATTGACCGTTACACAAAGAATAATAATCTGCAGGAAGCAAAACGGAACAGCGAGCTTGATTCACTGATGAACCTGATCTCAAGAACATCCTTAAGAATGACTATCATTGAATTCACGGGCAGAGTTTTTTATGATTCGGAAGTAAAGGATCCGGCAACTATGGAAAACCATGCTGACAGACCGGAAGTTCAAGAAGCCGTGAATAACCTGGAGGGTACAGATATCAGGGTTTCTGCAACAACCAGCATGAAATATTATTATTATGCCAGGAAATTCAATGACTACATCATAAGGGCTTCCGTGATATATGATATCGATACAAGGAAATTCCTCGAACCCGACAGGCTGTTCATGATTTTTCTTACGCTGATATTGTTTATTACAGCCTTCACGATTGTCCTTGTTACCGATAAATATGGGAAATCCATCAGTACCCTCCGCAGGTTTACCCTTGATGCACTGGCTAATAAACCTGTTGATGAAAACCTGGTCTTCCCGAAAAACGAACTGGGTCTCATCGGACAGGATATTATTGATATATACCAGGCATTAAATAAAACAAAGGAAGAATTGTTATCAGAAAAACAAAAACTTATTCGTCATCTGAATATGCTGGATGAGGGTATTGCCATATTTTCCAATGATCTGGAAGTTATCACCAACAATAACCACTTTATACAATTTATCAACCATATTTCTGATAAAAGGGTGTTTTCCGTAAATGATTTCTTTAAAATTGAAGATTTTTCCCCCTTATTTACTTTTATAAATAAATATATAAAAGAGGATAAGCTTAAGCTTGAAAGCCCTCTTCCTTCTTATCAAATTACAATTAATAAAGGGGGTAAATTCTTTTTGGCAAGAGCAACGATATTCCAGGACAGGACATTTGAAGTTTCCATTAATGATATTACTAAACGGGCAAAACGAAAACTTATTAAGAAGCAGATAACAGGGAGTATTGCCCACGAACTGAAAACTCCTGTCAGTTCCATTAAAGGGTTTCTTGAAACTATACTTGATAATAAACCGGATGAGGCAACTACGTTAGATTTCTTACAACGAGCACATTCTCAAACTTCAAGACTGGCAGAATTGATTGATGATATTTCCCTTCTAACCAAAATTGAAGAAGCAGGAAATCTTTATGCAATAGAAAAAGTAAACATCAATGAACTGGTTCAGGATATTATGGAAGAAATTAAACCTAAACTCATTGAGAAAAAGATCAATCCTGAAATTGTAATTCCGGATAACCTGTTCCTCAAAGGAAACCCTGTTTTGTTATATTCAATTTTCAGGAATTTGTTTGATAATACTATTTACCATGCCGGTAATAATGTAAGGATGAAACTGGAAAATTATATGCAGGATAAGGACTATTACTATTTTTCTTTCTCAGACAGTGGTGTTGGGGTCCCGGACGAAGATCTGCCAAGATTATTCGAACGTTTTTACCGCGTTGACAAAGGTCGTGACCGCAAAAAGGGAGGTACAGGACTTGGTCTCGCCATCGTTAAAAATGCCATACAATTTCATAAGGGAGATATATCTGTAAAGAACCTGACAGGAGGCGGACTGGAATTTTTATTTACCTTATCCAGGAATATGCAGCCTGATAATGGAGAATAAAAGTAAAAAATTCTGAAAGCTGATAAACAGGAATCACTTCCCTCGAATAAACACCTGATCGTTTATTTATACTCATGTTAAATTACTTTTCATCAATTCTTCATTTTTATCACATATTTTTGTGATAATCTCAGTAATAAATTATATTGAAATTAAATTTGATATTAAAATCAAGACAGGATGAGCAGGATGTGGAAAATAGTTGTTGTTTTAATGATTTTATTCCCCCTGAATGCTTTATCACAACAGGAAGTTAAAACTCAAATACAAGGCAATGACTCTGTCCGGGCTTCCTCCAGGGAATCGATTCATTCATTATTTACAGGTATTGGCTATGGAAGTAATATGATCTATATGGGTTCGACAATTTCACAGGACCAGCCTTATGGATACGCTTCTTTATCCTATGGCTTCAATGATGAATTATTTGCATCAGTTTCCGCTATTCACCTGTCCGATTCGAACCCTTACCTGTCATTTTATATTGGTTCATTATATTATAGTCATACCTTTAATTCATGGTTTGATATCTCATCAGGTATTTACAGGTATCAGGTTGAATCATCTTTAACAGATAGTCTTTTCAATAGTTTCACCTACGGAGATATTTCTCTGGGATTTGACTGGAAACTGGTCTATTCCACGATATCACTGGGAGGTTTGTTTTCAGATGAAAACCAGGCTTATTTTCAGATTAAAAATTCGCGATTTTTCAAAACAAATGAGTTCATTAAAGATAAAATTTACGTGTCATTCGACCCATACGTAAATTTGTTATTCGGGACTTTATTAAAAATTGAGACCGGTACAGGCAGTACATTCAATATATCTCCTCCTTATCGCAAATGGACATCAATCAGCCAAAGCGGAACAAATACATCCCGGACTTTTGGAATTCTGGAGGTTGACTTTGGACTTCCTGTAGCTTTCAATTCAGATATTATTACGGTAGAAGCTGAACCTGCTTATGTTTTCCCGGTTTATGACGACCCTGATTTCCCCGGTTTAAAAGGTTTCGTATTCCTTTTAAGTGCCTTTTTTAAAATATTCTAACTCCCTAATTTATGAATGTACTGATCGTTGAAGACGAAAAAGGGCTAGCCCATGAAATTGCTGCATTTCTCCGTTCAGAAAATTTCCTTTGTGACCTTGCATATACCGGGACAGAAGCATCAGAGAAAATAGCGATCAATCTTTATGACTTCGTTCTCCTTGATCTGGGATTGCCCGATTATAACGGACTTGATCTCATTAATGAAGCAAAGAAGGCAGGTAGTGAAGCATCTTTTATAATTATTACCGCCCGCGGAGCAGTTGAGGATAAAGTAAAAGGACTCGACCTTGGAGCAGATGATTACCTCTCCAAACCTTTCGCATTGATTGAAATGCTATCCCGCATAAATGCGGTCGCAAGAAGAAAATTTAAAATTGACACAGAGGATATTATACTGGGTGATTTCGTAATCCAGATACCCCAGCGTAAAATTCTATGTAAAGGATCTGAAGTTGAACTGACAAAAAAAGAATATGATCTCCTGCTGTACCTGGTACTTAATTATGATAAGGTATTGACCCGTCAGCAGCTTTATGAACACATCTGGGGTAATATCCTTGATGATCAGTATGATAGTAATTTCATCGACGTGCATATAAAAAACGTCAGAAAAAAACTTAATGCCCATGCCCCCACTCCCTGGCTGGAAACTGTCCGAGGGGTTGGCTACCGGGTGAATTCTGAAAAAGAATAACCAAAGATCTTTTAATGATTAAATTTAAAATAAAGCTTGCTTTGTTCAACCTGTTTTCAAAACTGGCTTTTACAGCTTTATTCCTGATATTCCTGCCTTTAATCATTGAAAGAATCAATCTCAGACAGGTTGATAATGATCTTATTCAAAAAAGAGAACAGGTCATTGATCTTATTTCAAGGGTGGGGATCGAACCGTTTATAGAATCAGATTCAATTGATGCTTTTGGTAGTTTTAATATTCTTAAAGAGGAATTTATAAGTCTTGAAAGGATTGACCTTGAAGAGACCTGGAATTACATCGAAGTTACAAAAAGGATCATTGAAGATGAAGAGATCGATTACCGGGTGCTTAATTATTCATTTATGGTGGATGGACGAATGTACCTGCTGGAGATTGGGAAAAGCCTGAAAAGTATTCTGCATGCTGAAAAAAACATAAAGAAAATCGTTTTATATTTTTTAGCTTTTATAATTTTAATTACACTGCTAACTGATCTCCAGTATTACCGATATCTGTTGCGCCCCTTTGAAAAAATAACAAATAAACTAAAGGGAATATCCAATCCTTCCCTCTTTGATAAAACACCTGTTGATACCTCTACATCTGATTTCTTCAAACTCGATCATGCTCTAAGGGAAATGATGGACCATATTAATGAACTATTTCAGAAAGAAAAGGATATAACAATTAATATTTCTCACGAATTGCTTACACCTGTTTCAGTTTTAAGAAGTAAGCTTGAAAACCTGTTACTCAGAAAAAATATTGGACCTGAAATTTCTGTCAAGATTGAAGAGTCCCTCAAGACCCTGCAAAGACTTCAGAACCTTGTTAACTCACTATTGTTGATTGCCCGTATTGAAAGCAATCAATATCTAAGAGAAGAGACATTTAAAATTAGAGAGGTTTTACAGGAAATTATTTCTGAAATCAGCCCGATCTCAGAAGATAAAGAGATTCTTCTAAAAGATGAATTGCAGGTTGACTTTCAGTTTAAAGAAGCTAACAGGTCCCTGATTTTCTCCATGTTTTACAATGTAGTAAATAACGCTGTAAGAAATACAATGAAAGGTGGTGAAATAATTTTAAAAAGTTTCTTACACCTGGACAGATTCACTATAACCATCTCAGATAACGGAAAAGGAATGACTGAAACTCAATTAGGCAAACTATTTTCCCGTTTCAAGAACAGAATGGATGTAAGTGACAATGGTACCGGAATAGGCCTGGCTATAACCAAAACAATTGCAGATCTTCACAATATCGAAATATCTGTAACCTCTGAACCAGGAAAAGGCACGATCTTTTCCTTCATTTTTCCCCTGAATCAATGATTATTAACTTCCTTTTTTAGCAAATGGAATTACTCCTGCCATTTCACCGATTACATTCACCAGTTCTGAATCGCTCGGAACAATAATCTTGGCATTATCTTTCAGGGCTGATTCCAAAGCTTCAAGCTTTCTCAGAATCTGAGCATTTCCAATAAAGTATTTATTTGCTGCCTCATTGACCAGCCTGATGGCCTCAGCTTCTCCTTGCGCCTGCAGTATTTTGGATTGTTTAATGCCTTCTGCATCTTTGATATTTGCTCTCTTCTCACCATCAGCGGCAGTTTCCCTGGCCGTGGCAAAATCAATAGCAGCAATCTTTTCATTCTCTGCCTTGACAACTTTATTCATCGTCTCCTGTACATCAGCTGGAGGGTCTATCTCTTTAAGTTCGGTCCTGACAATGTCAATCCCCCAGCTTTCAGTTTCAATTTTTAACGTTTTATGTAACTCTGAGTTTATCTTCCCCCTTTCACTGTTGGCGGATTTAAGGGTCAGCGTACCGATAATATTCCTGAGTGTTGTCCTGGCAAGACTTACAATCTGCAGTCTGTAATTATTCACATTATATTGCGAAGCTTTTACACTTTGTTCATCATCTTTGACCTTAAAATAAACCTGGGCATCAACCCTGGCATTCAAATTATCATTTGTGATGATTTCCTGCGGATCAGCATCAACCATCTGTTCAGTGATATTTACCCTGTACATTTTCTGAATGACCGGAACGATCCAATGAAATCCGGGATTAGCCAGGGAATAGTACTTCCCGAGGAGTTCAATAATTCCTCTGTGAGTTGGCCTTATAATCCTTATACCGAGTAAAAATATCACTACTCCTATGATCACATAAATCCAAGTATTCATTTTAACCTCCTTTTTTTAATTTATTAATTGATTAAGTAATATGAGTCTTTGAAATGCGATAATAATAGATAATAAGTCAAATGTATTATAAGATACAAGGTAATATTATTTTCTCATTTGTTGATTATTCCGTAATCAGTTTCTAATAAATATTTTTATCTAAGATTCGTTAAATGAAATCTCTGATTTTTATTTCCGGTTTATCAATCTATAACATTGGTTTTGTCATTAAATTTCACTGAAATTAATCTTATATTTGCTGTGTAATATCATAGTTTAGGATGAATTCGAAAAAGAAACAGCTTGAATTTGATCATAGGTATCTTCAGATGGCCAGAATCTGGGCACAAAATTCATATTGTAAAAGAAGACGGGTAGGCGCAATTATTGTCAAGGACAGGATGATCATTTCAGATGGTTATAACGGAACCCCGGAAGGTTTTGAAAATATTTGTGAGGATGAAAACGAAGTAACAAAACCTTATGTTTTACACGCAGAAGCAAATGCTATAACAAAAGTTGCCAAGTCAAACAATTCAAGTGATGGATCCACTTTGTATGTTACGACATCCCCATGTATGGAATGTGCCAAGTTGATCATCCAGTCTGGTATCAAAAGAGTTGTATTTGCTGATTTATATGAAAAAAATGAAGGATTGGGCTTACTTGCCAGAGCAAAAATTGAGATAGTACATTTACCGGTAGATTAATACTTTGCAAATAATGAATAGTCAGAAAAATATATTACTGCCCTTGATTTTTTCAATAATCCTTGTTTTGGGAATTATTATCGGAAATTGGTATGGCTCCAATTTCTATGGTATGAAATCAGCCATTCAGAATTTCCTCGGATTTGGAGATAAAGAATACAGGAAAAGCCCTGAATTAAATTTTTCCTTGTTTCCAAGGGTAAACAAATTAAACTCAGTTATAACCTATATTGAAAACGAATATGTAGATACTGTTGACTTTGAAGAAATTACAGATGCTGCCATACCTGCAATACTTGAGGAACTTGATCCTCATTCAGTTTATATTACCGCAAGTGAATTAAAAAAGTATAATGAACCACTTGTTGGTAATTTCAGTGGAATCGGGGTACAGTTTAATATGACCGATGATACTGTGGCAATTATTAATACCATTTCGAATGGTCCGTCTGAAATTGTCGGTATCCTTCCCGGTGACAGAATAATAAAGGTTGACGGAAAAAATGTTTCGGGTGTTAAGATGTCTTCTGATTCCGTTGTAGCACAACTTAAAGGTCCTAAAGGTACCATTGTCCATGTGACTATCAAAAGGAGAGGTGTTATCAATCCCCTCGAATTCGAAATTACGCGGGATGATATCCCTCTTTACAGTGTTGATGTATCATATATGGTTGATGAAAATACAGGTTATATCAAAATAAGCACGTTTTCTCAGACAACATACAAGGAATTTATGGGAGCGGTGCAAAAACTGCATTCTCTTGGTATGACGAATCTGATTTTGGATCTCAGGGGTAATGGGGGTGGGATAATGGAAACCGCAACAAAAATCGTCGATGAATTTCTTGATAATAAAAATCTTATTGTTTATACCCAGGGTCGTGCAAGAGCCCGGTATGATATTTATTCCACTCCAGGCGGAGCTTGCATTAATGATAAAATTGCTGTTCTTATCGATGAGTACTCAGCCTCCGCCAGTGAAATAATAGCCGGGGCTATTCAGGATAATGACAGGGGTACTATTATTGGAAGAAGATCGTTTGGTAAAGGATTGGTACAGGAACAAATTCAATTCAGAGATGGTTCGGCAATGAGATTAACCATTGCAAGATATTATACCCCGACAGGTAGATCTATACAGAAGCCTTATTCATCAGGAATCAGCGATTACTTAATGGATCTCAATGAAAGATTTACACATGGTGAATTCGAGTCAGCAGATAGTATTCATTTTACGGACACATTGAAATTTATCACCCCTGCTGGTAAAATTGTCTATGCAGGAGGAGGTATTATGCCCGATATATTTATTCCCCTGGACACAACAGGTTTTTCAGATTATTATGTTAAGGTGAGAAATCTGGGCCTGATCTATCGTTTTGCTTTTGATTATTCGGATAAGAATCGCAATGCTTTAGCCAGGTTTAAAACAGCTGATGAGATCTCTGCTTATCTTGACAAATTTGATTTTTTCTCCGAATTCCTGAAATACGCTGATTTAAAGGGTGTACCCCGTAACAATAAAGATCTGCTAATATCTAAGCAATTGCTGAAG
>Ga0068714_10007662_pt1 | contig 10363 bp, 8 predicted proteins | sample MTBNYHSulfiMetaG_FD_62988 | JGI IMG/M metagenome (GOLD analysis project Ga0068714, IMG submission 62988) | Enrichment culture microbial communities from rom New York Harbor, USA that are MTBE-degrading - MTBE-NYH (New York Harbor Sulfidogenic)... | ecosystem: Environmental > Aquatic > Marine >...
CCCAGACATTAACGACGGCGTTCGGGTCAACATCGCCCCACTCCAGAAAGCAGGAGTTCTGGCCGCCGATGTTCTAGCAAAGGAAGATGTGGACAAAGCCATCTCCGACCGAGCTGAATGGCGCGCGGACGAACGCCGCTGGGTCCGCGAAGGCAAACTCCCCCAACCGGGCTGGTGGAAGACCTCAGAGGAGACACACTCTTGAACGAGACACAGGGGCAGATGTCCAATGGAAGTAGGTTCCGCCCGAAGCAACCGGCGATGACTAAGCTGTTTCGAGGAATCCGATGACAGATAAGATCCCTAAGGAACTCCCTTCGACGCCGGCCTATTTTAAGCAAAGGGACAAGTTGCCAGAAGACCTACGTGGCGACTTCGATGAACTCGTAAAATGGTATAGATTCTATGCCTTCTGCCATCACACGCGCCCGTTTGTGTCGTACAAGATTTTGGCAGACCTGGTTCGTGAAGGGTATAGAAAATCGGCCGAGTCAGTCTTAAGCCGATAGGGCTTCGTCATATTGGTCGTCGAGGACAATCAGAAACTGGACGAGAAGTCTCCGATTGAGAAAGGTCGTAATGTATCTGAACCTTCAGCTAAACTGGTTGCGAGGGAGGAACGTGTCGTGGATGGACAGATAAAGACCGTTGCCAGCACACTAGAGTTCGAGGATCAAGTTGATGAGGTAGAATCTATCGAAATTGAAGCTGAGGGACGACGTGTCAGAACCAAATCCTCAGACCCTGAGATAGAGTCACTTCATGGAAAATGGAAGCGCGGTAAACTTGTTCTCCAGTCGGATTTCCAGAGGCAGTTTGTCTGGGACCGAAAAAAAGCCAGTCGCCTAATAGAATCCGCACTTCTTGATGTACCCCTACCTGTTATCTACCTGGCGGAGGAGCCTGATGGCAAAGAATCTGTCATAGATGGCCAGCAACGGCTTTCTTCCTTCTTTTCCTTTATTGATGGGATATTCCCTGATGGAGATCCTTTTAAACTGACCGGTCTCCAGGTGTATGATGAACTTAATAGAAAGGCATACGGCGAACTCTCGGAAGAGATACAAGATAAGATTCGCTACTATGAGATCCGTACAATAACCATTCTCCGCGATAGCAACAGTGACCTCAAGTTCGAGATATTTGAGCGTCTGAATACGGGTTCAGTTCCGTTGAATGATATGGAATTAAGGAATTGTGTCTATCGGGGAGAGTACATGCAACTGCTGAAGGAGCTTGCTGCCGATTCAGAATTCCTGAATATACTTGGGATGAAGCAAGCGGATAGACGAATGAAAGACGTGGAATTGGTATTGCGCTTTGCTTCATTCTACCATTCGACTTACCTAAAGTACCGTCCCCCGATGAGAAGATTCTTCAACCGGGATATGGAAAAGTACCAGCACATAGGTAAGAGTGATGCGGATGAACTCCGAAGAGTGTTTAGGAATGCACTTCTTATTGTGAAATCTCTATTCGGAGGAAATGCTTTTAAGAGGTTTTACCGTGGCGATGACAACAATCCAAATGGATCTTGGGAGGCGAACAGATTCAATGCCTCTCTTTTCGATGTGCTTATGGGGACATTTGCAGACCTTGATAAGAACCGAGTCTACGCCGCTCTCGATGCCTTGAGAGAAGGGCTAATCGATCTAATGTCAACGAATCAAGAGTTCATCGAGTCAATACTGTTAAGTACAAGCGCTCACGAAAGAGTCAAGAAACGATTCGATCTGACTCGTAAGGTTATTGACGATATACTTGAAAGCCACGCTCCTCAGCCTCGATGCTTCTCGCTGAAACTCAAGAAGGAAATGTTTGAGAAGGATGCTACATGCGCTATCTGTGGTCAGGGGATTCAAATTCTCGATGATGCGGCGGTTGATCATATCGATCAATACTGGAAAGGCGGGAAGACAATTCCGGAGAATGCGAGGCTCACGCATCGTTACTGTAATTGGGCGAGGCCAAGAAATGACTGACCAAAAGAGCAGCTTGCAGGCCTATTTGATAAGAGAGATTAACGATGTTCTCCAGCGGCCTATGGACATACGGCCGTTACTCCTGTGGTGTGACCCACACAAGGAGTGGCAGGAATTGCTCAAACTTACTGCGGCGAAAGCAGCGTTTGACTTGTGGGCGGATGACTGCAACGAGCTTGTTCTAAGGGATCGCTTTGCCGTGGAGCCGAGAGTGCCTCGCGTTGTTTGGCTACCTTGTTCCCGATCAGACATCAGGTGGTTTAAGGTGTTTGAACTCGAGGCAGACGCGATTTGGGAGAAGAGCCTCATTGAAGCCCTGCGTGAGTATGGCGTTGATATTCCACGGGAGAACGAACGCGATCTTCTTCCTGTGCTCGCAGCCCATGCAAAGGAATGGCTCGACAAACCGAAGGAAACGTGGAAAGAGCTCACGCCCGGGACTGCCAAGGGAACCCTTGTGGATGACCAGCGAATGCTCGAGGTCCTGTCGGGGGAGACGGGCGAATTTGAGCGCCTCATGCAAGATAACCGCTTTGAGATCTTCGCCCGAAGGGCCAGGGAGGACTTCGGATTTGCTGACCCAACTGGCCGAAGCGAGGAATCCTGGCGTGTGGCGGCTACAGCCCAACTTCTCTGTACCGAGGCAGCTGAAGGCTGCCCCCAGGAGCCCCCATCAGAGGCGGAGAGTATTATTCCGACTGGGCTGTGCCGGGATAACGCCCTGAAGCTTCTTCGGTCATGGCAGGCGCATATCCACCACATTGAGGCTTTCGAGAGAATCGCCATCCGAGCAGACGGCACTGTAGGCCTCAGCTATTGGGCCAGAAATCTGGTAACGCAGCCACGATCCTTGAGTTCGCGGGCTGTGGAAAAGGTATTGTTTGATAAAAGTGCGGCGGAACTGGATCAAATCGATGAAGTGGAAGTGCTGACAAAGACACTCGCAGAGCGGTTGCAGGATTACAAATACCGCCAGCAAGGGTTTTGGGAAACCCTCGCAACAAAGAAAATCGGCTGGGGTTATCTAGTCCGGCTCGGCGACGCGGCAAATGTGCTCCTTGAGACAAAGGATCTTGAAAAGAGCTGGAAGTCACCAGGCGAGGCCGTGGACTGGTACCAGAGCAGAGGTTGGCAGCTGGATCAGGTCGGGGAGACCTTATTCGAGGAATCCCCCGATATGCCGCCTCAGTTGCAGCGAGTTCGGGACCGTTTGCGGAGGGGTTATTTCCGGGCGATCGACCGGATCGGACGCGTCTTCTCGGAACTGATCTCCAAAGATTTCTCTGAGATCGTTCACTTGCCAAGTGTCGGGGAGGTCGTACTTGAGGAACTCGAGAGAAGCAAGGCTCCTACGGCACTCGTCTATCTGGACGCTTGCAGGCTGGAGATAGGAAAGCGTTTAGCTGAAATACTCAATAGCGGAGAACCGGTACAGCGCGCAAAAGTACTCATTGCCGCTGCGCCAACTCCTACCATAACTGAACTTGGGATGGCCTTTGCCTTGCCACTTAGGCGGGACTCGCTTCAGGTAAGTCTAACCCCAGACGGCAAGAGGTTTCGGGTCTCAGCCGAAGGATTTGGTGGTGACTTGGCAGTCGCGGAAGACCGCCGCAAGCTGCTGTCGGCAAAGATCGGCGCAAAGGAGTGTCTTTCAGTTGCTGACGTGCTCGAGGGGGGGAAGCTGAAATCGGTAGGCAAGAGCAGAAAACCCGTGGTCGTTCTAGGTACCGAGCTCGACACGGAGGGGCACGAGGGGCAATTGATGCTTAAGGGGGCGGACGAGCACCTCGAGCGATATGCCAAAGCTGTTCGTGCGCTTCGGGATGCCGGGTACCGACGGGTAATTATAGCCACCGACCATGGGTTCTTCCACTGGCAGCCTGCGAAGGACGAAAGAGACGACGAGAAGCCCAGCGGAGAGCTGCTGTGGCAGTCTAGACGGGCGATGGTTGGCCATGACCTCAGCCATATGTCCGCTATTGGCTTACCAGTCACGCAATCTGACCTTGTTGCAATGGTCCCCCGAAGTGTAAACGCTTTTAAGACCTACGGTGGACTCGGATACTTCCATGGAGGGGCGACACTTCAGGAATCAATTGTGCCCGTGATCGTGGCGGAATGGCCTGCCAAGGCTTCAAAGATTACTGTGGTACTTAAGCCAATCGAGTTCATCACATCGCTGAATCCTCGGGTCCAAATTGAATCAGCTTATTCTGAGCAGGGTCGCCTTTTCGGAGTTGATAGCGCTCTCCTCGTGCGTCGTGTATTTGTCAGGGTAAGAGATCCAAAGAGCGGCAAGGTGGTATTCAAGCACCCCCAGCCTGTGACTGTCGAACCTGGTGGCGAATCTTCGACTATTCAACTTGATAAGGCGGATTCTGCCCCTCTTCTGAAATACGGAGACCGGCTGGACATTGAGGTTATTGATGCGGACGACGATGATCTACTAACCAGAGAGAAAATCACGCTAAAGGTGGATATTGACGATGAATGGGGATATTGAAGTCAAGACTTGGGTGGATCCTTTAGACAGGAAACTCATCGAAGCTTTTCCGGGACGGGCAGTGAGAAAGGACCTTGTGCACCGCCTCAAAGTCGGCTTCAGTATTCCGGTATACGTCTTAGAATATCTGCTGGGCAAATACTGCTCAACTACCGATGAGGAGGAAATCGAACAAGGTCTTGAGCACGTCAAGCAGATTATTGGCGAGCGTGTGGTCAGACATGACCAGGGAGAGCTCATCAAATCTCGCCTTCAGCGTGCCGGCGCAATTAAGATCATTGACCGGGTAAACGTGAATTTCGACGAAAAGGATGAAGGCGGAAAGTACTGGGCAAAACTGGCGGCCTCCGGGTTGGAGAAGGTTCATATCGACGAGAAAACCGTCTACGAGCACGAGAGGGTGCTCACCGGGGGGCTATGGGCCACGATTGAACTGGTCTATGACGAAACCATAATCCATAAGGGGGTTACACGTCCCTTTATCATCAAACGTCTGCAGCCCATTCAGATTGCAAGCGCACGACTGGAGGACTATATCGCGGGCCGAGAGGAATTCTCCCGGGAGGAGTGGGTCGACGTGCTCTTGAGAACGATGGGCTACGAGCCGACCCATCCTGATTTCACTTGGCGGCGCAAGCTTCTATACCTCATGCGTTTTGTTCCCATGGTGGAGAAGAACTATAATCTCATTGAGTTGGGGCCCAAGGAAACCGGAAAATCTTTCATCTACCGCGAGATTTCTCCGTACGGAATCCTCCTGTCAGGAGGACAAGGATCGATTGCCGACCTGTTCGGATGGAAAAACCGAAAGGATAAGCCAGGGCTCGTAACGTGCCACGACATGGTCGCTTTCGATGAAGTGGCAGGAGACAACTTCCGCAGGGACAGCGACAAGGACATGTACAAGGGGTACATGGAGCAAGGTTCCTTTGTCCGAGGAGACGCGAGGGGTACCGTCCCAGCTGAAGCTGGAATCGTTTTCAACGGAAATATTGAAGGTGATATCGAATCGATCGCCCGGACCACGCACCTTCTCAAGCCCCTTCCCGATACTATAAGAAATGACGATGCCTTCCACGACCGTTGGCATGCCTATCTGCCCGGCTGGGAGTTCGCAAAGCTGGTACCGGAACACTTCACAAGCCATCTGGGCTTCGTCGCTGACTACATTGCCGAGATCTTCCATGACGGGCTTCGGCCTTCGAACTATACCGACACATACGAAAGGTTCTTTTCCTTTGGGAATCATGTTGGCCAACGTGACAGAAGGGCCGCCATGAGAACTATTTCTGGATTGATTAAACTCATCCATCCCGATGGTAACTGCACAAAGGAGGAGATGACCGAGTACCTTCAAATCGCTCTCGAAATGCGCCGCCGGGTTAAGGAGCAACTCAAGCGTATCAATCCCATTGAATTCTCAAAAGTCAACTTGTCCTATATCGACAAGGAGAATGGAGATGAATACTTCGCCGAGTGCCGGGAAATAGGAGCTACCCGCTTGATACCCGAGACACCGCTCCCCCCTGGGGATGTATTCAGTGTAGGCCGGGACCCCGACACGGAAAAGGTGAGTTTGTTTCGAATCCAGGCAGCGGCTTTTCCTGGATCGGGGAAATTTCAGCTGGTGGGGGTGACGACAAAGGAAATCCGGGAATCGGCGAGGATGGCCTATGATTTCTTGCGCTCGAGCGGCAAGAAAATAGGCCTGGACCATGATATAGGAAGTTACGACTTCAATGTGCAGGTCATGAGCCCGATGTCGGGCAAGAACACGGCTGATTTGGGCGTCGCATTCTATATCTCATTGTTGTCTGCCATGGTTCAGAAGCCGATTACGGGAGGGTTGGCTGTCTTCGGGCAGATGTCTATACACGGTGTCCTGAGTCGTATCGAACAGCTGGGTGATCGCCTACGGGTGGCCCTTGATGCCGGCGCAAGACAGGTCCTAATCCCGACAACCAATGCTTCAGATCTCGGGAAGATTCCGTCGGAGTTGCTAGATAAACTTCGTGTGGATTTTTACTCGGAGCCGTCCCAGGCGGCGTTCAAGGCGATAGCGGAGGGATAAATATAACGTGAGCAGGAGTTGGGTACGAGCTTAGAGAAGTTTTTCCAGAGGGGTAAGCGTACGCTGACGGAATTTTACACTGGTACTCAACCTTGAACAAACCTTGAACAACGAGTCCCAGATGAGATGCGAATGAGTCTTGGACGAGATCGGTGTCAACCCGGTGGAAGCCCAGAACTCGGTATTTTTCTCCCTAGTTTTCGGGCTCCATTTTCAGGAACCCCTTGTTTCGGGAGCAAGGGGTCGCTGGTTCAAATCCAGTCGCCCCGACTTGATTTTTCCCCCTTTGCCGCCGCATTGACCCCCCCCTCACTCCCCTCCGAAGGGCACAAGAAGTCAGGCCGTCAGCGAGGCCGAATGCCGGTCCGCCGGATACTTGCGCCGGAGGGGACTTGACAGCCCCCGCCTTGGGACTATCCTGTAGCCCGGGAGGTCCCCATGATTCTTCCAGCCGCTGTCCCGTCCGGCCAGCTTCGGTCTTGCCTCTGCGCGGCGAAGGCTCCACCCTTGGAAGCAAGCAGAGGCCATCCAAGTCGGATTCCTCTCAGCTTCGAGCGACGAGCATTGGCTTAAGAGCGCGGACTATGCCAAGGCGATCGTCCCGGCGAGAGGGTGCGCTGAAGGGAGGGGATCGGGCGATGGGATTTGAGAGGGTGATGGCTGGGGAGCCCATAGGGAAGAAACAGCAGGTGCAATACGTTGCCGCCTACAGGTCCTCAGTTCGTTTGAATATACGTACGACCTGGACGGCCTGCGCACGAAGGTCACCCGGGAGAACGGGGATTATGTCGAGTACGGCTACGACGGCCTCAGCCGCCTCGTCGACGAGCACTGCAAGAACGCCCAGGGCCAGACCCAGTGGCGGAGGCAGTACCAGTATGATAAAGTCGGCAACCGGACGCAACTGATTAAGACCGACGGGGCGACGAGCCGGACGTATACGTACACCTATGACGGCCTGGGCCGGCTGTCGAACGTCAGCTGGATGGAGGGAGCGCTGCGGGAGATTGTGTACTTCTACGACGCAAACGGGAATGTGAGCGGGAAGGGGGAGAAGATAGCCGGGCAGTACATGGTGGGATGGAACTACTACTGGGACGCTCAGGACCGGTTGATCGAAGTGCAAAAGGATGATCTTGACACGGATCAGGATGCCAGGGTGAAGTACCGCTACTGCCAGACCTGTGGAGGCGCTCTCAGCGAGCGGATTGAATACGAGAGAGGCACGGAGACCATTGTCTCGTGGCTGCGGTATGAGTACGACGGGTTGAATCTGCTCCGGATTGACGAGAGGTACGATGGGGAGACTCCGGCGGGGTTGGACGAGAACGACCCTTGGCGGCCGCTCAATGTGTTCATCCACGGTCCCGGGGCCATCGGGCAGATCGTGAAGGGCAAATGGTATAACTATTATTCGGACGGGCAGGACCCGACGAACTGCTGCGACAGCGGGGAGTATTACTACTTTTACGATGCCCTGGGCAATGTGAATGGCGTCCTGGACTCGGGCGGCCGCTATTACCGCTGGGAGATGGACGCCTTCGGCAACGACCTGCCCTCTGGCAACTCCTTCTTGGATATGGACCAGCCCGGCCCCAAAGAACACCTGACGGGCAAAATGTTCGACACCACCACCGGCCTGTATTACTTTGCCGCTCGCTGGTACGACCCGCAGGTGGGACGGTTTGTGAGTGTGAACCTACCTTCATCGAAAGGACATAATACACAAAACTGCGGCTCAACCAGCATGCGGGATTACGAAGGATATATTTTCGCTCTTAATTCACCTCTCAGATACACCGATCCTCTAGGAACTGCTGTGATTGTTAATTGTCATCCAAGACAGATCAGCATAATCTCGGTGGCGATAAGGCAGGCTAGAGATGCACTGATCAAGTGTATTAGATGCAAGGTCAGGGGCCGTGGGCCTGGAGGCATTCAGAGGAATGTGGCGAAGGACATAATGTCGAACTTGACTGCCTCAACAATTGAATGTATTCCGAACGAGTTCACCGCAAACGGCGACGTGATATGCGGGAAAGCGGAAGTTGGTGGCGATAAGATGTGGCTGACGCCAGCTGGTATCTTCGGGTTGCCAGGATGTCCATGCATGGAGGCTCTTCTTATCCATGAAGGCACACATTTGGTCGGAGAAGGGGAGCTGACAGCCGAAGCCTGCGAGAATGACTGTTCAACATGTGCGACATTCGATCCAGGGCAAGCGGGGGGCAAGTGCCAATGGTAAGGTCCGTGATAGGCCCGAACGTGTTGCTATTGATCCCGACTTTCATAGCGCTTCTCAATGCTCAGCCGATGTGTGCCGAAATCGTGGCGGGTCCCTTTTGGTGCGGACCGGGATTCAATGAGGATAGGATTATTGTCGTCTCCCCAAAGGGTGTTGTCTACGCGCTTAATAGGACAGACGGCCGATCACAATGGAAGAGTCAATTGTGTGAAATCCCTGACGGCAGAAACAATTTCTCCTCAGCTCCCGCAATTGTCAATGACAAAATATGCTTGGCCAACCTGTCCGGTCGGATCCATTGTATTGATTCTGTCAAGGGAAGAATCCTTTGGGAAGCGACTGTTCCCTACTGGTCATATTCGCCAAGTCTCGCTGTCAAGGGCGATTTGTGGGTCCTCTCTACTGGCACTTCTGAGAGTGTCCTCACAGGAGTAGATCTCGATACCGGCAAGAGGAATTGGGAACTGAAGTTTCCTGAATGGCTCAAGGGGCTCGAAGAGTGTCGCCCAGGCAAATTCATTGGAATCACAGCTGGCGGCCAGGCCTTTTTGGTTTCCAGCGATAAAGTCCCGCCATGCGCATCCAGGATTCGGGAGATCGATACGACAAGAATCGGGACTATCATGTTCCAAGCCGTTTACGAAGAGAAGCTGATCTTCGTAACAGAAGATGGCTGGCTTGGAACCCTCGATCCTGTTGGAACAGCTACAACGGATCCTTTCCTGAAGGACTTAGGGTCTGAGATCGATTGCGTCCCGGTATTAAGTGGCGACATCCTCTACCTGGGACTCGAAGGGGACGTCGTACTGGCCTGGAATCTCAAAACGCAGAGGATTCAGTGGAAGCAATCTCGATGCGGCAGTTCCTTTCTCAAGGCCCTTTTTCCGTCAGAGAATGATTCCAGAGATCGTGGATGGCCCGAGTTGTGCACCAATGATACCCGACTATTCTTTGTGGAAGGATGTGAGAGCGAGATTCTACTAGTCTGTCTGGAAGCTTCAACTGGCAAGCGGATCTGGAGGAGGGTGGTGCCGAGTGCAGGCCATGCTACTCCTCGCGCAGACCGAGATCGAGTGTACCTGGCAACGCAGCGATCAGGGTGCATTGCCTACAAAACTCTGGATGGGTCTATTCTGTGGTCATTTCACTGACTCTGCCGAGCTGGGCGGCCCACCGCTCGCGGTCGGATGAGATAACAGGTGCAACACGTTGCACCGTACAGCGCTCCTGGCTGCGGTACGAGTACGACGGGTTGAATCTGCTGCGGATTGACGAGAGGTACGATGGGGACGACCCGCCGGATGGTTTGGACGAGAATGACCCCTGGCGGCCGCTCAATGTGTTTATCCACGGGCCGGGAGCCATCGGGCAGATCGTGAAGGGCAAGTGGTACAACTACTATTCGGACGGCCAGAATCCCACCAGTTGCTGCGACAGCGGGGAGTATTACTATTTCTACGATGCCCTGGGCAACGTCAACACCGGCGCGTGGGCCTCGGCGTCCTCCTTCTCCGGCCGCCTGTCATAGGTTTTCGCAGCGCCGACGACCTTGACGTCTCTCT